>Ga0187769_10000482_pt1 | contig 21790 bp, 10 predicted proteins | sample 0116_SJ02_MP02_1_FD_133140 | JGI IMG/M metagenome (GOLD analysis project Ga0187769, IMG submission 133140) | Tropical peat soil microbial communities from peatlands in Department of Meta, Colombia - 0116_SJ02_MP02_10_MG | ecosystem: Environmental > Terrestrial > Soil > Wetlands > Peat | place... | reverse complement strand
CTTGGCCGGCCGCGGGAAACCCGGTTCTGGGGCTGAGCCAGATGTGGTTGCGACTGCGCTGGCGAGTGCCGCGGCGGAGCGTCGGAAGGCGAGCGCGCCCCGATAGCAGATGAGTGACGCAGACTGCGTCGACTTGTCTGTGGCGCGCGCCGCGCCCGTAGCATCGGCGAGTGGCGACATTCGCAGGTGTGGCGCGGACATTGAAGGACGGTTGCGTCTTTTGACGCTCCGCCTCCCTCTTTAGTTTGCCGGGGGCGAGTCCTAAAGATTCTTGTTCGTGGCTTGGTGGTCGCAAAACTCGGACGCAACAGCGCGTCGCGAGAATATTTTCCGTGTCGTCATTGCCGGGCGGACCTGTTACACCAGCGCCGCGGCCGCGCGGCAACCACCCGACATCGATGAGCGCATATAGATCAGACTTCCTGGACGTTCTCGCCAGCCGCGGCTTCATCCACCAGGTCTCGGAGCCCGAGGCGCTGGATGCGCTGGCGCGGTCGTCCACGATCACCGCTTATATCGGGTTCGACTGCACCGCGCCGTCGCTGCATGTCGGCTCGCTACTGCCGATCATGATGCTGTATTGGCTGCAGCAGACCGGGCACCGGCCGATCGCACTGATGGGCGGCGGCACTACGCGGGTCGGCGATCCGTCCGGCAAGGATGAGAGCCGTCAGCTCCTGACCGACGCCGCGATCAACGCGAACCTCAAAGGCATTCGCGCCGTATTCGAAAAATTCCTGAAATTCGAGGATACCGGCGGCAGCGCGGTGATGGCCAACAATGCCGACTGGCTCAACACGTTAAACTACATCGATTTCCTGCGCGAGGTCGGCCGGCACTTCTCGGTCAACCGGATGCTGGCGTTCGATTCGGTCAAGCTCAGGCTCGAGCGCCAGCAGGAATTATCGTTCCTCGAATTCAACTACATGATCCTGCAGGCCTATGATTTCGTTGAGCTCTACCGGCGTCAGGGCTGCGTGCTGCAGATGGGCGGCTCGGATCAGTGGGGCAACATTGTCAACGGCATCGATCTCGGCCGCCGCCTGCACAACGCGCAGTTCTTCGCGCTCACGTCGCCGCTGATCACCACCTCCTCGGGCGCCAAGATGGGCAAGACCGCGGCCGGCGCGGTGTGGCTTAACGCCGATCAGGTGAGCCCGTACGAATATTGGCAGTACTGGCGCAACACCGAGGACGCCGACGTCGCGCGCTTCCTGAAGCTGTTTACGGTGTTACCGCTCGACGAGATCGCACGGCTTTCGGCGCTCAGCGGCGAAGAGATCAACGAGGCAAAAAAAATCCTTGCCACCGAGGCGACGGCCCTGGTGCACGGCCGCACCTCAGCAGAGCAAGCGGCGGCAACCGCCCGCGCGACCTTCGAGGAAGGCAAGCTTGCGGAATCCTTGCCGACGCAAGAAGTCGCCCGCGCCAATCTCGCGAACGGACTGAGCGTGCTGGAGGCGTATGTATTGCTGCGTCTCGTAACGTCGAAAGGCGAGGCCCGTCGGCAGATCAGAAATGGCGGCTTGCGCGTCAATGATGTTGTCGTGACCGATGAAAATATGACGCTCACGTCACGGGACTTGACGCCGGAGGGGGTGATCAAGCTCTCGCTCGGCCGCAAGCGCCACGTGCTGCTAAAGCCGGTCTGACGCTCTGGTGTCGCGCGGCCGCCCGCCGCGGTCAGCGCGACCCGTAGGGCGACGGCGATGAAGCCGGCGAGCGCACCGACCCGGTGTCCGGGACGCTGTCGTCGCTGCCATTGCCGGCCGGAAATTCGAACACCTTGCGCAGCAGGCCGGGCGCCAGCGCCGAGATCGGATTGATGTGAAGCACGGGATTGCCGGGCCGGCCGACCACCTCGTAGGTGATTCCGACGAGCCCCTCCTTCTCGCCGCCGAGGAACAGCCCGACCAACGGCAACTGGCCGAGCAGATTGTTCGGGCCGTAGAGCGGCACCAGCGTACCGCGCAGATGCACCTCGTCGCCCGCGTAGTCGATGAGCCCGTCGATGGTGCCGCCGAGCAGCGGGCCGCGCACCACGCCCTCGCGCAGCGCCACGCTCCCCGGCACGCGGGTGAATTCGACGCGCATGCCGGAAAACTCGATCGCGCTGCGGCGGTTCTGCGGCCGGCCGGCGACCGCCTGCTCGAGTTGCGCCTCGTCGTGGACGGCGAAATTGTGAGCGTTGAGCACGCCCTGCTGCACCGGGTTGGCGGCGGACGGCGGATCCATGACTACCGAGACCTGGCCGCCGGTCATGCGCGCATAGACATCGGTGAAGCGGAAGAAGGCGCCGGCATCGCCGCTCTCGAGATGAATCACCTGGCGGCCGCCGGCACCGCCGCGCAGGTCGCCGGTAAGCGTCGAGTCGCGCCCGATCTTGGCGTTGAGGCCGAAGCTGCGGACCTCCCCGGCGCGCCGCGACATGTGCAGGCTGAGACCGCGCAGCGCTTCGCCATTAAAGCCGACCACGGCGCCGAGCTTCATGTCGATGTCGACGTCGGCTGCCTGCCGGCTGGAGTGCTGCGCCGCCGAACCGCCGCCGCCGGCCGCAGCCTTGACGAAGCCGCGGCCGTCATAGACGTCGCCGCGCATGGTCACGCGCAGCGCCCCGTCGGAAGCGCGTTCGACCTTGAGCGAGGTGCGGTCGCCGTCGGAGAAGCCGTAGGCCGGGAAATTGGCTGAGACCAGTTCACCGGCGCCGTCGAACTCGACCGTGCCTTTGACGCCGCCGCCGGCACCCTCGATCAAGAGATCCTCGATCCGGGTCGACTGCGGCTTGCTGAGCAGGGTGAAGGTGGCGCGCGCCGGCTTGCCCGCGGACTTCGTCCAGCCCGGCAGCAGGCCATCGATCTGTGCCGGGGTCAGATCGGCCTCGATGCCAAAGCGGCCCTCGCGGTCCGACCCGGTCGTGACCCGTCCATTGAGGCGCACCGGTATCGCACCGCTGATGGCGCCGCCGGGATCAAGCCCGAGGCTTTTACGCGCCGCCTCATCGAGCATGCCTTGCAGGCGGATGTCCGCCTCCGCGTCGCCGCGGTTCTTGCGGTATTCGAGATTGACTGGCGCTTCGCCGACCTTGACGTCGCCCTTGAGCTGGAAGCCCTGCGGCGTGGCGCTTGCCCGGATGAGCGCCGCCTCGACCTTCTGGCCCATGATCATGCGGTCGGCAGAGAAATTGGTGGCGTCGACGGTGACCGAATAGGTGGTAGAGCCCGGCGGCGGGTCGCTCCGGATCGGAATGCCGAGCGCAACCGACGCGCTCATCGTTCCGCGCATGGTAGCGGGGTCGAACGGCAGGTCGGAAACATCGCGCAGCCGGTCCATGCGCAGAAGCTCGGCCGCTGCCGGCACCGGACCGTCAAGCTTGAAGCGTACCCGCGCGGCCGGCGCCGCCGACGCGGTGTCAGGCACCTCGAAGGAGCCCGCCGACATCGTCAGCTTGCGCCCCGACGGCAGATCGGCCGCCGCCTTGCCAAGCGAGACCACGGCGTCGCGGCCGACAATATGGACGTTGAGGTCGGCGTCGCGCAGCGCCGGCAGGCCGTCCAGCGGCCTGATCACGCAATTCGTCGCCAGCGCGTCGAGCGACAAGCCGTCGTCGGGAACCGGCGTGCCGCTGCTCTTGAGCGATTCCAGCGGCGCGTTCACCGCGATCACGATGCGCTCGAGGGTGCCGCTGACGAGGTGGCCGCTGAACCAGTCGCGCACCTTGGGCGAGACAAAAAACGGCCAGATGCGCTTGAGCGAGTCGACCGGCATGCGCGTGCCGGCGATGCCGACCGCAAGCCGCGGCTCGCCGGAAAAATCGACGTTGCCCGACAGCGCGACACCGACGTCGGTATTGCCGAAGTCGCCTTCATCGACGACGAGGCGGCGCTTGGTCGCGTCATAGCGGCCGCTGACGGCGATGCGGTTGAGGACCAGCGGATCGCCGGACGTGCCGGGCGCGGTCAGGACTACGGTGCCGCCGCCGATCCTGAACTGCCAATTGCCGCCCGCCTCGCTGGGCGCGTCAACCCTGCCAATCAGGGTGATGCGATTGCCGCCGGAAAGGATCTGCAGCGGCATCGACAGGATGCGGTTCGCCGCATCCCAATTGAACTGAACCTCGGCACGGTCGATGTCGAGCCGGCCGTCCTCCCCATGCGCGCCACTAATGAACCCGGCATCGGCGACGATCCGTCCGGACAGGCTTTGCGGCAAGCCATCCGGGCCGATCTCGCCGCGCAGACTCGCGCTGAGCGGCAGATCGGTCGCGACATTGCCGTCGCCGAGGCGCGAGGCCAGCAACACACCGCTGGCGTCAACATGGCGGCCTTCTAGCTCGATGCTGCGCGAGCCGTTGCCGGTCGGCCTGACCGCGGCGGTCAGGCCCCAAGGGCGCTGTTGATTTTCCGAACCGACCGTCACGATGACGCCGCCGCCATGCGGACGCTCAAGCGTCAGGGTAATGCCCTTGAAGGTCCAGTGCTTGCCGGTGCGCTCATCATTGACGGTGAGATTTCCGTCCTTGAGCCCGAGTTCGCGCAAATCGTGGCCGTCGAGTCCGGTTTCGCCGATGCCGTCGATCCAGGATAGGAGCGCCGCGAAAACATCGCGCGCCCGTCCTGGCTCCGCGCCTTGCCCGTCAGCGGACGGAATCGGAGCCGGGGTCGTGGCGCGGCGCGACGCGCTGCCGGGCGTCGCCTGCACGGCCTGCTCGCGTTTCTCCTGCGCCGAGCGCAGCAGCGCCGCCGCGGCCGAAGACGGCATCGAAGCCTTTGCGATCGGATGCTTGTCGGCGCCGGCAAAGATGGTCACGCCGCCGTCCTGCTCGATGCGCAGCGCCATTTCCGCGCCGACGAGATTGAGACTTTCGGCGCGCAGATGGCCGCTCAGCAGGCCCAATCCGGAGACATGGACCTCGGCCTTCGGCGCGCTCGCAACTACCGCGCCATCAGCGTCGCGCACGACGATGTCGCGGACGCGCACCGCAGTGCCGCCGCTCTCGGTATGCTCGATCTGGGTGCCGCCGACGGTGACGTGGTGGTGGCTGCCGAAATTCTCCTCGATCGCCGCAGCGAGCCAAGGCGTGACGACGTCGAGCTGGATCGGTCCGCTGGCGAGCCGCCACCACAGCCCGAAACAGCCGAGGATTATTATGACGGCAAGGGCGCCGAGCCCGATACCGACACGACGCAACAGGTAATGGTGGTGGAGGAATTCGAGAACGAAATCACGGACGACGAAAATCTGGCGGTAGAAGAATTCGACGTAGCGATAGAAGAATTGGAGGTAGAAGGATTCGCTGTGGAAGTCGTCCGGTGCCGAGGCGTCGTGTTGCGGAATCTCGGCGCCGTCGATCGAAACGACTTTCGCCGACGGCCGCAACTCGACGACCGACCCCCGCGGAAGCGCCGCGCTCTGCTTCTGCTTCGTCATTCCCCCTCGGGCGTCCCCTCGTCCGTCTACCGCTTGGAAGGACGTCGCCGTCAACCCATCCGCGCCTGCAAACCCCAACCGAACCGCGCGGGTCAAACCCGCCCCGCTCGCGCGCCCACTCGGATATGGCAGAATACCCCCCGGAAAGCGTCCAAAGGAAGGCATATGGCTAGCGAACTGGCCCCCGGAGCCAAGGCTCCAGCATTCACGCTCCATCGCGACGGCGGCGGCACGGTTTCGCTCGCCGACTTCGCCGGGCGCGCGCTCGTTCTCTATTTCTACCCGCGCGCCGACACCCCGGGCTGCACCAAGGAAGCGATCGACTTTTCCCGGCTCAAGGCCGCCTTCGGCAAGGCCGGGGCCGACGTGCTTGGCGTTTCCGCCGATCCGGTATCGGCGCAGGACAAGTTCAAGGCCAAGCATAAGCTCGCGGTCGCGCTCGCCTCGGACGAGAAGCACCGCATGCTTGAGGCCTATGGCGTATGGCAGGAAAAGTCGATGTACGGTCGCAAGTTCATGGGCATCGCCCGCATGACCTTCCTGATCGACCCCAATCAGCGCATCGCCAGGATCTGGCCGAAGGTCTCAGTCGGCGGCCATGCCGAAGAGGTTCTCGCCGCGGTCAAGGCGCTCTGACCGAAAATTCCAGGCTGTTCGCAGCCGACGATCGAGTTGCCAAAGCGTTTACCCAAGGCAGCAAAATGCCGGCCGTAATTTCCTGAAAATTAACCATAAGCACCTCAAATGCTTGCCCGGTGCGGCCGGCCCTCGACTGACCGGCGAGGTGGGGAGCGTCGATGTCGTCGTGGACAGCGTCTCAGTCGCAGCCGCGCCCGACATCGCGTCATGCCGGACGCCCCGCCGATTGGTCCCGACGCCAGCAAAATCAGGCCGCCGCAAGCGGCTACACCATCGCCCACGCCGGACGGCAGGTCAGATTCGGCCCGGTCGCGTTCTGGATCGCGGTCGGCACCGTGGTGACGATGGCGGGCTGGTCGCTTGCCAGCGCCACCTATTTTGCCTTCCGCGACGACGTGCTTAAAGGCCTCATCGCGCGGGAGGCCGAACAGCAATTTGCCTATGAGGACCGTATCGCCGAGCTGCGCGCGCAGATCGACCGCACGACGAGCCGGCAATTGCTCGACCAGGAGCAGTTCGAGCAGAAGCTTGACGCCCTGATCCGCCGCCAGGCGGCGCTGGAATCGCGCGCAACCGCGCTTTCCGGCATCTCCGATCCGACGGTAACCGGCTCGATCCGAGACCGCGGCAGCGAACCGAACGCAACGGGCAAGCCGTCGCCACTCAATGACGCGCTCTCCGCGCCGCAACGCGGCGACCGCGGCACCTTGCTTGAACCGGCGCGCAGGCCGGCGGGCGGCAACGCCGCAAAGGAAGCCGCCGTCGCGGCGAGGCTCGCTCACCTCGACGCGGCGCTCGACCACCTCGAGGCCCGCCAGGACGCGGCGCTGCGGCAGATGCAGGACCGCTACGAAGCCAAGGCCCGGCAATTGCGCGGCGTGTTCGCCGCGCTCGGCCTCAAGCATGAGGGCCCGCCGCCGGCGACCGGCGGCCCGTTCGTGCCGCTCAAATTGACGGGCGACGGCCGCGAATTCGAACGCGCGCTCGCTCGCGTAAGTCTCGCGCGCGCCCAGGCCGATCAACTCAGCCGCGCGCTGACCTCAGTCCCGGTGCGTAAGCCGGTCACCGGTGACATCGACCTGAGCTCCACCTTCGGCGTGCGGGTCGACCCGTTTCTGCACGTTGCTGCGATGCATACCGGCCTCGATTTCCGCGGCGATGTCGGCGATCCGGTCCACGCCACGGCAGCCGGCACGGTCATCGCGGCCGGCTGGAGCGGCGGCTACGGCAAAATGGTCGAGATCGATCACAGCTATGGGTTCTCGACCCGATACGGCCATCTTTCGCAAATCGACGTCGACGTTGGCGACAAGATTCGCGTCGGCCAGATCGTCGGCCGCATGGGCTCGACCGGGCGCTCAACCGGCCCGCATCTGCACTACGAGACGCGGATCGACGGCGAGGCGGTCGATCCGCAGCGGTTCCTCAATGCCGGCGCACGCCTGGAGCGCGAGTAATCGCTCTTGAGCGCGCGGCAAATGCCACGTTGGCGCCGGGGCTATTCGACGTCCTCGACCTGCATCGGAGCGGTTCCGAACGCCTTCTGCGCCAACGCCGCCTCCATGAAGCCGTCGATGTCGCCGTCGAGCACCGCGCCGGTGTTCGAGGTCGAGACGCCGGTGCGTAGATCCTTCACCATCTGATAGGGCTGCAGCACGTAGGACCGGATCTGGTGGCCCCAGCCGATATCGGTCTTGGCGGCCTGGTCGGCGGCGGCCTTTTCCTCGCGCTTTTTCAGCTCCAGCTCGTAGAGCCTGGCGCGCAGCATCTGCCACGCCTGGGCGCGATTGCGGTGCTGCGAGCGGTCGTTCTGGCACACCACCACGATGTTGGTCGGGATATGGGTGAGACGGATCGCCGACTCGGTCTTGTTGACGTGCTGGCCGCCGGCGCCGCCGGCGCGCATGGTATCGACGCGCACGTCGGCCTCCTTGACGTCGATATTGATGCGGTCGTCGACCACCGGATAGACGGTGACGCTGGCGAACGAGGTGTGCCGGCGCGCATTGGCGTCGAACGGCGAGATGCGAACGAGGCGATGCACGCCGTTCTCGGTCTTGAGCCAGCCATAGGCGTTGCGGCCCTTGACCTCGATCGTCGCCGACTTGATGCCGGCCTCTTCGCCCGCGGTCTCCTCGATGTAGTCGACCTTGAAGCCGTGCTGCTCGGCCCAGCGGACATACATCCGCAGCATCATATTGGCCCAGTCCTGACTCTCGGTGCCGCCGGCGCCGGCATGGACCTCGAGATAGCAGTCATTGGCGTCGGCTTCGCCGGAAAGGAGCGCCTCGAGCTCGCGGCGCGCAACCTCGGCCTTGAGCTTGCGCAGCGCGGCTTCCGCTTCGGCGATCACTTTCTGATCGTTCTCGGCCTCGCCCAGCTCGATCAATGTCACCTGGTCGTCGAGCTCTTGCTCGATGCGCGCGATCGCGGAGAGCTGGTCGTCGAGCGCGGTGCGCTCCTGCATCAGCCGGCTGGCGCGCTGTGGATCGTTCCAAAGGTTGGGGTCTTCGGCCTGCCGATTGAGCTCGGCAAGCCGGGCGCGCGCTTGGTCGACGTCAAAGATGCCTCCTCAGCAGTCCGACCGACTGCTTGATCTCGGCGACAACGGTTTCGATTTCGGAGCGCATTGCTCAGGGATCAGATGACAGTAATCGGTAATCAGATAAGGTCAGGCGGCGAACACCGCAATCTTCTTCTGACTGCTGACGACTGATTACTGAACTCCTGACCTCAGTAAAGCCCGCCGGTGCCGCTGCGCACCGCGCGATCGGCGTCGGGAGAGACCGGCAAGGCGCCGCCGCTTGCCGTCTCCGCGCCGATGACCGAATAGCTGTCCGGCGGCGCCGTCCCTGGCTTGAAGGCTTCGAGGATGGCGCGGGCGTCGCCCGGGCCGGCGCGCATGCCGCTATGGGCGTCGACGCGGATGAGCTTGATGCCCGGCGGCACGCGGAACGGAATCGGCGGCTTGTCGGCCAGCGCGACTTTTAGAAAATCGCGTACGATCGGCGCGGCGACGTGGCCGCCGGTCGCGCCGCGGGCAATGTGGCGCGGCTTGTCGTAGCCCATATAGACGCCGCAGACGATGTCCGGCGAGAAGCCGATGAACCAGACGTCCTTCTCGTCGTTGGTGGTGCCGGTCTTGCCGGCGATCGGCTTGCCGACCTCGCGCACCGTGGTCGCGGTGCCGCGCTGGACGACACCCTCCATCATCGAGGTGATCTGGTAGGCGGTCATCGGATCGATCACCAGCTCGCGGTGGTCGACCAGGGTCGGCTCGGGCTGGTCGCGCCATTTGTCGACGTCGCAGCCCATGCATTGGCGCTCGTCGTGCTTGTAGATGGTGCGGCCGTAGCGGTCCTGGATGCGGTCGATCAAGGTCGGCTTGACCCGCCGGCCGCCATTGTCGAGCATGGCGTAGGCGGTGACCATGCGCAGCACCGTGGTCTCGCCGGCGCCGAGCGCGTAGGAGAGGTAAGGCGGCAGGTCGTCATAGATGCCGAACCGCTTGGCGTACTCGGCAATCAGCGGCATGCCGATGTCCTGCGCCAGCCGCACCGTCATCACGTTGCGCGATTGCTCGAGGCCGAACCGCAACGTCGAAGGACCGTAAAACTTGCCGCCGTAATTCTCCGGCCGCCAGATGCCGCCGCCCTGCCCCATATCCACTTCGATCGGCGCGTCGAGCACGATGGTCGAGGGCGTGTAGCCGTTATCGATCGCGGTCGCGTAGACGATCGGCTTGAACGAGGAGCCGGGCTGGCGCAGCGCCTGGGTGGCGCGGTTGAACTGGCTCTGGTCGTAGGAAAAGCCGCCGACCATCGCCAGCACACGGCCGGTGTGCGGGTCCATCACCACCATGGCGCCGGAAATCTCCGGCACCTGGCGCAGCCGGTACTGGCCCTCGTCCTTCGTGGGCTCGACATAGATGACGTCGCCGGCATTGAGCACCTGACCGATGCGCTGGACCGGCTTTGCCGGCCCATTCGCCGGCTTTGCCCATTTCACGCCCTCGAGCGGCAGGATGCCGGTTTGACGATCCTTGACGATGTTGCCGCCCGGGTCGCGCGCCGGCTGCAGGCCGATGCGCGCCGACTGATCGGTCACGTCGAGCACGACCGCCATCCGCCACGGATCGATATCGGAAAGCGATTTCACGTCAGCGAGCTTGACGCCCCAGTCGCCGCCCACCTCGATCGTCGTCACCGGGCCGCGCCAGCCTTGCTGCTCGTCGAAATTGACAAGGCCGTTGATCATGGTCTTGCGCGCCAGCACCTGTAGCTTGGTGTCAAGCGTGGTGCGCACCGAAAGCCCGCCCTCGTAGAGTTTCTTCTCGCCGTAATTCTCGTAGATGTAGCGTCTCACCTCCTCGGCAAAATATTCGGCCTCGAAGATGCGGGCGCCGGTCGGCCGCACCGTGACGTTGAGCGGCTCTTTCTTCGCCTTGTCGCCGACGTCGGCGGCGACATAGCCGTCTTCGACCATGCGGTCGATCACGTAGTTGCGACGCGTGATCGCCTCGTCGCGGCGGCGGAACGGATTGTAGTTGTTCGGCCCCTTGGGTAGCGCCGCGAGATAGGCGGCCTCGGCGACCGAAAGCTCGTGGACCGACTTGTCGAAGTAGAGGAGCGACGCGGCGGCGACGCCGTAGGCGCCGAGGCCGAGATAGATCTGGTTGAGATAGAGCTCGAGGATCTTGTCCTTCGAATAGGTCCGCTCAATCCGCAAGGCGAGCAGCGCTTCCTTGACCTTGCGGGTCATCGACAGCTCGCTCGAGAGCAGAAAGTTCTTCGCCACCTGCTGGGTGATGGTCGAGGCGCCCTGCGGCCGGCGGCTGCTGCCATAGTTCTGGACATAGAGCATCACGGCGCGGGCGATGCCGTAAAAGTCGAGACCGCCATGCTCGTAGAAATTCTTGTCCTCGGCGGCGAGGAACGCGTTGATGACGAGCTTAGGCACCGCCTGGATCGGCAAATAGAGCCGGCGCTCATTGGCGTATTCGGCGAGCAGCGAACCGTCGGCCGCGTGCACGCGCGTCATCACCGGCGGCTCGTAATCCTTGAGCTGAGAGTAGTCCGGCAAGTCCTTGGAGAAATGCCACAAAAGGCCCGCCGCGGCGCAAACGCCGACAACGAAAACAATCGTTCCCGCGGCGAACAAAAAGCCCAGAAAACGCAGCAAAAGTTTCATTGCGGAGGCCCCGCCTCGCCCCGACCGGCGCCGCCCGACCGCGCCTCGCGCGGCAAGGCGGCGGCCGCTAAATGTGGCAGCCTTAGACCGAGACCGCCACAGATTTTGTCACCCATCGTTTTCCGTGGCTCGGTTTTTTGTTCAAACTGAGGCTATCAGGCGAGCGCGGGCGCCCGGCGCCGCTAGTTCGCGCCGGCGCGAGCGCCGGCAATGTGGGTTGCCAAGTAGACATCGACCGCCTGCGCGATCGAATCGGCGGTGCGGTCGCGCCAGTGATCGGACAGCAGCGATTGCAGATCCTGGTGGTTGGAGACGTAGCCAAGCTCGATCAGCACCGAGGGCACGTCGGGCGCGCGCAGCACCCGGAACCCGGCCGATTTCAACGGCTTCTTGTGCAACCGCGTCGCGGCTTTCATTTCGCCGAGCAGTTTGTGGGCGAACTGCAACGAAAAGCTCTTGGTCTCGCGCTCGGCGAGATCGATCAGGATACCGGCGACGTCGTCGGGCTCGGTCTTGAGATCGACGCCGGCAATGACGTCGGCCCGGTTCTCCTTCTCGGCGAGCCGCGCCGCCTCGGAATCGGAAGCGGTCTCGGACAGCGTGTAGATGCTCGCGCCCTGTGCGTCGCCCTCCCCGTGCGGCAGGGCGTCGGCGTGGATCGAGACGAACAGCGCGGCGCCGGCCGAGCGCGCAATGTGCACGCGGTCGGCGAGCGGCACAAAGGTGTCGTCGCTGCGCGTCATGATCACCCGGTATTTGCCGGACTTTTCGATCCGCTCGCGCAGGCGCTGAGCGAAATCAAGAACGATGTCCTTCTCCAATTCACCGTTCGGGCCCTTGGTGCCGGTGTCGATGCCGCCGTGGCCGGGATCGAGCGCGACGAGCGGCCGCGGATCGCCCTCGCTCGCCGGCGGCCGGCTCGCGCTTGGCACGTCGGGGCGGGCGAGCCGGCCATCGAGCGCGACCTTGCGCAGAAAACTCTCGCGGTCTGTCGCCACAAGCTCGAGGACGAGCCGCGCCGGCGCATCGACCGAGGCATCGATCGCAAAGGCCTTGTCGATGCGCGCCGGCTTGGCGAGGTCGAAGACCATGCGCGAGCCGCCGGGCATCACCAGGCCGAATCGGAACGCCTTGATGAGGCCGCGCCCGCTCTCGCCGGTTTTCGCCGGCAGCGCAAAGGTCACTTGCGGGATGTCGAGGACGACGCGATAGGGATCGGCGAGGGTAAAGGCGTGCAGGTCGATCTTGCGGCTCAGATCGAGGACGAAGCGGGTCTGCGACTCGTCGCCGCCAAGCCGCGCCGCGGTGGCCACGGGAAGCGAATCGCCCGCGGGCTGGGCAGGCGGGCCCTCGCCCGCTGACGCGGCCGCAGCGAAGATGATACCGAGGAACGCCCAGCCCGCCGCTCGGACAGCCATCGGTTCGCAACCCTCCGCGCGCTCGTCTTACTCCATTAGGCAGGCGTGGTTAATCGAAACTTAAGTACCTATATGTGAGCAGTCGGCAATCCGCCGCCCGGTTGCCGCAAAACCGCCGCGACGCGACAAATCCTACGGCCTGCTTGCCAATTCCCCGTTCGCGGCCTTAAGAAGGGCGGGCTGACGGTCAACGGTTCTGGCTGTGTCCCGTCAGGGCATCGGGCACGTCCGCCGCGATGGCCCCGAGCGAAATGCGGGGTTGCTGCGGACGGTTTCGCTCCGCTCCGGCGCCAACAACGGGCCGACGGATGCGAGACGACAAGACGCCGATACCCTTAAGGAACCAGGGCAGCCGGCGCTTACCGGTCGGCGTGTGCGGACAGCGTGAGGCTGTCGGAGCCGCCGCGCCGATACCGTGAGCATCTTAGGAGAATCGCGGCCGCGCCAAGCGCGGCCGTCCACCACGGTTTGGAGTTTATGTTCGAGGCGCAAGGCGAAGTTCGATCGGATCGACGCGGCGGGGTGGCCACCACGCTCGCCCGATCGCCGATCGAGCTTGTTCGGCCGCGCCCGGAGTGTCCGACCCGTTTCATCAACCGACGATCGCGCGCGCCCTTCTTCGTCGCCTTCGCGGCGCGAAGCGCGCGGCGCGCGCTCCCGCATGAGATTTACCCATGGCCAACAAAATGCTCATCGACGCGACCCATCCGGAGGAAACCCGGGTGGTCGTTTTGCGCGGCAACCGCGTCGAGGAATTCGACTTCGAATCCGCGCAGCGTAAACAACTAAGAGGCAACATCTATCTGGCAAAGGTGACGCGCGTCGAGCCGTCGCTGCAAGCCGCGTTCGTCGACTATGGTGGCAATCGCCACGGTTTCCTCGCCTTCAGTGAAATCCATCCCGACTATTATCAGATCCCGATCGCCGACCGGCAGGCCCTGATCGACGAAGAGGGGCGCGCGCAACGCGCCGCCGATGACGAGGACGACCGGCGTTCACGCCGGCATCGTGGCCGCGGCCGGGCGGCACCCGCGCGCCGCGACGAAGCGGTGGTGCAGAGCGAGCCGGCGGAAGCACCCGACGGCGAGGCCGTCGCGACCGAGCAGCCCGCCGAATTCGCGACCGAGGCCCCGCCTCCCGCGGTCGAACCGGCCGGCGACGCGCTCGTCGACGATGCACAGACCGCTGCGCCCGAGCCGCATGGCGTCGCCGAGGCGGAGCCGCAGGCGGCGGAACCGGCGCCGGGTGAAGCCGAGCCGGGCGAGCCCGATCCGTCAACCGCCGCGACGTCCGAGGATGCCGCGCCCGTCGCCGTGGAGTCCGGCGCGATCGCGCCCGAGGCCGGCGATGAGGACCACAATGGCGCCGGCGCGATCACGACGATCGGCGAGAGCGCTGAGAACGGCGACGACGAAGAGGCCGCCGAAGAAGTCGTCGAATCGGTCGGCGGCGCCGACGCGCTCGAGGAAGTCCCGGACCGCGCGCCGCGCTACCGCCGCCAATACAAGATCCAGGAAGTGATCAAGCGCCGGCAGGTGATGCTGGTGCAAGTGGTCAAGGAAGAGCGTGGCACCAAGGGCGCGGCGCTCACCACCTATCTATCGCTTGCCGGCCGCTATTCGGTGCTGATGCCCAACACCGCGCGCGGTGGCGGGATCAGCCGCAAGATCACGAGCGCCGAGGATCGCTCGCGGCTCAAAGAGATCGCCCAAGAGCTCGAAGTGCCCGAGGGCATGGGCGTGATCCTGCGCACCGCCGGCGCGAGCCGCACCAAGACCGAGATCAAGCGCGACTTCGAGTACCTGTTGCGGCTGTGGGAAACGGTCCGCGACCTGACGCTGAAATCGACCGCGCCCAAGCTCGTCTACGAGGAGGGCTCGCTGGTCAAGCGCTCGATCCGCGACCTCTACACCAAGGACATCGACGAGGTGACGGTCGCCGGCGCCGAGGGCTACGAGGAGGCCAAGGAATTCATGCGCATGCTGATGCCGAGCCATGCGCGCAACGTCAAACTTTACACCGACACGCAACCGCTGCTGTCGCGCTATGGCGTCGAGAATCAGCTCGACGCCATGTTCTCCCCAGTCGTGCAGCTGCGCTCCGGCGGCTACATCGTGCTCAACCAGGCCGAGGCTCTCGTCGCCATCGACGTCAATTCCGGCCGCGCCACGCGCGAGCATCACATCGAGGACACCGCGCTCAAGACCAATCTCGAGGCGGCGGACGAGATCGCCCGGCAGCTGCGGCTACGCGACCTCGCCGGGCTGATCGTCATCGATTTCATCGACATGGACGAGAAGCGCAACAACCGCTCGGTCGAGCGGCGGCTGAAGGAATGTCTCAAGCAGGACCGCGCCCGCATCCAGGTCGGCCGCATCTCGCATTTCGGCCTCCTGGAAATGTCGCGCCAGCGCATCCGCACCAGCGTGCTCGAAAGCTCGACTGAGAAGTGCCCCTATTGCGGCGGCAGCGGCCACGTGCGCTCGGTGTCGTCGCTTGCCCTGCAGGTGCTGCGCGCGCTCGAGGATCAGTTGATGAAGGGCGGCACCCATAACCTGATCGCCCGCACCCGGCCGGACGTCGCCCTCTATGTCCTTAATCAGAAGCGGGCGCATCTGCGGGCGCTCGAGGAGCGCTTTGCCATCAGCATCACGGTGAGCGCCGACGAGACGGTGACGGCGCCGCAGGCTTTTGTCATCGATCGCGGCGAACTCGTGCACACGGTCGAGGCGGCCAAGGCGCTGGCGGAACGCACCGCCGCAGCGGTTACTGCGGCGCCGCTCGAGGAGGAGGACGAGCTCGAACCTGGCGCGGCGGCCGGGGGTGAAGAGGCCGAGGCCGAAGCGGCTGGAGCCTCGGCTGAATCCGGCGAAGCCGGCTCGCGGCGCCGTCGCCGGCGCCGGCGGCGCGGACGCAATGGCGGCGAAGCCGCCGCGCAGGAGCAAGCTCCTCAGCACGAGGCGATCTCCGAAGGGGCGGGCGAGCCTCCTGAGGAGATCGGCGAAGAAGCTGCACCGGAAGGCGATATCGCCGCCGACGCGCATCAAGCGGCCGGCGAGGACAGAGCCGGATCGTCGCACCGCGATGGCGGGCGGCGGCGGCGGCGCGGTCGCCGCGGCGGCCGGCGCAATCGCGGCGAGCGTGAGCACGGCGGCGAAACCGCTGCAGCCAGCCGCGAAGCTGCGGATCAGCCGCAGCAGGAATTTGGCAGCGCCCAGGAGCTCAATGAGCCGGCGACGTTCGAGCCCGGGCTCACCGAAGCAACCGCCGATCTTGACGGCGTCGCGCCACAGCCAGCTCCGGAACCGCCGACGCCGACGGCCGCGCAAGAACCGCCGCGTCGGCGCTCGACCGTGCGTGAGCCGGCGCCGGGCGTCACCGGCAATGAAGCGGGCCCGCCGGCCGAGCCGAAGCCGCCCGAGCAGCCGGCGATCACCGAGGTCGGCGACGGCGAGGCGAGCGATCGTCCGCGCCGCCGCGGGTGGTGGTCGCGCCGCATGGCCGGCGGTTGACCAGTACATCCGACGCCGGGCCTTCCTCGTTGCGCTAGGGCATGATCCGGAAAAGTGGGAACCGGTTTTCCGAAAGGATCATGCTCCACTAAAGAGTTAAAGCGACGATCGCTTCAATGGGAAGCGATCGCGCTTTAGGAGCGCGCCATGAAGAGCGGCTGGGCCGAGCATGACGCACAAGCGCTCGTCGCGCGGTGCGCCAAATCCGGTATCGACCACGAGCTCGCTCTGCGCATCTACACGACGCGGCTCCTCGGCCGCGATCCCGCGCTCGTGCTGCATGGCGGCGGCAACACCTCGCTCAAGACCCGCCTGCGTGACCGTTTCGGCGAGGAGGTCGAAATCCTGCGCATCAAGGCCTCCGGCGCCGAAATGGCGGCGATCGAGGCCGAAGGTTTTCCGGCAGTCCGGCTCGCCCCGCTGCGCAAGCTGCGCGGGCTCGAAGCCATCGCCGATCCGGACCTGGTCGCAATTGAGCGAGCCAATCTCATCGATCCGACGGCGCCCAATCCGTCGGTCGAGATCATGTTGCACGCCTTCTTGCCGCACAAATTCATCGATCATACCCATGCGCGCGCCGTGCTCCGCATCATCGATCAGCCGGACGGTGAAGAGCGATCCGCGGACGCTTTCGGCGGCCGCCTCGCCTTCGTGCCCTATCTCATGCCCGGTTTCGCCCTTGCTAGGAAAGCAATCGACATATTCGAGCGCACCAGGCCGAGCGATGGGCTCATTTTGAGCAAGCACGGCATCGTCACTTTTGGCGAGAACGCCCGCGAAGCCTATGAGCGCATGATCGAGATGGTCACGCTCGCCGAGGATTTTGTCGAGCGCAACGGCAAATCCGTCGCGATCGCCAGGCGCGCGAGCGAGATCACGCCGATTGCAGCGGTCGCGCCGATCGTGCGCGGCGCCTGCAGTCAGAAGAACGAGAAGACCGAGGGCGCCTGGCGCCGACTGGTGCTCGAATTTCGCAGCCGCGCCGCCGTGCTCGATTTTCTCGACCGCACCGATCTCGGCCGCGTCAGCGAGGCCGGCGTAGCGACGCCCGACCACACCATCCGCACCAAGAATTGGCCGCTCCTGTTGCCGCGTCCCGAGATGGGCAAGCTCGACGATTTCGCACGCGCGGCGCGCGAGGCGGCCGGCAAATTCGCGGCGCGCTACCACGACTATTTCGAACGGCACAATCGGCGCGTCGGCGGGGATAGGCGCGAGCTCGATCCCCTGCCCCGCGTCGCGCTGGTGCCTGGACTGGGCATGTTCGGCCTTGGCCGCACCAAACATGATGCCGCGATCGCCGCCGACATTGCCGAGGAGTGGATGGCCGTCGTTGACGGCGCCGAACGTATCGGCCGATTCGAATCGATCTCCGAAGCCGAGATGTTCGATTGCGAATATTGGCCGCTCGAGCAGGCCAAGCTCGGCTTCACAACAGAGCGGCCGCTTGCCGGCCAGATCGTCGCCGTCACCGGCGCTGCCGGCGCCATCGGCGCGGCAACGGCGAAGGCGTTCGCTGCCGCCGGCGCTGAGGTCGCTCTCCTCGACGTCGATCTTGCCGCCGCTGCGGACAAGGCAAGCGCGCTTGCCGGGACAGCACTGCCACTGCGATGCGACGTGACCGACGCCGCGTCGGTGCAGGCGGCGTTCGAGGAGATCGCGGCTCGCTTCGGCGGCGTCGATATCGTGGTTTCGAATGCCGGCGCGGCGTGGCAAGGGCGGATCGGCGAGGTCGAGGAAGCGACGCTGCGCCAAAGCTTCGAGCTGAACTTCTACGGCCACCAGCGGGTGGCGCAGGCCGCGGTCAGGATCATGCAGGCGCAAGGCACCGGCGGCTGTCTCCTCTTCAACGTCTCCAAACAGGCGGTCAATCCCGGGCCCGATTTCGGCCCCTACGGCGTGCCGAAGGCGGCCTTGCTCGCGCTGATGCGCCAATACGCGCTCGACTATGGCGCGGACGGCATCCGGGCCAACGCCGTCAACGCCGACCGCATCCGCTCCGGCCTCCTCACTCGTGAGATGATCGCCTCCCGCGCCAAGGCGCGCGGATTGAGCGAAAAGGATTATATGAGCGGCAATCTTCTCGGCCGTGAGGTGACGGCCGAGGATGTCGCCCAAGCCTTCCTGCACCAGGCGCTGGCGCTAAAGACCACCGCCGACGTGACCACCGTCGACGGCGGCAATATCGCCGCGGCCATGCGCTGAGCGGCCCTGATTGTGTCGGGCCCACAGGCTCTTAACGCACATTACGCAAACTTATGTTGAGGCGCCCGCGCCTTATGGTAAGGATTCGATCCTGGAGACTAGGCGTGAAACCAACTGTCGTTGGGGGGCGGCGGACGGCGAGATGAGGGTGGTGCAGGCATGAGCCGCCTGTATCTTCGGGCATTTTCCGTTCTGATCGCGGGGCTGATCTGCTCGCCCGCGCCGGCGGCGCCCGCCGACAAGCGCATCGCGCTGGTGGTCGGCAATGCGCGCTATGGCAGCGCGCGACCGCTCGCCAACCCCGAGAACGATGCGCGCCTGATGGCGCAGACGCTGCGCTCGCTCGGCTTCTCGCTCGTCGGCGGCAACGCCCAGCTTAATCTCGGCGAGGACAAGTTCCGGCACATCGTCAAACAGTTCGGCGATCAGATGCAGGGCGCCGACACCGGATTTTTCTACTACGCCGGCCATGGCATCGAAATCGACAATACCAATTATCTGGTGCCGACCGACGCGGACCTGACCAAAGAGGCCGACGTCGATTTCATGGTCGACATCAACCTGGTGCTGCGGCAGATGGCGGGCGCGCGCACCAGGCTCAACGTCGTCGTCCTCGACGCTTGCCGCAACAATCCATTCGCCGCCGTAGGCCGCTCGATGGCAGTCGGCCGCGGCCGCGACAGCGAGGACATGCGCATGCGCGACATCAGCGTCGCCAAGGGCGGCCTCGCGCAAATGCCGACGCTCGACGGCACGGTGATTGCGTTTGCCACCCAGCCCGGTCAGACCGCCGACGACGGCGCCGGGGCGGACAGCCCCTTCACCAAGGCGCTTTCCGAGGTCATCAAAACGCCGGGGCTCGGCATCCTCGACGTGCTCAGCGAAGTCGGCCGCCAGGTGAAAGAGGCAACCAAGCAGAACCAACGGCCGCAGCGGCCGTGGTTTTCCGGCTCCTCAATTGACGGCCCCTCCAATTTCGTCCCGGCAGCGGGCGCAGGCGCGACCGCGGTCGCGGCCGCTACACCCGAAGCTCCGGCGGTCGCGCCCGCCGCGGCGCCGAAAACCGACCCCGCCGCCGAGATCGCCCGTAAATTCGAAGCCGCAGCACGCGCCGCTGCCCTTGAGCAACCCCCGCAAGCGAAGACGGCCACGCCGGCGCCGACGGCGGTCGGCCTCCTCTCGGCGGAGCAGGAACGCGCCCTCAAGCCGCAGGAGCGCTTCAAGGAATGCGACACCTGTCCGGAAATGGTCACGGTCCCGGCGGGAACGTTCGCCATGGGCTCGCCGGCGAGCGAAGTGGGACGCGAAGCTGGCGAAGGCCCGCAGCAGCAGATCGCTTTCGGCCGCGCCTTTGCGGTCGGCCGCTCGGCGGTGACGTTTGCCGAGTGGAACGCCTGCGTCGCCGAAGGCGGCTGCAACGCCTATCGGCCCGGCGATTACGGCTGGGGCGCCGGCAAGCACCCGGTGATCAACGTGTCCTGGAGTGACGCGCAGGCCTACGTCGCCTGGCTGTCGAAAAAGACCGGCGCGCCTTATCGGCTCCCCAGCGAAGCGGAGCGCGAATACGTCACCCGCGGCTGCACGTCGCCGACCTGTCCGTCGACCGCATTCTGGTTCGGCGCCGAGATCTCGCCCGAGCGTGCCAATTACGACTGGCGATATAGCTACAATGGCAGCGCCAAGGCGCAGCCGCCGCGGCGCACCGTCGCGACCGATGCCGCCGCGGCGAACCCGTTCGGCCTCCTCCAGGTGCACGGCAATGTGCGCGAATGGGTCGAAGATTGCTGGAACGAGACGCTTGCCGGAATACCGCGCGACGGCGCGGCGCGAACGACGGGCGATTGCACGACGCATGTGGTGCGCGGCGGCTCATGGGCGGACGAGCCCAAGGATTTGCGCTCAGCCAAGCGCAGCTGGGAGGTAGCGGACGAAAGACGGGCGGAGATCGGGTTCCGAGTAGCGCGCACCTTGCGTAACTGATCTGGACGCGAAAAAAGCCAAGAGGGCCACAATGAAAAATTCGGCGATGCGCGTTGTGCGGCGATGTCTTGAGGCCGCAAATCCGGCGGTCAAACCGCGCAGGCATGACCGCAAAATCGTGCACCTCGGGCGAACGGCCGCCGCGCTCGTCGGCGCGCTTGTGGCGCTGGCGGCGGTCACTTCAGGTCCGGCGGCGGCCGAGACCCGGCGCGCGTTCCTGGTCGGCATCCAGCGCTACTCGGACGGTTATATCCAGCGGCTTGAACGCGCCGCGAACGACGCCAAGGACCTGGCCAAGGATCTCGAGGAAGTCGGCTTCGATAAGAAGAACATCAAAGTCGGGGTGGATCTGAGCAACAAGGACTCCTTCGAGAAGGAGTTCTCCGCCTTTCTCAACACCATCGAAGCCGGCGACGACGTGGTGTTCTACTTCTCCGGCCACGGCTTCGGCGTCGAGGCCGACCAGACCAATTATCTGCTGTTCGGCGATCTCAAAAGTCCCTTCGCCTATGCTAAGTCGCAGTTGAGCGATCAGGAGCGCAAGAATCCCGACGTGGTGCGGCTCAAGATCGCTCAATATCTCGACGACTATCAAAGGAACGAAATTCCGAAAGGCGTTTCCGCCAACGAGATCCAACGCCGCATCGCCGAGAAGAATCCAAGGACCGTCATTGTGATTCTGGACGCGTGCCGCTCACTGGTGCAGGCCGATGTGTCCGACGCTCAGCAGGTCAAGCTGGTGAAGCGGGGCGACGATTCCGGCAGCCGGCTTCTCAACCTGCGCAAGCCGCCGCCAGGCTTCCTCATTCTTTATTCCGCCTCGTTCGGCGAGCAAGCCGCCGAGACGCTTGGCACCAACGATTCCGGGCATAACTCGCTGTTCACCGGCGTGTTGCGCTCCGAGTTGCAGCGGCCAGGGCAGTCGGTGACCGAGCTCGGCGAACGGGTCAAGCTGATGGTGCGCGCGATCGCCAACCAGAACGGGCGGCAGCAGGAACCCGAGCTATTTTACGACGAGCACAACTCGGCCAACGTCGACGAATTCTACTTCGTCGGTTCGATCGGGCGCGAACGATTCCAGATGTCGCAGGACCGCTGCGCCGGCGAAGAAACCGACTGGGATCAGATCAAGAGGCTGCAAAAGCGCGAACTCTACGACCGCCACATCCGCCGGTTCGACCAGTGCCCGCACGGCACCGCCGAATCGGCGCGGCGCGCGCTCGCCACCTTGGCCCTGAGTTCCGATGATCCGGTCGAGGTGACGGCGGTCACCAACAAGGCGGTGACCGATTGCGACCGGCTCGCCGCTTCGCCGCTCGACGGCGCGCGGCCGCCGGAGGTGCCCGGCGTGCTTACCGAGAAGCTCGATGCCGACGCCGCCATTTCCACCTGCAGCAAGGCGGTGAGCGACAATCCGCG
>Ga0187769_10000481_pt1 | contig 21803 bp, 19 predicted proteins | sample 0116_SJ02_MP02_1_FD_133140 | JGI IMG/M metagenome (GOLD analysis project Ga0187769, IMG submission 133140) | Tropical peat soil microbial communities from peatlands in Department of Meta, Colombia - 0116_SJ02_MP02_10_MG | ecosystem: Environmental > Terrestrial > Soil > Wetlands > Peat | place... | reverse complement strand
GCCGCGAGCTCGAACTTTTGGAAACGGTGCGCGACAAGGTTCCCCCGGAAGTCTTCACCAAACCCTACAGCAATCCGGTGAACGGCTCGCCGGACGCGGTGCGCAACAATCTGCGCGAGGCGGTGCGCCTGTTCAAAGCGGCGGGCTACGAGGTGCGCGACCAGCAGCTGGTCAACGCCAAGACCGGCGAGCAATTTGCCGTCGAATTCCTCGCCGAGGATCCGAGCTTCGAGCGCATCTTCCTGTTCTACAAGCCCTCGCTCGAACGGCTCGGCATGGTGGTGTCGGTGCGCACCGTCGACGAAGCGCAGTTCGAGAACCGCGTGCGCTCCTGGGATTTCGACATCATGACCATGGCTTGGGGCGAGACGCTGTCGCCCGGCAACGAGCAGCGCGGCTATTGGGGCTCGCAAGCCGCCGATCAGCCCGGCTCGCTCAACATCGTCGGCATCAAAAATCCGGCCGTGGACGCCATGATCGACAAGGTGATTTTCGCCAAGAACCGCGCCGATCTGGAAGCCGCCACCCACGCGCTCGACCGCATCCTGTTGTGGAACCATTACGTCGTGCCGCAATGGACCTACGGCAAGGTCCGCACCGCGCGCTGGGACCGCTTCGGCCACCCCGATCCGATGCCGAAATATGGGCGGGCGGCGTTCCCGACGGTGTGGTGGTGGGACGCCGCCAAGGCGGCAAAGACGGCCGGCTGACCGTCATTGCGACGCCGCGCAACGGCTGCACCGTTATGGCTTATCCGACGCGCCGCACCGTACTTGCGTTGACCGCCGCAGGCGCGGCCGCCGCGCTTGCCAAGCCGTCGTCTCCCGCCCGCGCCGACGCGGCAATCGAATCGCACGGGCTCTCCGCCTTCGGCGATCTCGCCTATCCGCCGGACTTTCAGCACTTCAGCTACGTCAATCCGAGCGCGCCGAAGGGCGGCATGTTCTCGCAGATCGGCCCGGATCAGCTCTACAATCAGAACTCCCTCACCTTCAATTCGCTCAACAGCTTCATCCTTAAGGGCGACGCGGCGGAGGGCATGGAGCTCACTTTCGCCGCGCTGATGGTGCGCTGCGGCGACGAGCCAGATGCCATGTACGGTCTTACGGCATCGAAAGTGCGCCGCTCGGCCGATGGCCTGACCTACGAGTTCTTCATCCGCCCCGAGGCGAAATTCCACGACGGCAGCCCGCTCACCGCCGACGACGTCGCCTTCTCGCTCAATATCCTCAAAGAAAAAGGTCATCCGCTCATCAGCCAGTCGCTGCGCGATTTTGCCGGCGCGACTGCGGACGGGCCGAGCGTCATCGTGCGCTTTGCGCCAAAACGGGCGCGGGACGTGCCGCTGTTCGTCGCCGGCCTGCCGATTTTCTCCCGCGCCTATTACGCCAATAAGCCGTTCGACCAATCCACGCTCGACATTCCGCTCGGCTCGGGCGCCTACCAGGTCGGACGTTTCGAGCCGGGCCGCTTCATCGAATATAACCGCGTCAAGAACTGGTGGGGCGCCGACCTGCCGGTCGCCCGCGGCCAGAACAATTTCGACGTCGTGCGTTACGAGTATTACCGCGACCGCGACGTCGCTTTCGAAGGCTTTACCGCGGGCACCTATCTGTTCCGCGAGGAATTCACCTCGCGGATCTGGGCGACGCGCTATAATTTTCCGGCAGCCAAGAACGGCCGCGTCAAGCGCGACGAGATATCCGACGACACGGTGTCCGGCGCGCAAGGCTGGTTCATCAATACGCGGCGGCCGAAATTTTCCGATGTACGGGTACGCGACGCGCTCAACTACGTTTTCGATTTCGAGTGGACCAACAAGGCGATCATGTACGACGCCTACCGGCGCACCGTCTCGGTGTTCCAGAACTCCGACCTGATGGCGGTCGGGACGCCGACGCCCGCGGAAATTACGTTGCTCGAACCGTTCCGCTCGCGGCTGCCTGACGAGGTGTTCGGCGAAGCCTATACCCCGCCGGTGTCCGACGGCTCCGGCGAGGATCGCGCGCAATTGCGCAAGGCGGCGGCGCGCCTGCAGGACGCCGGCTGCATGCTGCGCAACCGCAAGCGCGTCCTGCCGAACGGCGAGCCGATCACAATCGAGTTCCTGAGCGACGAGCCGTCGTTCGAGCCGCATCACATGCCGTTCATCAAGAATCTCGGCATCCTCGGCATCGACGCCACGCTGCGCATCGTCGATCCGGTGCAGTACCGGGCCCGTCGCGACGAATTCGACTTCGACATCACCATCGAGCGGTTCAGTTTTTCCTCGACGCCGGGCGATTCGCTGCGCTCGTTCTTCTCCACGGAGGCCGCGGGCCTTAAGGGTTCCAACAACCTCGCCGGCATGGCGGATCCGGTGATCGATACGCTGATCGACCGCATTATCGCGGCCGACACGCGGCCCGATCTGACGACCGCCTGCCGGGCGCTGGACCGGGTCATCCGGGCCGGCCGCTACTGGATTCCGAACTGGTACAAGGCCTCGCACTGGATCGCCTATTGGGACGTCTTCGGCAGGCCGCCGGCCCAGCCGCGCTTTTTCCGCGGTATTCCCGACACCTGGTGGTATGATCAGACCAAGGCCGCGAAAGCCGAGCGCAAGGCTTAAGAACCGGCCCGGCGCCCGGTCTTGTCCCGGTCGCGTCTTTATGCTGCCGTCATAGCGGAACAAGGCTGCCCGCTATGGGTTTGGATGCCCGGCGCCGAGCCCGGCATGACAGGAACGGGCGTATAACAAAATCATGACCGCCTACATTATCCGCCGCATCCTGTTCATGATTCCCACCATCTTCGGCATCATGCTGGTGTCGTTCGCCGTGGTGCAATTCGCACCCGGCGGGCCGGTCGAGCGCATGATCGCCAAACTGTCGGGCGCCGATACCGGCGCGACGGCGCGCATTTCCGGCTCCGCCAGCGGCGACTTCGCCCGCGCCGGCGCGCAAGGCGGTACGCAGTTCGACATCAACTCCAAATACCGTGGCGCCCAGGGGCTCGATCCGGCCTTCATCCAGAGTCTGGAAAAGCAGTACGGCTTCGACAAACCGGCCTACGAGCGCTTCTTCATCATGATGGGGAACTATCTGCGGTTCGATTTCGGCAAAAGCTATTTCCGCGACATCAGCGTGATCCGGCTGATCGAGGAGAAATTGCCGGTGTCGATCTCGCTCGGCGTGTGGATGACGCTGTTGAGCTACCTGATCTCGATCCCACTCGGCATTCGCAAGGCGGTGCGCGACGGCTCGCACTTCGACGTATGGACCTCGGGCGTCATCATCATCGGCTACGCCATCCCCGGATTCCTATTCGCGATTCTTCTCATCATCCTGTTCGCCGGCGGCTCGTTCTTCCAGATTTTTCCGCTGCGCGGATTGACCTCGGACGGCTGGTCGCAATTCCCCTGGTGGGAGAAGATCCTCGATTACTTCTGGCACCTCACGCTGCCGATCGTGTCGATGGGGCTCGCGGCGTTTGCCACCATGACCCTGCTCACCAAAAACTCGTTTCTTGAGGAGCTACGAAAGCAATACGTGCTGACCGCGCGCGCCAAGGGCTGTACCGAGCGGCAGGTGCTGTACGGCCATATTTTCCGCAACGCCATGCTGTTGGTCATCGCCGGCTTTCCGGCGGCGTTTGTCTCGGCGTTTTTCGCCGGCTCGCTGCTCATCGAGACCATCTTTTCGCTCGACGGGCTCGGACTATTGAGCTTCGAAAGCGTACTCAATCGCGACTATCCGGTGGTGTTCGCCAATCTTTATATTTTTGCCCTGGTCGGTCTTGTCGTTAATCTGATTTCCGACCTCACTTATACTTGGATCGATCCGCGCATCGATTTCGAGACGCGGGAGGTGTAGGTGGACGTCAAGACGCTTGTCGAGGACAAGGTCCCACCCCAGATCGAGCCGGGTGTACCGCCGGAATTGAAGCCCGATCTGGAGCCGGCCGGTCCGCTCGGTCTTGCCGGCCTGCCGCTTGGCTTCGAATTCTCGCCGCTCAACGTCCGGCGCTGGCGCAATTTCAGGGCCAATCGACGCGGCTTCTGGTCGCTGTGGCTGTTCCTCATTCTGTTCGTCGTTTCGTTATGCGCCGAATTCATCGCCAACGACAAACCGCTGTTCATTCACTTCGACGGCAAGAGCTATTTTCCGGTTTTCGTCACTTACCCGGACACCGAGTTCGGCGACGATCTCGGCACCGCCGCCGATTACCGCGATCCGCATTTGCAGAATTTTCTTGCCGAGCACAGCGCGACCGTGATCTGGGCACCGATCCGCTTCTCCTACAATACCATCAACGACAATCCGCCGTCGGCGTTTCCGTCTAAGCCGACTTGGCTGTTGAACGCCGCCGATTGCGATTTCGCCGCCAAGAACGGCTACGCCAAATGCGGTACGCTCGAATACAACTGGCTCGGCACCGACGACCAGGGCCGCGACGTCCTGGCGCGGCTCATTTACGGTTTCCGCATCTCCGTGCTGTTCGGACTGGCGCTCACTATCGTATCGTCGATCATCGGGGTGGCCGCCGGCGCGGTGCAGGGCTATTTCGGCGGCTGGACCGATCTCCTTTTCCAGCGCTTCATCGAAATCTGGACCTCGGTGCCGGAGCTTTACCTGCTCCTAATCATCTCCTCGGTGCTGGTGCCGGGCTTCTTCGTACTGCTCGGAATTCTGCTGTTGTTCTCCTGGGTGCGGCTGGTCGGCCTGGTGCGCGCCGAGTTTTTGCGCGGCCGCAATTTCGAATATATCCAGGCGGCGCGCGCGCTCGGGGTCTCCAACGCCGTCATCATGTTCCGCCATCTTTTGCCGAACGCCATGGTGGCGACGATGACGTTTCTGCCGTTCATCATGTCGTCGTCGGTGATGACGCTGACCGCGCTCGATTTCCTCGGCTTCGGGCTGCCGCCGGGCTCGGCGTCGCTCGGCGAATTGCTCTCGCAGGGCAAGGCCAATGTGCAGGCGCCGTGGCTCGGGCTGACCGGCTTTTTCACCGTGGCGTTGATGCTATCGCTGTTGATCTTCATCGGCGAGGCGGTGCGCGACGCGTTCGATCCGCGAAAGACGTTTGCATGAGCGAGAATCTCTGCCTCTCGGTCCGCGACCTGTCCATCGCCTTCCACTCCGGCGGGCGGCGGATGCTCGCCGTCGACCGCGTGTCGTTCGACATCGTCAAGGGCGAATGCACGGCGCTGGTCGGCGAATCGGGCTCCGGCAAATCGGCGACCGCGCTCTCGGTGCTGCGGCTCCTGCCCTACCCGGCGGCAAGCCACCCGTCGGGACAAATCCTGTTCCACGGCCGCGACCTGTTGCAGCTGTCCGAACGCGACATGCGCAAAGTGCGCGGCGACGACATCACCATCGTATTTCAGGAGCCGATGACCTCGCTCAATCCGCTGCACACGATCGAAAAACAGATCGGCGAGATTTTGCTGCTGCACCGCGGGCTCACCGGCGCACCGGCGCGCGCGCGCACGCTCGAAGTGCTCACCCAGGTCGGCATTCCCGATCCGGAAATCAGGCTCAAGAGCTATCCGCACCAGCTGTCCGGCGGCCAGCGTCAGCGCGTCATGATCGCCATGGCGCTGGCCAACGAGCCCGATCTGCTGATCGCCGACGAGCCGACCACCGCGCTCGACGTCACCGTGCAAGCGCAAATCATCGCGCTTTTGAAGGACATCCAGGCGCGGCTCGGCATGTCGCTATTGTTCATCACCCACGATCTCGGCATCGTGCGCAAGATCGCGCAGCGGGTCTGCGTGATGAAGAGCGGCAACATCGTCGAGCAGGGCGCGGTCGAGCGCGTTTTCGCCGCGCCGCAGCATGCTTACACGCGCGCGCTGCTCGCCGCCGAACCGCGGCCCGATCCGGCGCCGCCGCAACCCAATGCGCCCGTTGTCCTGCAAACCGACCAGCTGCGGGTCTGGTTTCCCATCACCCGCGGCCTGATGCGCAAGGTGGTCGGCCACGTCAAGGCCTGCGACGGCCTGAGCATCGCGCTGCGCAAGGGCGAGACGCTCGGCGTCGTCGGCGAGTCCGGTTCCGGCAAGTCGACGCTCGGGCGCGCCATCTTAAGGCTGATTTCGTCCGAAGGACCGATCGTGTTCATGGGCCATAACCTGCAAGGACTGCGGTTCAAGGAAATGCGCCCGTTCCGCCGCGACATGCAGATCGTGTTCCAGGACCCTTACGGCTCGCTGTCGCCGCGCATGTCGGTGGCCGAGATCATCAAAGAAGGGCTGACAGTCCATCACCCGCACCTCCCCGAGCGCGAACGCGACCGGCGCGTCGTCCAGGCGCTGATCGACGTCGGACTCGATCCCGCCACGCGATTTCGCTTTCCGCACGAGTTCTCCGGCGGCCAGCGCCAGCGCATCGCGGTGGCTCGCGCGCTGGTGCTGGAGCCGAGCTTCATCGTGCTCGACGAGCCGACCAGCGCGCTCGACATGCTAATTCAGGCGCAGATGGTCGATTTGTTGCGCGACCTGCAGAAGCGGCACAATCTCACTTATCTGTTCATCTCGCACGACCTGCGCGTGGTCGCCGCGCTGGCGAGCCGGCTCCTGGTGATGCGCCACGGCCAGGTCGTCGAGGCCGGCGAAGCCGCCGAACTGTTCCGCAACCCCAAGACCGACTACACGCGGGCGCTATTCGCCGCGGCGTTCAAGCTCGAAACCGCGCCTGAAGGCGTTGTCGCGCAATAACTCACCTCTCCCTGGCGGGGAGAGGTCGACTTCCGAGCGCAGCGAGGAAGTCGGGTGAGGGGGGATCGACTTCGAGGCATGACCCCCTCACCCGGCTCGCAGCTAATGCTTGCTCGCCGACCTCTCCCCACTGGGGAGAGGTGCGAAGGAGAAAACGCCGTGATCAAGCGCCTAAGCTTCCTTGTCCTTTTGCTATGCGCGGCGGCGACGACACCCGCGCGCGCCGAAACCGTCAAATTCGTCGTGCCGTTCGCCGCCGGCGGCCCGGTCGACCAGTGGGCGCGCATCGTCACCGCCGAACTCGGCGCAAAGATTAACGCCGACGTCATCGTCGACGATCGCGGCGGCGCCGGCGGCGCCATCGCCGCCGAATACGTGGCGCACGCGGCGCCCGACGGCGACACCGTGCTGTTCGGCAGCTTCGGCGCCTGCGTGCTCGGGCCGATTTTGAAACCGCCCGCGGCCTACGATCCGGTCAAATCATTTGCCGCCGTAATGCGCGTCGGCGCGGTGCCGTCGCTCCTTGTGGTCAACAACGAGCTCGGCGTCGCCACCATGGCGGAGCTCCTGGCCAAGGCGAAAGTGCAGAAGCTGACCTACGGCTCGGCCGGTGCCGGCACCACCATGAACATCGCGGTGGAAATGCTCAACGCCGCAGCCGGCGTGAAGATCACGCATGTGCCCTATCGCGGCGCCGCGCCGGCGATCACCGATCTTCTTGGCGATCACGTCGACATGCTCAACGCCGATCTACCGGTGCTGATGCCGTTGGTCAAGGCCGGCAAGGTCAAAGCCATCGCGCTGTTCGCGCCCGAGCGTTCGCCGCTGCTGCCGGATCTGCCGAGCACCAAGGAACTTAACCTGCCGGGCGTGGTGATGGAAAACTGGTACGGCGTGTTGGCGCCGGCCGCTACGCCGGTCGCGGCGCGCGACAAGCTCGAACGGGCGCTCCTTGCCGTCGTCGCCACGCCGTCGGTTCACCAGCGCATGGCCGAAAACGGGCTCTCCGGCACGCTCGGTCACGACGCCTTCGCGGCACTCCTCGCCAAAGACTTCGCCGCGTGGCCCGAGCGCATCAAGGCGCTCGGCATCACCGGCGAATAGCGAATTATTTCAGAACCCGAACAGCCTGGTCGGATTGTCGACCAGCATGAGCCGGCGGGTGCGCTCGTCCGGCGCGATCTGCGGAATGAGGTCGACCAGATCGCCGTCGTTGGGAACGGCACTGTGATTAGGGTGCGGCCAGTCGGTGCCCCACACGACGCGCTCGGGCGCGTGCGCGGCGAGCGCGCGCGGGAACGCGATCGCGTCGGCGTATGGATATTTCTCTTTGCTGATGCGGTCGGTGCCGGAGAGTTTCACCCAGACATTGCCGCGGTCGAGCAGCCGCTTGAGCGCGGTAAAGCTTGCGCCGTCGAGCCCTTCGGCAATTTCGATGCGGCCGATGTGGTCGATCACCACCGTCGCCTCAATCGACGTGATGAAGTCGTAGAGATCGAGGACGCCGTGGCCGCCGGTATGTATCTGGATGTGCCAGCCATGGGGCGCCGCCTTTTCGATGATCTGCAGAACTTCCTCGCGCGGCCTGGGCGTGCCGAGATGGCCGCCGAAGAAATGCAGTCGCACGCCGCAGACGCCGGCCTCATCGAGCTGTTCGACTTCGGCGTCGGGCGTATTGGGATCGAGCAGCACCGAGCCGCGGTAACGGCCCTTGCCGGCGTTGAGCAAATCGACCAGCACGGCATTGTCGGTGCCGTGGCAGGTCGACTGCACGAACACGCCACGCTGGAAGCCCAAAAATTGGTGCAGCCGGAACAAATCCTCCTTCGGCGCGTCGGCCGGCGTGAACAGCCGGTTCGGCGCATAGGGGAACTTGGCGTGCGGCCCGAACACGTGGAAATGCGAGTCGCAGGCATTCGGCGGCAACGCAAAACGCGGCTTTTTAGGATAGGGGTCCGGCGGCGCAATGGTCGGGGTCAGATCGTCGGGACGGATAGCCATTAATTAATCCTCAGGTTTCCCGGGCCCAGCCCGCGAGCCTGGCCTTCGGGCGGCCCGCGGGCAGGCTCCGCACGCAGTGGTGCGTTGCCGCCCCGGGACCTTAGCAAACTCCGAGCCTTTGGCGATCCCGGATCGGCGGTGCACCGTGTCCGGCACGCCAAGCGCCGTGCCGCCTGTTTTTCAGTTATTACCGGCCGACTGCCTTTTGCGACAGTCAGCTTATCGAATTTTTTTGTATTGTCCCGTAGCGTTGCGGAAGACAGACGATCGTCACCAATAGGACTAGCGCATGTTTTCCATCAGACCGGTTTTCGTCGGCTGGATCACGCTGCTTTATCAGTTGCCGCTCCAGCTTTTCTTCACCCTCTGGAGTGGAGCGTTTTTTGGCGGCTTTGCCGGTTCGCTTCATGTTTTTCCAAAGAATTCCCCCGCTCCGTTCGTGCTGTTTGGCGCGATTGCCTTCCTCGGCTTCCCGTTGGTGACGTATTTCGGAAAAAGGCTGAATTACGCCCGAACAGAGTATAAATTCTCCGCCGACAGACTAGAATTTGAGGAAGGCTTCTTTAACGTAACCGACAAGGTAATTAAATTCAAAGACGTCAAGGAAGTAACGCTTCGCAAAAACATCTTTCAGCGAATATACGACCTCGGCACGATCTATCTGGCGACCGACGCGACCGGCTCTTCGGCGCGCACCAATGTTTTTAACGCTCTGGGATTCGGCAACATCTCGGCGAACGGGGTTGGCGTGTGTGACATCCCGAATCCTGATGAAATATTTGAGCGGGTAAGACGCATTGTCGATGCGCAGCGGGTCTAAGTGAAGGCTGGATGGACTAAAGATGCAGGAAACGAACATGCGCTCTCCATCAACTGGACCGATCAGTCGCAGCGCGCGGTCATGCCGCCGTCGATCACAATTTCGGTGCCGGTGATAAAGCGCGCCTCGTCGGAGGCGAGAAACAGCACCGCGGCGGCAGTGTCGCGGCCGTCGCCCATGAAACCGAGCGGAATGCGCGCCACGCGCGATTTCAGCAACGCCTCGACGTCGCCGCCCATGCGCTGCTTGGCGAGCCGCGCCTCGACCATCGGCGTGTGCATCTGGCCGGGCACCACCGTGTTCACGCGGATGCCGTGCTTGGCATATTGCACGGCGGTGACGCGGGAGAACTGGATGACCGCGGCCTTCGACGAGGCATAGCCGATCTGCGGCGAGCCGGTATAGCGGGTGCCCGAGGTCGAGGCGGTGTTGACGATGACGCCGTGACCTTGCGCGATCATGACAGGGATGACGTGGCGGCAGGTCAGGAACACGCTTTTGAGATTGTAGTCGATCTGCTTGTCGAAATTCTCTTCCGACAATTCGGCGGCGCCGCCCGCCGCCGAACCGCCGACATTGTTGAGAAGAATGTCGATACGGCCGAATTGCTTGCGGCACGCTTCGGTCATGGCGTTGACCTGAGCATCGTCGAGCACGTCGCAGACGTGGGTGACGATCTCGCTGTCGTTGCCGACGCGCGCCACGGTTTCAGTCATGGCGTCGGCGTTCTTGTCGACGGCAAAGACTTTAGCGCCTTCGCGCGCGAACAGCACGGCGGCGGCGCGGCCGTTGCCCCAGCCCGGGCCGACGCAGCCGGCGCCGACAATAAGAGCGACTTTGCCTTCGACGCGTCCCGGCATCGGCTTCAACTCCAAAGTTCTTTGCTGGCAAGCCTCGCGCCTTCGGCGAGCGCGGCGAGCTTGGCCCAGGCGATTTGCGGATGAATGCGGCCGCCCAGCCCGCAATCGGTGCCAGCGATGACGTTTTCGCGCCCGACCACTTTGGCGTAGCGCACCAAGCGGTCAGCGACCACCTGCGGATGCTCGACGATATTGGTGGCGTGGCTGACGACGCCGGGGATGAGCAGCTTGCCGTCCGGCAGCTTGACGTCTTGCCACACTCGCCATTCGTGCTCGTGGCGGACATTGCCGGCTTCCACCGAATAAGCGCCGGCTTTGACGCTCAGCACGAGGTCGACGATGTCGGCGAGCGGAATGTCGGTGGTGTGCGGCCCGTGCCAGCTGCCCCAGCAGATGTGCAGGCGGACGCGGTCGGCCGGCAGGCCGCGGAGCGCGTGATTGAGCGCCTCCATGCGCACCGCCTCGAATTTCTTGAATTCGGCGAGCGGCGGCTCCGGATTGATCATGTCCCAATTGTCGGGAAGGCTCGGATCGTCGATCTGCAGAATAAGGCCGGCGTCGACGATCGCCTTGTATTCCTCGTGCATGGCGTCGGCCGAGGCAAACAGGAATTCCTCCTCGGTCTTGTAATAAAAATCCTGGCTGCGCGCGAAGCTGCCGGGCCCGATGGCGCACATGAAGCCCTCGTCGGCGCCGCTCGCAGCCAGTGCTTTTTTCAGATTGGCGATGTCGGCTTGTAGCGCCGCATGGCCGGTATATTTGATCGGGCCGGTGCAGGCCGGCCGGCCGACCGGGCGGCGCGCTGCGCTGCCCAGAAGGCTGCCGCTCGATTCCGGATCCTGGTAGAACTCGCCGAATTTCTGCCAGTCGCGGCGATTGGCGAACGAGGTCAGCGCCAGATCGGCGACGCTCGATTTTTTGTGCCGCGCTTCGGTCGCCTCCGTCACCGTCCCCGGCGGGGAAAATCCCGACATCCGCGCGAACGCATAATTCCACCAAGCGCCGTAATCGTAGGCACCGGCCACCGGCTTGCCGAATTCGCCGTCGTCGGGAATGTCGATGCCGACGTCGCGCTGCTTCCTCACCACCTCGGCGACCGCGCCAGCGAGGATTTGATCGAACGCGGCGTCGTCCTTGGCCTGGCCGATGGCGCGCCCCTTGCCGGCGGCTACGAGATTGGCCGGCCGCGACAGACTGCCGGCGTGGGTGGTCAGAATGCGATCGGTGCTGCGCTTCATTGCCCCGGCGTCCTTGTTCGATGGCACCGGATGTTAATGGACGAGCGGGTTGCGGTGAAGGTCGTACCGGCATGCGGGGTGCGGCAAGGTCTGCTATCGTTGCGCCGTCAATCTGTCCGGGAGAACCGCCGATGCTGCGGCCGATCGCAGGATTCGCGTTTCTGATCGCGGTCGTCTGCGCCGCCGCGCAGGCGCAACAGGCCTATCCGACGCACGCGGTGCGGCTCATTCTGCCGTTCGGCCCGGCGAGCGCCACCGATGTGACCGCGCGGCTTTTGGCGGACCGCTTGACCGCGCGCTGGGGCAAGCCGGTCGTGGTCGAGAACCGCCCCGGCGGCGACGGCCTGGTTTCGCTGAAAGTCTTCATCGACGCCCATGACGATCACACGCTCTATTTCGGCCCGGCCGGCGCGTTTCTCGTTCATCTCTATGACCAGGACGCCCCGCCCTACGACTTAAGCGACATCGTTCCGATCGCGCAAATCTACGTCACCGTGCTGGCAATCTCGGTGCCGACGTCGCTCAACGTCGACACTATGGAGCAACTGGTGGCGCTGGCGCGCGCCGAACCGGGCAAGCTCAACGCCGCCGCCGCCACCGGCAATTCCGACTTTTTGATCTTCGGCTTCATCAAGGAGAACGGCCTGCAGATCACCAAGGTGCCGTATCGCGACATCATGCAGGCGCCGAACGATCTGGCCGAAAACCGCATCCAGATCATGTCGACGTCGCTTGCGGTGGCGCAGCCCTTGATGCAGGCCGGCCGCATCAAGGTCCTCCTGGTCACCAGCAGGCAACGCGCGATCGGTTCGCCCGACATCCCGACCGCGGCGGAGGCCGGCTACCCGTCGCTGACCATGGAGACCGCGGGTGGTCTGTACGGTCCAAAAGGCATGCCGGACACTTTGAGCGAAAGCATCGCCGCCGATTTCCGCGACGTCGCCGCCAACGATCCGCTGATCGGCAAGCGGCTGGCCGACACCGGGCAGATCATGACACTGCGCGGACCGGCCGATTTCGCCAAAAGCATCGCCGGGCAGAACACCCAGCTCGCCGGCATCGCCAGGGTTCTCGGGCTGAAATAGCCGCAGCACGCCCTATAGTTCGGGTTTCACCGCGCCCGTGCGCCGGTCGTGAATGTGCCACCAGATCACGACGCCGATGCCGACGATCACGCCGACGACGAGCACGACGATCAGGGCGGAGTTTTCGATCCAGGCGATCGCCGGAATGCCGAGTGCCATGACGAGACCAAGCAGACACACCTGCCAGGACAGCACATGGATGCCGGCGGTGAAGGTACCGAGCGCGAGCAACGTGAAAATCGCCAAGCCAGTGGCGCTGGCGCTGAAAACGCGCTGCACGCTCGGCAACAAGAGCATGTTCATCACCACAAGGAAGGCGAGCCAGTGCGCAACTTGCGTCGCGATGAGCCGTATGCGCGCGGCCTTGTCGGTGGCCTCGTGCCAGCCGGAGCCGACGCAAACCAGCGCGATCAGCGGCGTCAGAAGTTCCCAGTAGCCGGTGATCGGTTGCTTCGACAGCGTCATATAGGCGACGCCGATCAGGGTCAGGATCAACACCAGGCTGAACGGAAGTTCCCGGACCCAGAAATTGAGATGCAGAAACTTGTGCGTGCCCGCCGGCGGCTCGCCGGGCGGGACCGGAGGAACGGAATGCGCGGTGCTCATCGCGGCTGCTCCGCATTGAAACGACTGCGCCAAGACTAAAGCATGATGCCGACCGCTGCTATCGGCTTAGCCGCCTCACGCTGCTGATTTCGCTACCGGCGGCGCGAATGCGCCCGATCGCTTGAGCGATCGGCTCGATCGCCACCGCCATGGCAAAGGCGTTGGCGTGAACGAGGTTGACGCCGTCGCGGACGATAGCAACGTGACCTTTCCAGAATATCAGATCGCCGCGACGCAGATCGGAAGGATCCGAGGGCGCTGCGTCTCCCAGCGCCTGTTCCTGCATGTCGCTGTCCCGCGGACACGCCGCGCCGCAGGCGGTAAGCGCAACCTGGACCAGGCCGGAACAATCGAGCCCAAGCGCGGTCTTGCCGCCCCACAGATACGGCACCCCGACAAAACGCTCGGCGACCGCGACAAAATCGGCTTCGTTGTCGCCGAGGCGCTTGAGATGGACGGCGGGGACGTAACCGCCGCTTGCCGTAACCGAAAGGCCTTCCTCGAAGCGCGCGATGGCGAGGATAGCGCCGAGCGACAGCGCCTCGATTGGCGGCAATTTGATCGAGGGACCCGGAAAGACCAGCGTGCGCAATGCCGCGACCTTATGGGTCGCCGCCGCGCCCGGCGGCGCCAGCGCGCTCGACGGCAGCCAGCCGACATAACCGTCGACGGCAAGCTGGCCCCAGGCCCAGCCTTCGGCATTCTCGTCGTAGATCGCGACGCGCTCGCCTTTGAGCGCTTCGGTGAGCAGCGGCGCGTCGGGCCGCGGCGCGCCGCGCAGCGGCGCCTGCGCGGCAACGATTTCCAGGATGCGGCCCTCGACATAGCGCGGCGCCGCCACCTTGCCCTCGAGAGATTTGGCCGCCAGATCGGCGCGCACCGGCGTCACGCGGGAATCGAAGGCGCGCATCGCAGGGATTTCGCTCAGCCGTAGCGCGCCGCGAGCAGCGCATAGAGAGCGCGCGCGGCCTGGCACTCGCCGCCTTCAGGCCGGCCGGGCTTGGCGGTCGGCGTCCAGGCGAACAGGTCGATATGCAGCCAGGATTTGGCGGTGACAAAACGGCGCATGAACAACGCCGCGGTGATGGCGCCGGCCTGGCTGCCGCCGACATTGTTGGTGTCGGCGACCTTGGATTCCAGCATGGTCTCGTAAGGCCGCCACAACGGCAACCGCCACAGCGGGTCGTTCTCGGCCGCGGCGCAGCGCAAGAGTTCGGCGGCGAGCGCGTCGTCGTCGGTGAAGATGGCCGGCACGTCGGGGCCGAGCGCAACGCGCGCGGCGCCGGTCAGTGTGGCGAAATCGAAGATCAGCTCCGGCTTGTCCTCGTCGGCAAGCGCCAGCGCATCGGCGAGAACGAGGCGGCCCTCGGCGTCGGTGTTGCCGACCTCGACGCTGATCCCTTTACGCGAAACATAAATGTCACGCGGGCGGAAGCTGCGGCCGCCGATCGCGTTCTCCACCGCCGGGATGAGCACGCGCAGGCGCACTTTGAGGCCGCGCGCCATGATCATGTGCGCCAGCGCCAGCGCGGTCGCCGCCCCGCCCATGTCCTTTTTCATGTTGAGCATGGCGGTATCGGGCTTGATGTCGAGACCGCCGGTGTCGAAGCAGACGCCCTTGCCGACCAGCGTCACGCGCGGATGCTTGGCGTCGCCCCAGGTCATGTCGATCAGCCGCGGCGCGGCGGGCGACGCGCGGCCGACGGCGTGAATAAGCGGAAAGTTGCGTTCCAACAGCTCGTCGCCGACGGTCGCGCCGATGGTGGCGGAGTGGCGTGAGGCGAGCTTGCGCGCCGCCTGCTCGAGCTGCGCCGGCCCCATGTCGTTCGCCGGCGTGTTGATCAGGTCACGCGCCAGCGCCACGCCGGCGACGATGCGCTGCAGATCGTCGCGGTCCAGCTTTTGCGGCAGATCGAGCCTGACCGCGCGCGCCTCCGCCTTGCGGTAACGCGTGAAGCGGTAGGCGCCGAGCGCAAAGGCGAGCGCGGCGAGCCGCGCATCGTGCGGCTCGTTGGCGAAGCGATAGACGCCGTCCGGCAGCAGCGGCGAAAGCTTGCCGGGCAGAAACGGATCTTTGGTTTCACTATCGCCTTCGAGCCCGAACAGCACGCCGCCGAGGCCCTTCTTGCCTGGCACGGCCGGCAGCAAGAGATGGTGGCCGGCTTTCGGCTCAAAGCCGGCCGCAGCAGCGAAGGTGCCGAGCTCTGCGGCAAGCGCGTTGCGCACCTGCGCATAGGTCGCCGCGGTGACGAACCAGATCGGCACCGCGTCGGCGCTGCCGCGTGTCGAGAAGATGGGGTCCATCGCCTTCTGCTAGCACAATGGCACAGCTCGCCCCAGTGGGGACAGATAAGTCTTTGCTCACAGCCACGGCATCAGCGAGGCATGGATGACGTCGGGCACGCCTTCACCGCCGACCGAACGGATGGCGAGATCGACGTCGTTTAGCCCAAAGCGATGCGTGGTGACGAGTTCAAGCGGAAAGCGCTTCGAGGCAAGCTGCGCCAAGGCGAGCTCGCAAGCCTTGTAGCTGTGGCCGCGCGCGCTCTTCATGGTGATGAATTTCACCGTGAATTTTTCCAGCGGGAAATTGGGAAACTGCGCCATCTCGCCCTGTGCCACGATCACGCCGCTCTTTCTTTTGAGCGCCTCGATGCCGAGCAGCATCGGGATGGTGCCGGCGCCCGCGGTGCAGTCGAGCGACACGTCGACGCCCTTGCCGGCGGTGATCGCCATGACGCGGGCGAGCGGGTCCTCCTTGGTCACGTCGATGACGTGATCGGCGCCGAGCTTTTTGGCGACGTCGAGGCGGGCTTTGTCCTTGGCAGTGCCGGTGACGACAATCAGCGCGGCGCCGGCCTGTTTGCAGATCACCGTCTGGGAGAGGCCCTGCTGTCCCGGGCCCTGGATCAGCACGGTGGAATTATAGCCGACGCCCCCGTCGAACAGCGACCATTCGACGCCGTTCGCCATCGGCGTCACCAGGCCGGCCAACTCGGGCGTGACGCCTTTGGGCACGTGATGCACCACGGCGTTCCACGGCAGATAGACATATTGGGCGAAGCCGCCCCACAGATGCGGCGCCTTTTCCGCCGAAGTGTAGCCGTAGCGGATGGCGTCGGGGTTGGTGCGCCAATTGGTGTTTTCGCAATGGCGGTATTGGCCGGCATGGCACCATTCGCATTTACCGCAAGACACATAATGCTCGACGAACACGAGGTCTCCCTCTTTAAATCCTTTGCGTCGCACGAATTCGCGCCCCGCCTTGGCGATGACGCCGATATTCTCGTGGCCCATGATCACCGGCGCCGCCGACGGCGGATGCTTGTAGAGCTTGACGTCGGTGCCGCAGATGCCGCCGACTTCCATTTTCATCAGCGCCGCATCGTCCGGAATGTCCGGCATCGGATAGTCGCGGATTTCGGTCTTGCTCGGCCCGGTGCGCACCGCCGCCAGTACTTTTTCGGCCACTTTCACGTCCTCGCTGTCGTGCGGTATAGGTTGCCATGCTTGGCTTAACCAAGAAAAGCCCCGCGGATGGCGCCGTGCTCGACCAAGTGCGGTCGTGGACGCGGGCGCGCTTTACGCTATCGGGCGACGAAACCGTCATGGTGTCGGAGATCGCCTGTGCGGTGCCCGGCTGCCCGCCGCTCGAAACCCACGTGGTGTTCTGGACGCCGGCAGGCCGACACCATTTCAAGATTTTCAAGCCGCTCGCCGCAGTCGCCGAGGATGACCTGCCGCCGGCGTTTCTGAAGAACGCGCTGATTGCGCTCGACGCGCTCGACTGCGAATGCTGCTGAGCTATAGCCCCACCTTCTTGAGCGCCGCGGCCTGCCGCTTGGCGACGCGATCGAGCGAAAACTTCTCGATCGCCTCGTTGAACAGCCGGTAAAAATTCACTTCCGCGCGCAGATGCAAAAACACTGCGCCGAGCCCGATCGCGGCGCGATCCATGAACACGAATTCGCGCGGCACCTTCACCGGACCTTTTTGTTTAAGCGCCTGATGCACGCGGAACGCTTCGCGACGGCCGTATTCCGCCGGCGCCACGCCGTCGGCGATGGTGCGCACGCGATCGTCCAAGAGCGGCGCATAGATGAACCGCGCCCAGATATTGAGCGTGTCAATCAGGTCGCGCGAGAGCCGCCGGAAGCCCCAGGTCTCGTAGGCGTTGACGATCAACTCGTTATTGCCGTGCAGAAGCCCGTGATAGAGATCGACCACGCCGCCGACGAATTTCGGCGCGAAGATGCGGATGCAGCCGTAGTCGAGAAGATTGATGCCGGCCGGCGCGCCGCCGCGGGTGAAGACGGTGTAATTGCCGAGATGCGGATCGCCATGGATGACGCCGAACCGGCTGAATGGAAACCACCAGGCGGTGAACATCGCCTGCGCCAGCGCGTTGCGCGCGGCGAGCGGATCGTTCTTGTGGGCGAGCATGCGGGTGCCGTCGAGCCAGTCGAGCGTCAGGAGCCGCCCGGTGGACAGCTCGGGCCAGGCGCGCGGCACGCGCACGCTCTCCACGCCGTCGAGCATGACGCGGTAGAGCGCGACGTGTTTGGCCTCGCGGCGGTAGTCGAGCTCCTCACGCACACGCGCGCCGATCTCCTTGCCGATCTCCGAGGTGTCGAGCGCGGAATCGAAGCGGCGGCGGATCGCCAGCAGCCATTCGAGCTGCGCCAGATCGGCTTCGACGGCCGACTGCATGTCGGGATATTGCAGCTTGCAGGCTAGCGCCTCGCCGGACAGCGCGCGGGCGTGGTGCACCTGGCCGAGCGAAGCCGCCGCGGCCGGATGATGCTCGAACGTTTCGAATTGCTTTTCCCAGTCGGGGCCGAGCTCCGCGCTCATGCGGCGCTTGACGAAGGCCCAGCCCATCGGCGGCGCCTCGCTCTGTAGCTTCTGCAATTCGGCGGCATATTCCGGCGGCAGCAGGTCGGGAATGGTCGCCATCAGCTGCGCGACCTTCATCAGCGGACCTTTCAGCCGGCCGAGCGCCGAGGCGAGCGCGTTCGCTTCGGAGGCGCGGTCGGGCGATCCGCCGAACATGCGGCGCCCGGCATAGCGGGCCGCCACGCCGCCGACATTGGCGGAGACGCGCGCATAGCGCGCCGCCCGCGCCGAGAAGCGGTTCTTCTCGGCGTCGCGGCTGCGCTTGTTGTCGGTCGGCCTGTCGGTCATGGCTTCATGATTGTTGCACGACAGCAGTATGGCTTAGTCGTGGGCAATTCGCGAGCCGGATTGCGCTGCCCACGCATTGACATGGCAAGATGGGCAATCGCACGTTTAAGCCGCAATCGATAACGTCGCGGCTAAGCGGCTGGGGGAGGATATCATGCCAAGTCAGCGGATCGATTTATGCGTGGCCGGCGCCGCGCTGTTGTCGGCGCTCGCCGGCACACCGGCGTTCGCCGAGGTGAAGCTCCCGGTCCGGCGGTCGATTAGTCAGCGGTCGCCAAGCGCGGCTTCTTCTATGTCGGCGGCCATTATGTCGGCGAGCCCGGCAAGCAAATGCAGGGCCAGATCTATGTCGAAGTGCTGGCGCCGAAGGTGCAGCGTCGGCCCTACCCGCTGGTGCTCATTCATGGCGCGGCCCAGACCGCCACCAATTGGATGGGCACGCCGGACGGCCGCAAGGGCTGGGCGGAATATTTTGTCGGACGGGGCTATGTCGTCTACATGATCGACCAGCCAATGCGCGGCCGCTCGGCAATCCATCCCGGCGACGGCGCAACGCGCATGTTCACCACACAGAACGAACAATTCCAGTTCACCGCGATCGAAAGCGACGGCACCTGGCCGGGACGCGAAAAGCACACCCAATGGCCGGGCGACGGCCCGAACAAGGGCAAGGCAGGCGATCCGATCTTCGATGCGTTCTATGCGACGCAGGTCGAGACCGTGATTTCGCCGGAAGAGACCGAGCAGCGCAACCAGGAGGCTGGCGCGGCGCTCCTCGACAAGATCGGCCCGGCGATCGTGCTGACCCATTCGCAGTCCGGCGCGTTCGGCTGGCTGATCGCCGATGCGCGGCCGCAACTCGTCAAAGCCATCGTCGCCGTCGAGCCCGCCGGCCCACCGTTCGAACTCTTCATCATCGGCACCGGCAAGACACGCCCGTGGGGGCCGACCGACATTGCGATCGCCTACGATCCGCCGGTGAAGGACCCGAGTGAGATCGCGCTCGTTCGCGACGAGAAACCCGACGGGGCAAACATGTTCCAATGCTGGATGCAGAAGGCGCCGGCGCGGCAGCTCGTTAATCTGAAGAATATTCCCACCGTCGTGATCTCGGCGGAAGCGTCCTATCACCAGCTCTACGACAATTGCACGGTGAAATACCTCAAACAGGCCGGCATGAGCGTCGAATGGATGCCGCTGCAAGACCAAGGCATCCGCGGCAACGGCCACATGGTGATGATCGAGAAGAACAATCTCGACGTCGCCAAGGTGATCGACGACTGGGTGGTCAAAAACGTGAAATAGCCGGGCGAAGCGTCATTTTCGCTTTTTCGGCGGCTTCGGCCAGTTGTTGCGGATCCAGCGGGCCAGACTTTCTTCGCTCACTTCGCCGGCGGCGAGAGCCAAGATCATCGCCGCCGCGTCTGCTTCGGGAACGACGAAATCTACGCCATTGATACCCAAGAAAGTATACAGCGCGAGCAGCGACGTCCGTTTGTTGCCATCGACAAATGGATGATTACGCGCGATGCCGAACGCATAAGCCGCCGCCAATTCGGGAAGCTCGGCATTTTCGTAATTCCACTTGTTGAGCGGGCGATTAAGTGCCGACTCAAGGAGGGCCATATCGCGAATGCCACCCGAACCGCCGTGCTCGACCAGCTGCTCGTCATGGATGGCGAGTACGAGGGGCAGCGAGAGCCATTCGATTTTATTGGTCACTTCGCAAGTTCGGCGAGCGCGTTGCGATAAATTTTCATTCCGCGACGCGCGACTTTCATTGCCTCTTCGAACTTTGGATCGTAGGGCGTTAGTCGGATTCCGCCTTCCGGTGTCACCGTGGCGTAGAAGGTATCGCCCGTCGCTATATTGAGCCGAGCCATCATTTCCTTCGGCAGAAGAAATCCCGTCGAATTGCCGATTTTCTTGAGTTTTACCGAGCCGACGAGCTTGGGATCGGCGGCGATTTTCTTGTGCGCGGTCATGGCGAGACTCCGTTGTACCAGTCGTATAACATACGTTATACGGAATGTACAACGGAATTACCCGAGCCCTTCCAGCTCCCCAATCATCCGCTCGATCACGCCAAGCCCGCCCTGCCAGAAGGCCGGGTCGCGGGCGTTAAGCCCGAACGGCGCCAGCAGCTCGGAATAGTGCTTGGTGCCGCCAGCCGCGAGCATGGCGAGATAGCGCTCCGCGAAGCCTTCGTCGGCGCGCTCGTAAACGGCGTACAGCGAATTCACCAGGCAATCGCCGAAAGCATAGGCGTAGACGTAGAACGGCGAATGGATGAAGTGCGGAATGTAGCACCAGAACGTCTCATAGCCTTGCTTGAGCTCGATCGCGGGGCCCAGGCTTTCGCGCTGCACGTCGAGCCACAGTTCGCCGATCCGCGCCGCGGTCAGCTCGCCGTTTCTGCGCTCGCTGTGGACGGCGCGCTCGAAGGTGTAGAACGCGATCTGCCGCACCACGGTGTTGATCATGTCCTCGACCTTGGCAGCGAGCATGGCCTTGCGCTGCTTCTTGTCAGCGGTCGCAGCCAGAAGCTTGCGAAACGTGAGCATTTCGCCGAACACGCTTGCAGTCTCGGCCAGCGTCAGCGGGGTCGGCGCCATCAGCGCGCCGTTCGGCGCCGCCAGCACCTGGTGCACGCCGTGGCCGAGTTCGTGCGCCAGCGTCATCACGTCGCGCGGCTTGCCCTGGTAATTGAGCAAGATGTACGGATGCGCCGACGGCGTGGTCGGATGGGCGAACGCACCCGGCGCCTTGCCCGGCCGCACCGGCGCGTCGATCCAGCGCTCGGCGAAAAAGCGCTGCGCGATCGCCGCCATCTTCGGCGAAAACGCGCCGTAAGCCTCCAGCACCGTGGCCATTGCCTCGGCCCAACTGACGTTGCGGGTGGGCACTTGCGGCAGCGGCGCGTTGCGATCCCAGGACGGCAGTCGCTTCTTGCCGAACCACTTGGCTTTGAGCGCGTAATAGCGGTGGGAGAGCCGCGGATAGGCGGCGCGCACGGCGGCGACCAGCGCATCGACCACCTCGCGCTCGACCCGATTGTCGAGATGGCGGGCGTCGGCGATGTCGGCAAAACCGCGCCAGCGGTCGGAAATTTCCTTGTCTTTGGCGAGCGTGTTGGTAATCAGCGCGAAGCTGTCGACGTTCTGTGCAAACGTATGCGCCAGCGCCTGCGCCGCGGCTTTGCGCTTTGTCCCGGAGCGGTCCTGCAACAGGCTCAGCGTCGGTTCGATGGCGAGCGATTTGCCCGACACCTTGAAGCGGAGCTTGGCGATGGTGGCGTCGAACTGCCGG
>Ga0187769_10000479_pt1 | contig 21819 bp, 21 predicted proteins | sample 0116_SJ02_MP02_1_FD_133140 | JGI IMG/M metagenome (GOLD analysis project Ga0187769, IMG submission 133140) | Tropical peat soil microbial communities from peatlands in Department of Meta, Colombia - 0116_SJ02_MP02_10_MG | ecosystem: Environmental > Terrestrial > Soil > Wetlands > Peat | place... | reverse complement strand
TCGGCGGCCAGATTTCCACCCTCTACGCGGCGTCGCTCCTCAAGCTGCAAGCGCGCATTCGCTCTTATCGCGACTTCAGTCTGAAAGTTCTGTTCAAGGACGGCGACGCGCTCATCACCCGTGCCCGCGCCAGCCTGATTTCGCAATTCCTCGACGATGCCAGCGCCACGCATCTCTTGTTCATCGACGCCGACATCGGCTTCGAACCCGAGCAGGTGCTGCGCTTGATCGAATGCGGCGCCGACATGTGCGCCGCCGTCTATCCGGTCAAAAGGATCGATTGGGACAAGGTCAAAAAAACGATCGAAACCGCACGGCCCAATCCGGCCGCGGCGGCGCTGCAATACGTGTTCGAAGTTGACGATCCGAATGCCGTGATCGAACGCTCCGGCTTCCTACGTGTGCGCTATGCCGGCACCGGCTTTCTAATGATCCGCCGCAATGCGCTCGAGCGCATGTGCGCCCACTATCCGCAGCTGCGCTATAAGCGCGACCACTCGGTCGACGCCGCGGCCGCAAGCGCAAACCGCTTTGCGCTGTTCGAGTGCATGATCAGCGAGAACGGCACCTATCTGAGCGAGGATTTCGCGTTCTGTAAGCGCTGGGCCGACATGGGCGGCGAGATCTGGGCCGATCTCGACAGCAGGCTCAATCACGTCGGCCCGATGGCGTTTTGCGGCGATCTGGCGTCGCAATTTGCCGAAGCCGGCGCATGATCATGCCAACATATCGACCAGGCTGCCGCTGACGCCGTCGGCCGATAGGATACCGGCGGCGGTGTTACTGCCCTGTTCGGCGAGCGTCGAGACGCCTGTCGTGCTCTTCTTGGACGATTTAGTCGAGGCGCTCGTCGAAGACTGCGCTGAACTGCTCGATGCCGTGGACGAGCTTGAAGAGCCTGAGGAACTCGACGCGCTCGAAGCCTTAGCGGATGGAAGCTTCGGACTGAAAGTATTATTGGTGACGCCGAAGCCGATCGCCGCGGCATCGATGCCGCTGCCGCCGACCGTGATCAAATCGGTCTTGTTTCTGGCGGTGAGCACCAATTGGCCCTTGCCGTTGAGCGATGCGGTTACCTGGGCATTGGTGGGCAGGTCGATATTGAGCGCGTCGATCAGGTCGCCGATCGTGTCGCTTCCGGTCGAGGTATAAGTTGTTGTGGTGGCGGCGGTTGTGACGCTGATCGTGCCGCCGGAGAGAATTCCGAGATTTGCCAGCGGTGTACTCGTCGTTAGCGGCACCGTGCCGGTGCCGACCGCCGGCGAGCCGGTGAGGCTTGCAGAACTCGATGAACCGGAAGTCGAGGAGCCGGTAGACGATCCACTGGAAGAGCTCGACGACGACGACGACGACGAATTGCCGGACTCGCTTTGCAGCGCCGCCTGTACCGCGGCCGTCAGCTCCGAATTGACCCGTTTGAGCGCAATGCCGTTGGCGATGCTGGCTTTGCCCTTGGCCTGGTCGACCATGGCGGCGCCGATTACGTTGATCAGCGAACTGTCGGCCGACGAGGCCGACGACTGAGCCTGCGCCTGCGACCAATAAGTTTGGTCCTGCTGGTACAACGAAATGCCGCCGACGCCCATCGACTTTTTGCGCGATGTCCGAATCCAACTCAGCGGCCAAGTTTTGCCCGCGCGCGGTTAATTTAACGTATTGATTTTATGGCGATTTACGATGGCTTAACTATATTGGCCGACGTTGTCCCCCGGGGATGGCGGTCACCGCCGCACAGAACTGTCGATCGCCGGCCGGTAACGACGCCAATGCCGAAACACGCAACTGCGCAGCGAGCTGATAAGACGGCGTCAATCGGAGAGGCGCTCGCGCTGCACCGGCAGGGCCGGCTTGCGGAAGCCGGTCGGGTCTACCATGCCGTTCTTGCCGGCGATCCGCGCAATTTCGATGCGCTGCATCTTTCCGGCGTGCTCAAGCACCAGCAAGGCCGTTCGGTCGAGGGCCTGCGCCTGGTCGTGGCCGCGCTCAAGGCACAGCCCGGTTCGGTGGACGCGCTGACCAATTACGGGATCATTCTCGGCGCGCTCAACCGCCACCGGGAGGCGGTCGAGCAATTCGAGAAGGTGCTGGCGCGGCGCAACGACGATGCCGCCGCCCATTACCACCGCGGCAACGCGCTTGCCGCGCTTGGCCGGCACGCGGAAGCGATCGCCGATTACGACGCGGCGCTGCGGCTTCGCCCCACTCATGTCGGCGCGATGAACGGCCGCGGCAATTCGCTGTTCGCGCTGAAGCGAAACGAAGCCGCGCTGGCCGCGTACGACAGCGCGCTTGCGCTCGATTTCCGCCATGTCGAGGCGCTCAATAATCGCAGCGTCATTCTCCTGCAGATGGGTCAGCACGCGCCGGCGCTCGAAAGCGCCGAACGCGCGCTTGCCGGCAGTCCCGATTATGCCGACGCGCTCTACAATCGCGGCAACGCGCTCATCGCGCTCGGTCGTGTTGAAGAAGCGGTGAGCAGCTACGAGGCGGCGTTGAAGTTAGAGCCGCGGCGTGTCGACGTGCTCAATAATCTCGGCCTGGCGCAAACGGCGCTGAAGCGGCCGGACCAAGCGCTGGTGAACTACGATAAGGTGCTCGCGATCGATCCGCAGCATCTCGATGCCCTGCATAACCGCGCCAATGCCCTGTCGGACCTGAATGAGCTCGATGAGGCGCTCGCGACCTGCGAGAAGGTGCTGGCGCGCGAGCCCGAGCATGTCGACGCGCTTAACACCAAGGGTGTCGTCGTCGCCAAGCTCAAGCATTATGGCGAGGCGCTGCAACTCTATGACCAGGCCCTGGCGCTGGCACCGGGGCGCACCGACATCGAAAATAACCGCGGCAATGCGCTGACCGAACTTGAACGTTTCGACGATGCGTTGGCGAGCTTCGACGGCATCCTGGCGCGCGAGCCCGACCATGTCGGCGCTCTGATCAATCGCGGCAATGCGCTCATCAAGCTGAAACGGCCGGGCGAGGCGCTCGTCAGTTACGAGAGGGCTGCTGCACTCGAACCCGAAAATCCAGTGGCCATCTCGGCGTGCGGTTTGGCGCTGACGATGATGGACCGTTGCGAAGAAGCGGTGCCGCTGCATCGGCGTGCGTTGCTGATCAAGCCCGATTTCGCCGTGGCCCGTATCAATCTCGGCAATAGTTTCGTCGGGCTTGCGCGCATGCCCGAGGCTATCGAAAGCTACGACAAGGCGCTCGCGCTCGAGCCGGATAATGCCGAGGCGCATTTCAATGCCTCGATCACGCGGCTGTGCCTCGGCGATTTCGCCGCCGGCTGGAAGCAATACGAATGGCGCTGGGACAAGAAGGACGTTGCGTCCAGCAAGCCTGACTTCCCGCAACCGATTTGGCGCGGCGAGAGCGATTTGCGCGGCAAGACCGTGCTGCTGCTCGGCGAGCAGGGCTTCGGCGACACCATTCAGTTCATGCGCTACGCGCCGATGGTCGCCGAATTGGGCGCGACCGTGATTATCGGCGTGCAACAGCAGCTCGTAGCACTGACTGCGACGTTGCCGGGCATAGCGCTGGTGACGGGCTACGGCGAAGCGCTGCCGGATTTCGATTTGCATTGTCCGCTGCTCTCGCTTCCGCTCGCCTTCGGCACCGATCTCGCGACCATCCCGGCCAAGGTTCCGTATCTTTGGCCGCACCCGGAGCGGCTCGCCAAGTGGCGCGAGCGTGTACCGGATAACGGCCGCTTGCGCGTCGGACTATGCTGGGCCGGTAACCCTTCGCATTTGAACGATCGCAATCGTTCGATGCCGCTCGATAAGCTGGCCGAAATATTGTCGACGCCGGGGCTCGATTTCGTCAGTGTGCAAAAAGAGGTGAGCGACGCACATGCCGCGTTTCTGGACGATCACAATGTGCCCCGGCTCGGCTGCGACTTTGCCGACTTCTCCGACACGGCCGCTGTCTTGGCGATGCTCGATCTCATAGTGACCGTCGATACTTCGGTGGCGCATATCGCCGGCGCCTTGGGCAAGGCGGTGGCGCTGTTGGTGCCGTTTTCGCCGGATTGGCGCTGGCTTTTACATCGCACCGACAGTCCCTGGTACCCGACCATGCGGCTGTTCCGGCAAACCGCGGCCGGCGACTGGAGCACGCCGGTGGCGCGACTGCGCGAGGAGCTTGCGGACCTCGGACGGCGGCCGGCCAAGCCGCGGTCAGCCGCTCGTCCAGCCGAGAATTAGAGCATGATCCCGAAAAGTGGTTTCGGTTGAGATCATGCTCCAACCAAATATTTAGACAGTAAGCCGCGGCGCTACAGCGTGCGGCTCACCGCGAGCGGTCTGCCGTGCCTGGGATTGGGCGCGGTTGTCCGGCCTCCCGCGCCGTAGACCTGCGGCGAGGTTTTGCGGGCGAGGTCGCCCGACAGCCGGCGCACGATACCTTCGGACACCGCATGCGCTGTCGCCAGCACGATCATGTTCCGGTGCAGAACGGCGCGGAACGTCTCCTGGACGCGCGCCAGTTCCGCGCAGCGCGCCGGCACCGACTGCCGCAAAAATTTCGCGCTCGCCTTCAGCCGCTCGCTGCCGGCAAACATCCGCCCGGCGAGTTCGGCCTTTTGCGGCTGCAACGCGGACGCGGCGCGGATGCGGCCGCCGCGCACCAGCACCGTCTCCTGTTCGACCAGCTCCGCAAGCCGTTCGATCAACGCGCCGAGATCGGCGATCGCGTGTTCGGCATCCGCGGCTGTGGTGATCGGAGTCATGACGCGCTCAAGCCTTGTTCTTTGAGAATCGCGTCATAGACCATGCCGGCGATGCCGATGCCGCCACCCTTGGCGAACGATTTCGCGTATTGATCGGTCATGAACGAGCGCCACACCTTCAGCGCGCCGCTGCCGCCGAACGGCCCGTCGCCGTCGATGTTGGTGAACATTTGCTGGAACATGTTGCTGAGAAACATGGCTTCGAAATTCTGCGCGGCCTCTTTGGCCTTGCCTCGGATCTTAAACGCGGCCTGCGCCTGGGCGCCCGAGGCCGCGCCGATCGAGGACAGTGAGGCATTGAGATCGACCGGGTTTAAGCTTGCCATCACATCACCTCGATGTCGGCCTGAATGGCGCCGGCCGCCTTGATCGCCTGCAGGATGGTGATGAGGTCGCGCGGTCCGATGCCGAGCGCATTGAGCCCGTCGACGATCTGCTGCAGCGACACGCCTTCTTGCACCATTGCCAGTCGCTTGCCTTCTTCCTGCACGCCGACCTGGGTCCGGGGCACGGTAACGGTGCGGCCTTTGGAGAACGGCGCCGGTTGGCTCACTTGCGGCGCCTCGGAGATCGTGACCGTGAGATTGCCCTGCGCCACCGCGACCGTCGACACCCGCACGTCGCGGCCAATGACGATGACACCGGAACGCTCGTCGATGACGATCTTGGCGACCTCGTCGGGTTCGACCTGCAATTGTTCGATCTCGGTCAAGAGCGCGACGATGTTCTGCGGAAATTTCTTCGGCAGGGCGAGTTGCACGGTCGACGGATCGAGCGGCTCGGCGATCGGCGAGCCGATATAATCGTTGATCGCAACCGCGATGCGTTTCGCCGTGGTGAAGTCGGCATTGCGTAGCGCAAGCCGCAGCTCGCCGATGCCGTTGAGCGCGAATTCGATCTCGCGCTCGATAATGGCGCCGTTGGGCAGCCGGCCGACGGTGGGGACGCCGCGCACGATCTTGGCCGCCTGGCCCTCGGCCTGGAATCCGCCGATCGACAGCGAGCCCTGGGCGACCGCATAGACGTTGCCGTCGGCGCCAAGTAGCGGGGTGACCAGCAGCGTGCCGCCCTCCAGACTCTTGGCGTCGCCCATCGCGGACGCCGTCACGTCGATGCGCGTGCCTTGGGTGGCGAACGGCGGCAGATCGGCCGTGACCATGACGGCGGCGACATTGCCGGTGCGGATTTGCATGCCGCGAATGTTGACGCCGAGCCGCTCCAGCATCGCCTGCAGCGATTGCTTGGTGAACGGCGCGTTGTTGAGCGTGTCGCCGGTGCCGTTGAGCCCGACGACGAGGCCGTAGCCGATAAGCTGGTTCTGCCGCACGCCCTCGATATTGGCGAGGTCTTTAATGCGCGACGTCGCTGCCGCCGGCGTTGCGGCGCAGCCAAAAGCCAGCACCGCGGCAAGCGCGGCTCGTATGGGCCGTCTCATCTCTTGCTCCCCAAGAGGTCGGACGGCATCGTCGATGCCAATTGCATGCCACCACGCGCCAAGCGCTAAGTATTTGTCACAAATATATATTTTAGAAGGCGGCAGGGCGCTCGGCACCGGCGCTGAGCATCCCTTGCCGGTTTGCGGCAATTCTTGCCGATCCGTTTTACCCGCCATTAACCATAACAGGACACCATCCCGTCATGCGCGTGTATGGACCGAACCGGACCGCATTGGCGACGACGCCCGGCGTAGCGCGGCGGCCGGCCGCGGGATCGTTTTCGCTTGCGCAAGCGGAGGCGCCGCCGCCGCAAAACGCGGCCGTGGCGCTTCGCACCTTGGGCGGCATCGATGCCCTGATTGCGTTGCAGGGCATCGAAGACCCGGTCGAACGTCGGCGCCGCGCCGTCAAGCATGGCCGCCGGGCGCTCGACGCCCTGGACGAGCTCAAGCTCGGCCTCGTCGCCGGCACGCTTGACCGCGCCACGATGCTGCGGCTCAAAGCCGTGGCGGCTGATCTGCACGATAGTTCGGGCGACGACCGGCTTGACGCGGTGCTCGCCGAGATCGATCTGCGGGTCGCGGTGGAACTGGCCAAAGCCGGTATGTCCTAGACCGCCGACATCGCAAAACCCCGAAATTCCTGAATTTTCCGCACTCCGCCGCGCCTTGTCGCCGGCCGGCCAAACGCGGCAGTCGGGGCCGGATAGGGTTGGCCCGGCCGAGCCGTCCGCTGCGGTATCCGGCTCCACGATTTTGTTGTCACTGTCATGGACGTTGGATATAAGCCGCCGCGCGAGGTGGGCCTCGCGCCGAAGTGGGGTGGGAGTAAGCGCAAATGCAGTTGTTCAAGGTCAAGAACGGCCGAGCCGCCGAGAAGCTCGACAAGAACGGTGAGGCCGAGGGGACGAGCGTAAGGGCGGACGAAAATCTTTACCGGCCCACCGACAAAGAGCCGTTCATGAACGAGCGCCAGCGCGAGTATTTCCGGCTGAAATTGATGGACTGGCGAGAGGATATCCTCAAGGAGGCCAAGGAGACGCTGCAGCATCTCCAGGACGAGAGTCAAAACCACCCCGACCTCGCCGATCGCGCATCGTCGGAAACCGACCGTGCGATCGAGTTGCGTGCCCGCGACCGCCAGCGCAAGCTGATTGCCAAGATCGACGCCGCGCTGCAGCGCATTGAGGACGGCACCTACGGCTATTGCGAGGAGACCGGCGAGCCGATCACGCTCAAGCGGCTGGAGGCGCGGCCGATCGCCACGCTGTCGATCGAGGCGCAGGAACGTCACGAACGTCGCGAGCGCGTCTATCGCGACGATTGATTTTTGCCAAAGCCCCGCCCAGGCGTCGGCGACACCGCGCCGCGCTGCGGCGATCCTTCGTCGATCTTCAGTCTTCGTAAACCGTCGCCGTAGCGGCGCATGGTCGTATTGATCTGCATCAACGCTTTGCCGGCGAATTACGGCCTCTAATTTGCACCTCTTTCACCGATCTAAGGCAGCGCGCGCCTAGATTGCCGCGACGCCCGAAGGAGAAAGATCGACAATGGATAAGGTGCCCCATACCGCCGCCGCCGCGCGCAAGCATTTGGCCGAGCGCCGTACCGCGCTGATCAAATCCTTGAGCTACGCGCAGCAAGACGAACAACTGGAAGCGCATATGGGCCTGATCGTACGGCTTCAGGAAGTCATCGACATCATCGACCGCGTCGCGCATGAGGAGCCGCTCACACAATGATCGAACGCCGCGCTTATGCCCGCCACAAGACCTTCATCAAAGGCCGGATCTATTACAACAACAGGCTGGCCAGCATGGATTGCATCATCCGCGACGCCACCGAACACGGCGCGCGCCTGGAATGCTCGGAAAACGTCACGCTGCCGGAGGCGTTCGAACTCTATGTCCCCAACAAGGACGAATATTTTCACGCTCAGGTCAAATGGCGCAGGGGCAGCAATATGGGGGTCGCTTGGCGGCTGGAAAATCCCGACGCGCCGCACGGCAAAACCGGACGGACCGATTTGGCGCTCGCCGAGCGGGTCGCCAAGCTCGAAGACGACGTCGCCGCGCTGCAGCAGCGTCTCGATGCGTGTCAGGATATCTGACCGCCTGCCGCAGCCGCTCCTTTAAGCCTTTCTTTACCGCGCTCCTTTACCGACCGTTAAGGAACATTGCGCGGGTGGCGCCATGCCGATGCGGACGGCGCAAGATTTGCAGACCAGCTTGCAGCCCAATTGTTCGCGTCTTCTGCGCCGCGCGCTGCGCGCGCACGGGGCCGGCGATCTGGCCAAGGCGGAACGGCTTTACAATGCGGTGCTGCAGCAGGACGCGGCGAACTTCGACGCGTTACACGGTCTCGGCCGCCTGCATTGCCAAGGCGGGCGCCTCGACACGGCATTGCTGCTCATCCAAACGGCGCTGAAGAACGAGCCGAATCGCGCCGAAGGTTTTGCCAGTCTCGGCCTGGTATTCCATCTGCTGCACCGTTTCGACAAGGCACTCGCCAGTTACGATGAGGGACTGGCGCTCGATCCCGGCAATGCCGAACTCCTCAACCGGCGCGGCGTTGCGCTTCTCGAACTGCGCCGGCCGCTCGAGGCGCTCGATTGCTTTGAGCGCGTTCTTGCCGTCGATCCCGATCACCACGATGCGCTTGGCAATTACGGTAACGCGCTGATCAAGCTTAACCGGCCCGCCGAAGCGCTTGCCGCTTACGGCCGGGCGCTGACGGCGCGGCCGGACAATGCGCAGCTCCTGACTAACCGCGCGGTGGCGCTGCGCCGGCTCGACCGGCCGCACGAAGCGTTGATGAGCGCCGGCTGCGCGCTGCTCGCCAGTCCCGATTTTGCGCAGGCCCGATTTGTCGAGGCCGTCGCGCGATTGACGCTCGGCGATTTTGCCGGCGGCTGGCGCGGTTACGAGGCGCGCTGGGCGGTCGGCTCCTTGGCGTCGCAGCGCCGCAGTTTTACCGCGCCGCTGTGGCTGGGGCATGAGCCGCTGACTGGCAAAACCATACTGCTGCATGCCGAGCAGGGTTTTGGCGATGCGATCCAGTTCGCCCGCTATGCGCCGCTCGTGGCGCGGCGCGGCGCGCAGAAAGTCGTGCTCGAAGTCCGCCGCGAGCTTAAGCCGTTGCTATCAGGTCTGACCAGCGTTGCCGAGGTGGTCGCTTATGGCGATCCGTTGCCGGATTTCGATTTGCACTGTCCGCTGATGAGCCTGCCGCTCGCGTTCGCAACCGAGTTGTCGACGATACCGGCGGAGGTTCCCTATCTTACCGCGGCCGAGGATCGGATCGCCGTCTGGCGCAATCGCCTGCCGGACGCTCGGCCGCTCATTGGGCTCGTTTGGTCGGGCGAGCGATCGCATGACAACGATCTCAATCGCTCGATCGGTCTCGCGACGCTATTGCCGTTGCTCGAGGTGTCCGAGGTCGCATTCGTCAGCCTGCAGCATGACGTGCGCGAACGCGACGAGCCGGTGCTGCAAGGTCTGCCCAATCTGTTTTGCATCGAGCCGAAATTTTGCGATTTTGCCGATACCGCCGCCGTGGTCGCGGTGCTGGACGCGGTCGTTGCGGTGGACACGGCGGTTGCGCATCTGGCCGGCGCGATGGGCAAGCCGCTGTTTCTCTTGCTGCCGTTCGCGGCGGATTTCCGCTGGCTGCGCGAGCGCACCGACAGTCCCTGGTATCCGACCGCGCGGCTTTATCGCCAACCGCAATTCGGCGACTGGGACAGCGTCATCGGCGCGGTGGCTCGCGATCTACCCCGAGCGATTTTTTATTCGACGGCGCACAAACTATCGGCGTGAAACTCCCGGCAGTTCGCCGTTTCGACATCGCTGCGTCGCAATTGCTTCACTTATCGCCGCAATTCTGCCAACCGGCAACCAGGCCGACAATCCGGGAGACGAACATGTACAACCACGAAATCTACGAGCACCACGAAGCCGCCGCCGAGCACCACGAGCATGCGGCGAAGCACCATCGCGAAGCGGCGAGACACCACCAGGCCGGCGATCATGAAAAGGGCGCGCACCACGCCAGCGTTGCTCACGGCCATTCGCTGCATGCGGCCGAGCATCACGAGCACGCCGCGAAGAAGCACGCCGAACATCATAGCTAAGGCGAAATTGCTGGCCAGGATGGTTGCGGCCTCCGGCGGGGAGCTGCCGGAGGCCGCGGCGTGTCGGAACCGGCGTTGCGCAACGTCGATTCCGGGGAGGGGAAGTCAGACGACGGACGACAGAGGGCGGACGACGGATGACTGATGTTTCGGCGCAGGTATCGACGCTGTTAGCCGTGCTCCGTTCTCTGTCCTCTGTCGTCCGTCAACCGTCCTCCGCTTAAAACGGCAACAGAACTTCGAGCGCGTGCTGTGCCCATGGCGGCTGCTGGATGTTCATCAACGTGCCCTTGCCGCCGTAAGCAAGCCGCGCCTCGGCGATCTTGGGCAGATCGATGGTGTTGTCGCTCTCGATGTCCTCCGGACGCACGACGCCGGCCACCAGGAGCTCGCGCATTTCGGTGTTGAGCCGGACCTCCTGCTTGCCTTCGATCACCATGTTGCCGTTGGGCAGTACCTGGGTCACCACTGCGGCGACGTTAGTTACCAATTGATCCTGTCGGTTGATCGAGCCGTTGGCGTTGCTCTGCGTGTTGCTGTTGGTGTTGATCAGGCTGCCCGGCAGCGGTGCCCGCGCGCTGGTGATGGTGTTGGAGCCGATGAAGCTCGTGATGCCGGAATCCTCGGTGGCAGAGCGGGTGACCTGCGTCTGATCCTGGAATTCGGCGGTGTCGTTGATGTTGACCTTCACCGTCAGGATATCGCCGACCTGGTGCGCCCGCTGATCCTTGAAGAAGGCGCGCGAGCCGTTGCGCCAGAGCGAATTGGGATTGAAACTTACCGGTTGCGGCGTCGGCATCGGCATCTGCACCGGTTTATAGCCGGGTTCCGCGGTGGGATTGTTCACCGGCGACAGCGGCGGCGGGTTGCCGATCGCTTTCAATCCGTCGAGGGTGGAACAGCCAGAGCCGAACGCGGCGACCGTGGACAACAAAGCGCAACGCAAAAGCAAGACGCGTCTCGACATCGAACTACCTTTCACGCAAAGCCCAAACTCACTCCGACCTTTCCGCCGAATTATCGACGAGCCGCTTTGTCAGCGGACCGACCCGCACGCGGTCGGGCCCGACAACGACGGCCTGCACCGGGCGCTTGGATTCGACGTTCAGCACGTTGATCGTATCGTTGAGCGCGCCGGCTTCCTGCGCCTGGCCGCGCAGCGTCAGCACTACGCCGGGCACCTCGTAAACGATGGTCACGGTGTCGTTGCGCTGCACGATTTCCGGCTTCATCAAGTCGGCCGCGGCGAGCGGCTGACCAGGCCGCAGCGCGTGCCGGGCCGCGAGTCCGGCGGCGGCGCTTGCATCGGTGAGAATAAGGCCGTTTTCGGTCTTCGGCCGCCGCACCACGGTCAGGTCGGATGCCTTGAGCGCCTCGCCGCGCTCGACCGGCCGATCGACCGTCACCGCATCGATGGTTTCGATCGCAGTGCCGCTGTAACGCGCCGGCTGCCGGCGCAGCTCGACGCTGGCGGGCAGACCCAGCGTGACTTCGAAGCGCGTGGTGCGCGGGTCGTACGACAGCGCGATGACTTGCAGGTCGCCGGTCGAATTCGGCTCGACTTGCAGCGTGCGCACGTCGCCGTCGAGATTGACCAGAATGTTATGGACCTCGCCGAAGCCGTATTGCCCGGCCAGCGCCTGTGCGACGCGGTTGGAGATCTCGCGCGCGCTTATGGCCCGGCTCGCGCGCGTGACGATCACCTGGGCGAGCCCGCGGGTGTCGATGCCGACGAGCTGGTGCGGCCGGATGGCGTCGAGAATGCGATCGGTCGCCACCGCGCCGGTTGTGCCCAGATCGGGCGCGCGGAAAATCGGCGTGTCGGCCACCGGACCGGCATTTTCGACGAGGTCGCCGATGCGCACGACGTCGCTGGCGACGCTGACGCTGGCCTTGAGCGCCGGCATCGGCGCCGGCGTTTGCGCGGCCACGCCGCCGGTAAAGACCGCAAGCAGAGCCAAGGCCGCAAGCATCGGACGGGTCATGGCCGGACCTTTCTCACTTCATCAATTGCGAGGTCGTTTGCAGCATCTCGTCGGCCGCGGTGATGACCTTTGAATTCATCTCGTAGGCGCGCTGCGCCGCGATCAGATTGGAGATTTCGGTCACCGCCTCGACGTTCGATTGTTCGAGGTAGCCCTGTTGCAGCGTGCCGGCGCCGTCGGTGCCGGCGAGCGTGTCGGTCGGCGTGCCGGAGGCCGTGGTGGCGGAGAACAGATTGTCGCCGTTGGCCTGCAATCCGGCATTGTTGGCAAAGCGCGTGATGGTGAACTGGCCGAGCACGGTCGAGGTTGTGCTGCCGGCAGGAATTACCGAAACCTGGCCCTGCTGGTTGATGGTCAGCCCGCTCGAGTTCGGCGGGATGGTGATGGTCGGCTGGACCACGTCGCCCTCGGCGTTGACGATGCGGCCTTGCGAGTCCTGCTGAAACGAGCCGTCGCGGGTATAGGCGAAGGTGCCGTCCGGCATTTGGATCTTGAACCAGCCGTCGCCCTGGATGGCGACGTCGAGTGTATTGCCGGTCTGCTGCAACGAGCCTTGCGTCATCAGCCGCGGCGTGCCGACGGTCTTCACTCCGGAGCCAAGCTCGATGCCGACCGGCAGGATGTTGCCCTGGTCGGAGGCCTGCGCGCCGATGCGCTGCACATGTTCGTAGAGCAGGTCCTGAAACTCGGCGCGTTGGCTCTTGTAGGCCGTGGTCGTCATGTTGGCGATGTTGCCGGCGATGACCTGGACCTGCAGGTCCATGGCCGCCATTCCGGTCGCTGCGGTATCAAGCGCACGCATTTGACGTTCCCCAGGCTTGAGCCGTTACGAACTGGTCGGCGCCTGCGACAACTGCGATAGCGCGTTGCGGCGCTGGTCGCTCTGCTGCTGCAGGATATTGGCGATGTCGGCGTAACTGCGAGTGACTTCGATCAGGCGCGACATTTCGGCGACCCCGTTCACGTTCGATTTCTCGACCGCCCCTTGCACCAGTTTGGTATTGGGCGATGCCGGATTGGGATTGACCCCGTTGGGGGCCGCGAATGTCGAAGCGCGATCTTTCTGCAGCTGTTGCGGCCGGTCGAAGTTGACGACTTGCAGCTGGCCGCGCTGCGCGTCGACGGGACTGGCTCCCTCGCGCACGGTGATGATGCCGGTGGGGCTGATGACCACGTCGTGATCGGTGGCTTGAAAGGTGATCGGCCCGGACGCGCCGATCACCTGATCGCCTTCGCTGGTCACGAGCTGGCCGGTGCCGTTGATCGACAGCGCGCCGTTGCGCGTATAGCGCTGACCGCGTGCCGTCTGCACCGTGAGAAAGCCGGCGCCGTCGATGGCGACGTCGAGCGGATTGCCGGTGCGCTCGATCGGACCCTGGCTCATATCGATCCAGCTCGCGCGGTCTTCGACGTAGCTGATCCGCCGGTCGGTGCCGCCGAAATTTTGATCGCTGGCGCCCGGCATGAGGTATTGCTCGAACAGCGCGTTGTCGGCCTTGAATCCGGTGGTGTCGATATTGGCGATGTTGTTGGCAATGACGTCGATCTGATGACTGAGCGCCATCTGCCGCGACAGGCCGATGAGAAGCGCATTCTCCATCGGTACTACTCTCCCCTCGCTCGTTGCCGTTACCGGGCGGCACCTTCAATTTGCGCCGGCGGCTCTCCCAAGCCGGTTGGCGGCGCGACGCAAGGACTGGTGCAGAAGCTGTGCCAATAATAGAAGTTACGAAAATCCAATAAGTTAGGTATTATGCCCGGCCCACTTGGGGCGGCAGAAATGGGCCGACTGGGGCGCCGCACCCGGCAAATAATTCCCGCCCGTGACCGGCCGGCAAGTATCCGTTAACCATTCCTGCCTAGCTTCGCTGGTAAGGCGCTACACACCCGGCGCCACATCGCGCTCGCAACGTTGTTTTGCGTTCGTCCGGCCGGCTGCGTGCGCCCTTGCGCAAGCGGGAGCGGGAATGGCAACGACGACCGAAACGCAGTCTGAAGCCGAAAACGCGGAAGCCGAAGGCGAAGAAGGCAAAGCTGCGCCTGCCAAGCGTAAGCTGCCGCTCAAGCTCATTGCCATGGCCGCCGGCGGATTGCTGGCGCTGTGCGGCCTCGGCGCCGGAGGCTATTACTTTTTCTTCAGCGGCAAGAGCGAGGCGGCCGTTGCCGCCAATACGCAGATCAAGCCGCCGGCCTTCCTCGATCTGCCCGACGTTTTGGTGAATCTGTCGAGCGCCGGCACCGGCAACGAACGCACGCAATATCTCAAGGTCAAGATTGTTCTGGAACTGCCGGACCAGCAGCTGTCCGCGCAAATCCAGCCGGTCATGCCACGCATCATGGACACGTTCCAGACTTATCTGCGCGAGTTGCGCCCGACCGATCTCGACGGCTCGGCCGGACTATACCGGCTGAAGGAGGAGCTGACGCGGCGCGTCAACGCCGCGATCGCGCCAAACCACATCAACGCCGTGCTGTTCAAGGAGATCGTCATCCAGTGACGGTCGGAATTTCAAGATTGCGCACATGACGTCGAAAGATCAGATCGAGCACGACGCGCTCGCCGCCGAGTGGGGCGTGGCGCTGGAAGCCGAGCAGAATTCGGCCGGGGCCGATCCGCAGTCCGCCGGCGCACAGAGCGCCAGCGATGCCATGGCGGCGCAATGGGAAAACATGGTCGACGACGGCCAGTTCGCCCAGAACGCCAACAAGGGCGGCGGCGCCGAGCGCGTTCTGACCCAGGACGAAATCGACTCGCTCCTAGGCTTCAGCCTGACCGACGTCTCGCTCAACGACAATTCCGGTATCCGCGCGATCATCGACTCGGCGATGGTCTCCTACGAGCGGTTGCCGATGCTGGAGATCATCTTCGACCGGTTGGTCCGGTTGATGACGACGTCGCTCCGCAATTTCACTTCCGACAACGTCGAAGTCTCGCTCGACCGCATCACCTCGGTCCGGTTCGGCGATTATCTCAACTCGATCCCGCTGCCGGCCATACTCGGCGTGTTCAAGGCCGAGGAATGGGACAATTTCGGGCTGGTGACCGTCAATTCGAGCCTGATTTATTCGATCATCGACGTACTGCTGGGCGGCCGTCGCGGCCAGACTGCAATCCGCATCGAGGGCCGGCCCTACACCACGATCGAGACCAACCTGGTCAAGCGCATGGTCGAGGTGGTGCTCGCCGACGCCGAACTGGCGTTCAAGCCGCTGTCGCCGGTCAAGTTCAACATCGACCGGCTGGAGACCAATCCGCGATTCGCCGCCATTTCGCGCCCTGCCAACGCCGCGATCCTGGTGCGGCTGCGCATCGACATGGAGGATCGCGGCGGCACCATCGAGCTTTTGCTGCCTTACGCCACCATCGAACCGATCCGCGAAGTCCTGTTGCAGATGTTCATGGGCGAAAAATTCGGCCGCGACCCGACCTGGGAAGGCCATCTGGCGACTGAATTGGGCCAGGCCGAGATCGCGGTCGACGCCGTGCTTTATGAGGCGCGCCTGCCGCTGCAACAGATCATGAAGCTCGACGTCGGCGACACGCTGATGCTTGAACTCAAATCGGACGCAGCCGTGATCGTGCGCTGCGGCGACGTTACGCTGACCGAGGGGCGCATGGGTCGCGTCGGCGACCGGGTGGCGGTGCGCATCGGCAAGCCGTTGCGCAAGCCGAATATGACGTTTGCGATGTTCGAAACGGCCGGCGGCTCCGGCAATCGCATGGAGGCACAATGACAAACGGCATCGGCATCATCATCGACGGCCTGGTGGCGATCCTGCTGGTGCTCACCATCAGCTATTGCGTCCTGCTCAATCGCCGGCTCAAGCTTCTCAAAGCCGACGAGCAATCGCTGCGGGCGACGATTTCAGAACTGGTCACGGCGACCGAAATCGCCGAGCGCGCGATCGGCGGGCTCAAGCTCACGGTGCACGAATGCGACATGGGTCTGGGCGAGCGCCTGCGCAAGGCCGAGCGCGTCAGCATCGAGATCGACCGCACCATTGTCGCCGGCAAGGATCTGCTGAACCGGCTGTCGCAGATCGTGACCGCCGGGCGGGGCAATGACCGGGCGCCCGCACCTACGCCCGCGGCGGTGGTCGCGCCGCTCATCGACGCGCGCGGCGACGCAGAAATAACTGCCAATACCGGCACCAAGCTTGGCGCGAAGACCGACGCCAAGGCGGTTGCCGCCGCGGTTGGCGCCTTCGCCGAGCGACTGCGCACCAAGGTGCACGGTCTCGCGGCATGATCCGCTATATCCGCGATCTGCGGCTGATTCCGATCGCGCTGATCGCGAGCGCCTGCCTCTTGGCGCTGAAGACCGCCGATCTCGCCTTGCACGGCTCCTCGCTGTTTGCGCATGACGCGCCGCCGGTCGCCGCCGAAGTGTCGGTGATCCGCCCGATGCCGGATGCGACCGCCCCGCCGGGGGCGAAATTGTCGTGGGCACAGCAAATGTTCAATTATCCGAACTCGAGCGGGGCTGTGCCGCTGCCCTCGCCGCCGTCGTTGCCGCAGATCGTGCCGGTACAAGTCGCCGGGCGCGAGAGTGCCGATATTACCGGTTCGGTGACGACGACGCCGGCCGGCGGCAACGGCGAAGCCGCGCCGAACGCCAAAGGCGCTTCGGACGCCACGGGCGCGGCGACGGCCGCAGCCGGCAAAGACGGCAAAGACGGCAAAGACGGCAGGCCGACGTTGCCGGCCGGCGGCACGCTCATTCCGACCAACGGCGCCGCGCTGCCGACCGGCGCCGAACGCGCCATCCTCGAACGTTTGCAGCAGCGGCGCGAGGAGCTCGACGCCCGTGCCCGCGAGCTCGACATCCGCGAGAGCCTGATCCAGAACGCTGAGAAGCGCATGGACGCCAAGCTTTCGCAACTCAAGGAGGTCGAGTCGCACATCAAGGTCGAGACGCAGCAGAAGGACGATGCCGAAGCCGCGCGGCTCAGAGGCTTGGTGACCATGTACGAGAACATGAAGGCGCGCGACGCGGCCAAAATCTTCAACGGCCTGGAAACCAGCGTCCTCCTTCAGGTCGTCTCGCTCATCAATCCGCGGCAGATGGCGGAGATTTTGGCGCTGATGGCGCCCGACGTGGCGCAGCGGCTTACCGTCGAGCTTGCCGAAAAAGCGCAGCACGCGACGCATAACGGCAGCGCCGCCGAATTGCCCAAGATCGAGGGCCAGCCGACGGCGCCGTAGATGGCACGCCGGCGCGGCGCTTACGCGGCGCCGCCGGAAGCTTGGCACCGCAACCATTTGCTCGATCCAACCTTCTGAAATCGTTGAATTAAGCCGACATTAAGCACAATTACTTACGCTTCCTGCCGGCCGGTGCCGAACCGACGGCGCAGCGGCCGTCAACGCATGTCCGCGTGAGTTTCGCCGCGGTGAAGTTGAGTTTTCGAGTTCCTATGGCGAGCGGCCGCACCATCCGCAGGTCTGATCGTTGCCGCTTGATCGAGCGCTGCAGCAAGTCGACCGCGGGTTTTCTCCTCGTCCTCGGCGTGCTCGCCGCGCCCGCTCACGCCGACCCGATCAAGACCAAGGTCACCGCCACGGTCGGCGGCGGTTACGCGCGGCTGGTGTTCTCGGCCGGCGAATATCTTGACGGCAGCGCGCGCGTCAGCGGCAATGTGCTCATCGTCACCTTCAAACAGCCGGTCGAAATGACGGTCGACCGCATCGCCCAACAGGCGCCGGGCTTCATCGCCGCGGCGCGGCCGGATCCCGACGGCAAGGCCGTGCGCATGGCGCTCGACCAGGCGGTGACCGTCAACGCCATGACCGCCGGCGAAAAACTCTTCGTCGATCTGTTGCCGACCGGCTGGAGCGGCCTGCCGCCCGGCCTGCCGCAGGACGTCGTCGACGAATTGGCGCGGCGCGCGCGCGCGGCCGAAGAACAGGTGGCCCGCGAAAAGAAGCTCACCGCGCAGAAAAAGCTGCCGCCGATCCAAGTCCATGCCGCCACCCAGCCGACCTTCACCCGTTACGTGTTCGACGTCCCCGAGCAGATCGGCGTCACGTCCGAGCGCGCCAAGGACCGACTCATTCTGAATTTTGACATGCCGGTCACCTTCGATCTGGCCGAGGCGCAGGCTGCGCTGCCGAACGCCATCACCGAGCTGTCCAGCGAACTCGACGAGGATTCCGCGCTCGTTCGTTTCATCCTTGCCTCCAGGGTCGATGTGCGCACCTTCCGCGACGACAAGGGCTATGTCGTCGACGTGGTCAATCCGGCCGACGCCGCGCCGTCGGCGCGGGGGCCGGCACCGCCGCGGCAGAGCCCGTTGCCGGGCGCGGGGACCGAGCCGCAGCTGCCGACGCCGCAGCCTTTGCTGCATGAAGGCGATTCCGCCGCGAGCGCGCCGGCGGCGCCAAGTCTCGAAGCCGCGGCCGCGCAAATCTCGGCCGCCGCCGCGGCGCCGGCGAAAAGCGAAGCGTCGCCATCTCCACCGCAAGCCGGCGCGCCGGCCAATCCGGCGCCGGCAACGGCCGCGCCGCCGCCGCCCGCACCGCAGGCGCCGGCCACGGCGCAGAGTCCCCCCGGCGCCGTGGCCGCGGCCGCGCCGGAGCAATCGGCGGCGCCGCCGGCATCGACGGCGCCCGCCGCCGTCGACGCCGCCAAGGCAAAGCCCAATGACGCGCCCGCGCATCCCGCATCGCGCGGCGACGACAGCAAAATCGCAGTCGAACTGAACCGCCAGGGCGCCACCTTGAAACTGTCGTTTTCGTTCCGCAGTGACGTTCCGGCGGCTGTGTTTCACCGCGCCGATATGCTGTGGATCGTGTTCGACACCGATGCCGATATCGATCTTGGTGCGCTCGACGGCGAACCGAGCCGCACCGTCAAGTCCTACAATTTTGGCCGCGAGGCGGGCGCCGCCGTGGTGCGGCTCAAGCTCGACCGGCCGCATCTGACCAGCATCGCCGCCGACGGCCCGGCCTGGACGGTGGAAATCGGCGATTCCGTGCTCGATCCGACCCGCGCGCTCGACATCGCCCGCAATCTGATCGGGCCGAACCGCTCCAGCGTCACCATCCCGTTTGCGGCGCCGCAGAAGCTGCACCGGCTCGCCGATCCGGAAGTCGGCGACGCACTGTTTGTCGTCACCGCGCTGCCGCCGGCGCGCGGCTTTATCGATACCCGTCATTTCGTCGAGTTCGACGCGCTTGCCTCCGCACTCGGCGTGGTGATCGCGCCGCTTGCCGACGACGTTCGCGTCGAACTCGCCCCGGACAAGGTGATCGTCAGCCGGCCGGTCGGGCTGACGCTGTCGACCTCGCTGCAGACGCTGCTGCACGGCTCGCCGCTGCGCCCGGTGATGTTCGATTCGCAGCTGTGGGGCTTCGACCGCGAGTCGTCGCTGTTCGAGCGCCAGGCGCATCTGATCGCGACGGCGGCCGCGGCGCCTGACAACAAGCGCATCGCGCCGCGGCTCGATCTCGCCCGTTTCTATGTTGCCCGCGGCATGTATGCGGAAGCCAAGGGCGTTCTCGACGTGGCGCTTGCCGACGAGCGCGCTGCGCCGGAAGCGGTCTCGGCGCTGGTGCTGCGCGCCGTCACCGAAGTGATGATGAACCGGCCCGAGCAGGCGCTCAAAGATCTCGCCGAGCCCGCCGTCGGCGACCAGCACGACGCGCCGCTGTGGCGCGCGCTCGCCTTTGCCCGCCAGGGCCGCTGGGCGCAGGCGCGCGCGGCGTTCAAGACCTCGGACGCCGCAGTGGCGACGCTGCCGGTAGAGTTGCAGCGCGTCGCGCTCAAGGACGAGATGCGCTCGGCAATCGAGGTCGGCGATTTCGACGGCGCCTCGAGCGATCTCAACGATTTCGAGACCATCGGCGTGCCGCACGACATGGAGCCGCTGATCGCCGTGCTGATGGGGCGGCTCGCCGAGGGCATGGGCCGCAACGAGGACGCGCTGTCGGCCTATCGCACCGCCGCCGATTCCTGGGATCGGCCGGCGGCGGCGCAGGGGCTCTTGCGCGAAACCGCGCTGCGCTACCGGCTCGGCGACCTCAAGCGCGAGGAGGTCGTTTCGCAACTCGAAACGCTGACCACGATCTGGCGCGGCGACGAGACCGAGATCGAGGCGCTCAAGCTTCTGGCGCACCTTTATACCGAGGACGGCCGCTATCGCGACGCCTTCTATGTCATGCGCAGCGCCTTTGCCGCGCGCCCGGACTCCTCGCTGACCCACGAGATTCAGGACGAGGCGGCGCAGACCTTCGATTCGCTATTTCTCGCCGGCAAGGGCGACGCCATTCCGGCGATCGACGCGCTGGCGCTGTTCTACGATTTCCGCGAGCTGACCCCGGTCGGCAATCGCGGCGACGAAATGATCCGCCGGCTGGCCGACCGGCTCGTTTCGGTCGATCTGCTCGACCAGGCCGCCGATCTTTTGCAATACCAGGTCGATCATCGCCTCCAAGGCGCCGCCCGGGCGCAGGTGGCGACGCGGCTTGCCGTCATTTATCTGATGAACCGCAAGGCGGACCGGGCGCTCGCCACCTTGCGCGCAAGCCGCACGCCGGATCTGTCCAACGAGCTGCGCAGTCAGCGTCTTCTGCTTGAGGCGCGCGCGCTGTCCGATCTCGGCCGCTACGATCTGGCGCTCGACGTCGCCGCCGACATTGCCGGCCGCGAGGCGATCCGGCTGCGCTCCGACATATTGTGGGCGGCGCACCGCTGGGACGCCGCCGCCGAGCAGATCGAGCTGCTTTATGCCGAGCGCTACCGGGATTTCCGGCCACTCTCCGACGTCGAGCGCGGCGACATTTTGCGCGCCCAGGTCGGCTATGCGCTGGCCGAGGACACGCTCGGGCTCGGCCGCTTCCGCGACAAATACGCGGCCTTGATGGCGGCGACGCCGGACGCGCGCGCCTTTGCCGTGGTGTCGGCGCCGCTCGGAACGAGCGGCAAGGAATTCGGCGCTATCGCCCACGCCGCGGCCTCCATCGACACGCTCGACAATTTCCTGCGCGACATGAAGGCGCGCTATCCGGAGTCGAGCGCGATTTCTTCCGGCCCCGAGGCGCCGCCGGCCGCACCGAAAGACGCGCCGCCGGCGCCGCCTCATGCGGCCGGCGAACCGAGCGCCTCGTCGACACCGCCGCAGACCGTGCCGGCGGAGCCGTCGCCGCCGCTCGCCCCCGCCGCGCCGCCCGCGCGCGCCTCCGGCCGCTCCGCGCAGCGGTAATTTTTTCATCCTCCCCGCTTTCGCGGGGGCGGATAATCCTCACCCGATCCCGGGCTGCGATTTTCGCGCCCGAAGTTTGTCAAACAGCGATGTTTCTTTTCCCTCCCCCCGCAAAGCGGCGGGGAGGGTCGCGAGCGAAGCGAGCGGGAGCGGAAGTAAAGTGCCCCCCACCCCTAACCCCTCCCCACCGCGCGCTCTGCGCGCGGGCGGGAGGGGAATTTAAAAGAAAAGGAAGCGGAACGCCGACAAACGCTGTTTAACAACCTCCGCACCGAGCGGGTGCGGCTCTGCCCCACCTTAAGGGGCAGCTCGCCTGTCGGCGTCCCACCGCGGT
>Ga0187769_10000478_pt1 | contig 21825 bp, 19 predicted proteins | sample 0116_SJ02_MP02_1_FD_133140 | JGI IMG/M metagenome (GOLD analysis project Ga0187769, IMG submission 133140) | Tropical peat soil microbial communities from peatlands in Department of Meta, Colombia - 0116_SJ02_MP02_10_MG | ecosystem: Environmental > Terrestrial > Soil > Wetlands > Peat | place... | reverse complement strand
CCCTTGATTGTCGGCGCTGCCTTGGCGGCAGGCGATCGCCGGCGGGAGGAACGGCATTGGCGAAGCGAAATGCGACTGCGGCGGTCATTGGGGCCGGCGATTTCATTGGCGGGGCGATCGCGAAGAAATTCGCGGCGGAGGGGTTTACGGTCTTCGCCGGCCGGCGCAACGCCGACAAGCTCGAGCCGCTCGTCGCCGATATCGAGGCCGCCGGCGGCGCCATCGTCGGCCGCGAGCTCGACGCCCGCAAGGAGGATGCCGTCGCCAGCTTTCTTGCCGCCGCCGACGCGCACGCCCCGCTCGAAGTCTGCGTCTTCAACATCGGCGCCAACGTCAACTTCCCGCTGCTGGAGACGACCGAGCGCGTCTTCCGCAAGGTCTGGGAGCTGGCCTGCTATGCCGGTTTTCTGACCGGGCGCGAGGCGGCGCGGCTGATGCTGCCGCGCGGCAAAGGCTGCATCTTCTTCACCGGCGCGACCGCAAGCGTTCGCGGCGGCATCGGCTATACCGCGTTCGCCAGCGCCAAGCACGGCCTGCGTGCCGTCGCCCAGAGCATGGCGCGCGAACTCGGTCCGAAGAACATCCATGTCGCTCATCTCATCATCGATGCCGGCGTCGACACGGCGTTCGTACGCGAGCGCATCAGGCAGCGCGCCGGCGCCGAGGCTCTGGAGAAGCTCGAGCCGGATCAGCTGATGAATCCGGCCTCGGTCGCGGAGGCCTATTGGCAACTCTACCGGCAGCCGCGCGACGCCTGGACCTTCGAGCTCGACGTGCGGCCGTATCGGGAGGTCTGGTGAAAATGGCGAAGGTTGAATTTCATTTCGACTTCGGCAGCCCCAACGCCTATCTGGCACATCTGGTCATTCCGGAGGTCGAGCGGCGCACCGGCGCGAAGTTCGAATATGTGCCGATCCTGCTCGGCGGCGTTTTCAAGCTGACCAACAACCGCTCGCCGGCCGAGAGCATGCGCGGCATCAAGAACCGGCTGGAATATGAGGAGCTGGAGCGGCAGCGCTTTGTCCGCCGCCACGGCATCACTGCGTTCACGTGGAATCCGTTCTTTCCGGTCAACACGCTGCTGATCATGCGCGGGGCAGTCGCGGCGCAGCTCGCCGGCGTGTCTGCCCGCTACGTCGAAGCGATGTTCCGCGGCATGTGGGCGGCGCCGAAGAAGCTGGATGACCCTGAGGTGGTGCGCGCGGCGCTCGCCGAGGCTGGCTTGGACTCGGCGCTGCTCGCGCGCACGCAAGAGGCCGAAGTCAAGGACAGATTGCTGAAGAATACCGAAGCCTCGGTCGCGCGCGGCACCTTCGGCAGCCCGACCTTCTTTGTCGGCGACGAGATCTTCTTTGGCAAGGACCGGCTGGGCGAGGTCGAAGAGGAGATCGTGCGGGTAGCGACATAGCGACCGTCGGCAACGCGCCCCAATTATAGGGTCGCTGGCTAAACGCGGAGATAGACCGTGGCGTCTCGGACGATACCCTCGATCATGGAAACGCGGCACGATCAGATGTTTCCCGTTCTGGAGGCATCGGAGATCGAGTGCGTGCGCCGGTTTGGGTCAGTGCGGTCGTTCGCGCCCGGCGACGCGCTAAAGAAGCGCGGCGAGGTCGGTCATGGGCTCTCCATCATCCTGGAGGGTCAGGTCGAGACCATTCCGTCCGATGCGTCGGATCGCCACCCGTTGGCGATCACGCAAGGTCCGGGTGGGTTCGTAGGCGAGCTGGCACAGCTCGCCGGTCGGCCGGCTTTGGTGGACGCCTATGCGCGCGAGCCGGTCAAGGCGTTGGTCATCCCGCCGGATCGGTTGCGGGCGCTGCTGATTGCGGAGGCGGAGCTCGGCGAGCGCATCATGCGCGCCCTGATCCTGCGCCGGATGGGTCTGCTTCAGGCCGGGGCCGGACCGGTGATCGTCGGCCGCGCCGACCACGGCGACGTGCTCCGGCTGGAGAACTTTCTTCGCCGTAACGCGCACCCGCATCAAACGCTCGACCCCGACACCGATCCCGAGGCGAAGGCGCTGATCGAGCGCTTCCACGTGGACCCCGGCCAACTGCCGATTGTGCTGTGTCCCGGCGGGCAGTTCTTGCGCAATCCCGGCGAGGACGAGCTTGCGCGCCGCCTTGGCCTCGTCGGGCCGATCGATCCGGAGCGCGTCTACGATGTCGCCATTGTCGGCGCCGGACCGGCGGGACTTGCCGCGGCGGTCTATGCGGCATCGGAAGGGCTCTCGGTTCTCGTGCTCGATTACCGCGCGATGGGCGGACAGGCAGGTGCGTCGGCGAGGATCGAGAATTATCTCGGTTTCCCGACCGGCATCAGAGGGCTCGCTTTGATGGCGCGCGCCTACAACCAAGCTCAGAAGTTCGGTGTCGAGATGGCGATCCCGGACGAGGTGACGGGCCTTGAGTGCGACACGCTTGCGGATCGCTTCGTTCTGAAACTGGCCGACAATGAGCGCGTGAGCGCCCGCGCGGTCGTGATCGCGAGCGGCGCGCGATATCGGCGGCCGGCGGTCGCCGAACTGGACACCTTTGAGGCCTCGAGCGTGCATTATTGGGCTTCTCCGCTCGAGGGGGAGCTTTGCAACGGGCAGGAGGTCGCCCTGGTCGGCGCCGGTAATTCGGCGGGGCAGGCAGCCGTTTATCTGGCGAGCCGGGCGGCGAAAGTTTGGCTGCTGGCGCGCGGGCCGAGCCTGGAAGCAAAAATGTCGCGCTACCTCGTCGACCGCGTGACCGGGTTGGCCAATGTTGAAGTTCTTCTGCACACGCAGTTGACTGGACTCGAAGGCGCCAACGGCATGTTGCACGCGATCCGTTGGCGTCAATTTCCCTCGGTCGAGGAAGTGCGGCGTCCATTTCGCCACCTGTTCCTCTTCATCGGGGCCGAGCCGAACACCGATTGGCTTGCCGGGTCCGATGTCGCGCTCGACGCCCGGGGCTTCGTGCTGACCGGCCCGGAGGCCGGCGCCAATCGTCGATCGCTGGAGACGAGCCGCGCCGGCATCTTCGCGATCGGCGACGCGCGCTCCGGTTCGATCAAGCGGGTTGCCGCGGCGGTCGGCGAGGGTGCGCAAGTGGTGGCGGCGCTGCATCGCTATTTGAGCACGGTGACCCGCGCACCGGCGGTTGCCGCGGCGCGGTGAGTAAGCGAAGCGGCCAACGCGGCTTGGCGCAGCGCATCGAGCGCGCGAATTCCAGAGAGGAACGCTGGCGATGACAAACGGCACCCGGACGGTCTGGCTCGCGGCCGGATTGCGCACCCCGTTCGTGAACGTGGACGGGCCGTTCGCCGGCCGTGACTCGCTCGGCCTGTCAGTGCCGGTGGTCCAGGCGATGGTGAAGCAGGTGACCGGGCCGATCGATTTCGGGATCTGGGGCGCGGTGGTCGTCAATCTCGCCTATGCCAATTTAGCGCGTGAAGTCTGGCTCGAAGCCAAGCTCGATCCGCACGTGCCGACCTTCACGACCATCATGCAGTGCAGCACCAGCATGGCCGGCGTGTTCGAAGCGGCCGGAATATTGGGGGAGCGGCGCGCGTCGCTCGCTATCGTCGGCGGCGTCGAGAGCATGACCCGTGTCCAGATCGGCTTGGGACAAAATTTTTCGGTTTGGCTACGCCGCGTGTTTCAGGCGCGCAGCGCCGCCGACCGCCTCAGGCTGCTGCGCCGGGTGCGGCCGCGCGACATCCGCTTGTTCGTGCCGGAGGTGAAGAACCGCGTCACCGGCCGCAGCATGGGCGAGCATACCGAAGATATGGCGAAGGATTGGAACATCGGCCGCCGCGAGCAGGACGAGCTGGCACTCGAAGGCCACCAACGCGCGATCGCGGCGCAGGATCGCGGCTTCTTCGCCGATTTGATCATTCCGCTCGACGGCGTCGACAAGGATCATTTCCCGCGCCGCGACACGTCGATGGAAAAGCTCGCCAAGCTCAAGCCGGTGTTCGATCGCACCAGCGGCCGCGGCACGCTCACCGCAGGCAACAGCTCGCCGCTGACTGATGGCGCCGCCGCGATCTGGGTCGCGACCGATGAAGGCGTCAAGCGATTGCCGGCGCAGTTGCCGCGCGCGCGTCTCCTCGATTTCGAGATGGCGGCGGTCGATATTTTCCACGAGGGGCTTCTCATGGCGCCGGTGTCGGCGATACCGCGGCTCCTGGCGCGGCACGGCCTCAAATATGACGACATCGCGTTATGGGAAATCCACGAAGCGTTCTCGGCGCAGGTGCTCTGCCACATCAGGGGGCTCGAAGACAAAGACTTCGTGCGCGCCAAGGCCGGCGTCGAAAATAATTTCGGCAGCTTTCCGCGCCAACGCATGAACCCGAACGGCGGCAGCGTCGCGCTCGGCCACCCTTTCGCCGCGACCGGCGCTCGCATTCTCAGCCAAGCGGTCAAGGAGCTTGCCACATTGCCGCCGGGGAGCCGCGCCATCGTCAGCATCTGTTCCGATGGTGGTCTCGGCACGGTCGCGCTGCTCGAGCGCTGAGCTCGCGGCCGTCGTATCCGGCCATTGAATAAGACGTTCATCGCATTTAGCTAACAGCGGTGGCGTTCGCCCATTGATGCCGGATATTGCCGCCAATCCATTCGGCCGGCCGACAGACAATGCCGCTGATCATCAAGCTTGCCGCGCGAAACCTGTTTCACGACCGGCTTCGCTTCATCGCTACGATCATCGGCATCGTTTTCTCGATCGTTCTGGTGACCGTGCAAATGGGGCTGTTCGTGAGCTTCGGACGCATGGTAACGACAATGATCGACCATGCGTCGGCCGATCTTTGGATCGTGCCGCTCGGCACCAAGAACTTTGAAGCGCCGTCGCCGATGGACGAGGTCGAGCGCGCGCGGGCGCTGTCGGTCGAGGGTGTGGCCGACGCCATTCCGATCCTGGTGAGCTTCGCGCAGTGGCGCATGTCGGACGGCGGCACGACGCCGGTATTCATCATCGGCTCGGACCCGAAGGTTCCGGGTTTACATCCCTGGAACGTGGTGGAGGGCAAGCTCGATGCGCTGCTCATCCCCGGTGCGGTCGCGATCGACCAGTCCTACTTCGAGCGGCTCGGGTCCAAGGGGCTGGGAGACACCGCCGAGATCCGCGACCGCAGGGCGCAGGTTCAGGTCGTCACCAAGGGCATTCGCTCGTTCACGACGACGCCGTTCGTCTTTACGACGCTCGACCGGGCGCGGACCTACACCGGGACGCCGCGCAACAAGGCCAGCTATCTCTTGGTGCACGTCGCCGCCGGCACCGGCGTTGAAACTGTCCGCGGCCGTCTGCAAAAGGTCCTCGTCAAGGCCGAGGCTTTGACGCCCGGCGAATTCAGCGACCGCAGCCGCTCGTTCTGGCTGTTCGGCACCGGCGCCGGCGCCGCGCTGTTCGGCGGCGCCTTGCTCGGCGTCATCGTCGGCACCGTCATCATCGCCCAAACTCTCTATGCCAGCACCAAGGACCACATCAACGAGTTTGCCACGCTGCGCGCGATCGGATCGTCGGGCCGGTACATCTACACCGTAATCATCATTCAGGCGTTGCTCAGCGCGGTGATCGGGTTCTGCATCGCCGCCGCCATCGGCCTCGTCATCGTCAGGGTCACCGCGGAGTCGGCGCTGCCGGTGTTCATGCCGCCGGCGCTGACGGCAAGCTTGTTTGTTCTGACGGTTGCCATGTGCATCTTTTCGGCGATCACCGCGATCGTGCAGGTCATGCGCGTCGATCCGGCGATGGTGTTCACGCGATGAGCGATCCGGTCATGGCGGCGGTCGACGTCGTGAAGGTTCTCGGCGAGGGCGCCGGCAAGGTGCGCGCCCTTAAGGGCGTGAGCCTGGCGCTTGCCGGCGGCGAACTGACGCTGCTGATGGGTCCTTCCGGCAGCGGCAAGACAACGCTGCTCTCGATTCTCGGATGCATGCTGTCCCCGACCGAGGGCACCGTTCAGGTCTGCGGCAAATCGACCGCCGGCCTGAAGGCGGAGCAGCTCGCCAAGTTGCGCCGCGACCACATCGGCTTTGTGTTCCAGTCCTACCATCTGTTTCCGACCCTGACGGCGCTGGACAATGTCCGCCTCACCTTGGACGTGCGCGGCGAATACTCGCAGCGCGCCGCCGCCAAGGCTGGCGATGCACTGGCGGCTGTCGGTCTTGCGCACAAGGTCAACTCATTCCCAGCAGAACTCAGCGGCGGCGAGCAACAGCGAGTCGCCATCGCCCGCGCCATCGTCGCCGACGCCGCAGCGATCCTTGCGGACGAGCCGACCGCGGCCCTGGATGCCGAGAATGGTCAATCGATCATGGCGGTGCTCGCCGACGTCGCCAAGAATCCGCGGCGCGGCGTGCTGGTGGTCACGCATGATCCGCGAATACTTCCGTTCGCCAGCCGGATCGTGTCGATCGACGACGGCCGCATCGTCGGCGAGGCGCCGGGTGCCCAGCGGCGAACGAACGAGGCAAGCATAACGAACGAGGCAAGCGTAACGAGCAAGGCAAGCGACAACGCGCAAGCAAGCCATAACGCGCAAGCCAGCCATAACGCGCAAGCTAGCCATGGGGACAAGCATGACTAGGTCGAGAACGAAGCGAGCCTCGTGGATCGCAGTAAGCGCCTTGGCGGCTGCGGCCCTCATCGCGGCAATCGCACATTCGATCGGCGCCCAACAGCAAGCGGCCCGCGGACCGGCCGACGAAAAGAACTGGGAAGCCGTGGCTCCGGGCTTGGTCGAACCGGGGTCGGGAGAAATCAACATGCTGGCATCGGTCATCGGCCGCGTCAGCGAAGTGCTGGTAAGCGTCGGTGACAGGGTAGCGGTCGGCGAGCCCCTCGTCCGTCTCGACGACGCGGAAGCGCGGGCGCGCCTGGCAACGGCGCAAGCCCAGTATTCGATGCGCAAGCGCGCGCGCAACGACCAATCCGCGGGCAAGGCCGCGGACCGGCGCAAGGCGGAGGATGCGCTCGCCGAGGCCGAGGCGGCGCTGGTCGAGGCCCGCGATGCATTCGACAAAGCAGCGATCGCCAAGCGCTCCGCCGCCGGGTCCGATGCCGACTTGGCGGCGGCGCGCACGGCATGGACCGCGGCGCAAGACGGTGTCGCGCAGAAAGAAGCGCAACTGCGCAAAGTCGAAGCGGAGTCGGGAACGCCCTTGCCGACCCAGAGCGAAGGCGGATTGAACGTCGCTCGCACCGAACTCTGGCTCGCGGTCACGCAGCTCGACCTGCTGACCATACGGGCGCCCACCGCCAGCACGGTGCTGCAATTGAATGCCAAGGTCGGCGAATTGGCGGCGCCATCGGCGCCGCGGCCGCTTGTCACGCTCGGCGATCTGTCGAGGCTGCGCGTGCGCGCCGAGCTCGACGAACGCGACATCGGCAAGGTCAAGCCCGGCGACAAGGTGGCGGTTCGCGCCGATGCCTTTCATGACCGGGAGTTCGCCGGAAAGGTCGCGGCGATCGCGCCGCTGGTCCAGGCCGGACGGATCAGCGCCTCGGGCGTGCGCAATCTCACCGACTACAGCGTCACCGAGGTCCTGATCGACTTGGCCGATCCCGGTCCGCTCCTGGTCGGGATGAAAGTTGACGTCTATTTCCAGCCCGGCAAGGCGGTGCAGTAGCTACTGCAATTCCTGCGGCTGCAGCCATTGGGTGGCCTGCACCTTCTTCATCATGTCCAGGTCGACGAACGGCATGATGGTCTTGGAGAAGGCGAGCTTGAGCTGTTGATATTCGCGGGCACAATCGTCGGCGCGCGTCTTTGGCAGCCAACCCTTTTGAACGAAATCCTTGAATGTGTCCGGATCACCGCCATAGCCGAGACAAAGCGTATTGTAGAGGCGCTGGCTCGCGGTCCCGTGTTCATCCGAATAAGCGCACAGCGGGTCGTTCAGGCAGCGTTGGATGGCGTCCTTCGGCGGATTGGGGTCATTGGCCGTGGGCGGATCGGCGCCCAGCTTCGCCTCCATCTGCCAGAAATAGGCAAAGCCCTTGATGATCGTGCGTTGAATGTCCTTGTTGAACTGCAGGGCGATGAACGCCGCCACTTCGTCCGCCGCGTCTTCCTCGCGGCCGAACACCGGAACGTCGAGCATGTCGAACAAGGCATGGCCGGTCTCGTGCAGCAGCGTTCCGGCCCACATTCCGGTGATGACGTTTTCGCGCGTGACGCCCTCGGGCGTCGTTGCCGTTGGTGCGGCCCCCAGCACGTCCCGGTACCATTCGTAGCAGAAGTGAAGTGCGCGGTCGGCCGGGGAATAGAACGGACTGTCGCTGTTGAAGTTCGGTTGGCAGTTGAGCGCGACCAGCACCAGCGGGTGGGTCAGATGCAAGGGCGACAAGAATTGACTGTACGCTTCCAGGATGTGTCTGGCCTGGAGCGCGGTATAGGCCGGCTTATTGGCGTCGTTCGGCGCGAGGTAACAGACCGGAAAGCCGCTGTTTTGCAAGCCTGGAACCGGCCGATATTTGGGGCCCGGATCCGCCAGGCAATCGTCCGCAAGCGCGCGCGTTGCCGTTGCCGCCACGACGCCGAGCACGAGTGTCAACGCCGCGGCAAGCCGGACCAGATTCATTGCTGCGCCACCGGAACGGCCTTCACGCACCAAATTCCACTTCATCCTCATCTGCCCAACTCGCCTTGACGGAACCACTGTGCCGCCTTGACCTGCAACAACAAGTCCGGGTCGACATAGGGCATGATCCGCATACTGAAGGCATCGCGAACTTGTCCGTATTCACGGGCGCACTGCTTGGCGCGGAAATCAGGCAGCAGCGGGTCTTGACCGTTCTGGGCCTCCGTCCAGCCGCCAAAATCCAAACTGTCGCCGCCATAGGCGATGCAAAGGAAATTATAGAAGCGTTGCGCGTCGGGCGATCGGGTGTTTGCAAATGCCGCCCCGGTCCACGTTTTCCGCGAGACCAGGAAAAATTCGGCGGCGCCGATTATCGTCGTGCGTGCGACGTTTTCCGGAAACTGCATCATGACGAATGCGGTCAACCTGTCGGCGGCGTCGTCTTCTCGTCCCCAAACCGGAACTTGCAGGACGTCGAAGATCGCGTAGGCGAGTTCGTGAAGCACCACCTCGGTGAAGGTTCCGACGATCACCATCTGCTTGGTGTCGCCGTCGGTGATGCCGGAAGCCGTCTTTTCGATCTTGTCGATCAACTCGTAGCAGACGGTGACAGGACCGCCGGACACATAGGCGCGGCGCTCGGCGCCGCACGTGTCCACCTGTAGTTTGATCGGACGCGGCAGCCGCAGCGGCGCCAGGAATTTTTGGATTTCCTCCAAGGGCTGCCGCACGCGCAGCCACGCGTAGATCGTGGTGAAGTCGTTGTATTGGTTGGGATCGGCGGCCGCTGAATTGTGCTTCGGCTGGATGTATTCGACCTGGATTTGCGGGTTGGGTGCAAGCGTCGGCGCCTGCGCTATCGCCGTCCCGGCCGCGAGCGCCGGCCAGAGCCCGAGCGCAAGGGCAATGCAAAGCGAACGCCGTCTTGCGGTATTGGAATGGCGCATCCGTCGCCCCCTTACGCGCTCAAGGCAAGGACAAATAAACGGCCGGGCCTGGGCAAAATGTCAAGTGTCGGGGCGCGAAAAGCCGGCCCCCGCGGGCGTGCGATCATCGACCGCGGCGATGGCATGAAAGAAGGCGCCGCTGACGTAGCCGCGCCGGCCGCCAGCTTCGACGGCGCGGCCTTCGCCGTCGGTGACTTCCGCGAGCGGCTCGTCGTTGCCGGCCGCGGTCAGCGCGGCGTAGTGGAATTCGTGGCCGCGCACGATGGTGCCGGCGCGGCCGAGAACCGAATCGGATAAAAGCCGCGCGGTGCGGTAGCCGAGGTGCAGCTTGCGCGCGGCGAAACTCGTCGAATGGCCGAGCAGTCCGGTCATGGCATGGCGCCGCCCGGCTGCGTCTTCCAGGCTCTGGCCCAGGACCATGTAACCGCCGCACTCGCCGTGCACTGGGCGCGTTTGCGCGAACCGCCGCAGGCTTGAGCAGAATTTCCGCGCCGCGGCGAGCGCCTCGGCGTGGAGCTCGGGATACCCGCCGGGGAGCCAGCAGCTGTCGGAGCTCTCGGGCGGCGGCTCGTCGGCGAGCGGCGAGAACTGCAGGATCTCGGCGCCGGCTTGCCGCCATGCGGCGATCAGATGCGGGTAGATGAAGCTGAAAGCCCGGTCGCGCGCGAGCGCGACGCGCTGGCCTGGCGGCGGCAGCGCCGGCGCGCAGTCCGTCGTCACGGCGGGCACGAACGGAGCGGTGCACACAGCGATGGCGTCGAGATCGAAATACTGCTCGGCCGCTGCGGCGAGGCGTTCGCCAAACGCCGCAAGATCGGCATGCTCGATTGCCTGGACGAGGCCGAGATGGCGTTCGGGCAGCGCCAGGGTCGTCTCGCGCGGGAGCGCGCCGAGCACCGGAACGCCGCTCGCCAAAATCGCATCGGCGACCAGTACGCGATGGCGTTCGCTGCCGACGCGATTGAGGATCACGCCGGCCATGCGCACGGCGGGATCGTGGCTTGCAAAACCGCGCACCACGGCGGCGGCGGACTGCGCCTGCCGCGCCACGTCGAGCACCAGCACGACCGGCACATCGAAATGTGCGGCAAGGTCGGCGGTCGCGCCGCTTCGTTTGGCCGGACCGGTGGCGCCGTCGAACAGGCCCATGACGCCCTCGACGACCAAAAGATCGGCGCCCGCCGCCGCCTGTGCCGCCACCGTGTCGAGCAGCGTTGCCGGCATCGCCCACGAATCGAGATTGACGCTGGCCGCGCCAGCGACCGCGGCGTGGAAAGCCGGGTCGATATAGTCGGGCCCGGCTTTCGCCGCGCGCACCAGGAGGCCGCGCCGCTTAAATGCCGCCAGCAGCGCGAGCGTGACCGTGGTCTTGCCGGCGCCGGAATGCGGCGCGGCGATGATCAGCGCGCGGGCGGTCGTCACGGCCGCGGCCTGCGGTGATGACGATCGCGCCGCTCGGCACTAAAGGAAGGACTAAGGGAAAAAGCATGGCCAGAGAGGACCGCCCGTTGCGTCGGGGCTGGACCACCGGCACCTGCGCCGCCGCGGCGGCGAAGGCGGCATTCGCGGCGCTCGTAAGCGGTGAATTCCCAGATCCGGTCGCGGTGACGCTGCCGCGCGGCGAGCGCCCAAGCTTCGCGCTCGCGATGACGCGCCGGGACGCGAGTTTTGCGACCGCTGGCGTGATCAAGGACGCGGGCGATGATCCGGACGTCACCCACGGCGCGCTCGTCCTCGCGACGGTGCGCGCCGGCGCGCCGGGCGCTGGCGTCACCTTCCGCGCCGGCGAGGGTGTCGGCACGGTCACGCGGCCCGGGCTGCCGGTGCCGCCGGGCGAGCCGGCGATCAATCCGGTGCCGCGGCGCATGATCGCCGCTGCGATCGCCGAGGTCGCCGCCGCCGCAGGATGCGCGGCCGACGCCGAGGTCGAGATCGCCATTCCAGGCGGCGAGGCGATGGCGACGAAGACGCTCAACGGCCGCCTCGGCATCGTCGGCGGCTTGTCGATCCTCGGCACCACCGGGATCGTCGTGCCCTATTCGTGCGCGGCGTGGATCCATTCGATCCATCGCGGCATCGATGTCGCGCGCGCCGCCGGGCTGACCCACATCGCCGGCGCGACCGGCGCCAGCTCGGAAGCCGCGGTGCAGAGGCTTTACGGCTTGGCAGAGATCGCGCTGATCGACATGGGCGATTTCGTCGGCGGCATGCTCAAATATTTGCGCACGCACCCGGTGCCGCGCGTCACCATCGCCGGCGGCGTGGCGAAGATGACCAAGCTGGCGCAGGGCCTCACCGATCTTCATTCCAAGCGCGGCGTCGTCGACCAGGCACAGCTTGCCAATTTCGCCCGCGATGCCGGCGGATCGGAAAAACTGCGCGCGCAGATCGCGACGGCGAATACGGCGGCGGAAGCTTTCGCCCTGGCGCAGGCTGAAGACATTGCGCTCGGCGACGAAGTCGCGCGCGCGGCGCAGCGGACCGCCGAGCGCCTGGTCGAGGGCCGCGGCATCGCAGTGGAGGTCGCGCTGTTCGACCGCGATCAAGCGCTGGTCGGCCGCGCGCCGTTTCAATCCGCTTGAGCGCCGCCTCAACTGGTGCGCCCTCGGAAGCGGCGGCGGTAGTCGGCGTCATAGAGTGCGCTGTCGCGAAAATCCTCCGCGGCGAGCGCCGGGCCGACAAGAATGAGCGCCGTGCGTTCGACGCGTTCGGCCGTGACTTTCGCGGCGATGTCGGCGAGCGTGCCGCGCAGGATGCGCTCGGCCGGCGAGCTTGCTTGCACCACGACGGCCGCCGGACATTCGCTGCCGTAGTAAGGGGCGAGCTCGCTGACGATCGTATCAATCGCGTGAACCGCGAGATGGATGACGAGCGTCGCGCCGCTTGCGGCAAATGTCGCCAGCGTCTCGCGTTCGGGCATGCGCGAGGCGCGTCCGCCGACGCGGGTGAGCACGACGCTCTGCGCCACTTCGGGGATTGTCAGCTCGCACGCCAAAGCCGCCGCCGCGGCGGCGAAGGCCGGAACCCCGGGCGTCAGTGTGTAAGGGATGCCGCGCCGCCGCAGGCGGCGCAGCTGTTCGGCGAGCGCGCTGTAGATCGAAAGGTCGCCGGAATGCAGCCGCGCCACGTCATGACCGGCGGCATGCGCGGCGGCGAATTCGGCATCGATCTCGTCGAGCGACAGCGGCGCGGTGTCGAGGATGCGGGCGCCGCGCGGACAATAAGCGAGCAATTCGCCGGGCATGATCGAACCGGCATAAAGGCAGACCGGGCAGCGCGCGATCAGATCGCGGCCGCGCACGGTGATGAGATCGGCTGCGCCCGGGCCGGCGCCGATGAAATGCACGGTCATGGCGCCGCCCCGGAGGCGGCAAGCGCGCAGGTCGCCGCGCCCATCATCAGGCGCGGGGTGATGAGGCGCGCGGCGGGGCCTGCGGCGGCGAGCGCCGCGGCTTCCGCGACCGCGGGAACGCCGATGAGCATGAGGACGCGCGCCGAGCGGGTCTCGATGCGATCGGTTGCGGCCTTGATTTCGGCCTCCGACACCGCGACGAAGGCGACGCCGAGTTTCTCCGCCGCTGCCCTGATGCCCGCCTCGGCGCTCTTGCTGGCGATCGTGGCAACGGCATCGAGCGCGCTTGCCGCGACGTTGGCGCGCGCGAGCGCCGCGCGAATCGCGGCTTCGACGTCGGAAGCCGGCGCGCCTCGCCTGCAGCCGACGCCGGCGACGATCATGGCTTGGTCCAGACCCATTGCGTCACTGGCAGCGCGGAACGCCAGCCGGCTTTGGCGCCGATCGCGCCGGAGCGGGCGATAGCGATGCGGATCAATTCACCGCCGCGCGCCGCGTGCCGGGCGAGGAGCTGCGCTTCGCCGTCGAGCGTGACGGCGTTGACGACTAGGCGGCCGGTCGGGCGTAACGCATTGATTGCCGTATCGAGCACCCCGCAATCGCTGACGCCGCCGCCGATGAAGATCGCGTCCGGCGGCGGCAGCTTGGACAGCGCGTCGGGCGCCGTTCCTTCAACGATCTCGAGGCCCGGCACGCCGAAGGCGGCGGCGTTGCGGCGGATGCGTCCGATCCGGTCCGGACGTTCTTCGATCGCCACCGCGTGCAGGCTCGGATCGGCCAGCATCCATTCGATCGCCACCGAGCCCGCGCCGGCGCCGATGTCCCACAGGAGCTCGCCGCGCCGCGGCGCCAGCGCGGACAGCGTCACCGCGCGGACCTCGCGCTTGGTGATCTGGCCGTCGTGCTCGAACAACGCGTCGGAGAGGCCAGGCGCGCGCGCGATGACGCGCGCATCAGCCGCCGCCTCGACTTCGATCGCGACGGTATTGAGCGGGTCGACGCTGCCGAGGTCGAAGGCAGCGGCGGTGGTGCAGCGAGCGCGCTCGCGCTCGCCGCCGAGCGCTTCCAACACCGTGAGCCGCGAGGCGCCGAAGCCCGACGCCGCCAAAAGCTTCGCCAGCGCGCCGGGTCCCTCGCCGTCGGAGGTCAGCGCCAGAATGCGCGCGCCGGGTTGCAGATGCGGGCGCACGAGATCGAGGTCGCGGCCATGCACCGATAGGAGCACCGTGTGTTGCAGCGGCCAGCCGAGCCGCGCCGCCGCCAGGCTGAAGGCTGAGGGCGCCGGCAGCACGCTCATCTCGCCCGCATCGATGCGCCGCACGAGCACGGCGCCGACGCCGTAGTGGAACGGATCGCCGGTCGCGAGCACGCAAACCGGGCGGCCGCGATGGCGCAGCACTTCATCAACCGCACCATCGAACGGGCTCGGCCACGGCCGCTTTTCCTTGCGGATCAGCGAGGATGCGAGATCGATGTGGCGCTCGCCGCCGAATACGATGTCAGCGCCGGCAATCAGTCCGCGCGCCGTCGCGCTCAGGCCGGCGACGCCGTCTTCGCCGATGCCGACGATGGACAGCCAGCGCGGCGTTGCGGCAGTGTCGCGGCTGAGCGCATCAGGAGGCGGCATGGCACGCGTCCTCATTCTCGGCGGGACGGCGGAAGCGCGGCTGCTGGCCGAGCGGCTCGCCGGACGCATCGGCCTGACGGTCACGCTCTCGTTCGCCGGCCGCACCGCGGCGCCGGCGCGGCAGCCGGTGCCGGTCCGCGTCGGCGGCTTCGGCGGCGCCGCCGGACTCGCGGATTATTTGGCCAAGCAGGCAATCGACGCCCTGATCGACGCGACGCATCCCTACGCTGCCGCGATCTCGGCGAATGCCGTCGCGGCGGCGCGCCGTGCCGGCGTGCCGCTCCTGGTGCTGCGGCGTCCGCCCTGGGTCGCGGTTGCCGGCGACCGCTGGACCGAAGTCAGCGACGTTCGTGAGGCGGTCAGCGCACTCGGGACGGCGCCCCGACGGGTCTTCGTCACGCTCGGGCGCAACGAGCTCAAGCCGTCGCTCAATGCTCCGCAGCATCATTATCTGGTCCGCAGCGTCGATCCGGTCGATCCGCCGCTCGCTTTGCCGCACGCGATCTACGTGACCGGCCGCGGGCCGTTCGCCGAAGCCGAGGATGCGGCGCTGATGCGCGCGTACGGCATCGAGGTGGTGATCGCGAAGAACAGCGGCGGCACCGCGACCTATGGCAAGATCGCGGCGGCGCGGGCGCTCCGCATCGAGGTGATCCTGCTGCGCCGGCCTGCGGCGCCGGCGGCCGCCGCCGTGGAAACGATCGAGGAAGCGATCGCTTGGCTCGATCATGCGCTGACCTCGGCGACCGCGCGTGGCGTGTAGACCAGCGGCGTACGTCCGGCGCGGACGATCACGCGGGTCTCAGGGGAGCCGACGATGACGAGGCTCGCCATGTCGGCCTGCGCGGCGTCGGCAGCTTCGAGCGTGGCGACATCGACGCGCTCGTCCGGCCGCCCGACCGCGCGGCCGAACACCACCGGCGTCGATGCCGGCAGGTGGCGGCGCAGACGTTCTAGTGCACTGCCAAGCTGCCAAGGCCGCGCCCGCGACACCGGATTGTAAAGCGCCAGAACGAAACCGGCGCCCGCCGCCGCATCCAGCCGCCGCTCGATCAGCTCCCACGGCTTGAGATTGTCGGAGAGCGACAGCGCGCAGAAATCATGGCCGAGCGGCGCGCCGATCCGCGCTGCGACGGCGAGCATCGCGGTGATGCCGGGGACGATGGTGAGGTCGAGCGCGCGCCAGCTGTCCGGGCCGGTTTCGATCGCTTCGCAGATCGCCGCGGCCATGGCGAAGACCCCGGGATCGCCGCCGGAGACGATGGCGACGCGCGCGCCTTGCGCTGCGTGACCAAGCGCGGCGGCGGCGCGCGCCGGTTCCTCGCGATTCTCGGAAGCGTGGCGGCTTTGTCCGGCCCGCGCCGCCACGCGGTCGAGATAGGGCGCATAGCCGTAAAGCGCTTGCGCGGAGGCAAGCGCATCTTCGGCCTCCGCCGTGAGGTAACGGGCGTCGCCCGGCCCCAGTCCGACGACGGCGAGATGCCCGCTCACGGCCGCCCCTCCCAGCCCGGGACCAGCACGACCGCGAAATAAGGCGCCTCATCGTCGGGCTTGGCGGCGAGCGGGATCGCGACCGCGTCGGCGGTGGTGCCGCGCTCGACATAGATCGCGCGGTCGAGCCGGCCGCTGCATCGAAGTGCGCGCCGCAGCTTCGGCAGGTGCCTTCCGACCTTCATCACCACGGCGGCGTCGGCGTCGGCGAGCCGCCGCGCCAGCTCGCTTTCCGGCAGTGTCGCCGGCAGCACCGTGAAAATATCGTCGCCTTGTGCGATCGGCATTCCCGCCGCCGACCAGCAGCCCGACATGCCGGTGACCCCGGCGACGATCTCGGTCGCAAAGCGCGGCGCCAGCCGCGTATGCAGATGCATGTAGGAGCCGTAGAACAGCGGATCGCCGGCGCAGATCACGGCGACGGTGCGGCCGGCTTCGAGGTGCGCGGCGATCGCGGCGGCGGCGCCGTCGTAGAAGCTGCGGAGCGCATCGCGATATTCGTTGCTGCATTTCGGCAGTTCGGTCGTGACCGGATAGAAGAGCGGCAGTTCGGCGATCCCGGCGCGCAGGTGCCGCGCCGCGATGGCGCGCGCATGGCTCGCATGGCCGGCCTTGGCAAAATGCGCGATCACATCGGCCTCGCCGAGCGCGCGCGTCGCCTTGAGCGTCATCAGCTCGGGATCGCCCGGGCCGACGCCGACGCCGAGAAGCTTTCCGGCACTGACGGGGCCTGCCGCGCTCACGGCCCGGGCCTCGCCAGTGCGTTGACGGCAGCGGCGGTCATGGCGCTGCCGCCGATGCGCCCACGCACGATCAGGAACGGCACGCCGCGCGGGTCGGCGGCGAGCGCCGCCTTTGCTTCGGCCGCGCCGACGAAGCCGACCGGAATGCCGAGTATCGCCGCCGGCTTCGGTGCGCCGGCGTCGATGAGATCGAGAAGACGGAACAACGCGGTCGGTGCATTGCCGATGGCCACGACCGCGCCGGCGAGCCGGTCGAGCCAAAGGTCGAGCGCCGCCGCCGAGCGCGTGGTTCCCAATCTTTCCGCCAGCGCCGCGACGCGCGGATCGTTGAGCGTGCAGATCACCGCGTTGCCGGCCGGCAGCCGCGCGCGGGTCACGCCATGCGCCACCATCTCGGCGTCGCAAAGGATCGGCGCGCCGGCGGCAAGCGCGCCCCGCGCCGCGGTGACGAGGTTCTCGCCGAAGACGATGTGCTGTGCCGCCTCGACGACGCCGCAGGCGTGGATCATGCGCACGACGATCTCGGCTTCCTCGGCGGAGAAGCGCGCGAGATCGGCCTCGGCGCGGATGATGGCGAAGGAGCGCTCGTAGATCGCGGCACCGTCGCGCAGATAGGCGGCGTGCTCAGCCATGATGCGTCTCCGCTGCCAGCGCGCGCGCGGCACCGGCAATCGCCTCTGACAGTTCGCTCGTTGGCACGATGCGCTCTGGGCTGTCGTCGGCGCGGCCGTCGGCGATGAGCGCGCATCCTGCGGCAGTGCCGACTATCGTCAGTGCCGCGGGAGCCGGATGCGCACAGCCTTTGACGCAGCCGGAAACGTGGACTGTGAGGCCCTGGCTGACGAGCGTCGTGGCGGCCGCGGCGATCGACGGCGCGATGACGCGAGCGGCGACGTGCGCGGACGCGCAGGCCGGCGCGCCGGCGCAGGCGACGACATGCCGCCGCGGGTCATCGGCGCGCACGATGAAGCCAAGTCGCTCGGCGGCGCGCACGAACGAAGGCGCGGTCGCGGAGGCAAGGCCGATGACGATCAGCACTCTGCCCGGAGCGGCGCGCACGCCGCTGGCGCCGGCGTCCCTGGCGGCTTCGATCACGGCTTCGAGCGTCTCGGAATTGGCGTGGCCGAAGCCAAGCCCGATGCCGCATGCCAGCGATCCGTCGCGCAGCACATGTGTGCCAATCGCATCGCGGCGTCGGCCATTGTCGTTACCGCCACGCTCGTCTCGGCCGTGTCCGTCCTTGGTCTTGCCCTGCGGGTCAGACGCGGAGGCCGGGCGTGCGGCGAGGTATGAGGCAAGCGCGTCGCGGAACGGCGCGACGCCTTCGGCTGCGAGGACGCCGCGAGCGCGGGCGTCGCGGCCATGGTTGGCGATGACTTCGAGCAATCGCATGACCGCGGCGACGGCATGCGCGGGCGCGACAACCCCGACGTGAGTTGCGCTGGCGTCATCGCCGCCGACACCAACGCGCAGCACCACGTCGCCGTCGCGAGCTTCGGCGCACAGGCGCACATCCGCAGCAAGTTCGTCGAGACCGAGCGCGCCGCCGCCGTCGACCGCAATAGAAACCTTGGGCGCCAATTTTTTGGTGATCGACGCCGCCGAGAGTGCGCGACGCAAATCGGCGGCGAGCGCGCCGGCGTCGAGAATTTCCAGCGCATCGATACCGGCGAGCGGATCGGTCAACACCGGAATGCCGTCCGCCGCCGCGATCCCGAGCACGGCGATGGCCGCCGCAAAGCGCGTCGCCGAGGCGGAGGTGAGGCCGCGGATTTGGATGCTGCCGCGCCCGGTCACTTCGATGATGCCATTGCCATGGCTTCGCGCGGCGGCGCACAGCGCGGCCAACGCATCGAGGGCAATGGTCCCGATCGGGATGAGCCGCACCAGCAAGCCGTCGCCGGTCGGCATCGGCGCGGAAAGCCCCGGGCAGGCGCCGCGGCGTTGCACGGTGGCGCGGGCGTTCATATCACGGCCTCCGCACGCAATGCCGTAATGCCGGCGTCAATATCGTTGCGGTGCGGATGCCAAAGCCCGCGCCGCCGCACGGCATCCAGCCGTTCGGCGATCGCGCTGGCGGCCTGCGGATTTTCGCGCAGCAAAAAGGCGCGCACCTCGGGATCGGCGACATAGGCATCGTACAAAAGATCGAACAGTCCGCTCGCCACCGCGTCGGTCGTTGCCGCGAAGTCGGCCAGCCGGTCGACCGTCTCGGCGAGCTCGGCGGCGCCGCGCGGGCCGTGGCGCATCTGGCCGGCAATGAAGCGCGGATTGACCGCGCGGGCGCGCACGATCCGCGCCAGGGCCGTCGACAAGGTGCGCGCCCGCGGGCGCTGCGGGTCGGTCACGTCGAGCATCACCAGGTCGACCGCGCGGCCGAGCATCTTTGCCGCGGCGGCGAAGCCACCGACAAAGGCCGCGTCCTCGGCGCCTTCGAGGAGGTCGCGGGCGGGGTCATCGCTCGGATGTACGAGCACATCCGTATTCGCGACGCGCTGCGCGAACGCGTCCGGCGCCGCGCTGCCCTCGGCCGCGGCGCCGCCATAGCTGTGCGAAGTGGCAGCAAGATAGGCGGCGCCGAGAGTCTCAGCATCGCTGTCGCGGCCGAGCATATCCTCGACGCCGGAGCCGTAGGCGCCGGGCGCCGTGCCGAAGATGCGATCGAGCCGCGGCGTGCCGTTGGCAACGGCTTGGCGCGCGGCCGCCAGTGGATTTTCCTCCTCGCTCTCCGCCCGCGCGGCGACCGCCTGCACTGCGGCGTCGATGAGCGCGATCTGCACCGGAAAGAGATCGCGAAACAGCCCGGAAATGCGCCAAGTGACGTCGACCCGCGCGCGGCCGACGGCGGCGATCGGCAGCACCTCGATGCCGGTGACGCGGCCGGTGGCAGGTTCCCAGATCGGCCGGCAGCCGAGCAGCGCCAATCCCTGCGCGATCTCCTCGCCGCCGGTGCGCAGCGTCGCGCTCCCCCACAGATCGATGACGACTGCGCGCGGTAATTCGCCGTGCGCCTGCAGATGCGCGCGCAGGACCTCGTCGGCGGCGAGCCGCCCGAGATCCATCGCCGTCGGCGTCGGCAAGGTGCGCGGGTCGGCGGTGAAAAGATTGCGGCCGGTCGGCAGCACGTCGCGCCGCCCGCGCGTCGGCGAGCCGGCCGGCCCCGGCGCGACGCGCTTGCCGTCAAGCGCCGCGATAAGCGCCGCGCCTTCAGCCCCGGCGCTTGCGCGCCACGCCGGATCGTCGCCGTTTGCGGGAGCGCGGCCGTAGACGTGCAGGCCGTCCTTGATGGCGAGGTCCTTGAGGTCGCACAGCCACGCGTCGATGCGGCGGAGCGCGTCATCGGGCGCGACCGCCGCCCCGACGCCGGCGTCGCGCGCCAATCCGCTGCGCTGCGCGGTCTCGACGATGAGGCGGCCGAGGCGTTCGCGGCGGCGCCGGTCGAGGCCGTCGGCTTGCGCATATTCGTCGATCAGGCGCTCGAGCTCGCGCGCGTCGCCGGTAAGTCCGCTGCCGACGAGCGGCGGCGGCAGATGGCCGATCGTGACCCCGGCAATGCGGCGCTTGGCCTGCGCGGCCTCGCCTGGATTGCTGACGAGGAACGGATAGATCACCGGCAAAGATCCGGTGACGATCTCCGGAAAGCATTCCGCTGTAAGCGCGACGGCCTTGCCCGGCAGCCATTCCAGAGTGCCGTGCGCGCCCATGTGCACGAGGGCGTCGACATTCGCGACGTGCCGCAGCCATAACCCGAAGGCGACCAGCGCATGGCGCGGCGGCAGCGCCGGATCGTGATAATCGGCGCGGCGCTCACTCGGGCGGCCGCGATCCGGCGGCAGTGCGATCAAGAGATTTCCGAAAGTCGCGGCACGGAAGTGAAAAGCGCCGTCGCGTCCGTCAGGATCGTCGGCCGGGTTGCCCCACGCCGCATTCAGGCGCGCCACCGCCGCGCCGCGCACGCGCTGCAGCAGGTTTTCGTATTCGGCGATCGAGAGCTTTGCCGCGGTCGCGCTCTGAGTGAGCCGATCGAGCAAATCGCGCGGCGTTTTCGGCACGCCGCTCACGCGATAGCCGGCGGCCGCGAGGTCATCCATCAGCGCGATGATGCTTGCCGGCACGTCGAGCCCGACCGCGTAGCCGGTGCGGCCCGGCGCTCCGGGATAGTCCGGCATCAGCACGGCGATCTGCCGCTCGCAGCGCGGCAAGCTGCGCAGGCGAACGAGCGCCGCGATGCGATCCGCGACCATGGCGATCCGGTCCGGCTCGGGCCGGCTGGCGAGCGCGGTAAACGCGAGCGCTTGCTGCCGCTGCAGCGGGTCCTTGAACGCGACCGCGCCGGCGAGCACCCGGCCGTCGAGCTCTGGCAAGACGACATGCATCGCGAGGTCGGCCGCGCCGAGCCCGCGGGCGCTGTCGCGCCAGGCGTCGCGTCGTGTCGTCGCGCTCACGACCTGGAGCACTGGGACGCCGGAGTCGTCGAGCGGCGCCGGCTCGCCGATATTGCCGCCGGCCGCGAAGGCGGTCGTGGTGACGATCGCCGCGGGATCGAGCCGCCCGAGCGCCGCGCGGAGGAAGTCCGCCGCTCCACGGTCCTTCAAGCTGGCGACGAACAGCGGTACCGGCGCCAGCCCGCGGGCAGTGAGTGCCGCGCAGAGTCCGTCGATCGGCGCGGTGTCGGCAGCAAGCAGCATCGCCCGGTAAAAGATGATCGGCACGACAGGGCGATTGGATGGGAGCGCATCGACAAGCCGGTCGAGATCGACTGTGCCTTGCTCCGGCGAGTAGGCTGCCATGCGCGGCAGCGGTTTTGGCTCGTCCGCTTCGACGTCGCTTCCGGCGTGGCGCGCCAGCCGGCGCAACAAGCTGCGCAGGTTCTCGCGGCCGCCTTCGCGGAAATAACGCAGCAGCGTGTCAAGCTCAGGCGACGGCAGCGTCGAGGCTTGCGCGAGGCGCGCATCGTCGCGGTCTTCTCCAGGCAAAACGGCCAGCGCGATGCCGCGCGCGCGGGCCAGCGCCGCAAGCCGCTCGATCCCATATCTCCACCAGTCGAGTCCGCCCAGCAGGCGGACAACGATGACTTTGGCCTGCGCGCCGACGCGATCGAT
>Ga0187769_10000477_pt1 | contig 21835 bp, 16 predicted proteins | sample 0116_SJ02_MP02_1_FD_133140 | JGI IMG/M metagenome (GOLD analysis project Ga0187769, IMG submission 133140) | Tropical peat soil microbial communities from peatlands in Department of Meta, Colombia - 0116_SJ02_MP02_10_MG | ecosystem: Environmental > Terrestrial > Soil > Wetlands > Peat | place... | reverse complement strand
TAAGCGTGTTCGGTCCATGTCGGGACGCGCCATGTCGAGGCGTATCATGTCGAGGCGTGGGCAGGCCTGCAGGCGACGGCCGCGTAGACGCCGGGCTTATCGAGAAACTCCAGCACGCGAGCCGGACCACGGCCTCCCGGCAGCGCGGGTGCGCGTACCGACCTCATGAAGGTTGATCCCGTCAGCAAGTTCGCGCTGCACAACAGCAAAGACGTCCCGCATTTCGCGCCGAATTTCAACGTCTATGTGCTGCCTCCGGACACGGTGTGCCTCTATTCGGAGGACCGAAAGTTCTTTCTGCATGGCGAGCTCTATTGCGCCCTCGCCGCGGCGATCGCAGCAGGCGGCAAGAGCTTTCGGCAGCTTGCTGCCGAGCTTGGGCGGCAATACCCCGCCGATAAGATCCAGGAAGCGCTGAAGCGGCTCCTCGAGCGCCGCTATGTCCTGCCGGCTGCGCCCTCCTCCGATGGCGCCGCTGCCGCCTATTGGTCGAGCCTGGGCCTGCTGCCGCAGGACGCGGCGCGAAATCTCCACAACTGTCGCGTCGCCGTGCAATCGATCGACGTGAAGGGCGCCAAGGAACTGGGCGCGGCGCTGGCCGGCCTCGGCGTTCGCGTCGTCAAGCGCTCAGCCGACCTCACCGTCACGTTGGTCAACGATTATCTCGAAGGCGAGCTGGCCGAGTTAAATCGACAACATTTGTCGGCGCGGTCGCCGTGGCTCTTGGCGCAGCCTTCCGGCATCTTTCCCCTCGTGGGTCCGGTATTCAGCCCGGGCGAGACCGCGTGCTGGGCGTGCCTCGCCGACCGCATGCGGCGCAACCGCGAGGTCAGGGCGTTTCTCGACCGTGCCAAGGACTACCGCGTCGCGGTTTCACCGCTGTTCAAGACTACATTCGGACGCGGTTCCATCGAGCTGACCGCGGTCGAGATCGCCAAAGCGATCGCTACCGGATTTCGCACCGAACTGCGCGATCACATCGTCAGCCTCGACCTTCTGGGCTCGACCATCGTCAAGCACTATGTGCCGCGCCGCCCGCAATGTCCGGCCTGCGGCCGCAAGGCGCTGCGCGATCCAAAGCGCGCGCCGGCGCCGGTTGTGCTCGGCCCAGGCGCCAAGCTGGTCATGACCAGCGGCGGCTACCGGACGATCCCGTCGCGAGCGACCGTGGCGCGGTTTCGCAAGCATGTCAGTCCGCTCACCGGCGTGGTCTCGCGGCTCGAACGGATCGATGCCGATCTGCCGCTCAACACCAACTACTTCGCCGCGCACAATTTCTCGCCGCCGCCGCGAACGATCAACGAACTGCGCCGGGGGCTCAACGGCGGCAGCTTTGGCAAGGGCAGCACCGCCGAGCAGGGCGAAGCCAGCGCGTTGATGGAGGCGTTTGAGCGTTATTCCGGAATCTTCCAGGGTGACGAAATCAGAATGACCCGCCGGTTCACGGATTTTCGCACCGACGAGGCGATCTTACCGAACGAGGTCCTGCTCTACAGCGACGCGCAGCATCGCACGCCGCCAGCTTCCGAAGAAACGCACATGGAGGTCCCGCCCGCCTTCGATCGCTCAGCCAGGGTCGAATGGTCGCCGGTCTGGTCGCTGCGCGACGAACGCCTCAAATATCTGCCGACCAGCCTGCTCTATTTCTTCTACCACGGCGGCGCTGGTTACCACGCCGACTCCAATGGCTGCGCCGCCGGCAATACGCTCGAGGAAGCGATCGTGCAGGGCTTCCTGGAGCTGGTCGAGCGGGATGCGTATGCGATCTGGTGGTACAACCGGTTGCAGCGTCCGCAGATCGATCTCAGCCGGTTCGACGATTCTTACATCCGCGATCTGCAGAACCAGCTCGCCGAGACCGGACGCCGGTTGTGGGTGCTCGACGTCACCAGCGATCTCGGCGTTCCGGCCTTTGTGGCGATCACGCACTGGATCCAGAACGGATTCGAAAATATCGAGTTTGGCTCCGGCGCCCATTTCGATGCGCGCATTGCCGTACTGCGCGCGTTGACCGAGCTCAACCAGTTCCTCTCGATCGGGCTGATGGGCGGCGGGACCGGAGAGAAAAACAGCCTCGATGGCACCACGCCGCTGCGCCTCGAGAATTATCCTTATTTGATCCCCAAAGGCAGCGAGCCGGCTGCGGCGGACATCGGCGCGAAGTTCGGCCGGCTCGACACCCGCGAGCAGGTGACCGCCTGCGTGGACCTCGCCAAGCAGGCGGGCCTCGATTTTCTCGTGCTCGATCAGACCCGCCCGGACATCGACGTGCCGGTGGTCCGGGTGATCGTTCCCGGCCTGCGGCATTTCTATCGGCGTTTCGCGCCCGGCCGGCTGTACGACGTCCCGATCAAGCTCCGATGGCGCGACCGGCCGATCGAAGAAGACGAAGTCAATCCGATTCACCCCCATACCTGAGGGGCATTCCCGGCTTGCGCGCTCCGGCAAAAAAGCGAGTGCGGCGGGGCGCACCGGCAACCCTTTCCGCCCGGCTCGGCGGCAACGGGAGGCTCGAGCCGCGCGCCGACGGAAAGATTACCGCGACCGTCGAAGGCTATGCGCTCGGCCTCGGAACGTTGAGCCCGGCCGCGGCCAGGCGCGCCGCGGAGCTCAACGCCGGCCTGCCGCTCTCCTCGCTCGGGTCCGGCGGCGGTGAGGTCGGCCGCGAGCTCGAGCAATTGGTCCACCGGCTCGCCCGCCACGGCCTTCTCGAATACCGGCTCGGGTGCGGCCGCAGCGACCACGACCTCGTCGTCATCGAGCCGCAGACGCCCGATTATTGGCCGCGGCAGCCGTCGCTTGGCGACGCAGATGCCGTCGTCCTGTCGCGGTTCGCCTATCTGCGGCGGCGCGGCCATGACACGGTGCTGGAATCACCGCGCTCCGCCGCGCTGTTTCGGATCTGCGATCCGAAGATTGCGAGCGTCATCGCCTCGCTCTCGACGCCGCAGCGGGTCAGGGCGTTGCGCCGCCAGGGTGGCTTTCCCGGGATCGAGCTCCTCACGCTCCTTCTCGATTGCCACATCCTCTTCAAGGTCGACGCCGCCGACGACCAGGGCCTGAGGCCGACGGAGGGTGACGGCCATCTGGTCCTGTGGGACTTCCACGACCTCCTGTTCCATGCGCGCAGCACCGCGGGCCGGCACGCAAACCCGCTCGGCGGACTCTATCGCAATGCCGGCGCGCTCGCTCCGCTGCCGGCGGTACGGCCCGCCTGGCCGGGGAAGAAAATCGATTTGCGCGAATTGTCGGACGCGCCTTCGCAGGCCGCCTCCCCGGTCGCGACGCTGTTGCGCGAACGGCATTCGACGCGCAGCTTCGACGAGGCGCGCCCGATCACGCTCGCCGAGCTTTCGCGGTTTCTCGCCGGCACCGCGCGCGTCGTCTCGACGTCGAGCAGCGAGGTCGATCTCGGCGACGGCAATACGGTCGTCACCTACGCGGCGCGACCTTATCCCTCGGCGGGCGCGGCCTACGAGCTCGAGCTTTACCTCGCCGTCGACAAATGCGAAGGGCTCGCGCGCGGGTTTTATCACTATGACGCGGGCGAGCACGCGCTCTCTGAGATCGATGCCGGACCGCAGGAGCTTCAAGCCCTGTTGACCGGAGCCGCCGACGCGATGGGCGTGTCGGCAACGCCGCAAGTCCTGATCACGATCGCGGCGCGCTTCGGCCGGCTTTCGTGGAAGTACAGTTCGATCGCCTATGCGCTCGTTCTCCGGGATGTCGGCGTGCTGTTGCAAAGCTTTTACCTGATGGCCGCCGGCGTCGGGCTCGGCGGCTGCGCGATCGGCATCGCCAATATCGAATTGTTCGCCAAGATGACCGGCATCGAATTCCACGTCGAAGGGCCGCTCGGTCAATTTGCGATCGGTCGCGGCGCCGCGGCCGGGCCGTAGCCGCGTGCGGCGCGCGCCGATCACGTTTGCGAGGTCACATAGACGTTGCCCATGAACAGGGCATCGATGCGGGTCTTGCAAAACGTCGCGATGGCGTGCGCCGGCGTGCACACGATCGGCTCGTTGTCATTGAACGACGTATTGAGCACCATCGGCACGCCGGTCTGAGCATAAAAGCAGGACAACAATTCGTGGAAGCGCGGATTGGCCTTGCGGCGCACGATCTGCACGCGTGCGGTGCCGTCGCAGTGCAGGACTGCAGGGATGCGGTCGCGCCCGTTGGGCTTCGCCGGACAGGCAAACAGCATGTAGTCATTGCTGAGCGAATCCCGGCCGACCTCAAACCATTCATGCGCGTGCTCGGCCAGCACGCTGGGCGCGAACGGGCGAAATTCCTCCCGGTGCTTGACCCGGCGATTGAAGATTTCTCGGGTGTCCGGCCGCCGCGGGTCGCCGAGCAGCGAACGGTTGCCGAGCGCCCGCGGTCCGAACTCCATTCGACCTTGAAACCAGGCGACGATATTGCCGTCGGCGATCATCGCGGCGGCCTCGCGCGCCGGCGCCTTGCTTCGCTTCGGCGTCAGGCCGGCGGCGCGGACGGCAGCGAGAACCTCGCGCTCGGCGAACTGCGGGCCGAGATAGGCGGTGTCGTCGCTCCGGCCGGGACGGACGCCGCCATTGGCATAATGCACGGCGAGCGCCGCGCCGATGGCGGTGCCCGCATCGTGCGGCGCCGACGGAATGAAAACCTCGGAGAACAGCCCCGATTCCTTGACCAGGGTGTTGGTCACGCAATTGAGCGCGACACCGCCGGCGACGCATAGGCGGTCCATGCCGGTCGCGCGCTTGAGGCGTCGCGCGATTGCCAGCACGGCCGCATCGGTCACCGCCTGCAGCCCGGCCGCGATGTCGGCGTGCCGCGGAAGCATCTCCGCCCCCGCCATCCGCGAACTTCCGAACAGAGAATTAAACCGGCGAGACTTGGCCGCTTGGAATCCGATCGCCTCCTGATCGACTGCGTAATCGTCCTCGGTCACGCGAATGACCTCCGCGAATTCGCGACTGAAGACCTTGGGGTCGCCGTAGGCTGCCAAGCCCATGACCTTCGCCGCATCGTAGGTGGAGAACCCAAGATGATCGCTGATGACCTCCCACAGGAACCCGAGCGAGTGCGGAAACATCTTGGTCTCGAGCGTGCGAATTCGCGCCCCGTCGCCGCTGGCGAGCGTAGAGCAGACCGCTTCGCCGATGCCGTCGATGACCAGGATCGCCGCCCGATCGAAGGGCGAGGGAAAGTACGCCGACGCGGCATGCGCGAGGTGATGGTCGACGAATTTGAATTTGCCGCGCAGCCGCCGGCCGAGAAGCTTGTCGGCGGCCGCGCCGACCTGTCCCAGCCGCTCGAGGAAGGTGTACTCGTTTTGCGGATCGGCCCACCATTCCGGGCGAAACGTCGCCCGCCGAAGTTCGGGGGTGAATGAGTAGGCGACGTAGTCGATGTCGGCGGCGCCAAGCCCGGCATAATCAAGGCAGAAGCGGACCGCCTCACCGGGAAGGACATCCGGATTGTCGGGCCGCGCCTGCTTGCCGTGCTTGACGCGGTTGAATCGCTCCTCCTCGCACGCCGCGACGACTTTGCCATCGACGATCACCGCAGCGGACGATTCGTGATATACGGAATTGATTCCGAGAATGTTCAAGCGGGCCCTTGACGACTGCCGCGGATTTGCAGCCCTTGTGATTTGCGGTATGTTCGCATCGCCAAGCCTCACTATATTCGCGCGCGGCCGAGGCGACAAACGATTTGGTCCCGCGGATCGGAACCGGCGATTTCCACCGATCACAGGCATGGAGGATCGTCGTTTGACCCGACAGACACGCCGACCATGAGACCCTGTGGCTCATTTCGATAACCTGAACCACCGAGCACGTGTGAGCGGGCGCAGACCGTCAGAGTCCGGCGGACGTCGATACGCGGCGCCGGCTCGAAGCCGGCAGCGCTTAGGTTAGCCGGATGACGCAGAGTGACCGCGAACAACCGGCCGAGCGCGACGGTGACGGCGTCCGCTTCGCCCCGAATTTTTCTGTTTTTGTCGTTCCTCCGGACGTCGTGTGTCTTTATTCGGAAGGCCGAAAATTCTTTCTTCACGGCGCGCTTTATTGCGCGCTCGCAACCGCCATCGGGACCGGGAACGGCCTGGGCCAGATCTTCGGCGCCCTGGCCGCGGACTTTTCCGCTGCGCAGATCGAGGACGCGGTCCGACGCCTGCTCGATCGGCGCTTCATCGCGCGGGCGACGGCCCCCGGCGACGCCGTGGCGGCCTATTGGGACACGCTCGGCCTGTTGCCGGAAAATGCAGCGGAAAACCTCCAGGAAGTTTCGGTGCAGATTCATTCGCTCGACGGCCCGGGGACGCGCGAACTCCAAGCCGCGCTCATTCGATTCGGCGTTCGCGTCGTTGATCGCGACGCCAAGCTGACCGTTGTTCTGGTGAGCGACTATCTCGACGCACGGCTCGCCGAATTCAACGGCGACCGGCTGACCGACGGACCGACCTGGCTGCCGGTGCAGCTTTCTGGCATCTATTCCCTGGTCGGGCCGATGTTCCGCCGCGGCTTGGGTGCGTGCTGGATGTGCCTTGCCGATCGGATGAAGTGGAACCGGCAAGTCAAGGCATTTCTCGCCCGTAACGACGCCCGCTGCGTCGCCGCTTCCCCGCTCGGCGACGATATCCTGGGTCAAAGCCCGGTCGGCCTTGCCGCCGTTGAGATTGCCAAGGCGATCGCCACCGGCGCCCGCACCGACCTGCGTGACCACCTCATCAGCCTCGACCTGACGGGGTCGACCATAACGCGGCACTACGTGGCGACGCGGCCGCAATGTCCGGCGTGCGGACGCGGCGAGCTGCGCGATCCGCAACGCCAGCCGATCCCGATCAGGCTTCACGTCGGCGGCACGCCCGTCGTCACCAGCAAGGGCTACCGCACGCTGACGCCATCGGCGACGCTCACGCAATGGCGCCGGCAAATCAGCCCTCTGACCGGCGTGGTGTCACGCCTGGAGCGGATTGGCGGCGAGCTTCCCGCCAACGCCACCTATCTTGCCGCCCACAATTTCTCGCCCCGTCCTGAAACGGTCGAGGCGCTCAAGGCCACGCTGACGCAGAACAGCTTCGGTGCGGGAACGACCGCCGAGGAAGCGGAAGCAAGCGCCCTGTTGAAGGCAATCGAGCGCGTCTGCGGAATCTTCCAAGGCGACGAGATCAGGACCACGCGCCGGTTTGTCGATTTCGCGCCGGGAGCGGCGATCCTTCCGACCGAAATCATGCTGTTCAGCGATGCTCAATATCAGCAAGCCGATAGTCGCGGGCACGGCGCGGATGCAAGGCCGGACGCGCCGCGTCCGTTCGACGGCTCGGCCCGGCTCGAATGGTCGCCGATGTGGTCGCTGCGCGACCAGTGCTTCCGGCACGTTCCGACCGGCGCCCTCTACTATTTCTACGCCGGCGCCGGCGCTGACCAGTTGCGCGCCGACCCGAGCGGCTGCGCCGCCGGCAATACGCTCGAGGAAGCAATCGTGCAGGGATTCCTGGAGCTCGTGGAGCGCGATGCCTGCGCCATCTGGTGGCACAATCGGCTGCGACGTCCCGCGATCGACCTCTCCCGGTTCGCCGACAGCTATATTGACGACCTGCAAGCACAGCTGGCTGCCGCGGGACGGCAAATCTGGGCGCTGGACATCACCACCGACTTTAAGGTTCCCGTTGTGGTCGCCGCGTGCCGTTGGCAGGACGGATCGGAGGAACGTGTCGCGTTCGCCGCGGGCGCGCATTTCGAGCCGCGATTTGCCGCGCTGCGCGCGCTCACCGAGCTCAATCGCGCCTTGGCGGTCGATGCATCCGCCGCGCGCCCGCGCGGACAGGCGGCGCAGATCGGCCGCGATCCGCTGTCGTTGCGCGATCACGCGCATCTGCGCGGGCACGGCAAAGCGGCGCCCCGGCTCGCCCAGTTCAGAAATTTCGCGCGGCTGGGCCGGCGCGACCAGGTGCATGCCTGCGTGGCGCTCGCCAAGCGCCATGGACTCGATTTTCTCGTCCTCGATCAGACCCGGCCTGATATTGACGTTCCGGTGGTCCGGGTCGTCGTCCCCGGGCTGCGCCACCAGTATCGCCGGTTTGCGCCCGGCCGGCTCTACGACGCCCCGGTCAGGCTCGGATTGCGAAAGCGGCCGCTGCGGGAAGCTGAGCTCAATCCGCTCGATCCGGCAATCTAGCCACGATCGACGATCCCGGCGCGCGGCGCCGCGGTGCCAATCACGCCGCAGTCGATCGCTCGCAGGGCTACCAATTCCAGCGCTTCGAACGCGGGTCGGAAGGATTTGGCAGGGCGCGCTCGAAATATCCGACCGCGCTGACACCCCGCTTGCCCTCGAGCCCAAACACGGCGCCCTGAGGGTCTGAGCATTCCACGATCCAGCCAAAGCCGGGGAGTTCAACCGGGCCTTCGAGGATCTGACCGCCCCCGGCGATCACGCGATTGGCCGCCGCGTCGATGTCGCCGACGGTGAAGTAGTAAAGCCAGAACGGGTCCTGCACTCCGGGCAGCTTGGCGAACATGCCGCCGATCGTCTCCCCCCCGACGGAGAACAGCTGGTATTTGCCCGCCGGACCAATGTCGGTGTACGCGTTCTTCCAGCCGAAAAGCTCACTGTAGAACGCGAACGCCTTCTCGCAATCGTCGGCGAGCAGCTCATGCCAGCCGACGCGGCCCGGCGTGTTTGGCTCGGCGGGCTCTTCGCGGCGCGGCCGCAGCCACTTGACCAGGACGAACATCGCCGATTGCGGGTCAGCGACAACCGCGAAGCGGCTGACGTCGGGGATGTCGCGCGGGGGCACGTGCACGACTCCGCCAAGCTCTTTGACGCGGGCGGCGGCGGCGTCGACGTCGTCAACTGCGACATGTCCGACCCACCTCGGCCGCTCGCCGAAACGCGAGGCGGCCTCCGGCAGGTCGTGGAGACCGCCGACCGAGGCCCCTTTGACCGTGAACAGCGTGTAAGCCATACCGGGCATCGACGCATCTTCGGTGCCCCAGCCTACGACCCTGGTATAAAACGACTTGGCGGCCGCCATGTCCGTCGTCATCAGCTCGTACCAGACAAAGCGGCCATTCAAGTTGGCCATGCCGTTCTCCCCGTTTGAACCCGGCTGGAAGTCGCGCTGCCAGGCGATCAGGCCGATCGCCCGCTCCATCGCCGCGTAGACCCGTAGCGGATGGAACGCGCCGGAACGACGCGCGCAAGGCGAGGCCGCCGAGGCGCATCCCTTCCATGATAGTGCCCCACGGCGCCGCGTGCGAGACTCACCGTCTTATGCCGCTGCGACGGTTGCGGCCGGCTGCGCCCGGGCGCCGCTCCGGTGGCGCCGGTATTGCGCGGAGCGTCCGAGTGCGACACTGTCTGCCGGCCCCGACAGCCGCAGACACCGAGGAACGCCCGTGAACGAGCCCCGCCCGAACTTCGCCCACGCCATGCCCGCCGCCGAGCCGCAGGAAGTCGGGCTCTCGCCCGCCGGTCTCGCCAGACTGACCGCGGTCATGCAGCGCGAGATCGAGGCAAAGCACCTTCCCGGCGTCTCGATAATGATCGCGCGCGGCGGCAAAATCGGCTACCGGCGCGACCTTGGCGCATTGCGGCCCGGCGGGCCGGCGATGCCGGGCAACGCGATCTTCCGCATCTATTCGATGACCAAGCCGATCGTCTCGACGGCGCTGATGATGCTGGTCGAGGACGGACGGCTGTTCATCGCCGATCCGGTCGCGAAATACATTCCGGAATTCGCCGACCCCAAGGTCGGGGTCGAGAAGGACGGCAAGCTCGAACTGGTCGCTGCCAAGCGGCCGATCACGGTCCAGGATCTGCTGCGCCACACCTCGGGGCTGACCTACGGCTTCACCGGCAATGCGGCGGTGCAGCGCCTCTATATCGAGGCGCAGATCGGCGACTTTAATGTCCCGAGCGCGGCGATGGTCGCCGCGCTCGCCAAGCTGCCGCTGCTGCAGCAGCCGGGCACGTCCTGGGACTACGGCCATTCGACCGACGTGGTCGGGCGCATCGTCGAGGTCATTTCCGGGCAGAGCCTCGGCGCATTCCTGCGCGAGAAAATCTTCGCGCCGCTCGGCATGAACGACACCGGCTTCTTCACCACGCCGGACAAGTTCGAGCGCCTCGCCGAGCCGTTCGACAAGGATCCCGACACTGGCGCAGCGGTGCAGCTCCTCAATCAGCGGGTCGAGCCGCGCTTCGAGATGGGCGGCGGCGGCCTGGTCTCGACCATGGACGACTACGCGCGCTTCATGCAGATGCTCTATTCCGGCGGCACGCTCGGCGGCGCGCGCATCCTCGGCCGCAAGACCATCGAGTTCATGACTGCCGATCATCTCGGGCCGAACGTGCGCATCGGCACCACGTTCCTGCTGGCGCCGGGGCACGGCTTCGGGCTCGGCTTTGCGGTTCGCCGCGACACCGGGATGGCGCCCTTCCCCGGCACGCCCGACGAATATTTCTGGGGCGGCATTGCCGGCACCGCGTTCTGGATCGCGCCGCGCGAAGAGCTGATGGCGCTGATGATGATCCAGGCGCCGGGACAGCGCGACTATTACCGCACGCTGTTCCGCTATCTCGTCCACGCGGCGCTGGCGTAAGCCTCAGGAAGCCGATCGAAGGGTGGATTGCCAATTTCGTGGTCCCGCCGAGAAAAAATCAGTCCTCCAGCGGATAGGTCAGCACGCCTTCAGCGCCGCGCCTGGCGGCCGCGGTCATGACTGCCGGCACGACGTGATCGGGCCCGAGAATGTGAAAAACCGCCTCGCCGGCGGCGATCAGATAATCGGCAATGATGCGCCGGTGACACCGCCACCACAGCGTCTCGGCGCACATCATGGCGCAGCGCTCGGAATGGCCGCGTTGCCGCAATCTCGCCAGCGCCGCGTGAAAGCGTTCGCCCGTCGCGTAATCCGCGTAATTGTGGAAGCTTTCATTCTGCCAGAACGCGTTGGTGGCGGCCGGCACGTCCGGCTGCCGGGCGCGGCGGCCGCCCAGCTCCGCGACATGCTCGTAGCCGATCTGGATTCTGGACAGCGAGCCCGGCAGCGTATCGCCGTTATATTGCGGATTGGTGCGCGAGCGCGCGATGGCGCGAACGTCGACGACGAGCCGGACCTCGGCACCCTTCAGCAAGCCAATGAACGCGTCGAGCGGCCGAACCGAATGCCCAATCGTGAAGAATGGATTCGCCATCTACGCCCGGTGTGGAGCGTGCCGTAACACCGCCGCCTTGTGCAAAGCGACGTGATCGGTCTTGTCGCTCTTGATCTCGTACTGCGGGTCGTCCTTGCTGGCGTGGTGCGTATAGCCTTTATAGTCCAGGTCCTTGGTGTGCACCTTGACGATCCTGCCGCTGACCCGGCCGGCCTCCGAGTTCCAGGTCACGTGATCGCCGATTTTGAACCTCCGTGTCGATTTGTCAGTCATATTCGGGCCCAGCGCCGGATATCCGGAACACTTCCATTGCCGACGCTAATCCGGCCGCGACGCCAATTGCGACTTCGCCCGCGCGACGTCCTGCGCCGAGACCGTTGACGCCCCGGAGCCCCACGCGTTGCGGATATAGGTCAAGACTGCCGCCACTTGGGCGTCGTCGAGCTGCCAGGCGTAGGACGGCATGCCCGGAGCGGTAGGCTCGCCCGCCGTCGCGACGCTGCGCGCGCCGCGAAGCACGATGCGGATCAAAGTCGCCGGATCGTCGGAACGCACCACCGAGGAATCGGCGAGCGAGGGAAAGAGCTGCGCCGTGCCGCGGCCATCCAGCATGTGGCACGCCGAGCACGCGTCGCGATAGATCGCGGCGCCGGCGACCATGACCGGATCCTGCGCCGCGAGCCGCGTTGCCACCTCGCCTCGGTCCGGGAGCGATTTCAAATAGGTTACGATCGCGGCGAGGTCCACGTCCGTCATCTGCGAAGTCGACAGCGAGATCGCCTCGGCCATCGGGCCGGTTGCCGCGCTGACCCGATTGTGTCCGGTCTTGAGGTAGGAGACGGCCTCTGCCGCCGACCAATTGCCGATGCCGCGAGCTTTATCGTTGGTTATGTCCGGAGCCGACCAGCCCTGCAGGTCGGAGCCTTGGAGGTAGCGGCTCGTCTTATCGCCGCCGAGCAGCGTTTTCGGCGTATGGCAGGCGCCGCAATGCGCCGGTCCGTCGACGAGATACGCGCCGCGGTTCCAATCGCCGGATTTTGCCGGATCGGGCTTATAGGCGCCCTCGGTGAAATAGAGCGCGTTCCAGACATGCATGGCGGCGCGGATGTTGAAGGGAAACGGCAAAATGTTCGCGACCACGGCATTGCGCACTGCTTCGACAGTGTTGAGGTAGGCGCGGATCGCCAGTACCTCCTCCCGCGACATTTTGGTGTAGGCGTTATACGGCATTGCCGGATAAAGCAGCGAACCGTCCTCGCGAACGCCCTTGCGGACGGCTCGATCGAACTCGTCGTCGGACCAGGCGCCAATCCCGGTGTCGCGGTCCGGCGTGATGTTGGGCGCGAGAATGTTGCCAAACGGCGTCTCGATCGGCCGCCCGCCGGCGAAAGGCCGACGACCCGGGACGGTGTGGCAGCTCGCGCAATCGCCGACGACGGCGAGGTAACGGCCTTTCTCGATCTGAGTGAAATCCTGCGGGTCGGCTTCTCCGGCGGCCGTTGAAGCGATCGCGAACAGGATCGCCGTCACCGACCCAATTGCCGCCAGCGAATGCACACCGGCTTTGGTCCTAAGCATGGACGAGGGGTCCCGGGCTCTTGAGATATTGGTCGCGGATGGCGGCAGCCGCCCAGAAGGCGAGCGCGCCCACCGTGTCGGTCGGGTTGTATCCCGCGTTCTGCGGATACGCGCTGGCGCCGAGCACGAACAGATTGCTGACGTCCCAGCTCTGCAGATAACGGTTGACCACGCTGGTCTTGGGGTCGACGCCCATGATGGCGCCGCCATTGAGATGCGTGGTCTGATACTGGGTGACGTCGTAGGGCGCCGTGCGATACTGCTTTTGCACCACATTCGCGCCCATCGCCTTGATGATCTCGGCGAACCTGTCGGTCATGAAGGCGTTCTGTTTGATTTCATTGTCGTGGAAGTCGATGGTCATCCGCATCAAGGGGCGGCCGAACCGATCTTTGTAGGTCGGATCGAGATCGAGATAGACGTCACGGTAGGCGTAAAAGCTGCCGTGCACGCCGGTGCCGGGCTTGACCGTGGACAGGTAATTGTCGCGCACTGCCTGCTTCCACGCCGCACCCCATTTGGGCGTGCCGGGCGGCACCAGCGTCGTTTCGATCGGCCGGCCGCCGGTCTGCACCTGCCCCATATAGGCGCCGCCGACAAAGCCATGCGGACCGTGATCGAAGTTGTCGCCGTTGAATTCATCGATGCACATGCCGATCGAGCCCGAGGCAATGAACGGATTGAAATTGAACTTCTTGTTGTCGAAGAACCCGTTCACGCTGGAAATGGTCTGGTGCGTGAAGTTGCGTCCGACCACGCCGGCGTTGGCGACAGGATCGTAGGGTTGACCGATCTTGGAATGCAGCAACAGCTGCACGTTGAACATCGAATAGGCCGACAGGATCACCAGGTCGGCCGGCTGCTCCCATTCCTGCCCGCTGCTGTCGACGAAGGTGACGGACGTGGCGATCTTTCCGGAGCCGTCGGTGTTGATCTTGACGACCTCGGAATTGTCGCGCAGCGAGAAATTCGATTTGCGGATCAGGACCGGCAGGATCGTCGTCTGCGGGCTGGCTTTCGAATAGTTGCCGCAGCCGAACCATTCGCAAAAGCCGCAATAAGTGCACTGCCCGAGCCGTAGTCCAAGCGGATTGGTGTAGGGCTGCGACAGGTTGCCGGAGGGCTGGGGAAACGGCTTGTAGCCGAGCTCGCGCGCTGCCTTGGCAAACAAGGTGTGACTAAAGGGCTGCGCCTGCGCCGGCGTCGGATAGGGCCGCGAACGAGGACCTTCGAACGGGTTGCCGCCTTCCTGGATCTGCCCTTTCAAATTGCCGGCAGTGCCGGAAGTACCGCAGAGATATTCAAATTGATCGTAATGCGGTTCGAGGTCGTCATAGGTCACGCCCCAGTCTTGAATCGTCATGTCTTCCGGCAGAAAGGCGGCGCCGTAGCGTTCCGTGAGATGGGTTCTGAGTACGAAATCCGACGGCAAAAAGCGGAACGTTTCGGCGTTCCAATGCACGCCCCCGCCGCCGACGCCGTTTGGCGGCATGAACGCGCCCCAACTGCGGATCGGCAGCGCGGTTTGATCGATCTTGTTGCGGAACGTGAAGGTGAGCTGGTCGGGCCGCAGGAACAGCTCGTGGCGCACCCGGTAGCGCAGTTCGTCCTGCATATAGCTCGGCGGAAAATCCGTCGGTGAATCGCGCCACGGCCCGCGCTCGATCGCGATGACCTCAAGCCCCGCGTCGGTCAACTCGTGCGCCATGATCGAGCCGGTCCAGCCAAGCCCGATAATGACGACGTCTCGCTTTGGCAGCCTGCGCGACATCTGCGCCTCACCGTGTCTTTGGCGTCCACTCCGCGCGCCCGGTCATGGCGACAGGCGGCAGCGGAAACCGCTCGTTGTGGCGATTGACCCAATCCAAATAATTGTAGCGGGCGCCCGGATAGCCGATCATCTTCCACGCAACCATGTCGCGGTTGCCGCCGTAGATCGGATCGGCGAAAAAGCCCATCTGCACGTCTTTGACGAGTTCGGCGAAGAACGCCTTGCCGTCGACGCCGTCGAGCTTGAGTTCGCCGCTCTCAAGGTCGCCGAGCACCTTGTCCTTATCGCCGTCGGACAATTCGGCGAACTCCTTGCCTGCGAACTTGGCCTTGCATGCCTTATCGAGCGCCGCGAGGCCCGAGCGGTAGCTCTGCCTCGGCCCGCCTTCGGACTGCTCGCCTTGATTTTTCATGCCCGGCTGAAACGGAGGCCGAACGTAGAGACCGTCCTGCTGTCCGTACGGTCCGGCGAGCTGTCGGTCGATAAAAACGCCACAGCCGGCGTCCTTGCCGCCAGGCGTCTGCGGATCGGGCGGGATGATGCGGTCGGCGATCGCTTCGATCGCGCGACCTTCGGCGCCGGTGAAGAATAGCCAGGGCCCGGGCTTTACCGGTACCGGCGGATCTCCGGCATTCGGCGCCCACGGCAACGCGCCGTAGATCGCCGCCGCCTGGCTCTGGCGCAAGCCGAGAAAAAGGACGGCCGTACCGGCCAGCAATTCCCTGCGGCGAAGCCCGATATTGTCAAACTGTTTCGTCATGGCGTTTCATCATGGCACGCGTGTGTGACGATCGAGCCGGCGGTTGTTTTTCGCCGTACGAGCGTTTCACCAATTATAGCCCGCCTGCCCCTGGCTGCCGACAAAGCCGCCGACTGGACCGGCGCCGAAGAAGCCGTGGATGCCTAGCTCCGGATCAGGCCGAGGTTCGGCCCGCTTGGGCGGCTTGTGCTTGTGGTGCGACGCCGCCGTCCGCGCCGTGGAGTCGGGATCGTCGTTCTTGGAGGCCGCGAGGTGGTAGCCGGAGTCGGGCCTCGTGCCCGGCAATTGCCCGGCCGTGATTGGCGTCAAGTTAGCCGCGTAGAGCGGCGGCGCCGTCAGCAGTACAACGAGCGTGCAGAACATGAGCTTCATCGTCTTCCCCAATCGCAACGCTACTTCCTTGAGCTCGACATCGCCACACCAGCCCCCCCTGATCGGTTGTCGTGTCACGCCTGCGGAGCCGCTCGACGCATCAATACCAAGGTGTCGGCGATACCATCGTGCAACAGATTCGTGACGGGCGCGCCCGGCGGCACAGTCCCGAAGCAGTCCCGGAACTCAAGGATTGATTCATAAGTATGGAACTCAAGGATGGGTCACACCATCATACAATAGATCAGACCGGCGCTTGGCGGATATGTGCCTTGCGTCCTATGCGCGGCAACCGAAGGCAAGTTCCATTAAGCTCGTAAAGTTCGCAACCGTTCCGGAACCGCGACGGTGCGACCGCGTCGATGCGTCATGGCGATACGTGACCTGACGGAAGCACCGCGTTGTGCGCGGCAGCCGCCGGGTGTCGCCATCGATCGAAAATAAGAGAGAATCCCATGACCTTCGCCATCAACGTCAATGGCAACACGCACAGCGTCGATGTCGACGGCGACATCCCGCTGCTGTGGGTGTTGCGCGACGTGCTCGGCATGACCGGCACGAAGTTCGGCTGCGGAATGGCGCTGTGCGGCGCCTGCACCGTGCATATCGACGGCGTCGCCACCCGCTCCTGCGTCACCTCGGTCGACAGCATCGGCGCGTCGCGGATCACGACGATCGAGGCGATCGGCGCGACGCCGGCCGGCGCCAAGATTCAGAAGGCCTGGGTCGATCGCCAAGTCCCGCAGTGCGGTTACTGCCAGTCGGGCCAGATCATGTCGGCTGCGGCGCTGCTGGCGGACAACCCGCACCCCACGGATGCCGATATCGATGACGCGATGTTCGGCAACGTCTGCCGCTGCGGGACTTATCCGCGCATTCGCCAGGCGATCAAAGACGCCGCGCAGTCGGGCTAGCAAAGGGAGGCTGACAATGATCCTCGATCGCATCGCGTCCCGCCGCCTTGAGCTGGACCAGTCCGGATCGGCGACCCGTCTTTCGCGGCGCTCGCTCCTGCAGGCGGGAGCGGCCGCCGGCGGCGGCCTGCTGCTGAGCTTGAGCCTGCCGTTTGCCGAGGGCGAAGCCGCCGGCGCTGAAGGCTTCGCGCCCAACGCCTTCATCCGCATCGAGGCCGACGGGCAGGTTGTGCTGACCATGCCCTACGTCGAGATGGGTCAAGGGACCTACACCTCGATCCCGATGCTGATCGCCGAAGAGCTGGAGGTCGACCTCAATCAGGTGCGCCTCGAACACGCGCCGCCGAACGAAAAGCTTTATGCCAACCCGATGCTCGGCGTGCAGGCGACCGGCAACTCGAACGCCATGCGCGGCGCCTGGAAGCCGATGCGCGAGGCCGGCGCAACCGCGCGGACCATGCTGGTCGCGGCGGCGGCCAAGCGTTGGGGCGTCGATCCGCAATCTTGCCGCGCGCAAGCCGGCGAGGTGATCCATGCGCCGACCGGCCGCCGCCTGAAATATGGCGAGCTCGCCGCGGAGGCTGCAACCATGCCGGTCCCGCAAAACGTCGCGCTCAAACCGCCCGAGGCTTTCACGCTGATCGGCACGCCGGTGAAGCGGCTCGATATACCGCCGAAAGTCAATGGCACGGCGATCTACGGTATCGACGCTCGGCCTGCGGGCGTGCGCATCGCCACCTTGACGCAATCGCCGGCTTTCGGCGGACGCTTGAAGAGCCTCGACGACACGGCGGCCAAGGCGGTCAAAGGCGTGCGCCAGATCGTACGGCTCGACGACGCCGTTGCCGTCGTCGCCGACCATATGGGAGCGGCGAGAAAGGGCCTGGCGGCGCTCAAGATCGAGTGGGACGACGGCCCTCACGGCAAGCTCGATACGCAAACGATCGCCCGCGAGCTCGAACAGGCGACGCTTCATCCCGGCGCGGTCGCGCAGAACATCGGCGACGCCGAGGCGGCGATCGCGACCGCCGCGACCAAGGTCGAGGCGACATACCAGGTTCCGTTTCTCGCTCACGCCACCATGGAACCGATGAACTGCACCGTTCATGTGCGCAACGATGCCTGCGAGATCTGGATCGGCAGCCAGGCGATGGCGCGCGTCCAGGCGGCCGCGGCGAAGGCCGCCGGCCTGCCGCTCGACAAGGTCATAGTCCACAATCATCTGCTCGGCGGCGGCTTTGGCCGAAGGCTCGAGGCTGACATGGCGACCCGCGCGGTCGAGATCGCCATGCACGTCGACGGTCCGGTGAAGGTGGTGTGGACCCGCGAGGAAGATATCCAGCACGACATGTACCGGCCTTATTGGTTCGACCGCCTCTCCGCGGGTCTCGACAAGGACGGCAGGCCGGTCGCCTGGAAAAATCGCTTCGCCGGCTCCTCGGTCATCGCGCGATGGCTGCCGCCTGGGCTCAAGGATGGCCTCGACCCGGACAGCACCGAAGGCGCGATCGATCTGGTCTACGCGCTGCCGAACCTGCACGTCGAATTTGTGCGGGTCGAACCGCCGGGCATTCCGACCGCGTTCTGGCGCAGCGTCGGGCCGTCGCACAATGTCTTCGTCACCGAAAGCTTTATCGACGAGCTGGCGGCGGCGGCGAAGCAGGATGCGGTCGCCTACCGGCGGGCGCTGCTCGATCACAACCCGCGCGCCAAGGCCGTTCTCGAGCTTGCCGCGGACAAGGCCGGCTGGGGGCAAAAGCTGCCGGAAGGCCGCGGCCGCGGTGTTTCGCTGCAGTTCGTTTTCGGCAGCTATGAGGCGCATGTTGCCGAGGTCGAGGTCTCGAAGGCGGGCGAGGTCCGCGTCCGCCGCGTCGTCTGCGCCGTCGACTGCGGCACCGTGGTCAACCCCGACACGGTAGAGGCGCAGATCCAGAGCGGGATCATCTTCGGCGCGACGGCGGCGCTCTATGGCCTGATCACGCTCAAGAACGGCCGGGTCGAGCAATCGAACTTTGACACTTACCAAATGCTGCGCATCAATGAGGCGCCGGCGATCGAGGTCCACGTCGTCAAGAGCGCGGAGCCGCCGGGCGGAATGGGCGAGACCGGGACCTCGGCGATCGTTCCCGCCATTGCCAACGCCGTCTTCGCGGCGACCGGCAAGCGCCTGCGCAAGATGCCGATCGACAGCGCAGCGTTGAAGCAATCGGCATGAGGCCCAAGGAGAGCGCACTAAAAAGGCGAGCGCACTAAGGAGAGACCGCAATGGTTCGAACCCACCAGCCCGGCCAAGCTGTTTTCAGATCGATCCTGCCCGAGGACATCGACTGGAAGCCGTTCCCGGCGTTCCCGCCTTCGGTGCGTCTCGCCGTGGTCGTCGGCGAGCCTTCGCAGCCGGGGCCTTACACCATCAGGGTCAAAGTGCCGGCCGGCGTAAAGCTGATGCCGCACCGCCATCCCGAGGATCGCGTCTATACGGTCATGTCCGGCGTCTTCTATATCGGACTCGGCGACGAGTTCGATGGCGACAAAGTCAAGGCGTATCCGCCCGGCAGCGTCGTCGTCCTCCCCGGCGATACCTCGCACTTTCATTGGGCGAAGGCCGGCGAGTACGTCACCCAGGTGACGGCGATCGGGCCGCTGGGGCTTGACTACGTGGATTCGGACGACGATCCGCGTCAAAAGGAGCGTCGACACCCGGCGGCGTCGACGTAAATTGACTGCCAGCCGGCCGCACCCGTTCCGCTACTCTCAGGGCCGAGGAGATCTGACATGCGGTCGGCTGTGCTCGTCCGGGTCTTGACCGGCACCGTCTTTATCAGCGCCGCGATGCTCGGCGGCTGCAGCGGCGGCGTCCTCGATCCAAAAGGCCCCATTGCCTCCGCTCAGCGGCTCATTCTGTTCAATGCGACCGGCATCATGCTGGCCATCGTGATCCCGACGATGCTTGCCACGCTTGCCGTCGCCTTCTGGTTCCGCTCGTCGAATTCGCGCGCCACCTATCTGCCGGAGTTCAGCTATTCCGGCCGCCTCGAGATGCTGGTGTGGTCGATCCCGATCATGACGGTGCTGCTCGTCGGCGGCGTCGCCTGGGTCGGTTCATACGATCTCGATCCGCCGAAGCCGATTGCCTCGACCATCAAGGCACTGCGGGTTCAAGTCGTCGCGCTCGACTGGAAATGGCTGTTCATCTATCCCGAGCAAAGCATCGCCAGCGTCAATCAACTGACCATTCCCGTCGGCACGCCGGTGAGCTTCGAGCTGACCTCCGCGGGCGTCATGAACAGCTTCTTCGTGCCGCAGCTCGGCGGCCAGATCTACACCATGGCGAAGATGGTGACGCGGCTCAACCTGCAGGCCGACCATCCCGGAAAGTACCACGGGATGTCGGCGCAGTTCAGCGGCGATGGCTTTGCCGATATGCACTTCATCGCCGATGCGGTGCCGAGCGCACAGTTTGCGCAGTGGGTCGATGCAACGCGCAAGGCCGGTCCCACGCTCGATGCGCAGGCTTACGCCGATCTGGTCAAGCCGAGCAAAGCGGTGATGCCTTTCACTTACCGTTCCGTCGCGCCCGATCTCTTCGACGGCGTCTTGCGCTCGGCGATGGCGCCCGGCGATTGCCTCACCTATCCGGGCTCACAGAGGGCCGAGCAATGAACCTCCTCGGCAAGTTCAGCCTGAGCGCCATTCCCTACGACCAGCCCATCATCATGGGCGCGTCGGGCATGGTGGCCCTCGGCGTGGTCCTGGTCCTGGGTTGGGTCACGCTCAAGGGATATTGGCCCTATCTGTGGCGCGAGTGGCTGACCTCGGTCGATCATAAGCGCATTGGCGTCATGTATATCGTGCTGGCGCTGCTGATGCTGGTGCGCGGCTTCATCGACGCGATCATGATGCGCACGCAGCAGGCTCTCGCCGCGGGCGGAGCGCAGGGCTATCTGCCGCCGGAGCATTTCGACCAGATCTTCTCGGCGCACGGCACCATCATGATTTTTTTCGTGGCGATGCCGTTCGTCATCGGATTGATGAACTTCGCGGTGCCGCTGCAACTCGGCATCCGCGACGTCGCCTTCCCGACGCTCAACTCGGTCAGCCTGTGGCTAACCGCCTCGGGCATCCTCTTGACCAACCTTTCGCTCGCCATCGGCGAGTTCGCCAAGACCGGCTGGGTCGCCTATCCGCCGCTCAGCGAACTGCAATTCTCGCCCGGCGTCGGCGTCGACTATTACCTCTGGGCCCTGCAAATCTCGGGCATCGGCACGTTGCTCACGGGCGTGAATTTCGTCACCACGATTCTGAAAACGCGGGCGCCCGGCATGGGCTACATGCGCATGCCGGTTTTTTGCTGGACCGCGCTCGCCACCAACCTGCTCATCGTCGCGGCTTTCCCGGTGCTGACCGCGACCTTCGCCATGCTGCTGCTCGATCGCTATCTCGGCTTTCATTTCTTCTCGGTCGAGAGCGGCGGCAATGCGATGATGTACGTGAACCTGTTCTGGATCTGGGGCCACCCCGAGGTCTACATCCTGGTGCTGCCGGCTTTCGGCGTCTATTCCGAGGTGAGCGCGACGTTCTCGGGCAAGCCGCTGTTCGGCTACCGCTCGATGGTCGCCGCGACCATGGCGATTTGCATTCTCGCCTACATGGTCTGGCTGCACCACTTCTTCACCATGGGTGCGAGCGCCAACGTCAACGCCTTCTTCGGCATGACCAGCATGATCATCGCGGTGCCGACCGGCGTCAAAATCTTCAACTGGCTGTTCACGATGTATGGCGGCCGCGTCCAGTTCACGGTGCCGATTCTCTGGACCATCGGCTTCATGGTCACCTTCATCTTCGGCGGGCTGACCGGTGTGCTGCTCGCTTTGCCGCCGGTCGACTGGCAGGTGCACAACAGCGTCTTCCTGGTCGCCCATTTCCATCACGTCATTATTCCAGGCGTCCTGTTCGGCGCTTTTGCCGGCTATACCTATTGGTTCCCCAAGGCATTCGGCTTCAAGCTCGATGAACGCTGGGGCAAAGCCGCGTTCTGGTGCTGGTTCATCGGTTTCCACCTCGCGTTCATGCCGCTTTATGTGGCGGGCCTGATGGGCATGACCCGCCGCATGCAGCACTACGACGTGCTCGCCTGGCGACCGTGGATGCTTATCGCCGCCACCGGCGCCGTCGTCATCATGGCGGGTATCGCCGCTCAGATTATCCAGTTCGCGGTTTCGATCCGCGACCGCGAGCGGCTGCGGGTGTCGGGCGACCCGTGGAACGGCCGCACGCTGGAATGGT
>Ga0187769_10000475_pt1 | contig 21877 bp, 18 predicted proteins | sample 0116_SJ02_MP02_1_FD_133140 | JGI IMG/M metagenome (GOLD analysis project Ga0187769, IMG submission 133140) | Tropical peat soil microbial communities from peatlands in Department of Meta, Colombia - 0116_SJ02_MP02_10_MG | ecosystem: Environmental > Terrestrial > Soil > Wetlands > Peat | place... | reverse complement strand
CATGTTTATGATATCTACATGAATTACTGGAACGATGTGTGTTTTGTTCGATAATATGTACTTCTAGTTCATAAATATCTGAAGGCAGTCTCTTCAACAGCTCTTCAATCCGTTGAGTTGCTGGAATTGCTTGTTCCCATACTTGCTCGAAGACGGACAAGAGGTACTCCGTATAAGAGGGGTTTTCGCTCCAAAATGCTACAATGGGCGAGTCAATTGAAAGACTTTCTGTAATAATACTCATGGAGCTAATGCTCTTCGCATCCGCTATCACCATAAACATTCCGCGGTAATTATCTACGTGGCATACATCCTGACCAGTGTCCAATAATTTTCGTACGACATTAATATAGGGATAGGAAAAATCAACGATACCTCGTATGCGCACTCCATTTTGTATGAGCGTTTTCGATTGTTCGATGATACCAAATTGCAGTGCGTAGATCAAAGAGGGGCGAGGGACGAGCCATGCGACTTCATTCTCTGCAGATTCTACAATCTGTGAAACTACGGCTATGGCGTCCGTAACACTCGTTATGATTGTTCCGTTCGGCATTGCTATCACCAAACAGCGGTTGGAAGGGAAGTTTATAAACTTGTGTGACAAAAATTCTGTGAAACGATGTCATCATGCGGTCCACGAAGCGGGAGCTCTTTCTTCCGGAACATGATGTTAAATGTCACTGTAAACAACGGAGTGACTAGGTAGTTTAGTTATCGTTCAGTTTTGACGTGGGCCTTCTTTCAACAGCTCTTCTAGACGCTTGGCGGCGGGGGTTGCTCGATCCCATAACAGTTCAAAGGTAGACGTGAGATACTCGGCGTAAGTAGGGTCATCAGTCCAGAGCACGCTTACTGGCTCATTGAGCGAGATGTGTTTTACGTCGGCACTTATTGCACTCATACTAACTTTTCTATCAAAAACTGAGAACAATACCCCCATGTACTTGTCAAAGTGACGCGCTTCTATCCCGATATCTAAATGCTGTTGGATCAACCCAACATATGGATATGTGATATCAGTTATGAATCGTATCCTACCTCCACGGTCTATAAATTCTCTATCGCCTTCAAGTACATATAAAGATGAAAAAACCGTTAAAATCGCGGGGACAACTGCAGTCCATTCCTTTTCAATTGAGGCCAAATTAGATAAAGTCATAGTCATCACGTCTTTCATGCTTTTGATAATTTTAAATGTGAAACATTCATCAGATAGCATGACCCGCTGTCGATTTGATAGCTCCTCAATCTCCTGCTTCATCACCTCTTTCTCGTGTAGTTCAGATTTGTGCTTTTCAAGTGTAGCATCGAGAGCAATGTTTAGCTCCATTGCCGAATAGACCGTCGGCGATTTAAGCGAGCGATTCACCATACCCTTATCAACAAGTCTGGTGAGTGTGCGGAAGACGTCTCCGCGATACGTATTGAACGATTTTGCTAGTAAGGAAGGTGGCTTTGGCCCATATTTGAGCAGATGGAGGTAAAGGTGCGCCTCTTTTTCGCTGAGACCGAAGGTTGTGAGTCTGGAGAGGAATTCGCTGTCATCAGCCATAAAAATTCATCGTTATATGCGTGTGTAAAATAGTAGATATAAAGTTACTTGGCGCTAAGAGCGTTAAGTGATTTATCAAACAGTCCCGATGTGCCGGACATCTAGCAGCGTTTCAAGAATTGAATGGGCGCATTACAAGCATCCGTTGCCTAAGCATGTTTATGACGGGTATATGAAATGTTGGAAAGATGTTTGCTTCGTTCTATGAACTATCATTAAAAATGTCCCATGTTGAGCACAAATAGACAGCCAATAATCAGATGCCCTTAAATAAACGCATATATAGAATTTTTTACAGAATCCGTTGAAGGAACTCTTTAATTTTCTGATATGCCTCGTGGTTGCTATAATTATCACTTGTAATTTGTGAGATACTTACATGATTGTAGGGTAAAACAAAAAACGGTGGATTATTATAATTACCCGAGACAGGGCTTCCATTGTCAGGAACTTGTCCCATGCTTGATGAATGAAAACCAACAACCCTCATGGATGTTATTTGGGGGTTCGGCGGTAGTGGGAGGGGCAACTCGTCTCTCGCAGCGAGTGATACTAACTTTTGGTCATCAGGATTAAATCCCTTATTCAGTTCTCGTATGAAATCGCTACCTTCTTCCACTTCTTGGGAGCAATTTATGCCCTGTAGGGTTATATTTGCTGATTTCAATATTCTGTCTACGAAATTAGCCAACCCAAATCCGAAATGTCCTGTATCCAATGTGATTATATTGTCGATCATCCCGGCTTGTTTGGCAGCGTATCTGGCCACTAACCCTCCCAAAGAATGGGCTATGATAGTGACTGTGCCGACTGTACCATCTTGTTTTTTACTCTTTTCTTTTGCTAATCCCACAGCGTCTTTTAACCTGTCACCATACTTTGTTACGTCGCCGTAGTTGAAGTACCACGCTTCTCCTGTGAAAGGGTTACGAAAACACTTATGGGTAATGGGATCGCGAACACATTCGTCCGCATATTCAAATGTAAAAACGTTATACTGGAATTCTTGGTGTAACATAGAGTCTAAGTCATAGAAACAATATCTGTTGTTATTTATGGTGGTTGGGTCGTGAAATGCACCGGGTAAAGGAACTACTGCCCCATGCACCAAGATGATGATGGGGTTGCCTGCGGTAATAGGAGGCCCTCGCCACAGTCGGTAGGGTCTATCTTGGTAGTACTCTTTAACCACATCGAAGTGAACCCATCTGGGAAGATCTATCGTCATGGCTTGTAAATCAGCTTTTACTCTATATATTATCGTTATGATGTTCTTCGAATAACAGAAATGCTCCAAGAAACCAAGCACTTCGATAGTCGCAAACTTAACATCTTTTATCACCGACGATTCAACTGTCCTTGCAACGATATCTATATTTATCAATCGCAGCAAACAGACTTACCTGCCGCAAATCCATGATATGCATCAACCGATGATTTGCTAGAAACGTAAAACGTTCGGAGCTAATACCAAAGAAAGCGTTTAGTTTTGGTACTCCGTCGAATATAATTTCACCACTATGAAATGGTCCGCTAACGACGAAAAAGACTGTTTTACTTGCTGCATGATTGCTCCTTACTATATTATGTACGCTTGAAAGATTCTTGTGACTAGCGCTTTTTATTTATCGATGCAATTATTGACTTAGGTTAGTGAAAAATGAAGACATAAAATCACATGTCCAGGCGTTATATACTAATGCAATGAAAAAGTTAGTTCAAGAACTACCTCTTAACGAATGAGAGAGAGGACTTCAGTTTATTAAATACCCTATCATGATCCCTCTGCCGTTCACCCGACCAAAATGGACTTCTAGAATAGGGCGCAATCTACAATTTTGCAAACATACTGCCAATACGTCTTATTGTTGATGTACTGTAAATACATCTCTAATGTTATTTGTGAGAAAGAAATTGTCAGGATACTAAATAGTGCTGATAAAGTCTCGTTTATTCCGAGAGGTATGAACTTATAGCGCAGTCTGCGTATTCTTGGCGCCCCTGCTTAACGTGAATTTGAAGTTGATGATGCCATCGGGGATAAGGTATGTAGTTACGATATGTTCTGCATTGAGCACAACTGTTAGTATCTGGTTGTTCAAGCCGTTGTTCACATTCTGAATCAAGGTCATAGTAACAGAGTACGAAATGCCGATTCTCTTTCATTTCAACTTTTAGATTCATTTCAGGAGTTCTTTTGCGTTCTACAGGTTTTACCATCTTTATCACCTCCATGCGCATTTGACTTATCGGCGCCATCAAAAAAACGCTGACCCTCCTAAGGCATGTCTCCTTGGCGCTGGAGTAATTGTTTAACTGCCTCGGTCACCCCGCCGCTGCTAGGCAGCGTGTAAGTGACACGGAGCACGTGGGCGACTGTATTTGTGATACAATCAGCACACACTTTAAATTCTGGTCCCGCCAACCTCTTTGTACAGACCGGATAAATTCCGTAATAGCACGGGTTAGCCTCCATATAGTTTTTCACCTCTTTTTTAGTTGTTGAAAGGAGAGAATAACTACTCCGCTCGTTATCACAAAAGATGCTTTACTGTTGATGGGCCTTGACGTAATTTAGGGGTATTTGAATGTGCTCTAGCGCCGTTCATTGCTGTTTCATGCAGCTGATTGGCATTGTTCATTACGTGGCCGGCGTTTACAGCGTGTGTTAAACGATCGGCGCATCTCCTGCAGTCTGAGTTCTGTAGCATAGTCATACATCCAAAGTGACGTCCATAATAACAGGCAGCATTTTGTATTGCCATTTCTTTCTCCTCCTATAGCAAACTCATCACGAGGCGGAGATATAAGCTTAAGTGACAGGGGTTTTGTGTTTAATACTGTCACAACAGTTTCGTATCTGAAATTGTGACAACAATTTGTTGTCACAGATGGGCAGCATTGCAAAATACTCACAACATAGAAAATGATACACAGATATGGATAAGAATAGACACACATTTAATAGAGAAAGGGGAGAAATAAGAAGCCGATCGATTTACCTCGAGCTAATTTTCTCTAAAAAATCATAAGCGTTCATTATAATACCTCATTGAATGACTCTGCAAAGACTAGCTCCAACTCAATTGCTGAAAGATATGACACGTACTCTAGTAGTACAATCGGCCGAATTGTTTCGTATGACCGACCCACTAACGTCACATTTCAGCAACTATATTACCTAGAATGACATTTTATTGCAGAAGGTGGTACTATGTGAAAAACGAGGATTATAGCTTCACAAGCGAGAGAATCTCGTCAAGAAGTATCAACGAAACTAACATCGATAAGCTGATTATTATGCTACCGTCGGCTGACTCGCAAACGTGCGAGTACTGCCAAGGTGCTACTTTGTTCAGTCTACTTATATCAGAACATCTCCCATATGCGGCGCCTCTGGACAATTATAGAGATCCGCCAGAATATATATTGTCGGCAGGGGATTGGTAATGCCTGAAGTAACGGTTGATGTAATCCTTGATCTCATCGCAGGACGTCTTGGTGATATCGAGACTGATATTGCGCAACTTAAAGATAACGTCAACGATATTAATGCGCGTATAGATGAGCTCCGAGATGTTGTTATAGATATCCAAGAGGGAATTTTACATATCATAAAGACGGTGGATCAGGACGTTACTGAGTTTAAAACATCGATAGAGGGGGCCAGATAAACACTCGAACCTCAGTTGACATAACCAAAGGACTGAAGCGCTTCATTCTTGCTTTTACAGATGTAAGGTCGGTTACCTCATAGGTGCGCAGTCATCAACCAGAACGGCGTTTACACTGAATACTTCAACGGAACTTGTCTTGTATAAGCGGATGCGATATTGCTACACGGACAATGGCCCCGTTACTCATTTAGCGATCGGACAAAGTAAAGAATTCCGTTAACGAGGCTTTCGCATGCGTCTAGATATTACTTATAAATTTTATACTAAAAACTCCCTAAGCCTAGCTTTTTGTCATGAAAAGGCACGAAATGCGGCCATCCGAGCGACGGAACGTATCTATTTTAAGGCACCATTTTTATCTTGGGGCAATAAAACAAGAATCACAGCGCAATCGAGATAACATACAAACCAAAAATAGCAAATGTCACACAATATTGAAATTTGTTTAAAAACGGCATCAATAAATACAGTTACAAGTATCCCTTGTTGGTGAATAATGAACCAAAAAGAGCAAGATCCCCAGAACCATATCTTTTTAACATATCTATTAGCAAGCGAAGATACCTCGAAAAAGAAGTTGAGAGAAATAATAATTGCGTTAAAGGCACAGGCTTAGAGAATCGACATGCGCGCCGTGAATACAGCCCATTCGAAAGTTGTCCAGCCTAGATACAGTAGCAGAATTATAATAATTAAAAACTCGTCAATCATTTTGCCTTTTGCTTTGGTCCTCTAACTTACTCTATTATGTTTATTGAGTATTTTTGTGCTATTTGTCACCTCTTACGATACGTAGGTTAAAAGCACGTTTAGTTTGCAAATACACGCTAAAGGGTACGAATTAGTACCGCAATAAGCACTAAAAAATTTTATATCGTTTTTTTAAGAGATTGTTGACAATATCGTTGAAATGAAACAAGATTCGGGGTTTACGTTAAACACACATCATCGTCCTATTCTCGAAACGGACAAGTGACTGCAACCTCAATATGTTGTTAGTAAAATGAGCGACGTATAGTCACCTCAATTATAATTCTTATAATCTGGTTTGCTGATAATAAAGAAATATAAGCACTTTTCGTGATTAGATATAAAAATGGGTAATAACGGAAGCTTTTTGGCTTATTTTACACAGCTTGAATTAACACTTCCCACGGATCTAGTAGCCTAGCATCAGCTGTGGACCAAAAATCCTGAATGTTAGTACACTGCGCTCTGGGTAGCTGCGAGAGCCGTTAAGAATAAAGTGATGGTATGCTATTCTATTAACAGTAAGCACAGGCAATATGTAATTTTTCGCTTCCTAGTCGGGCGTTTGTCAGTTTATTTCTTATCATTCCTACATTAATGATGAGAAAACTAAGTAAACTGTACGAAGGGCGCCCGGTGACGATAATTACTGCAATTCGCTTAATGCCCCCGTACAACGAATCCGCAGGTGACATCAAGTAATATCAAAAAGGGCGTGGATTATACTCTGTGAACCACGGCATCAAAGGTGGCCACCACCTCACCTGTTTGGATAATATATTGATTCTCGTACTGTGTCGGTTCGTCGTGCACGAGTTTAACGTAAGAAAGCGTTGTGGGGCTCATATTTGTAACTTTTTTGTAGTTTTCGTGGGTATTAATGGAGGTTGCAGTAGTTAAAGCCGGATCAGAAGAGAGAGTCAGAGCATTTGTATTGTTGTATCCCAAACTTATTGATTTCACAAAAGCATTTGCATCACTTATCGTGGGAAATTTGTCGTATTTTGCTGTGTAATTTAACACGCCTTTAGAATATCCAATTTTAAAAGTCACCATGGCTGAGGTATAATTAGTCCATTGAACGTCATTATTTACCGTCTTAGTCCAAACAGCATTAACATAAGCCTGTTTATCATCAGCTATTACCGCTGACAAAATCTTGTCGTGTCCAGTTTGGTTACCTTTGTTCGACTCTGTTTGAGCTGGATTTGGGCTTGTTGTCATGTTGGATGTGCACCCCGCTGCTACTATGCATGTGATTAACGCAAGTGATACCACGATGGCGACTTTTAGTTTCATAGTTTACTAGCTTATATTGATAAATTAATAACTTTCTATTGTCCCCATTCAGATGATTTTAACTGCGGAAAAAGCGTAGTCGACCAATCACAGTTAGTGGGTAAATTCGACTATCATCGTGACCTATCCCTAACTCTAAGCAGACGGAAATTGACTCTAAATGTAGGCGATCGCTGTAATCTGTTCGTAATATATTTTAACCGGATCGGCTAATATAACGGACATGGAAAGTGAACGGCCACTTGACTTCGAGATAGTGGAATTCGAAATTGATAGAGATATTCTACATAAGCTTGACGCTCTAATTGCCAAGGGCAAATACACGTCACGTCAACAAGCTATGTTTAATGCGCTGGCAGATACTGTATCGCAACACAAAGAAATTGCGCGTGAAAGACCTTCAATTGTTAAAGTTGATGTTAGGATTCCAACAGACCTTAAAGCTCAAGTTGACGAGCTAATCTACTTGAAAATTTTTCCAGATTTCAATGATCTTATGGAAAAATCATTGAAAAAGCTTGTGGGAGATTGAGATCGAGATATAATTATAATTGAAGGTGTTAACTGACGCCTCAGCACTGAAGCGACAAGAGAGTACTCCGATTAAAGTGTAACATAAGTCGATAACGATTTTGCAGCCGGCTGTTATCACCAGCGATGCGATGCTGACTTCATCTTAGAGGGGCTTCGTTAACCTCACTCAGTGGTCGCGTTCCTTCAGAAGTTTCTTTGGCTCCGAACGAAAGATAAATGAACTTGACATGTTCGTCGAAGCTTACAGTCATCTAGCCCCTTGCATCTCAGTACATTTCCCATACAGTTTAACTCAACAACGTTCGTATATATCCTTCAGATCTTATGTAAACTACCTAGCATTGAAATCGACTTAGTGTTATTTGTTGAGACAGTTTCCAGTTATTCTTGCTGAGAGACGAGCTTTACGATGCATTCTTAAGTAGCACACTGGAACGCATGTTTCAAATTAGATAGTTTATCTCCAATGTTCTCGATCTTAGAACCATCTGTACATTAGGCTTCGACTATTACGTAGTAAATATATATTCTTCCTTTGGAAACTTGTGATCTTGTTTAGTCTTATCCAGACGTACCGGAGCAAATAATGACAAGGGAGAGCAACTACGCCCTTTTACTTATTACTCATGATTTTAGTTACTCTAGTTTCCACTTCACTTGAATATCTTACGATTTTTTGCTAGGGACGGTTAACTACAAAAAAGGACTAATCTCCTCTTTTAAACAAGCTAAGGAGGTCCATTGGGATCGGTATAACGATTACTGAATTATTTTCCTCCCCTATCCTAGTCATTGCTTGATATAGCCGTAGCTGAAGGGCAGCAGGAGACTGTTCAATCGTCTTTGCGGCTTCTAAGAGTTTCTGAGCTGCCATAGCTTCTCCTTCTGCAAGTGTTATGCGCGCTCTTCTGTCGCGCTCAGCCTCGGCTTGGGCAGCCATTGATCTTTTCATCTCTTCGGGAAGTTCAACATCCTTCAGCTCAACGGATATAACATGAATGCCCCACGGCATGGTGAATTCATCGACGAATTTCCGAATCCTCTCGCCGAGTTCATCGCGCTTTGCAAGGACAGTGTCAAGCTCAACAGTCCCCACAACATCTCTCAAGCTCGACTGTGCCAGCTGATTTATAGCATAAGAATAGTTGCTGATTTCAATTACAGCTTTATCTGCTTGCACCACTTTAAAGAAAACAACTGCATTGATTTTTGTGGGGACGTTATCCTTAGTCATCACCTCCTGTCTCGGGACGTCTAATGTGTTTACGCGCATATCGATTTTCCTGAGCATCTGGAAACCGGGGAGAATATATCGCAACCCCGGAGGGTAAACAGAACTGAAGGCACCGAGTGTGAACTTAACGCCGCGTTCGTATTGGTAAACTACTCGAAGACCGGCGAGAAAATAGAGAACCGCTATGATAATGATTACAACTATTCCGAAAACACTGCCTAGTTCTACTTGGGCAAACATAAGAATCTATCACCACGCGTATCCAATTGTCAGTACCCATGAATATTTCCACGATGTTAAAGTTTCTCAAAGGAAATAGCGAAAAAAGAGCAAAAGGGTCAAAGAGTGAAGCAAATAAAAAAAGACGTACGAAAATGGACTAGAAAGGTGCCCTCAATAGTTTTGTACTCTATCAGCCACCTGAAGGGCATCTCAACAAATCTTGGTACCCCCTTTCACGGCCGGGAATGCCCCTTGCGTCTGCCGTGCACTGTTTGCATACCCTAAACTGCGCTAAATACTTGTTAGCTTTTGCACGCGCTTCGTCGAGTTCTTTGCAGGTGGGGGGACGCCTATCAGCGAAGTCGTGCGCCGGAATAAGTGGCATTATGTTCATCATAGTAGCACCGCGTTTGCTCACTTCTCGGGCGATATCCTCTATTTCAGCATCATTTATGCCCGGAATGAGAACGGTATTCACCTTGATAACCATGCCGAGCTTTGCCGCCATTTCTATGCCTTTTAGTTGGTTTTCGATGATGAGTTTCGCAGCTTCAATGCCGTCGTACTTTTTGCCATTAAATAATACAAACTTGTAAATCTGCGCTCCGGTTTCGTGCCGTATGCTATTGACCGTTACAGTCAATGCTCGCACACCTACGTCATAAAGCTTCTGAGCATACTTAGGAAGGTTTATACCATTTGTACTAACGCACTTTATGAAATCCTTAAACTCATCGGTGTTCAGCAGTTCAAACGCTTCAAGTGTCTCAATGTTTGCCAAGGGGTCTCCAGGTCCTGCAACACCGACGACGTTAAGTTCTGGCATCTCTTTCACCATCTCTCTTGTGTACTCTAAGGCTTCTGTCGGTTTCATTATGCTCTTCGTCTGACCTGGCTGGTGTGGCTTTTGCGTGACACCTCTTCCACAGAAATTGCACCGCGTATTGCACTTGGGGGCAATCGGCAGATGCAGTCGTGCAACCTTATCATGAGCAATTTCGTTAAAGCAAGGATGTACTTTTGTGATCTCAGCTGGTGTCTCCTTTAATGGTTTCCAGCGCTTTTCGGTAGGTACACCCCTGAGGGGGATCCCCATATCACTATCGTTTGAATCTCCAGTCATTACGTCACCTGAGTGGCTTCTATCCATTCAATTATCTCAATTCAAAAGAGTCCTCAATAATTATCTTTAGAGCTATTGTTATATAAACCCATTTAAACATTCAAAAAGAGCATTTTGCGTGCTTTCATGCCAATTTGAATAACTATTACGCAAACTTTATTAAATGAAAGTATCTTGAAAAAAAGTTACAATTAATAGTTGCCTAACTTTCACTGAAAGCAATCCTTCCGTGTAAGACAGCTCCAGACAGTTTCATGGACCGTGGTGGAGTAGCCGTCTCCACATTTTACTCTCCACCCCATTCCTGTTCCGGAAGCTCGCAGCACTTCTTAAAAGCCTCCCGTGCGATTGCAACAGCCGGCATCCCGGCAGTCACTACGAGTACTCCGAGAGTTTCAAGAATTTCTTCTTGCGTAGCTCCCAAGTTCATAGCAGCTTTCATTTGTGATGTCGCGCACTCTTGGCAACTGGTGGCAGAGACTACCGCAAACGCAATTAACCGCTTCATTTTTGCTGATAATTTTCCGTCATTAAGGAGATTCCTATCCATGTTGTAAATTATCTCAAACATTTGCGGATGTGACTCGTACACGAGCTTTAAAAGTTCAGGGGAGAACCCCATATCATCTCTAAGTTCTTTTAACTGAATATCTCCTATAGGCATATTTGAACCTCGAACGTAGTATACCGGTTATGCTATATAAAATAATGATAAGATTACAACGTATTGTTATCCAATTCATTGGACTGTACACGAGTACGCAACTATAGGCACCCCATAACAGCATTTTTGAACAATGTGAACAGAATACTATATTCAACTACTGCCGATGTTAAATAAGTCAAAAACATATTTTCATCGATCGCAGAATTGCTCACTACGCTTAAATTACCTGTCGTGTAACATAATACATTATAGCCGAACTAATTATGAAGGAAGAGGAATATCCAGAAGAACTTAAGACACGGGAAAAACTCGAAGAACCTAAAGGATTGCCTAAAGGCGAGGAATGCCCCCATTACCCTTGTCATTTCAAGGGACAGGTCTGCATTTTTTGTTATTGCCCAAAGTACCCGTGCGAAGATAAAGAGCTTGGAAAGTGGATCAAAAGCTCTAAAGGTGATATCATTTGGACGTGTATTGACTGCAAACTAATGCACGAAAAGAGGGTAGCAAGTTACCTGAAGCGGCACCCTGAAGCCACAGTAGAAGAACTCAAGAAGGTATCCGCTAACGAATAGTACAGTGAGTTAGTTCATCTAAAGCAAAATCTGTGTAGAGATGTGAGCAGCTGTCAAACGAAGTTACGCCATCTCTTTATGACCCAAAAATGTACTTCGCAGTACCTTAAAAGTGGTGCAGAATAAACGCTTTTGTGACAGCCGATCTTCCGTGAATAAGCCTGCTGACTGTATTCACGTCTCACGTTGGCCGCGTTCACGTGAGCATTTTTTGATGAGAGGCGATTAATGGTTTCTATGCGAATATTCCTTTAGTCCATCAAATTTATATAGAACTGCAAGCAATCTAATCTCATCAAATTTCTGGTATAATGATACAAACGGAGAGAAGACAATGGCACAAAGGAGCACACGCATGGGAGGAGGGACTACGGGTCAACTCATAAACGCAGGTGGTCAACCTATCTTGATATTAAAGGAAGGCACGACCCGCACGCGCGGCGAGGAGGCCCAAAGCATGAACATCGAAGCTGCACGGGCTGTCGCTAACGCCGTCAGAACTACACTTGGTCCGAAAGGGATGGACAAAATGCTTGTTGATAGCATTGGAGATGTAGTTATCACTAACGACGGGGCGACAATCTTAAAAGAGATGGACATCGAACATCCTGCAGCAAAGATGGTAGTAGAAGTTGCGAAAACCCAAGACGATGAAGTTGGTGACGGCACGACTACTGCAGTCGTCCTTGTCGGAGAACTTCTTAAAGAGGCAGAAGAACTTTTAGAAGAAGATATACACCCGACTGTTATATCGGCAGGCTTTAACCTAGCCGCTAAGAAATCAATAGATACATTATCTGAAATGGCCACTGAGGGGGATGACAAAGTTCTCAAGAACATAGCTATGACGGCCATAACAGGAAAGGGCGCAGAGATGATGCTGAGCAACATTTCAGATATCGTGGTCGATGCAGTGAAGACCGTCGCTGAGGACGTTGATGGCAAAAAAACTGTTGATTTCGACAATATAAGCGTTATCAAGCGCTATGGGGCATCCGTTGAAGATTCAAAGCTTGTGCACGGAATTATTATAGACAAGGAGAAGGTACATCCACTAATGCCAACGAAAGTGAAGCACGCAAAAATTGCTCTGCTCAACGTTGGTCTCGAGATTGAAAAGACCGAAATCGATGCGAAAATCGAGATAAATGATCCTAGCCAGATGCAATCCTTCTGGGATCAGGAAGAAAAAAGATTGGAGGAGATAGCGAATAAAGTTATCGCAACTGGAGCAAATGTCGTATTTTGCCAGAAAGGAATCGACGACCTCGTTCAACATTACCTCGCGAAGGCGAATATATTGGCTGGTAGAAGGATAAAAAAGAGCGATATGAAAAGGCTAGAACGGGCAACGGGAGGCAAAATCACTGATACGATTGAAGACATCACACAACTCGGTTCTGCAGGGCTCGTCATAGAGCGGAAAGTTGGAGATAACGATATGATATTCGTAGAAGAGTGTCAAAATCCCAAAGCTTGCTCCATTCTACTTCGGGGAAGTATTGAGCACGTCGTGGATGAGCTAGACAGGGCAGTACATGATGCCCTTAAAGTCGTGTCGCTCACTCTAGAAGACAATAAGGTGCTTCCTGGAGGCGGAGCTCCAGAAATTGAGCTTTCTATGAAACTGAGAGATTACGCCACCACAGTTGGGGGAAGAGAGCAGCTTTCAATTAGGGCCTTCGCAAATGCGATAGAGGTAATTCCAAAAACTTTAATTGAAAATGCAGGACACGATCCCCTCGACAAATTGGTTGAGGCGAAGAGCGCCCACGAAGCAGGAAACAGCGACGCAGGAATTTCCATGAATGGCGAGGTCAAAAACATGCTTGACTTAAATATACTAGACCCGCTGAAGGTGAAGATAAACGCAATTGAATCCGCTACCGAAGCCGCCATTATGATCATTAGAATAGACGACGTGATTGCCGCAGGCGCTATGGGAGGAAAAGGCGGACTTCCTGGGATGGACTGATACCGGCACGAAGGAGGCAGATGGTCCTTTATTCATTCATCTGCCCGTTTACTATTTTTCATGCGTTAATAACATTGGGTTGTTCTTTCTTCCATGGGATGTTTTTGATCTATTTTAATAATTTGAGTCGTAACTATGTAAAAACTATCAAATCCCACAGATTTACTTCACTTTACTGACTTCCACAGAGTGCCTTTTAATCCACTTGGAGATCTCGCTTAAAGTCAGCTCGTCTCTTGCCACAGCTAACAGAAACTCAACGATCTCCGCATCTGGATTAATGTGATATCCATTCAATTCCAGAAATAGTTCACAGGCCAAAAACCCCGTTCGCTTTGATCCGTCGATGAATACATTCAAACTGACAATGCATTCAAGCAATGCTGCGGCTTTTGAAAAAACATCTGGATAGGGCTCATATCCACCAATAACAACTTGTGGCCTATCTAGACAGCCTGAAAGGAGGTTCTCATAAATTCCGGGATGAAGGCACCATTGCCGCTCCGCTTCTATCTCTTCGATCATCCTGTGATGGATCTTCACCACCTGCGTAAAGCTCAAATAGGTTGTCACATGCTACAACTCTGCCAATATCTCAAGGGTTCTCCTATACCTTTCAATTGCATCAGCGAGCTTCTTATCAAACTCGTCATTTACGTTAACGTTTGCTTCCATTGGAAAATACCCTTTAGTTCTGGATGTATAACGATCAAGGTAGTCAAGCTCGTCGTTCCTTACTTCCTACGAACTTCCTGTAAGCACGACTCTGGAAACCGTGGTACATAGAAAAACCTTCTGCAGCGCGCTGGTCAATCGATTTCTCATTAAATGATACCAATTCTTCTGAATACAATGTATACGGTGAATGACGTGCTATGACGCTCGCAGCCCCTTTATACAACTTCATTTCTACAGAACCAGTTACCCGCTCCTGAGTTTTATTAATAAACGCGTTTAAGGCCTCCATAAGGGGATCATCCATGAGCCCATAATATGTAAGCTCCGACCACTCACTGTCTACGAACTCCTTAAACTTCCGTTCTTGCCTAGTCAGCACAAGCCCCTCTAAATCCTTGTGGGCTGCCATAATAACCGTCGCTGCCGGATGCTCATAAACTTCGCGGGCTTTGAGTCCTAACACCCGGTCTTCCATCATATCGGTTCTGCCGATCCCATGCTGCCCAGCGAGAGTGTTAAGCGTGGAGATGAGCTCTATTCCGGCGAGCTTTTCTCCATCCAAAGATATCGGCATTCCTTCTCTAAATCCAATTGTGACGTATATGGGCTCTCCTGAATAAAGCGAATTGCGGGTCCATTTGTATATGCTCTCTGCTGGAACGTGACTTGGATCTTCAAGCTCGCCGCCTTCAATGGAGCGCGACCAGAGGTTCTCATCGATGCTGTAGGACTTTTCATGTATGACTGGAAGCGTTATCCCGTGCTGCTCCGCATACGCAATCTCGTCAGAACGTGTGAGATCCATCTCCCGCATAGGAGCGTGGATTTTAAGGTTCGAAGTCCTGAAAACAGCTTCAAACCTCAGCTGGTCATTTCCCTTTCCTGTGCATCCGTGCGCTAAAGCATCAGCCTTCTCCTTCGTGGCAATTTCTAACACTTTTCTTGCAATAAGAGGTCGTGCAATAGACTGGCCTAATACATATCCTTCATAGTTGCCATTTGCCTTAATTAACGGAAATAAGTAGTCTTTCACGAATTCTTCTCTTGCGTCTATAGTATAATGACCATCACTGAGCATATGAGCCCGGGATTCGGCCTCCTTCAAGCTGGCTACTGGCTGTCCTACGTCCACTAAAACAGTTATAACCCTATCGTAACAGTAGACATCTCGTAAAATAGGTATACAAACAGAGGTGTCAAGCCCACCAGAATATGACAACACGACTTTCTTCATTTATTCCACCACGATAATGACACTTAAACAACTAATATGTTAAAAAAGTTGGTATAGAGCAAACGAGTACACTTGATCTAAACTGCTGTATACTTGGTCTCACGTGCTATGATTGTTCTGGCAATGCTGTTAATAACTTTAGAGTTAGTCGCTCTCCAAAACAATCAGACGGATCTGTTAAGCGAAACCATGCGAGTATCCGTATCCGTAAAATCTTTACATTTCAAATAAATGCCTCCGTTTGATCTACAGCATTCCATTTTCCTGCCACCCCCTTAGACCCAAAAGCGTTGTGCCCAAAGTCGCGATGAAAAATCTCTTAAAAAAGATAACAGCTTCAAATACCGGTGATCATCGATATCGTAGAAAGGCTTGAAAATAGCCCTCAAAAAACATTAACCTCATACCACGAGGAATGAGAACTGAGGTGAGTGCGATAGTTAACTCTGTCGCTTCGATCCTGAAATTGGAAGCTCTATACGTATCCCGTAAAGGATGCGCACTAACAACTATTCACTTGAATGATTGGTACCAGACTGCCACACGTCACTTATATAACCATTAATCGGCTTAATTGTTAGCTTTATTGCTCTTGGTTCATGATCATCCTGTAACATCGTAGTAATTGCATCAGCTGACGCTCGTGCACCTTGAACGCTCGTTATATAAGGGACGCCATAATCTACCGCGGTACGTCGCAAAATGAAGCCATCACGCCTTGACTGTTTCCACGTGGGGGTATTTATGATAAGTTGAATTTTCCCCATGCGAATAAATTTGAGGAGCTCGTCACTGTCGGTCAGTTTGGGAACAGTGTCCACTTTCAATCCTTTTTCGCACAAGTACTGCGCCGTTCCGGCCGTCGCTAGAAGCGTTAACCCTGCATCAGCAAGTGCCGCTGCAATTTCAAATATTTCCGGCTTATCGTCATCTCTAACCGACAAAAATACTGTGCCTGAAAGTGGAAGCTCATTGTCACTTGCAAGGGCTGCTTTGTAAAACGCCCTACCAAAATCGTAATCTATTCCCATCACCTCCCCTGTGCTCTTCATCTCAGGGCCAAGTATGGGATCTACCCCAGGAAGCTTATCAAATGGCAACACGACTTCTTTGACTGCAACGTGTTTGATTTCAGGTTCTTTCGGGTAAAGCTCTGGTATTGTGTAGCCCATGATCACTTTGGCCGCGATTTTAGCTAGAGGGATCCCAGTAGCTTTCGAAACGTAGGGGACGGTCCTACTCGAACGCGGATTCGCTTCGAGCACGTAGACGGTTCCGTCCTTTACCGCAAGTTGGATGTTTATCAATCCGACTACATTAAGCGCACGCGCTATTTGAATGACGTATGCCTTTACAGTCCTGAGAGTCGTTTCGTCGAGGGATTGTGCTGGTATGACTGCTGCAGAGTCTCCGGAATGTATCCCCGCTTCTTCGATGTGTTCCATTATTGAGGGCACCAGCACATCTTCTCCATCACTAACCGCATCAACATCAATTTCCACTGCATGCTGCAGAAACGCATCGATCAAAACGGGATGCTCATTTGATACCCTAACAGCCTCTTCGATATACGTATCAAGTTCCCCCTCATCATAGACTATTTCCATAGCACGACCGCCAAGTACATAGGAAGGTCTTACAAGTAACGGGTAACCAATAGTGCGAGCCACTGCTCGAGCTTCGTCTCGCGACGTAGCCGAACCGCTTTTCGGCTGTGGAATATCAAGTTCTTTCAAAAGCCTAGAAAAGCGGTCTCTATCCTCAGCAATATCCATTGAATCAGGGGAAGTACCGAGTATTCTTGTCGGAAGAGCTCTCCGTTGTAACTCGTTATGTAATGGGATTGCGAGGTTCACAGAGGTTTGTCCTCCAAACTGCACCAGGACGCCATAAGGTCGTTCGCGTTCAATGACGTTCATAACGTCCTCTAGCGTTAGAGGTTCAAAGAACAGTTTGTCTGATGTGTCGTAATCGGTCGAAACCGTTTCAGGATTGTTATTTATGATGTGTGCCTCAATTCCCTCCTCCCTGAGGGATAGCACGGCATGAACCGTGCTGTAGTCAAATTCAATTCCCTGTCCTATCCTTATAGGCCCTGCACCAATGATTAACACTTTCTTTCGATCCGACGGTTCTATCTCGTCCTTCGATTCATATGATGAATAATAATACGGCGTTTTAGCTTCAAATTCAGCAGCACACGTATCAACCATCTTGTACGTCACCGCTACCTTGCTTTGATCTTTATGTCGGAGGTCAGAAATCTCTTCGCGCGTGAATCCTGTTAATTCGGCAATTCGCGTGTCCGTAAAGCCCATCCGTTTTGCTTTTTTAAGATCGTCAGCATCAAAGTTATTCAAACCGCCGGTACGATACGAATCGTTTAGATACAGTTCGAAGTCTACAATATTTTTAATCTTTCGAATAAAAAATGGATCGATATCTGATAGCTGCGCTATCCGTGTGACAGAATACCCTCTTCGCAGTGCTTCGTATAGATAGAATAGCCTCTTGTCAGTTGGAACTTTAATATAGTTCGTCAGATCATCTTCGGACCTGATATTCGTATCAATATCAAGGGAGCGGATTGCCTTCTGCAAGGACTCTTCGAGGGTTCTTCCAATGGCCATCACCTCACCGGTGCTTTTCATGGCAGTGCCTAAGGTGTTATCAGCTTTTGTAAATTTATCGAATGGCCAACGCGGTATTTTCACCACAGTGTAATCAACTGTCGGTTCAAACGACGCAGGAGTTTCGTTTGTCACGTTATTTGTTATTTCGCTTAGCTGCAGACCAATCGCAATTTTAGCTGCAACTCGAGCAATTGGGTATCCTGTTGCCTTGGAGGCAAGCGCAGACGAACGTGACACGCGCGGATTTACCTCGATAACTCGGTACTCACCATTCTTGAAGGCAAATTGTATATTGCAGCCCCCTTCGATTTTCAACGCTCGAATGATTTTAATCGCCGCGCTTCGCAACATCTGGTGATCGAGATCGGACAGCGTTTGTGACGGAGTCACTACGATTGATTCACCGGTGTGAATTCCCATTGGATCGATATTTTCCATGTTGCACACAGTTATGCAGGTATTGACGCAATCCCGCATGACCTCATATTCAAACTCCTTCCAACCAAGGACGCTTTCTTCAACCAAAACTTGACCTATCCGTGACTTTTTTATACCTCCTTCAATGATGGATTTCAACTCACCTTCAGTCGATGCAATCCCACTGCCACTTCCACCGAGGGTGTACGCTGACCGCACTATCACCGGCAGTCCTAGTTCTTGCGCGAGCCACTTGTAATCATTTGAATCAGTTACTGCGTAACTTTTGGGAACCCGTTCACCAATCCCTTCCATCGTTTGGCGAAATTTATCCCTGTCCTCAGCCATATAAATTGTTTCCAGCGGGGTTCCAAGCGATTCAACGCCGAAGTGTTTTAAAACACCCATTTCAGCAAGCTCAGCCGTTACGTTTAACCCTATCTGTCCGCCGAGTCCTGCAACGATCCCATCAGGACGCTCTTTGTTGATAATCTCAGCAATAATGTCGGGTTTTAATGGCTCTATGTAGACCGAATCTGCCATCGTCGGATCGGTCATAATAGTCGCGGGGTTTGAGTTTACAAGAGCAACCTTGATGCCCTCTTCCCTGAGAGACGTGCAGGCCTGGCTTCCGCTGAAGTCGAATTCTGCTGCCTGGCCGATAACTATAGGACCAGAGCCAATTAACAATACCTTTTCAATGTCACTTCTGCGCGGCATAGCTATGTAGTCATATAAGCAGCGATTCTCCGACTATCGCCTTCTCTAATTGTTCACTTCCTTTTGTGCGTGGTGTCAATGACGTGGTCAAAAAACTCCTTTTCGAGATCGTGGGGGCCCGGTGACGCCTCGGGATGATATTGGACACTCATAACGTTAAGGTACTGATCTTCTATCGCTTCTACTGTATCGTCATTGGCGTTTAATTGTGTAACTTTCATCTCATCCCCGACGTCGTACCTAACTGCATAACCGTGGTTTTGCGCTGTAATATGGACTACGTTAGTTTTGAGATCCTTTACTGGCTGATTTGCTCCGCGATGGCCAAATTTTAACTTGTACGTGTCTCCACCGAGAGCAAGAGCGATGATCTGGTGACCCAAACAAATTCCAAAAATCGGAAGCTGTCCTGCTAAGTCTTTTACGACTATTATTCCATTTTTCGCCGTGGCGGGGTCACCAGGGCCATTCGAAAGTAATATGGCGTCAGGCTCATATTCCAATATTTTTCGAGTCGGTGTATCTGCGGGAACTACAATCAGATCGACCTCTCTGCGCTGTAAGTTCCACAACATGTTGTTTTTGACTCCGAAATCCATGAGGACGATTCGTTTACCCTTTCCGCTTAACCGGTAAGGCTTGGGACAGGTCACTTCACTTACGAGATCAAGGTTTGCGATGTCAGGCGAACTGCGCGCTAATCTGACGGCTTTTGCCACATTAAAATCGGTGCCTGATACTCCATTGATCATACAAGCTCGCATAGCTCCTTGATCACGAATCATGATGGTAATCATTCGAGTATCGATGTCCCATATACCAGGTATTCCATCGTTCCTGAGAAATTCGTCAAGGCTATCCCCTTTAGTGGGGTGATCACATAGCTGCCTTATTACAAAGCCCTCCACTTTGATGCCGTCAGACTGACATTCATTGTAATCTACCCCATAGTTGCCTACTAGCGGATAAGTAAAAAGTAGTATCTGGCCGTTGTACGACGGGTCAGTCAATGCTTCAACATAGCCCGTGTACGGAGTTGCAAATACGAGTTCCCCTGTGGTCGACTTCTTCGCGCCAAAGCCCTTACCTATTACCGCGGTTCCATTTTCAAATCCGAGAATTGCCGTCATATTGTGAAGATCCATTGCGAAACTCGTCGTATACTATCATTAAAGTCGGTACGCCATTTTGTAACCTACTATGGTAGGTACACGTAAGGTAAAATAACTTACCATGTGAGCAGGTAAGCGACCCGCATATTGTTGCATTAATCTACACATGCTCCGACGTGTAACCAAGCAGGAATCAAAATAATATATAACAGTAATTTGATGCTGTATACTAAATCCTGATACAACGCAATCAGTACTTCGTTAAATCGATAGTACCTCCTTCACGTGAACGACCGATTTACTACAGAGCAGAACAATGACAAGAATGAAAATCGCACTAAAGCTCGCTTACATCGGAACTAATTACTCAGGCTTTCAGACTCAACCAGGACGTCTGACAATAGAAGGAACCTTAATTCAAGCACTGCAGAACATAGGGATAATAAAGGATAAACAGAAGGCACATTTTTCGGCCTCAGGCCGGACTGATAAGGGCGTACACGCGCTTGGAGCTGTTATTGCATTTGAAACGGATACTCCGATGCTAGCTACAGCGAGAAACATAAACAGTGAGCTTCCGTGGGATATATGGACGTGGGGACGTGCTCCTGTTCCTTTATCCTTTGATGCGCGTCGTGCTGCGGTAGGACGATCCTATCGGTACATATTATACGATAGTGGGTACGATATACACGCGATGCGGGGCGTATCTGAATTACTAAAAGGGGTTCATGATTTTAAGAACTTCACACTTGAAAAAAACGGTTCGACGATACGCGAGATAAAATCGATAGCGGTGCGCGTATTTGGAAGCTTCGTAATAATTGACGTGGCAGCAGACAGCTTTCTCTGGAATATGGTAAGAAGAATTGTAACTGCGCTTATGCTTGTCGGAAGCGGGAAGAGGGATGCGATGTGGATAGAAGAAATGCTGAATCCAGGCCAGCACGAAGAGGGTTTAATGGCAGCTCCACCTCACGGCTTAATTCTCACTCAAGTAGACTACAATGACGTGATTTTTGTTGAAGATGAATACTCCAAAAAGCGCGCAGCTCGAATGCTTCAGAAAGAGACTCTCTATCACGGTGTAATGATGGAAATGCTAAAGATATTTGATGAAAAAATGGGCCGCTGAAGATCGGACAGTTTTTGTAAGAAGATTCACAATATGCCCGGTGCTTCTCTCTATTTAGAGCTCAGATAGATTTTTTATGCTGATCTACGCAGGTGCGAGTCCAGAAACACCTACCTTGTGTCGCTTCCAAACTCGGCAGAATATTCTTCGGATTCAGGCTGCCAATGTCGAGGGGGTTTTCTTCTTCAAAACTCTTCGAGACTGCTACCTGCCGTTCGCATATTCTGAGCTTTTTCAAAGGCTTTCTGAACATTTTTTGACTCTTTTTTTACGTCCATTAGATATGAAAGCTCATCGATTGTTAGGTTAAGCATGGCAGCCACGCCCGAAGGATCGT
>Ga0187769_10000473_pt1 | contig 22000 bp, 20 predicted proteins | sample 0116_SJ02_MP02_1_FD_133140 | JGI IMG/M metagenome (GOLD analysis project Ga0187769, IMG submission 133140) | Tropical peat soil microbial communities from peatlands in Department of Meta, Colombia - 0116_SJ02_MP02_10_MG | ecosystem: Environmental > Terrestrial > Soil > Wetlands > Peat | place... | reverse complement strand
GGGCCTGGGCCTGGCCATCGGCGATTCGATCGTGCGCTCCACCGGCGGCCGGTGGCAGATCGGCGACTCGCCGCTGGGCGGGGCGCTCATGGCCGTGTCCTGGCGGCACTCCCAGCCGCACCGGCTCGGTGCGCAGCGGATAACGGCCAGCAACGCCGAATAGTAGCCACGAAGTGCGAGCTTCCCGCACCCCTTGAGGTCCGGTGGAGACGGCTACGCCCGCTTCAGTGCCCGCGCGGGGCATAGCAGACAGCAGGCCGGCCACCGGCTGCGGGCGTTTGCGGCACAGGCCCGTAACAGATGCGGCATGACCGATGACCGGCACTTGACCGGCGGCTGGGCCGCGTAGAACCATCAGCAGCAGGTCCACAGCGGTTACACGCGACCAGGGATAGGGGTGTCCGGCGGACTGGCGCCAGTGCCAGGCGGAGCGGCAGGCAACCATAAGCGGCGAACAGGCGATGACTTCGCAGGAAGCAGTCCAGGCGACCGTTACCCCACCGGCGGATCGGGTTGCCGCCAGGATTCTCGTCGTCGACGACGAGCCCGGCATCCGGTCTGTGATCGGCCGCGCGCTCGACGCGGCCGGGTACGCGGCTGAGTCCGCCGCCACCGGAACGCAGGCCCTGCAGCGGGTGCAGGCCAGCCGCTACGACCTCATCGTCTTGGACCTGCTCATGCCGGACCTGCCCGGCCAGGTGGTCCTGGAACAGATCCTCGCCGCACGCCCGGATCAGGCCGTGCTCGTGTTGTCCTGCCTGGCCGATGTCGCCGCCAAGGTGGACTGCCTGGAGCGCGGCGCGCAGGACTACCTGGCCAAGCCGTTCTCGCTGGCCGAGCTGCTGGCCCGGGTCCGGGTCAGGCTGCGCGGCAGGCCCGCGGCGGCCGGGCACGACCAGGCCGGGGAGATCGTCCGGACCGGCAGCCTCACCCTGCACGCCGGCCTTCTGGCCGCTGACATCGGGGCCGGGCCGGTCCCGCTGACCAGGCTGGAGTTCTTGCTGCTGCGGGAGCTGGCCGGACACCCCGGCCAGTCCGTCCCGAAGGGGCAGCTGCTGGCCAGCGTGTGGGGCTACGACTTCGACCCGGGCTCGAACGTGGTCGACGTGTGCGTGCGGCGCCTGCGGTCCAAGCTCGGCTTCGGCCTGATCAAGACGCTGCGCGGTGAAGGCTATCAGCTTGCCTGTCACTGACGCGGGCGGCGTCGGCCGCTTCGGCGGGTCCGCCACCGGGCTTAGCTGGCCATTCCGGCGCCGCGGGGGTGTCCTCCTGCACGCTCAACCTGATCGCCGCCGGGCGGGCAGCTGGCACGGATGCGGGCGTCGCAGGCGCGGCGGCGTTCCTGTCCGGCAACCCGGCGGTCACCGGCGTCAGCCTCGCGCCGGCCGCGGCTGGCGGCTGACTTTAGCCCGGGAGCCAGCGAGGTGAGTTCCCCGGTCAGGCGACCTGGCCGATGCCGGCCCGCGGGCTGGCCCGCCCGGGTGGTTGCGCCGGCTCTGGCTCAGTCGATGCAATGAGGCTTTCATCCCTGCGCGTGCTCCGCTGAAGGTCGTCGCGGGCAAAGGAGACATTCGTGCCGGACGGTGGCCAGCAAGCGCCCAGGCCTCGCGGCGTGGCCCGGAGCGTCTGGCTGCTCGAGCACGCGCAGGACCTGGTCTCCGTCGTCGTCGGCGTGGTGCTCATCGTGCTGGCGGCGGCCGAACTCGGTTCCGGCATCGTCGATTTCTTCACCGGCGTCCGCAAGGCCGGCATTGACACGGCCGGCATTAACCTGCTGTACCGGGTGCTGCTCGTCCTCATCCTGGTCGAGATCGTGCACACCGTGGTGCTGTCCTTGCGGGCTCATCATCTGGTCGCGCAGCCGTTCATCATTGTCGGCCTGGTGGCCGTGGTCAGGAAAGTCCTGGTCGTGCTGAGCGGGGAAGGGACTATTCCGACGGCGCAGCTGGCCCTGCTGATCGCGATGATCTTCGTGTTCGTCGCCGCGCTGATCGCCGTGACCTGGCTCGACCGCAGGGTCAAGGGCGGCGGCCCCGACGTCCCCGAGCAAAAAATCACCTGATCCCGGCTGGGACCTGGGGGCATGCTGACAGAGGCTCACGGTAACGGCATGGTTGCCGAGTTGGTATTCGATTACCTGGGGTAGTCGTCTCCGTGATGTCACATTGAGGGTTCCGAGCGGATGACCGGCAGCTGGTAGATGCTGCGGCGCTGGCCGGACACCTGGTTCCCGAAGGCGTGCCGCCGCCGGTCCTGGCTATCCGGCGGCTCGGAGGCTGAGCAGCGGCGTCTGCCCGGTTCACGGCCGGAGCCGCGAGCTGACCGGTGGTGCGGTTGCCTGCGGCCCGGCAGCTGGAGCCAGGACGGTGATGAAATCCCTGGTCCAGCCGATCAGGTACTGGTCGGCCGGGCGGTTCTGGCCGGGCACCGCGGCGATCAGCGGGCCGCCTGGCCTGCGGGCGGTATCGAGCTGCACCCATTCGGGGTTGATGTCGAGCTCCATGGCGATCCGCGCCCCGCTGCGGGCTAGCGCGTAGGCCAGGTCGGCGGGGGTGGCAGACATGCTCGCGGCGTATATCAGCTCACGGGAAGAGTCCTGGCCCAGGGCGCTGCGGGCGACGTACTCGCCGCCGCCCAAGGTGGCGCCCCACAGGCCCCAGTCGGCCTCGGCAGGGGTCGGCCGTCCGTGTTCGACCAGGAGCTTCAGGTTCTGCCGGACGCTGTACACCGCCTCCCCGGGCGCGGGCACGCCGTGGCCCCAGACCCCGATCCGGGCCCGGCCGGACCGGTCGATCACCAGGCTGGCGAAGCCGCTGCCCAGCGGGCTGATCACGTGGCCCTCCTGCTCATACCCGCCGGCGCCCGCGGACAGCTTGAACCCGCCGTTGAACGCGGCCAGCAGCCGGCCGCGCTCGGCGCCGGTCACGGCCGGGCCGGCCCGCACCAGCCCCGCTGCGGCGGGCCCGGGATCGGCGCTGCCGTTGTGCAGGACGTAGTGCACCGGGCCGCGGAAGACCGCCACCGTCACGATGGATCCGTCCGCGGTCCGCACCTGGGCGATGCTGATGCTGACCTGCGGCGCAGGTGCTGGTATCGGCCTGTCCGTCGCGGCGGCGGCCGTACCGGCGGGTACGGCCGTGGTGACCGGGCTGTCCCGGGCGGGCGAGGTGGCCGACGCGCTGGCCGGGTTGCTTCTGCGGGCCTGGCCGGCGGCGGGCGCCGCGGTCGGCACCGAGCTGCACGCTGCCGTTACGCACAAGCCGGCGGCCGCGGCGGCGGCCCACGCCCGTCGCATCATGCGCTCCGTCCTGTGGGCGGGTGCCGCCCGGTCACGCGCGGGCACGACGCCGGCCACGCTGCGCGGGCGGACATGCTAGCCGCGACGGCGGGCGGATGTGTCATGGCGCGGGCTGCGGCGCGAAGTACTGTTCGATGGCGCGGGCTAGCCCGGCCGCGATCACCTGCTGGCCGCGGCTGCTGGCGGCGATCGAGCCCTCGAACGGGTCGGTGATGAACAGCGGCTCGACCAGCGCCCCCGGCATCGTGCTCGGCGTGCTGAAGTAGCCTTTCTCAGCCGGGCCCAGGAGCAGCAGGTGTCCGTAGGCCACATCCGCGGGCGTGAGCGAGGAACCGAGTCCTTGATCGGGCTGGACTCCGCCGTCGGGGATCTGCCAGCCTCGCGCGTTCATCGCGGCCAGGACCGCGGACTGCACCAGCCCGGCCAGCCGGCGGTTCGCGGCGGCGAAAGGCCGCGCCGGGTCATAGGCGGTGACGCACCCGGCGTTGTCCGCCGCGCCGGAGTTGAAATAGATGCCCACCAGCACGTTCGCATGCGCCAGATCGGCACAGACGTCCCTGGCGGCCACGTCGTCGTGGGAGCCGGTGACCGTCAGAAGCTGCCCGGACACGTCGCCGGGCCCCAGCCGCAGGACCGACGTCGGGCCGGTCCGGGATACCACCACCCGGAAACCCGCCCGCCGCAAGATCGCCGTTGCGTCCAGCACCACGGGCAGGGTCTCATCGGCCTCGTCGATCACCTGCCCGGTTCTGGTGATGCCCGCCGCTCCTGGGTCCGGTCCGCCGTGGCCTGCGTCCAGGAACACCGTCAGATGCCGGTTCCCGGTCACCGGCGGGAACGCGACACATGCGCCCGGGCTGAAGTAGGACCGGTCGATGGCCGTACCCGCGGCCAGGACCTGGCCTCCGCGGTGAGCGCCGGCGCTGGCCGACTGCGGACTCACCGCCGGGGCGGTCTTGCGGGCGCCGGCCGGCCGCAGTGACGGCGCGGATGTGCGGTGAGCGGCCACCACCCCGACGATCAGCGCCGCAGGCACCGCGACGATGACGGCAGCCCAACCGGAGACCCGGAGCAGGTCCATGCAGCCATACTGCATGACCTCCATGAAGCAAACCTGAAGCGGCTCAGGGCAGCCTGCCGCGTCATACGTCTGCAACGACGGGCAGAGGCCATCAGCCCGGCGGCCCGCGCTGGACGACGCCACCACCGCTCCTGCTTGAGCCCGAGTCCCGGCTCGGCTACGGCCGCCAACCAAGGGAGATCATGGCCCTGGGATGGGCAGGTGCATCACCGCCCGTTCAGGGGAAATGAGGATGTTTCATTTTCCGGAACGGCCGTGGCGCGCGCGCTGTCAAATTCTGGGCCTGATGCCATAGACGACGCCCGCTTCGGCAACGACCGGCTGGAAAAGAACGCCGCTGAGTTCAGCGTCACGCAGTGCTTCCTGCCAGAATTCCGGCGTGGCCGGGTGCTCCTGCCCGATGCCCAGGCCATAGCGGGCCAGGTTCTTGGCGATCCGCCACCAGCCGCCTGGTCCCTTGGCCGCGAGCGCGGTCACCTTCTGGCGCAAGATGTCGCGGTCTCGCTGGCTTCGGCCGCGTCCGAACATCATGTCCGCGATGACGAGCCTACCGCCCGGGCGAAGCCACCGCGCCGCCCGGACCACCAGCGCCCGCTTATCAGCGTCGGCCAGGTGATGCAATGCGTAGCTGGAGACGACGAGATCGACGCTGGCCGGGGGCAGCCGGAACTGTCTGAGGTCGCTGACCTCGGTCGATACGTTCTGCAACCCCTCGCGCGCGGCGAGCTCGGCCAGCGACCTGGCCATCGCGGCCGAGATGTCGACCGCCAGGACCGAGGACACCATCGGCGCCAGGGCCGTAGTCACGAAGCCGGTTCCCGCGCCCAGGTCTACGCACGCATCTGCCGGCTCCGGCGACGACAGGTCGATGAGCCGGTCGAGCACCTGCGCAAAAGCCGCGGCCGAAGTGACGTGGGAATGCCATTTTTCGACACGCCGATCCCACGTCTGCTCCAGTGTGAGCATCAGTCCTCCGCTGAACTAGCTCTCCATATTCATTTCATTCACGAAAGACGGTACGGTCCGCTTATGAAGGCCACATGAAGCGCTCCGTTTTATGAAGGAACATGAAAATTTTCGCCGGGTAGCAGCGTGAGCGCGCCGTCGGCAATGGGCGGTGATGGTGGATTCCGTATTTCCGGCTATGTTCTGCATTGCCGCGTTCGGTCCCCACAGGACCGCCGGACGGCGCGGCGGAGACCGGCGGCGCGTTCAGGCGTCCAGGCTGCGATACAACGGTCACGGGATAATGGAGCAGACGCCGCTGGCTGTCGGCCAGGGATGCGCTCATCGGAGGGGGTGGGCTGACATCGTGACGAAGTCGCGCGCCCACCTGGCTTCGAAGAACGTCTGCGGACCCTGCACGGTCGAGGGGAGCAGCTTGCGGCCGTTAGACGGGGCAGCCAGGGCTCCCGCCGGAGGATCGTAGGTCACGAAGACGGGCCAGGCGGGATTGATGTCGAGTTGCATGCCACGTATGACCCCGGCATGCACGAGAAGCTGGGCCAGCTGCAGCGGATCCAGGGCCGGGCCGGCCGCATAGACCAGGGCCCCGTCGGCGGTGATGCCCAGCCCGGAACGCCACTGGTGCTCGACGCCCGGGACCCCGTGACCGCAGGAGGTCGCCGCGCAGGTCGAGCCCCACGCCCGCCAGTTCGCGCTTGCCGCCAGCCGAGTCGGACGACCTCCGGCCACGAGCGGCACCAGGTTCTGCCGGACGCTGACGACCTGCCGGGTCATCGTCACGTCGCTGCCCCAGGCGCCGATGTCCACGCTTCCGTCCGCGTAGATCACCAGGGAGGCCGCCCGGGCCCGCAGCGGGTCGATGATCCGGCCTTCGGTGTAGTAGCCGCCGTGTGCGTCGTGCATCTTGAACCCGCCGTTGAACGCGGCCACGAGCGTTGCGGCCTGGGCTGGCGCCACGGGCGCGGTATACCGGTACGGTCCTCCGCCGGGGCTGGCCGAGCCGGAGTACAGCCGGGCGGACAGCAGGCCGGTGTCCATCCACGCGATCCCGGCCGACTGCGTGCCGCCCGGCGGGATCAGGGCGGTCTCGTAGACGGTCGGCACGCCGCCGACCAGGCGGCCGGCCGGGCTCCACACCCCCTGCCCGGCGGCCGCGGACCGCCCGAACGGCACCAGCGCGATGGGGCGGGGCAGCGGCGACCCGGGAACCGGGTCGCCGCTGGCGGGCGCCGCCGTGCGCCGTGCGGCGGCCGGATGCCGTGCGGCTGCCGGGACCGTCGAGGCGCCGGGGCCGCTGGCATGGGCCGCCATGGGCGCGGTCGGCGGGCCGGTGCTGCACGATGTCAGCGCCAGGCCCACGATGGCCGCCGGTACCAGGCGCGGCAGGCTCCTCTTCATGCGCCCAGGATGCTGCGTGACGATGAAAGGATCGTGAAGAGCCTGGTGCGGTGGCTAGCTGCGGGGTTCCAGGTGCAGCGCGAGCCGGGGACATGCCCTGACGGCGGCGGAGGCTTCCCCGCGCAGCGCGTCCGGCACGTCCTGCTGGCAGAGTATGGGGAATCCCCAGTCGTCCAGGGCGATCAGGCCGGGCAGCAGTTCGGCGCACAAGCCTCGTCCGTCGCAGGCGATCGGGTCGACCCTGAGCCGGAGACCAGCGGTCATGGCCGGGCCTGTCCGGGGACGGGGAGGATGCCTGCGGCGCCGGTGCCGCTGCACCAGCCGCGGGAATGCAGCCTGGCTTCGGCGCGGAACACGCGCAGCGCGCTGCCCACCATGAGCGCGGTGCCGTCCGGGTGCCGGCAGGCGCCGCGTCCGGTGACATCCCCGAGCCAGCGCTGCACCGTGGCGAGGTCGCAGCGTGTGCCCGCGGCCAGGCGGTCAAGCTGGCCGGCGATCGCGTGGAGCCCGAAGAGGCAGGGGCCGCACTGGCCGGCCGATGAGTCGGCCAGGTAGCGGGTGATGCGGGCGGTCTCGGCTAGGCCGCAGGCGGTGCGCGGTAGCGCGGCCACCACCCCGGCGCCTGGGCCCGCGTCGGCGGGTGCTAGTCCCGTGGCGGAAAACGGCAGCGGCAGGACGGTGCCCGGCTCGGTCCAGGTGCCGAAATAGCCGCCGATGAGCAGCGCGCTGAGCGGTGCTGTGGCCCCTCCGGCGAGCTCGATCAGTCCGCTGACGGGCGTGCCGATGCCGATCTCGTACACTCCGGGGCGCCGTACTGCGCCGAGCAGCGTGACGAGCATGGAACCGGGTTCGTCCGGTGTCCCGGCCGAGGTGAACCAGGTTGCGCCGTGCCGGAGGATCAGCGCGAGGTGCGCGAGGGTTTCCACGTTCTGCACGAGCGCGGGGCGGCGGCCGGGGCCGCCGAGCCGTGGCGGCCTTCCCGTTGGCGTGGCCAGTCCACGTTCGACCCAGTTCACCACGGCGCTTGCCTCGCCCGCGATGAAGCTGCCGGCCGCGGTCATGACCCGCACCGGGACCGGGTCCTGGCCGGCGCGGCGCCGCTCGGCGGCGGCGCGGCTGACGATCGGTGCCACGGCGTGGTGCGCCACGATCACGACCTGCCCGGCGCCGGTCAGCTCGGCCGCGCCGACCGCGCCGTCCAGGACCAGGTGCGGTGCCACGGCCAGCAGCATCTTGTCCTTGTCGCTGGCGGGCTCGCCTTCCACCCCGTTGGCGATGACGACCGGCCGGGGCCAGGCGGCGGCGAGAGCGCGCAGCTTGGCCGCGGCGGGGAAGGCCGCCCCGCCCCGGCCGGCCAGCCCGGCGCGTTCCACTTCGGCGAGGAGTTCCTCGCGCCGCCGCCCGCCGCCGGCGCAGTCCGGGCGGATCCCGTGGCGGGCCAGGTGCCCGGCCAGGGTGCCAGGCCGGGCGACGCGGTCGCCTGGCAGCAGCCGGGACAGGGATCCGGTGGCCGGCGGGCTTGTGGCCGGACGGTTCACCGGCGCGTCGCCTGCCGGGCCGGGACGCGGCGCTGAGCGCCGGCTGGGGGAGGGGCCGCGGTGCGGTACCGCACCGTGCCCGGGCGGGGGAGCGCTGCGACCGTCACCACGACTGCCGATCCCCATCCGATGACGGCGGCCCAGCCGCCGCGCAAGTCGTTGCCCGCGGTCAGCGCGTGCACGAACGCCGCCGGCCAGGCGAGATAGGCGAGCCAGTGGACCGCCCGCCACCAGCGGTAGCCCAGCCGGGACCGCAGCACGCTGGTCAGCAGGACCGCGGCGCCGATGTCGGCGGCCAGTGTTCCGAGGCCGACGGCGAGCCTGCGGTAGGGCGAGGCGAACGGGATGACTGTGGCGGCCCAGCCGATCGTGACGTACCGGTCGAGGAGTGCCGTGAGAACGTGCAGGGCGAGCAGCGCCACGGCGAACAGCGACAGGGTCCGGTGCAGTTCGGCGACCGCGAACCGGGGCCAGCGCCGGGGCGCCCAGCCCGCCCGGGTGGCGGCGCCTAGGACCACGATGGCGCTCAGCAGCACCAGCAGCACGAGCCCGCTGCCCCGCGAGACGAACCACAACCCCTGCGACCCGGTGACCGCGGCGGCGCTAGCCACGGTCACCCTGCTCTCCTGCCGCGCCAGGCAGCCGGCCGGGCAGCGGGCCGGGCAGCAGCCCGCCGCGGGAGCCCGGCCAGCCGCCCAGCAGCCGCACGATGCCGTGATGGCTCACCAGCCGGGCCGGCAGCCCGATCCCGGCCACCAGCGTTTCCGCGTCGCGTCCTGCCACGATCGCCGCGGTGGCGGCGGCGTTGGCCTCGGCGCAGCTGGCTGCGGCCACGCTCACCGTCCGCCAGGGGCCGCCCGCCGGGCACCCGGTACGGGGATCGATGATGTGGTGCACGGGCCGGCCGTCGCACTGCCACCGCCGGCTTGTCACTGACGATGTGGCCAGCCCGCCGGCCGCCAGCCGGACCACCTGGCCCGGCGCTCCCGCGCCGGGATCCTCCGGCCCGCTTACCGGATCGGAGGAGTCCGCGACGGCGACCGGCCACCCGCCAAGCGGTGACTGGCCGGCCACGGCGATGTCTCCGCCCAGGCTGACCAGGACACCTCCGCGCCCGAGGGCCCAGCCTGCAGCTGCGGCCCCGCGGTCCGATCCGAGCCCCTTGGCCGTGGCGCCGAAATCCAGGCAGACTCCTTCGGGCAGGCGCAGCGTGCGCCCGTCCATCGTGACCGAGCGCCAGCCGGGCACCGGACCCGGGCCGCCACGTGGCCACGGCGCGGGCGGCCCCGGGCCAATGGCTGCGAAATCACGGTCGTAGCCCAAGGTGATGAGCGCGCCGCCAACCGTCGGGTCGACCAGGCCACCGGTCCACCGGGCCGCGGCCAGCGCGAGGTGTACCACCTCCGCCAGGCCCCGGCTCAGCCGGTGCACCGTGCCGGGCGCGCGGTGGATCCGGGACAGCTCCGAATCGGCGCGGAACCGGCTGGCCTGCTGGTCCAGCCGCTCGAGCTCGGCATCCACCGCGGTAAGCGCCGCGGCCAGGCCATCGGCAGGCCAGGCCGCCACCCGCGCGGTGCTGCCAAGGGCCGCCCGGTCGGCGATGGCGACCGCGCCGGTGCCGCTCCCCACCCGGATCCAGGCCGGGGGGATCGGGTTGCCGCCTATGAGGGCCGGTCCGGGACTGGCCGGGTACGGGCTGTCCGTGGTACGGCGGACCGAGACAGGCATTAGGAATCCCCCCTCTCTGACCACTGGCCCGTGGTGATCACGGCCGGCACGCCGGTGCCCGCAGCCGGACCACCGGTGCCTGCTCCGCACGAGAGCACCGGCGCCTGCGCGCGGACGCCGGAACCGCCTGACGTGGCGACCGGCACCGAAACACACGGCTGGCGCGCCCCCGCCGCGCTGCCGGTTCCCGGCTGGCCGGCTACCCCCCGGATCACGGCCGCCGGGGCCGCCGCCGACGGCACGCTGACACTGACCCGGGCGAAATACCCGGTCGTCACGGCAGTCGCGGCGATCAGCGCGACAGCCGTCCAGTTCGACCAGCGGCGAACCCGGCGCAGGCCATCGGCCCGGGCCTCCCCGGCATGGCCCGGCGGCGGCCCGCCCGGTCCGGGCAGCCTCCTGGCCGCCGGCCGGTCCTGAGATTGCTGATCCATCTGACTCCTCCTGGCCCGAAACTCTGCGGTCCAGGATGCAAGCCCGCCAATGAGGCAGCTGTGAGAGAACCATGTGAGCCGCTTACATACGACGCCCAGCGGCGGTTCTCATCGTTTTCACATCTGGCGCCTCGTAGCCTGCTGGCATGCGGGTGCTCGTGGTGGAGGACGAGATCCGGATGGCCGCGCTGCTCAAGCGCGCGCTGGAGGAAGAAGGCCATGCGGTCGACGTGGCCGCCGACGGCCCGGACGGCCTGTGGATGGCCACCGAGAACACCTACGGCGCGATCGTCCTGGATGTCATGCTGCCCGGCTTGGACGGGCTCGAGCTGTGCCGGCGGCTGCGGGAGGCCGGAACTTGGGTCCCGGTGCTGATGCTGACCGCCCGCGACAGCGTGGGGGACCGGGTCCGCGGGCTGGACGCCGGCGCCGACGACTACCTGGTCAAGCCGTTCAGCCTGCTCGAACTGGCGGCCAGGCTCCGGGCGCTGGCCCGCCGCGATGACCGGTCCCGGCCGGTCATCCTGGCCGAGGGTGACCTGAAGCTGGACCCGGCCACCAAGCGGGCCTGGCGGGCGCAGACCGAGCTGCACCTGTCCCCGAAGGAGTTCTCCCTGCTCGAGCTGTTCCTCCGGCACCCCGGCAGCGTGCTGTCCCGCTCTCAGATCATCGAGGCCGTGTGGGATTTCGCCTATGACGGCGGGTCCAACGTGGTCGACCAGTACGTGAATTACCTGCGCCGGAAGATCGACGTGCCGTTCGGGCGGCGCGACCTGGAAACGGTCAGGGGCATGGGCTACCGGCTCCGGCACGCCGGGGGCGGGTAGCGGCATGCCGATCCGGCTCCGCCTGGCCGTCGCGTTCGCGGCGGCGGCCGCGGCCGTGTTCGCCCTGGGGGGCTGGCTCTTCATCAGTAGCCTGTCGTCGGCCCAGCTGGCCGGGATCGACTCCCAGCTCGCCGTCCAGCTCAGCCAGGCCGGCCGGTACCTCGCCGCGGGCAGTGGATCTGGCCCGGCCGCCAGCCTGGCTCCCGGCGAGTACATGATTCAGGTCATCGACCCCGCCGGCCGGGTCCGGGGCGCGAGCCCGGACACCGGAACCGCCCCGCTGCTCACCGCGGCCGAGCTGCGCCAGGCCCGGCAGGGCCAGATCTCGGTGACCCAGGCCGCCGATGAGGAGCCCACCCGCATCACGGCCGGGCCGCTGGCCGGCCATCCGGGATGGGCTGCGGTAGCCGGGCTTTCACTGGAAGGCTACGAGTCGGCGATGAGCCAGGCCGAGCGGGAGGTGGCCGCGGCCGGCGGGGTCTTCGTCGTGATCGCGTCCGTCGGGGCCTACTGGCTGGCCCGCGCCGCGTTGTCGCCGGTCGAGCGGCTCCGGCGGCAGGTGGCCGCACTATCCGCCCGCGGCGCGGGATCGCCCGGTGCCGGGCCAGGCCTCGAGGTCCCGGCGACCAGGGATGAGATCGCCGCGCTGGCCGGGACGATGAACGAACTGCTGGGTCGGCTGCGGGGGGCGCTGGCGCGGCAGCGGGCGTTCGTCGCCGACGCCAGCCACGAGCTGCGCACCCCGCTTGCGGTGCTGAGCGGAGAACTCGAGCTCGCGGGCCGGCCGGGACGCAGCCGCGAGGAACTGGCCGCCGCCGTCCATAGCGCGGCCACCGAAGCCGAGCGGCTCGCCCGGATTACCAGCGATCTGCTGCTGCTCGCCCGCAGCGACGACGATCGGCTCAGCCTCCGGCTCGAACAGACCGAGATACGGCCGCTCCTGGCGCAAAGCGCCGAGCGTGCCCGGCTTCGCCTCGCCGCCGCCGGTCTCGCCTGCCGCATCGATGCGCCCGCGGGCCTGCACGCCCGCATCGACCCGGACCGGATCTGCCAAGCCATCGACAACCTGCTGGACAACGCGTCGCGGTTCGCTCCTGCTGGCTCGGTCATCGTGCTGGCGGCCAAGTCCAGCGGCCCCGACGTCGACATCGAGGTCCGCGATGACGGTCCCGGCTTCCCGCCCGGATTCCTGCCGCATGCGTTCGAGCGCTTCCGCCGCCCAGACACCGGCCGCTCCCGCGACGACGGAGGTGCCGGGCTGGGACTGGCCATCGTCCAGGCCATCGCCGCCGCTCACAGTGGACTAGCGTTCGCCCGCAACACGCCCGGCGGCGGAGCCGTGGTCGGACTGCACCTGCCGCGCGGCAAGTGACTCCGGACATCCCCGTGAGTAGCCACAGGGAATCGATCTCAGGCCCGCCCAGGCTCCACGATCGCCACGACGTCTACCAGGCCAACGGCAGCTTCGTTACGCTTCGAGTACAAGCAGAGGCCGCGGCGATGCGGCGATGCCAATCCGCCAGGCCAGATCGGGCTTTCGACCCTGCGCTACACCACCCCGGGGTCACTTCATATGCAGCGCGTCCAGCGCCGCCTGCAGTGAGGCGGCGTTGGCCTCGCTGGTGTAGGTGGCGCCGGAGACCGCGTCGATCCTGGCGCTCTGGGCTGTGAGCACCTCGGACCGCAGCAGCGGGATGGCCTGCTCGCAGATCTGCTGGGAGGTGAACTCGGCGACCTGCAGGGTGGGCACCGAGACGTCGGTGATCCGGGTCCCGCTGACCGTCACCTTCACATCCAGCAGCCCGTACCCGAACTGCTCGGTCGCGCCCACGGCCCTGCGGACCGCACCTGGGCCCGCGACACCATGCGCCGGCGACGCGGACACGGGCGTGCGGGCCGGGCCGCCGCCGGTCCCGCCGCCGGGCTGCATCAGCGTGGCGGGCCGGGTATGGAAGCTCAGCACGCCGATGAACCCGACCACGGTTCCGGTCAGGACCAGCAGCGGCGCCCGCTTCATGGCTGTCCTCCCGGCCTGGTCACAGAGCGTATGCCTCATGGTGGATGGCCTCGTCGGGCACGCCGAGCCAGCGCACCAGTTCGACGATCTCGGTCACGAACCCTTCCGGGCCGCACACGTACACGTCGCGTCCGGACAGATCCGGGACCAGACGGCGCAGCGAGTACTGGTCGATGACGGCCTGCTCGCGGTGGCCGGTCAACTCGTGCAACCGGCCGCCGCGCCGCTTGACCAGGTCGGCGATCTCAGGTTCCAGCGCCAGGTCTTCCCGCCGGGCGGCCCGCAGCACGACCACCGGCCTGGCGCCGCGCGGCAGGTCTTCCAGCAGGGCCCGGACCGAGGTGACGCCGATCCCGGCCGCGATCAGCAGCACTCGCGGCCGCCGCTGGGCGTGCCGGGTGAACACACCGTACGGTCCCTCGATGGCCACCCGGGTGCCCGGCTCGAGCCGGGCCAGCGCGCGGGAGTGGTCGGCGACCCCCTTGACCGTCAGCCGCAGGTAGGGCGGCACCGGAAGGGCCGACACCGTGTACGGGTGCGCCTGCCACCACATGCCCCTGGTCAGGAAGCGGCCAGAACAGGAACTACCCGCCGGATATCGGCAGCCGGTCCAGGCGCTCGCCGCGGCAGATGACCGACACCACCTCCGGCCCTTCCGTCCGTACCTCGGCCACGCGCAGCCGGTGCCGGACGCTGCGCAGCACCGGCAGGCCGATGCGGTAGACCAGGACGAGCCCGGCCGTCCCCGCCCACGCCACGGACCACACGAGCTGCGTCAGCGGGTGACCGACGAAGGACGGGCCGAGCACGACGACGTGAGCGAAGGACAGCGCCAGCGCCAGGTAGAGGTACAGGTGGACGGTCCACCAGACCTCCCGCCGCACCCGCCGCCGGACGGCCCGGATCGAGATCACGCCGGCCAGGCAGATCAGGGCCAGCCCGATCGTGGCGATGAGGACATCCGGATAGCGGAACAGGAGCGTATCCGCCTCGTGCCATACGCCGCTCCGGGCCGCCTGCGCGTACCCGGCCGTGATCAGCACCGCGTGGCAGACCAGCAGGCTGATCGGCCACGGGGCCAGCCGCCGGTGCCAGCGCAGCAGGCCGTCTTGGCCCAGCACCCGCTCGGACACCGGAATCCGGCTCACCAGCAGCACCATCATCAAGGCCAGGTACGTTCCCACCATGCCGGTCAGGTTGCCGGCGAAGGTCGCGAGCCCGCCGGGCGCAGTGAGCTGGCTGGCCGTCTCTGCAGTAACCGTCAGCGCGGTCGTCACGCCGAGCCCCACGCCGGCCACCAGCAGGACGGCCCCGGCGAAGGTCGGCCGCGGCAGCGGTGCGCTGCGGCCCGGCGTACGGCGGTACGTGCCGGGGCCAGCCAGCAACGGCCTCGCCGCGGATCCCGGGCCAGCGCTCATGCCCATCAGCATGTGACACGATCGTGACAGCCTCATGAAGCACACGCCGCCCCGACGGCTTCAAGTCCCGTCACTAAAGGCCGGTAGCCGCGAAGGCACGATGCCGGTCAGCATCACCACGCACGCGCCGGCCGCCGCCAGCGCGCTGGCCGGATGCGGCGGTGCGCCGCCCCGCATCCGCACATTCCCAAGGCGACGGCCAGCCCGGCGGCGCCGATCCCGGTGACCGAGGACCGGCCAGCCCGCAGAGCCCACTCACCCGGTCACGGGGTGGGTGGGCGTGGACCCGCCCGGCAGCAGCAGGTCGAAGCCGTCGGGGGTGTTGAGCTGTCCCGGACGCGTGCCTGCCGTGCCGGTGATGCCGTACTGCCATACCAGCGCGCCGGTGGCCGGGTCGATCGCGACCATGCGGTCGTTGTAGTCGTCGTTGGCCATGAAGACGCCGCTGGGCAGCAGCTCGGCCAGCGACGGATGGTTGAGCATGCCCGGTCCGGACGCGGCCCGGTAGCGGTACAGGATCTTGCCCTCGCGGTTGAACTCCAGGATCTGCCCTGGGGAGGCGTAGTCGGCGATCAGGTATCTGTCCGGGCCGAGCTGCTGTGGGTCGGACGGGTAGCTGATCGGAAGCTGGACCGTCCACACCAGCTTTCCCGACGGGGTGTACTCGCTGACCCACGACCCGTTGATCTCCGAGATCAGCAGGTTGCCGTCGGCCAGCGGGGTGTCGCCGTTCGGCGAGCCCATCGAGGTCGGCGGGTGGTGCACGCAGGCGCCGTCCGTGCCGATCTGGTGCGCGACCGTCCGGTTGGCGTTGATGACCAGCACCCGGCAGTTCTGCGCGTCGGCCACCGTGACCTGCCCGTTCTTCAGCAGGTAGGCGTCGTCGGGCTCGTTCAGGTACCCCGGCGCCGTCCCTGGGTGCCCCGGATGGCCGAACGACCAGATGATCCTTCCGGACGGGTACGCGAGCTCGATGATGGTCTCGTTCTGCTCCTGGTTGGAGATGATCGCCGTGCCGTGGTTCATGAAGAACGCGTCGTCGGGGTAGTAGAACCGCAGCGGATCGGCCGGCAGGCCTGGCGACGGGTAGCGCCACACCACGTGCATCGCCGCGTCCATTAGCAGCAGCCGGTTGTTGCCGCGGTCGGCGATGAGCAGCTTGCCCCCGAAGTATGGCGAGCCCGCCCCTGCCGCGCCCGCGGTTCCGAAGGCGCGGTCAGGGCGCAGCATCTGCACCGCCGAGACCGGGGTGCCGCCGGATTCCCCCCCAAGGATCCAGGCGGTGGATCCGGTCACCGCGACCGCGGCGTGGGAGACCGGTACCTGGAGCCGGCCCGCGGGCAGCAGCCCCCTGGTGGCGGGGTTGAAGGCCCAGATCGTCGACGCGGTGGAACCCCCCGCCCCGGACTGCCCGGACAGCTGGGTGGTGCCGAGGCCGGGGGCCGGCGGCCGGGCCGCCGGGCCGTCGCCGCCGGCCACGAACACCTCGCCGTCCACGCTGGCCGCCGCAGCGCCCGCAAGCGGCTCGGGAAGGGTGCCGATGACGGACGCCGTGTGCCGGGCCGGGGCCACCGCCTGGATGACCTTGAGGGCTGCCCCGGCGTCCGGGCCGGTGATGGCCTGCCCGCCGAAAACGTAGATCACGCCGTCCAGGGCGGCGACGGCCGGGTAGCGCACCGGGACCGGAAGCGCCGCCACCGTGGTGAAGGTCCTGCCATCGGTGCTGGCCAGCACCGACACGTCGGGCCTGCTCCCGTCGTAGCCGCCCACGACGTAGGCGGTACTGCCGATGGTGACCGCGGCGGCGTCAGAGCGCGGCGCCGGCAGCGATCCTGTCACGCGCGCGGCGCCAGCGCCGGAGAACGCCTGGACCGTACCCACGGTCACCGGCGACCCGCCCCCGAAGACCAGCGCCCGCCCGTCGAAGGTGACCCCGGCGGCATCGTGCAGCGGGGCGCTGAGCGCGCCGATCCGCCGGGTCGCCCCCGTGGCGATGCGCACCTCATACACGCCGCTGGCTGACGTGCCGGCCGACGTCAGGCCGCCGAGCACGATCAGCTGACCGGGCGGCCCCGGCACCGCCCCGCGCGGCTGAGCGGGGCCGCCAGGTGCCAGGGCAGCAGGCCGGACTCGGCGGCGTCAAGGACGGGCGGCGCGGCCACGGCCCGGAGCGGCGGCAGCGTGGTCCCATGCATGCTGGTGCCGTGCATGCTGGTGCCGCCGCGCGGCAAGACCGCGAACCACGCGACAGCGGCGACGATGACCACGGCCACCGTCGCAGCGGCGGCACGCCTGCGCCGCACCCGAGCGGCCGCCCGGCGCCGCCTAGCACCCGCCTGCGGCCGTCTCCTCGTGCCCGGCGATGCTGACACCGGCCTATCATGCCGTAACACACATGACAGCACCATGAAGAAAAGCCAGCAGTCCCGGTTCTTGATAGCCGGACCGTGGCGACGTAGGTTTCCTGGCCCTTGAGCTCGGTCCGTCCCTTGAGGTCGGTAAGGAAGCCGTCACTGTCCCAGTTCGCCAGATCCGATCCAATGGCCACACCCCACCGCCCGGGAAACTGCCGCCAAGCTGGCGGGCCTTCTCGCGCTCGTGGGCGCTTTGCGCCTGGCTGCCAGCTGCCTGGTTACGGGATGATGCTGTGCGAGCCGCCAGATTTGGCCGAGAGGTGATACGTGGCGACCGCCCGCGCCAGGCCGGCCGCAAGCGAACCGCACAGCAGCAGCCAGCAGGGTGAGGCACTCGGCGGCGAACAGCACGAGCAGCACAGCTCCGGTCATCGCCGTCAGGCTCTCGTTGCCCGCCGGGTTGGCGCGGCAGGTCGGCTCCGCGCGGACTTGGGTTTCCCGCGTGGTCACCGCCTCAGGTTAGGCCCCGCCCGCCCGCTGCCGACATGGGCCTGGCCGCCGTCTCCAGCCTGGGGATACCCACCGTCTTTAAGTAGACCTAGGTACACCCGGTCCTCGATCACGCGAAACACGTCCGGTACCGGTGGAGGATCCCAAGATGACCGTGGCGGACTTTCGTTCCGGTGTTCCCCCAGTGCCTGAGCGCTTCAGGTTTGCTTCATGTCCGTCATGCAGTATCGGTCCAGTTGTGAAATCTCGTTGGAGGGGACGGCGCCGTGCCGCGATCGGAATGGTTCGGCAGACAGCAGCCCATGCTGGCCGCTGACGGGACCGCCGCAGCCAAACCGGCAGGGTCGCGACGGAGGGGGCGACGAGGCGCAGCCGTGATCGCTGGCGGTGCGGCAGTGGTCGTGGTAGCAGGCGTGGCGATCGTCACTTTCGTGTCACCAGGCAGCCGCGCTGCCGCGGTCCTGGCCGCCCAGGCCGCGGCCCGGCAGGACCGGCTGGCCAGCCCGCTGCGGGTTCTGTCGGTCACGCCCGCGGCTGGCGCGACGGGCGTCAACGGCGCGGCCCCGATCCGCGTGCGGTTCTCCGCGCCGCTGGCCGCGGACACCCCGATGCCGGCGCTGTGGCCGCATGTTGCGGGCAGCTGGCAGGTCCAAGGTGACACGGCGGTCTTCACCCCCGCAGTCGGGTACGTCCAGGACACCCGCGTGACGGTGAAGATCCCGGGCGGGCCGGACGGGATGACCTCGGCCGGCCGGGCCAGCGCGGGCACCGCAGGACTGCTGGCCTCTAGCGTCACTCAGAGCTTCACCACCGGCTCGTTCACTACCTTGCGCCTGCAGCAGCTGCTGTCCCAGCTGGGCTACCTGCCGCTGACCTGGACGCCGACGGCCAAGGCCGGCATCAGCCCCGGCAACGCCAACGCCGAGCTGTCCGCGGCATACCAGCCGCCCGCGGGAACGTTCAGCTGGACCGGCGACTACCCGCCGGACCTGAAGGATCAGTGGAAGGCCGGCTCGGGCAACATGCTCGACGCCGGGGCGGTGCGGGCCTTTGAGTCGGTGACCGGGCTGACCATGGACGGTTATGCCGGCCACACGGTGTGGTCCGGCCTGCTCAGCGCGGTGGCCAACGGCCAGCACAACCCGAACGGCTACACCTACGCGCTGACCAGCCAGGCCCTCCCGGAGACCATCAAGATCTGGCACAACGGCCGCCTGGTGCTGGACAGTGCGGCCAACACCGGCATCCCCGCCTCGCCCACCGTGGACGGCACCTTCCCGGTCTACCTGCGGTATTACTTCCAGATCATGCAAGGCACCAACCCGGACGGCAGCCAGTACGCCGACCCGGTCTACTACGTGTCCTACTTCAACGGCGGCGACGCGGTGCATTACTTCTCCCGGGGCGGCTACGGGTACAACCAGAGCCTGGGCTGCGTGGAGCTGCCCTGGGACGCCGCGAAGAAGGCGTACCCGTACCTCACCTACGGCAGCCTGGTCACCGTCACCGGTCCGGTGGGAGGCTGAGCTGACACGAACTGCGGGGCGGTCTGGAACGGGCCCGGCCGCAGTACGCCGGAAACCGGCGAGTTACGCAAACCGGGCCGGCCGGGCAACCGGCGGGTGCCCTGCGGTCAGGCGTGCCTGGTGAGGGCCATGTCACCTCCCGGCTCTGCCCTGCTGGCGGCACGTCGCGCCACCGTCGTGGTGCGGCGGCAGGAGCGCTGGCTGCCGATGGCCGGGGCTGTGACGGGCCTGGCGGCGCTGATGGTGTACCTAGGGCCGGGCCTGGCGGCGCCCGGCGCGCATTGGCCGTTGTGGGACGTCCGCGTGTACTGGTGGGGCGGTCAGCAGGCCGCTCGCGGCGGCGCGCTGTATGCCCCCGGTGCCCGGTACAGCTTCACCTATCCGCCGTTCGCCGCCGTGATCTTCAGCGCCGCGGCCAGCGCGCCCGAGGGTTCGCTGGCGGCCGTCATCACGGCGGGTAGCGTCGGCGCGCTGGCGGTCTTCTGCGCGCTGGCGCTCGGTGCGGCGGGGGTGCAGCGGCGCCCCGAGACCGTGTTCGCCGTCTCGGCGCTGGCCCTGCTGACCTGGCCGGTGGCTTACACGCTGCACCTGGGCGAGGTCAACCTGATCGTGGCCGCGATGGCCGGGGCGGACCTGCTGCGCCGCCGCGACGGCGGCTGGTGGCAGGGGATCGCTACCGGCCTGGCCGCCGGGATCAAGCTCACCCCGCTCATGTTCGTGGTCTTCCTGCTGATCACCCGGCGAGTCAGGGCCGCCATCACCGCGGCCGGAACTTTCGCCGCGACCATCGCTTTGGGTGCGATCCTGCTGCCCTCGCAGTCCCGGACGTACTGGCTCGACGGCGCGTTCTGGCGCCAGGACCGGATCGGCAACCCGGCCAACCCCTCCGACCAGTCCCTGGCCGGAGCCGTGGCCAGGCTGGCTGGCACCGGACACCCGGCGCAGACATGCTGGCTTGCCATAGCGCTGGTGACGGGCCTGGCCGGAATGGCAGTCGCCGTTTCGGCACACCGCCGCAGCCACCAGCTGGCCGGGGTGACCTGCTGCGCCATCACCGGCCTGCTGATCTCTCCCTTCTCCTGGACCCACCACTGGGTATGGGCTGTCCCGCTGTGCGTGACGCTGACCACCACGGCGCGGCGCCGCCGCTCGCCCTGGTACGGCGTGGCCGCCGCGGCAGCCGCCGCCGTCTTCTCCGGAGTCCTCCCGCTGCCGGCACACGGCTACCCGCTTAGCCCGGGCCGGCTCCTGCAAGGCGACCTGTACGTGCTGTGCGGCCTGACCGTGCTGGCCGGCGCCGCCGTGGCCCTCACCCGGGCGCCAGCTGCACGGCAAACCGGCCAGGACACGGCACATGACCGCACGGTGACATCGAACCAGACGGGTGAGCAGACTCATGCCGCTTAGCTGTCCAAGCACCCGGCGACGTGCCCAGCGACGCGCCGGCGCAGCGATGTCAAGCCCGCCGAGGAAACCGGCGCCAGCCGGACACCAGGATGCTCCGGGCCAGGATTCACCCGGGTCCGCACACGTCCGTCACGAGGACAACGCGGCCCCGGCGGCCGTCCGCGCCCGCCCCGGGACGCGAGTGAATCAGACCCAGATCTGACACCAAGGCCAGGACCTTAGGCCGGGCCGGAACCATCGGTCTCGCTGGGCTGCTCGATGAGCTGCTCTTCGACGGCGAGATCGCCCGCAAGGGCATGCCCGCACCCATCCAGGCTGGCGCCGTAGGAATTGGAGGTTGTAACCACGTCACTGTCAGCTCATGGGCAGAGCTGTCGATGATCACAAACCTGCTTCATGCGCGCGTCATGGTGCCGGTACTACCATCAAGCCAACTGCCGAGAGATGGGATCCAGCGCCCACCTGCACCCCCCGGCGCTGGGTCCCGTGCGCAGAGAACGGAGGCCCGGCCGGAGTCCGGGCCTCCGTCCACGGAACCCTGGCGCCCGCCCCGCTCCCCGGCGTCCCTCCGGGCGTCAGGGTTCCCCCTTGGTCTGTGTCCCTCCCGGTAAGAAGCATGGGGAATAGGGCAACCCCCGGCATCCGCGCTGTGGCCCGGTCTGCTGGGGGTTGTCGTAGTTGGAGTTCCCCGGCCGCCGCGCCGCCAGCAACCCGGGGGCTTCATGTTCTTGCTGACACGGGACCGGCCGGCCTGGTAGGGACCTGCGTCCCGGCCTTGCAGGGACCTATGTAATGACTTCGGCGGGAACAGGGATCGTGGCTGGTCGGCGCGGTGCCGGGCCTGGCTCGCTCACCTGCTCGGGGATGCGGTCCCGGGGGGGCCGTGCGTTTATCCCGCGGGCTTACCTGTTGGCTAGGGGCGCGGGTACCGGCCGTCCGCGTGCCGCGGACAGGACGGCGGCGAGGATCATGAAGGCCATGAGGGTGTAGAAGGCGGCGTGCAGGCCGGTGGTGAACGCGGCTGCGAGGTGCCCGTGCAGGCTGGTGGTGCCGACGAAGATCGCGAATGCCAGGCTGCGGGAGATGGAGCGGGATGCGGTGAGTATCGCGACCGCGAAGGAGAAGACCATCCCGACGTTGGCGAAGGTGCGCAGCATGCCGGAGGAGATTCCGAGCATGGTGGGCGGGGAGGCTTTCATGACCGCTGAGCTGTTGGCGGGGAAGAACGCGCTGGCGCCGATGCCGTTGACCACGCTGCCCGCCACGACCAGCCACAGCCCGCTGGTCAGGGTCAGCTGGGCGTAGATGGCCAGCGCGATGACCTGGATGCCCAGGCCGGCCGTGGCCGGGATGACCGGGCCGGCCCGGTCGGCGAGGCGGCCGGCCAGCGGCCCGACCGCCGACCCGATGATGTACCCGGGGATCAGCAGCAGCGAGGCGTGCAGCGGCGACAGTCCGCGGGGTCCTTGCAGGTACATGATGACCAGGAACAGCACGG
>Ga0187769_10000472_pt1 | contig 22003 bp, 21 predicted proteins | sample 0116_SJ02_MP02_1_FD_133140 | JGI IMG/M metagenome (GOLD analysis project Ga0187769, IMG submission 133140) | Tropical peat soil microbial communities from peatlands in Department of Meta, Colombia - 0116_SJ02_MP02_10_MG | ecosystem: Environmental > Terrestrial > Soil > Wetlands > Peat | place... | reverse complement strand
GCGCGTTGGGGGAATACCGAAGCGCACACTTAGTCCAGCAGGGACCGTAGAATATGCGATCGTAGCAAGATCGAGTCCCGGTTGATACAGAGGGCGGGAGCTGCCGTCCGCTAGAGAAAAGGGTCGCATCCTTCAGTCCCTTCGAGGGACCGGCGACGGCCTTCTATCTCTTTCGAAGTGGCGAGACTGAATCCGAGAACGTACGGAAGGACCACCCAAACGCGTAAGAAAGAACTCGACTCACCAGGGTAGCGGACCTGTCCGAAATGGAGGTGAGTTGAATTTGAGTGAAGATGCTACGTCGGCCCAAACTGACCAGATGCGAATCAAGTACGGCTACTACATTGTGATTGCAGGCTTCCTTCTCGTCGGCCTCGCCTTTGCTGCCTCACTCCTGAAATTCACCATGGCCGCAGATGTGTCATCGGTGTTCGGCCTGATAACCGGTGTCGTCGGCACCCTCGTTGGTGCCTTCTTTGGAGTGCAGGTCGGGTCCCAGGGCAAGGAGAGCGCAGCAAATGCCCAAAAGAAGGCTGAGAACGCCCAACATAGGGCTGAGAAGTATGTCAGCCATCTGGCAGCAATAGGGGGCGAAAAAGCGAAGGGCGAGCTCGAAAGGCTGGACAAGCTGGATAACAAGACCCTAGGCATCGCGTGAGACGTACGCGGGAAGGCTGGTGGGCGCAGTCCGTCGCGGGCACCGGCGAGGACACCATTCCGCGACCAATGGTTAGATAGCCCACGCAGCCCGCAGCTGACGAGTTGCAGTCCTTCTGGAGGGCCCTCTGGAGGCGGGAAGAAGAGTTCTTGTCTTCGGCCGTGCCCGAATACCGCCACGGTGCGTCCCTGGTCAGCGTATCCGCCCTGGCGGGGCAATTCTACTGCGAGTACAAGGCCGAGAACGAGTTCGTCCTCGGGGAAATCTCGACTGAGGCTAAGGCCAAGGGCACAGAGCTACACGACGAACTCATACCAGAGGTCGAGGTCACAGCGACAGACTTCGCCAGATTGGTCAGCGGAAGGAAGCCGAGTTACGCAGTGCTCAGAGTGTGGGGATCAGTCGGCGGCCTCAGGCTGGTTGGAATACCCGACCACATCGTCTGGTCAACGGGAAAGCCTCTCTGGCTGGTGGAACTCAAGACGACGAAGGGCGACCCCAATCCCCTCTGGGAGGACCAGGAGAATCAAGCCAGGGTCTACGGCCTGCTTCTGGACTTGATGGGGTTCGACTGCTCCAGGCTCAACCTGGCGGTGGTGCGAGTCAGAGCGCAGGACTTGCCGGACGATGAAAAGAGACGCTGGACCTCGGAGGTGTCGGACGCTCTGCTGTCGGGGAAGACGAAAGAACTGGAGTTGAAAAAAGGCGGATCGATGAAGATACACACCTTCACTCACAACAGAGAAACTGGCGCGGCGGCGGTGATGGCCAAGGCTGGATACTGGACCGGCGAGCGGGAACCAACCTCGAGCACGAGCATCGGGAAGTGCAGGGCCTGCGAATTCAAATCCGTCTGCCCCAAGTCTCTCGTAGGACCGGGGTGAAAAATGACGGGCGAAGTCAAAGACTCGGGATCCTACCAGCTGGTCATCAGACTCGCCGAGGAACGAACCATGGTCATTGGCAGACGTGGAAGGTTCGCCTTTCCCCCCGGTTACTACGTCTACACCGGAAGGGCCGTGCGTGGGCTTGAATCGAGGGTTGCGAGGCATCTGAGGAGGAATAAGAAGATGAGGTGGCATATCGACTACCTCCTCAGGCACGGAAGTGCCATTGAGGTCAGACGGTACCTGGGCGACCTATCCGAATGCTCCCTCAGCCGAACAGTCGAAGCCCTCCCTGGAAGCAGGGTTGTGGTTCGGATGTTTGGCTCTTCTGACTGTAGGTGCTCTGCCCACCTCTTTCACTTCCGGCAGAACCCTTCAAGAGAGCTCGATGACTTGTACCCGCATTGCCAATCATCAGAGCTTGGTCCGAGACGAAGCGTCAGGAAAACTTGAACGTGCGCCCGCGTGTTCAGGGTTCGTTGGGCTCGGACCGCTTCTTACGAAGTGCCACCATGCTGACCACGACCGCCACCGCGGCGACGGCGCCTAAGAAGTAGGAGACGTACGTGAACCTCTCCTCCGACTCGTTGGCCTGGTTCAGGCGTGATGACAGTGAACCAATGCTGGAGTTCAATCGTGAGACAAGTGATGTGATATTGGCGTTCAGTTGCCTCAGCTGCCCCGAGAGGGAAGCCATGTGGGCATCGGTGCTGAATGACGTCGTTAGCGTCGACGAGATTCCGTCTCCTTGAGTTACAGTCACTAGCAGCGTATGAACGCCGTCCGAAAGTTTCGCGGTGTCGAGGGCGTAGATGTATGGCGCGTTACTGGGAGGAAATGCTTGCAGCGCCATCCCGTCAACGGAGAACGCCACTGATGAAATCTGCTCGCCCCCCACGGAGGCGCTGATGTTCAGCGTACCGTTGTACGCAGAAGCTCCTGCGGGTTGCTGGACTTCGATTGTTGGCAGAGGCGGCGAGATCGACTGGTATGAAGATGCCGCGAGTGAAACGTTGGAACCGCTCAGCGCCAGAGAGCCAACGCTGGAATCAGCGAGGCGAAGCTCGCTGTCCGAGGCAGAAATCGCGCCGCCGGACACACTGATTAGATTGAGATCCGTGTCGCTGGCGTTCAGTGTACCCGATATCGAAGAGTCGCTAATCGTGACGGCACCTCCACGAATCGCGTTCGAGCCCAGGAAGACGTCGTTAGAAAGCGCCGCAGAGGTCGTTATAGTGTCGCCGCTGAACGCCAGCCCTGACGTTTGCTGTAGGGAGCTGACCGTCTGGTTGGCCACTAGAGTGTAAGGCTGGATGAAGAAAGCCTGTTGCGTGTTGACGTTCGTGTCGGTCGGAACTCCATCATAGGAGTGGCCGGTCACGAACACGTCGTAGGGCCCGGAATAGTACAAGGCATAACCAGTAATTGGTGCCAAGGTGGCGTTGTTGTAAGGAGAGGGGGCGGTGAAGTTTCCGACCCACCTATCAATTGCTGGACTGTAGCTTAGTTGGATGAGGTACCCCGACTGGAACTCTACGTTGTTGACCTCAGTGTAGAGCTTCGACACGAGCTGCGGGTAAACAAATGCGCTGTATTCGCCGAACCGCGTCTCAGTCCCGTTTGAGTAGTGTATGTCTGCTGTTATGTGCGCACGTTGTCCTTCATAAAGCGTGGGAGGAGAGACGGCGATCCTTGGAATGCTGGCCGGCCCCGTCACCAAGACCTGGGCGAAGAATGAGCCATTGATGCCATTCACTCCGAAGTCCGTCTGAAGGGTTACCGCGGTATAGCTCGCGTTCAGAAGTATCGTGTACAACCCGGGAACCGCGTCGGACGGCACCGTGAGCTCGCCGGTGTAGTTGATCCCTCCCGTGCACAGGACGACGTACTGGTCGCAGGGCTGCAGGACCACGTTCGTCCTCGCTACCGTCGCGCCGGCTGGGCTGACCAGCATGGCGCTCACATTCGAGCCTTCCTTGACGTCGAGTCCCAGCGTCTGGCCAGTCTCCAGCGAATAGACATTCTGGAGATTGTCGGGTGCCTCGGGGACCGCGAGGACCAGCAGTGACTGGCCTGGAGCGACCGCCCCTGGCTCGGCCGCGACCTGCGGAAAGACTTCCGTGGTCTGGAGGTAAATCCCGTTCTGGAACGGCAGGAAACCGTACGTGTCGCCCTGCAAGGTCAAGTCGGTGGGTCCAGTGGGGTAACTCTTGGTCAGGTTGGCGAAAGCGCCGCTCGAGACCGATGCAGACGGAGTCAGCTGTAGGGTGTCGACAGTGGTATAGCGGTTCTTCAGTATGCTGTAAGAGTTGACTTCCATTGCGATGCTCTCGGGTGGAGCGGGGTTCCCGTTGATATCGGCCGCTGTGACCGTTACGTTCAGCCCACCAACTGTAGTCCAAGGTTGAACGGGGGATGGCGAAAGGAACGTCGCCAGATAGCCCGCGAAGAACCGCGCGAGGCCATTGCCGGACAGGCCGGCCGAGCTCCCCTGAACATTCAGGAAGGCAAGGCCCGACTGCTGCCCAATCGTCATCGTGGCGGTCCAGGCGCCGAGCGTGCTGTCGTACGACATAGGGGTCCCGTCGTAGGCGCCTCCCAGGGTTTCTACGCTCGCCGTGAAGTTGCCAGTGGTGACGCTGGCCGCCCCATTCATTATTGTGGCCTCGGCCTTCAGCGTTTGACCAGCCGTGAACTCATCGCTCTTCCCCGTCGCTTGGTTCTCCACGCTGACGGAGACGTTCAGACCTGGATGCAACCCGGTCGACTTGTAGTACTGAGCTAGCTCGCCTATGTTCGGGGCGCCCCAGCCGCTGGCAAGGTTGTAGCCCTTGGACGGTACGAAGGGCACCGTGTAGCCGATTGGAGTGGGCACGAAGACCTTTTGCCTCTGTACAGGGTTGTTCCCAATCGAGTAGAGCGTTGGTGTTATGAGCCCCAGCTTGCCGCCGCTAGACTGGGCGACGAGGGTTAGGAGACCAGCCAGCAGCGGAGAAGATTCCGAGGTTCCCCCGACTCCGCCTAGCTCTCCCACGGCTACTATGTAGGTCGCTGGGTCTACGCCGGCCTGCAGCACAAGGTCCGGCTCCATCCTCCCATTCGGGTAAGACGCAGGAGTCGGCTCGTTCTTCTGATACCAGGGCTTGGGTTCGAGCATGCTCACCCCCCCGCCTCCGCCACCATAGTTCACCAAGTTCGGGACGAACGCAAGATTCGACCAGGTCGTCTGGGTGGACTGTTCCGTACCGTTCAGCTCGGTGTTGACGTAGGACTGGCTGCCGCCTACAGATGTCACGAAGGGGGAAGCGTCAGGATAATTCAGGTTGCCTAGCGGACCCGCGCTGTAGCCACTGCCCCCCGCGTCTCCTGATGAGACGAGGAAGGAGATTCCCTCGAGCGAGCCGAGCATGTACTGCTGGTCGGCCAAGTAGACGTCGAAGTACACCGCAGAAGGACCCACCTCCGAGACTTGCCAGTCGCCGTAGAACCAGCTGAAACTCTGAGAGAGGGTGCCGACCTTGTCGTCCTGAACGATAGATGCGATTATGTCGCTCAGAGTCAGCGCGTTGTTTGCTACATACATGATTTCGTTGGCTTTGGGGGCCATGGCGTGCGATACCTCTGCGTCCAGCGCTATCTCGATATTCCACGTGGTGTAGACTCCAAGATTCGGATCGTAGGGGCCTATCGGCACTACAGTGAAGTTGGAGTCGGGGATTCCGAAACGATGGTCAAATGACCGCAGGTCCTGGCTGACCGAGGGAGAGCCGAAGAAGTCCAAGAGTCCAATCGTCTGGCCCTGGCCCTCTAGGCCTTCGGCGTAGAGTGAAGTCGCGTTGTAAACCGCTTGCAACTGCTTCGCTGAAATGTCATTGGCCGGCAGGGTCACGTTGCCACCAGCTCCTGAAAACGAGGATGCCGCCAGGCGTGGCTTGACAAACAGAGCTGTGGCATTAGATGCGTAGATTCGTGCGCCCTCGAAAGTCGATGGGCCTGACGATTCGTAATACGAAAGGGTCCCGTTGGAATACATGTACACGTTGCCATGGAAGTGCGAGCTAACCTGGGCCGCGGTGGCTGAAACGACTATGAACGAGTCCATCGCGGTAGCGATTACGCGGAACCCATCTCCCTTTAGCTGACTCAGCATGGCATTGTAGGTGTCCGTAGGCAGGAAGTCTTGGCGAATCTCGGCCGGAGTGAGGAAGTGCCTGAACAGCGGGGATTGGGGGTCGGACACTTCTTGTGTCATCGAGCTCAACAGCCCTGTGTTTCGAAGGGGGATGGCCATGCTGAGAAGGACGGGCATGTCTTCGGGTGCCATACCCACGAATCTGAAGCTTGAAGGAGGACTCGACTCAGCCGCAGTGCCAGGCGTGAACGCGTGAGCCTGCGATGCCGGCATACAGGAGAGGACAAGCAAGAGCGTGATGACGGTGCTGGACATGCGTGCCCAAGATGTTCCTGCTCTTCCCAAGTCCCGGACCCCTTCCTGCTCGGCGCATGCAGACCATGTCAAATAGGCATTTCGAGGGGAACGGAAATGGCAATCAGTACGCCGTCTGGGTCTAATTGAAGACCTAGCGCATTCTCAAGACCCAGTCCTCAGTCTTGTCACGAGAAGCCGGCTCAGCCTGTCGCCTGTGACCGATGCGGTCGCAGAGCTTGGCCTTCGGATTCCGAACCAGGGCCCACGTATAGCGTTCATAAGTGGCGCAAGGTAGTCAATAGGGCACGGTATCGTGGCCATCACCATAGACGGGACGAGGTTCGAGCGAGCCGCAGAAAGGATAAGGGAATACTGTGAAGTCGAGGTCTACAAGGACAGGAACTACACCGGAGGTTACGACGACCGCCACAACATCACTGACTCGATAACAGCGGAAGACCTCGAATCGGCGAACAACCTGTACGCGGGGATCAGGCGAGCTGACTTCCAGAGGATAATCAACAACCCCGAAATTCCCCTAAAGCTAAGCGTCATCAAGGACCTGGAAATCGGGAACTTGACGGATGAGCAATGGAGAAACATCAGAGGAGACATTCTATCCCTGGTTGCCGTGTTTGTCTCCGTTCGTGGCGTCGACCTAGCCAAGACGACGAAGGTCCTCCACTTGAAGAGACCCCGCCTCCTCCCTCCCCTCGATTCCCTCGTTGTGAAGTTCCTGACTGGCAATGACATGGAGGTAAACCGCTTCTCTGAGGATGAAGTAATCCGCATCGGACGGGACTGCATGGAGATTGTTAGGGCAGACCTAGTTCAGAACCGGGCATCATTCGACGAGCTCCAGGAAAGACTGGTGGACCTTCCCATTCCGTTGACGATGGTCCGGCTGCACAACATACTCTGTTGGACGCAACAGAAATGGGTCAAAGAGCAGAATCCTCGCGCCAAGTATGGGACGGCCGTCGAGTCTTTGAACCAATCGCTGAATCAGGTCGCGGCTCCTACCAAGGCGCCGGAGACGGAGAAAACATCGCCTCCGACGGAGATAGCCTCGATCAAAGAGTTTCGCAGGGTCATCGCGCGGGCGGAAGGCGTGATTGTGATCACCACGACCAGACCGCCAAGGGCACATTCACCTCTATGCGATTTAGTGTCCGATGATCGTTTCGTAGAGAACACATCTTTAGGCGAGGGCAAGAAGGCGAAGTACTATTGGAGTGCCAGCCTATTTGAAGCGCGGAGGGACTTCGGGGCGGTAGGGTGCAAGAGGTGCAGACCCTGAAGGGGAGAGGTGGGGCGCTGGGGGGCGCTGAATGGTTAATCTGCAGGAGAGTCGTCCGGCAATGCGAGGGTTCCGTCGCGTAATCGAGGAGCCCCCTCAGCAAGAGTCCCTTGCCTCGGTCTGAGTCCCTCGGCGAATATCCCCCTTCGGCGTGAGCGCGATGCCTTGAGGGGTTCGGTCAGCCGAACGTAAAGGTGTACAGCTTGAACCCTGGGCCAGCGGTTATCACCAGCTCGTGCCATCCATAGGACGGCCCATTCACGATGTTGTAGAGTCTCGCCATGGACACTGTGGTGGAGGCGAGCCCGCCTTTCAGTCCCATGTCCGTCCCGAGGTATGCAGGGGAAAGGTTTCTCCCGTCTAGCTCCGCTGAAATGGTGCTGGAGTTCCCCTGCGCGACGATGTTGACGACTTTGGCATCATAAACCAGATATACTTTCGAGTTGTTTCCTGCCGCAATCATTCCATCCTGGGCGTTATACCACGCCCCCGAGAAGTACGCCGTGCTGTTTTGCAGAGGACCGTCGAGAGTATAGTTCACGACCTGGTCGGGGGAGAATCCTTGTGCGTTCCCGATCGGAGATCGTGCGGTTCCGTAACCGACGTAGAGCTCAGGGGTCCCTATCTCCGCGAAGTTCACCTTGGTCGCGTTGACCGAGTTGGCGATGATCCCTGAGTTCAGGGTATAACCCGCCTCCTGAAGAAGCACCCTGATCGATGCCTCCGTCGAGTTGTAGTCGCCTTCCCCTATCTGTATCAGCCTGACGTCACCATTCTTGTCTATCAGATAGTCAGCAGGCCAGTAGTGATTGTTGTAGGCGTTCCATGTATCGTCGTTGTTGTCAATCGCTACGGGGTACTTTATTCCGAACGATTTGACGGCGGTAAGGACGTTCGTGAAGTTCCCTTCGAACTGGAACTCGGGAGTTTCAACCCCCACTATTACGAGGCCATCGTTCCCGTACTTGCTGTACCACGCGTTAAGGTAGGGAATTGTCCGTATGCAGTTTATGCAAGAATAGGTCCAGAAGTCGATTAGGACGACCTTTCCCCTGAGTTCAGAAATGTTGAGTGGAGGCGAATTGATCCAGCCCGCTATGCCTTGGAAGTCGGCGGCCTTCCCGAGGTCTGGGAGATTTGAAACGGCTCCGCCTGACTGTCCCTGGCCCTGAGTCAGCACAACAGTGGAGATGGCGGCGGCCGCGATGACTACGGCGACGATGCCGAACACCGCCACGTATGCATTAATCTTCATCGCTTGACTGCCTCCACCGACGTGCCAGAGACATAGGCAAGGAATGCTGGGACCAAGGGCAGGATGCAAGGCGAGATGAACGTCAAGAAACCTGCCGAAAGCGCGATTAGGAAGTTGAGTTGAAACTGTCCGAACGGGTTCGCAAGCGAGCCCAGGGGGCCGACGCCATTCAGGAAGATTTGTAGGACACCGATGTAGTTGGTGACCACCAGGAGTCCTACCGCCATCAGGAAGAGCCCGCTCACTATGCTGAAGTAGCGCAGAAATCTTCCGGTCTTTCTAAGGAACCCCGCCACCCTTGATATGAACGCCCCTGCCAGCAGGAAAGGGATTCCCAGCCCAAGTGAGAACGCCAGGAGGTAGATGAAGCCCAGGCCGGGCGAGACTGCGGCGAGGGTGTAGACGGAACCCAGGATCGCGCCCACGCATGGGGTCCATCCGAGCGCGAAGGAGATTCCGAACACAGATGACGTAATGTAGCTGTTCCTGAACTTCCTCACGTGGATCTTGTGCTCGACGCTGAAGAATGGGATAGCGTACTTAGCTGATGCAATCATGAGGGCGCCGAATGCTACGATGACTGAACCGCCGACCAGCCTGATGGTAAAGACAGCTTCTAGGGATGCCTGCGAGAGGGCCGTCTGCAGCAGGACGCCCACCACCGAGAAGACCAACGTGAATCCTAGGACAAAGAACGCGGAGTTCAGGAATACCTGTTCTCTCTCGTTCGCGAGGTATGGCTGCTGACTGGTCTCTCGCCTGTCTTTGTCGGCGTCCGTAGCAACTTTCGCAGTCATTTCTCCGTACCGCCTGTTCTCATGTGCCCACGGTGACACCGAAAACTGCCCCGACCGACGCGAACTCGAACACTGTAGCAGCCAAGAGATACGGCAGGACTCCTTCCTCGAAGAAAGGCGCCATCATGAAGTAGGCGAAGAGGGTCATGGCGTTCTGGAAGAGAAGCGCCAGAGCAAAGACAACTAGGCCAATGGTGTAGATGGACTTGCTCTTCTGGAAGATTCTCCCGTACAGGAAGAGCAGCCCTGCGAGAAGGAACACGTTAAGGGTGGCAAAAACGGTGGCCAGGACCATCATTAGAGCCAATGAGATTCTTCGGCTCGGGTCAGGCGTTTAACCGTTTGTCCAAATCTCTTCAGAAGTCTTCGCCTTCATGTCCAATGGATAAATACGGTGAAGCCAAGTAAGTGACGTTGCCGGACGACCCCGAACTCCGGGGCCTGCTCTGGTTCCTTCTCGGAGGAACGAGAGGGGGGCTGAGCAGGGCCAGAATAATCGACATGATTCGCGAACGTCCGTGGAACGTTAACCAGATCGCGAATCAGCTCGGCCTTCAGTACAAGGCCGTGCAGCATCATGTAAAGGTGCTCCTAAGGAGTTCGCTCGTAGTGCCCAGCGGCGACAAGTACGGGACGGTCTACTCACTGAGCCCGTGGATGAGCGGCCACATGGAAATCTTCGACGAAATCTGCGCCAAGCTACGGTTTGAATTTGACCGTTACCCAAGGCAGCCCTAGAGCCCCGCCTCTGCATTCTCATCATCACCGCGAGTGCGCGCGGGGTGGTCCAGAGCTCGCACTCCCCGAAGACACGGGTCACCTTCTCGTAGCTCCTTGGTTGGGCCAATGGCATCAGGTTCGTCGATTGGTACTACACCCGTAAAGTGACTCTCCGCTGACCCACCACCCCCCCGGGTCCTGGCTCCGGCAATGTGCAGTAGACCTAGCCCAGCGAGGGTTCGCGTTCCTGGCCTACTCCGCCCCTGAATCGTAAGGGGCCCCTGCGAGCAGTCGGGCCAGTGCGGGGGCCTCACGGAGGGCTCTCCGTCTTCCAGAAAGCACTTGCGCGGCTTTGCTGCCCATCGCTCGTGTCACACCGTGCGGGGTCTGTTCGATTGTGCCAGCTTCGCGCGAATGAACCTTACGACAGGCACCATGGTGCCAATGGATAGGTGATGGATTCGCCTTTGGGTACAGATGGTGTCGAGCCGCGAACCGCGAATCGTGAATAAGAAATCGGCCTGCACTGCTGCGTTGAGGTCCCCTGCTCCATCGCCGATGAAGACAACACGGTCCCCCTTTTCCCTGTAACACATCACCACGTCCTCTTTGAAATCCCTGGATGCCGAGTTGCGAAGCGGAGGAAAAGACAGCCTGAAACCCTTTCCTGCGACAAGTGATGATTTGGGACAGACGAGTCTGGGCGTCTCCAACCCTGATACTCGAAATGCGTGTCGGATGCAGAAGTCGAGACCGGCGCTTACTATGGTAAAGCCCACACCCAACCGCCTGCATTCGGAGAGCAGCTTGTCGCAGCCTTCTCTGAACTGGCAGAAGCCATCGATGTAGCCCAGTATCTGTTGGTGGGTGCGAACGTCGATCATGGCATATTGCTTGGCTACGCACTGTTCCACCGAAATCTTGCCAGTGGCGAGCAGTTGGTCGTATCTTTTCCATCCTCTCTTGCCAAACCTCTCCAGCGCGAGCTCTGGGAGGTCCTTCTCGACGAGCGTGCCGTCGAAATCCGCGACCACGGAAAGCATCTGACATTGGGTGGAAGGTTGAAGTGTGATAGCTCTTTCCAAGGCATTCTGCCTTCCTTGCCCCCGGGAGTAGGCACTTATTCCGGCCGCTCGGGCATTTGTTCATTCAGCTCCACAGGGCAGCCGGGGATTCGGAGGGCGTGTTGGTCTGGCGCGGCTGACGGGGCGCTGCCGAGAAACGGACCTCAGCAGGCGATCCTAGGAATTCGCCGATTCCGATGACTTCTTCTTCGACACCCCTTCTCTCGCCTAGGTTCAAAGGACGGAACGCCTCGACCGTCACCTCTACCCGGTGAGAGAGCTTGCTCATGCTCCAGACGCCCACTGCCTTACCACCTGTGATTACAGCGGGGTAGTTCCACCCCGCGGTTCGCCTGAAGATTCTGCCCCGATGGGCGTCGGAGACGAATAGATCTCTTGGAAAGTAGTGCATGGCGTAGCAGTCGAAACTTGGGAGCAGCCGGACTCCGCTAGGAGCTTCCAGGTCCCCAGCCTTTTCGGCGTCTCGCCTGAGCATTATGCCTCTGAAGCCGCCGAATTCGATCTCTTCCAGTTCGCCTTCAGTGGACTGGAGGATTGACCTGCTCCTGTCTCCTATGCCTCCCCACCAGCGGGCAAATTCCCCCACGGTCGTGGGACCGTAGCATTCGATGAATCTGCGGAAGAGCGTTACGAATGCTTGTTCTGTCGACGGCTCGTCCCTCGGATTGGTCCACTTCGGAGGACCGACGAACGTTACCTTGGACCCGATGCCCTCCCCGAAGGCGAGCCTTCCCTGATAGGCCGCGGGGCGCAGCAGCACCCCCCAGGGCGACCTGAGGTATCTCCTTGTCTTGGGAGCCAGATTCGTGCGTCGCTCCACCTCTCTCGACAGGTCTTCGCGGCTCAGCTTCTGCCTGGTTAGCGCCTTGCCGATTTCTTCGGAGATGGCGTCGACCTCGGCAGGTGTGACTCCTTCCTTTTGCAGCCAGAGTTTTGTTTCATCAAGCTTCGTCCGCAGGGCAGCGACGTACAGGGGAAGGTCGGAAGATGCCAGAATGTGCAGGGTCCCGCGCATGGACCATGTCTTGACCAAGGAGTGGCTCTTCCAGAGGCCGTCCAGGACGTCCTGGCGGTGCACGCCTTCAACCCGGGCCCGAATCGCCAGCTCCGCTGCAGGTAAGATTTGAGCCTGTATTCCGCAGATTGATGAAACCACTTTTGCAAGCTCCCTCCTGTCGGCTCTGTCAATCAGGCTGTGTCTGCGCAGGCGCCATGCGTCGACCTGATTGGGAGTGAGCTTGGTTACCACTGCGCACCATGACTGGGCGCCGCATCTGAAGCTTTCCAATTGTTGTCCAAGCCGCCTGAGAGATTTCGTTTTGGACCGAAAGCCGACTTGGGTGAATTCGTTCCCAGCAGCAGTGCTCTATCTGTGGTTTGGTGTCTTCATCGATGAGCTCAGACGGCTCTTCCGAATCCCTTCATCTAGAGCGTGACTGCTAAGGCGGCTCGGAATATAGCCTTATCTCAGTGTACCCGATTTCACTTTCTCGTGCGGTTGGGCTTCCCCCAAAGATTAGGTTCAACGTTAATTAGTTGCCTGGGCCAATCCGCCGTTTCATGAAGCAAGAGGGCCTGATGGAGGTCGGAAACACCCCCCTAATCAGGCTCGAAGGAGTCTATGCGAAACTCGAGTGTGTGAACCCCACTGGAAGCATCAAGGATCGCATGGCCAAGTTCATTGTGGACGAGAGCGAAAAGCGGGGCCTGCTGAAGAAAGGCATGATCATAGTCGAAGCCACCAGTGGGAACACTGGGATCGCCCTCAGTTGGTACGCGAAGCAGAAAGGATATGATGTCACGATCATCATGCCCGATAATATGACTGAAGAGCGCAAGAGGCTAATCAAGAGCTTCGGTGCAAGGCTCGTTCTCTGCTCTTCCCAAGGAAGCTTTCCCGAAGCGGTACGCATGAGAGATGAATTGGCAAAGAACAACCACTATTTCAGCACCGACCAGTTCTCGAATCGACTCAACGTCGAATGCCACTACGGAACGACTGGCCAAGAGATTATTCGCCAACTGAGAGCCGAGTCCAGAGTCGCCGATGCTTTTGTCGCGGGAGTGGGAACCGGAGGGACACTCATGGGAGTCGCTGAGGCCCTGCGCGAAGTCAACCCCAGAATCCGCATTGTGGCGGTTGAGCCCGACGAATCGGCGGTAATGAGCGGTGGGGAACCCGGACCGCACGCAATCCAAGGAATAGGCGATGGTTTCGTTCCAGCGTTAGTGAAAGGAAGGAAGGGACGGCTCAGCCCGGTAATAGACGAGGTCGTTCGCGTCAGGAGCAATGACGCGGTGGAGGCAGCGAAAGTGATAGAAGCGAGTTACGGCTACTGCGTAGGCGTCTCATCGGGCGCGAATTTCCTCGCAGCGAAGAGGCTGCTGGAGAGTCATGGCACTGTGGTGACGGTGTTTCCCGACGGGTTCAATCGCTATGTGTCACTGGGCCTTGGCTCCTCCGGCCGATGTGGCTTCACCAGTCGTGCCTGTGAGGCGGCCCGCACCGTTGCGGGAGTAGACTAGGCATTCATCGGGCTTTGGTTTTAGGCTGGCTCGGCGGTTGAGCCTTCTCAACAGAAGTCGCGCCGAATGTTCTGCAATAGGTTTTTGTGCGGGCGCGAGATGGTGCGCAAAACATGCTCATGCGGAGTGGAGTCGGAGCGGCCTACTGGGTGCTGTATGTGGCATCCATCCTGCTCGCGTCACTGCTGACCTACTCCGCTGTCTCGAATCTCAGGACGCCTTCAAGCGCGCCCGCGTCCAATCAGGCCCTACTCACGGCCCTCGAGAGCCAGAACGCGGCGCTACAGAAGGAGTTGACTGCCCAGAGGCCCGCTTTGAATGGGAGCCTAATCGGGCTGAACCCCGTGGAGATTTACAAGGATGACTCTGCCAGCGTCGTCACCGTGCAGGGTGTTGAGGGTTCAGGACTAGGCAACTCTTCCGTCCTCGGATCCGGGTTCGTCACCGACTTTTCCGCGGCACATTATGTCGTCACCAACTTTCACGTGGTCCGGGGAGTCAACGACATAACCGTCACCTTCCAAGACGGCGACGCATACCCTGCTGAAGTGGTCGGGAGCGACGGGTACAGTGACCTCGCGGTGCTGAACTTGACCGCACCAGCCTTCGAATTCCACCCACTTCAAATCGTCAGTTCATCAGAGCTTGTCGTCGGCCAGCCGGTGGTGGCCATCGGTAACCCGTTCGGCCTCTCCGGGTCCATGACCTATGGCATCGTCAGTCAACTGGGGAGGACGCTTTCGGAGTCCCTGGCAGGGAACTTCGCGATTGCGAATGTCATCCAGTTCAGCGCGCCGATAAACCCGGGGAACTCGGGCGGCCCGCTCCTCGACGCCGGCGGCGCCGTCGTGGGCATCACCACGGCGATCGTTGCGAGTTCGCAAGGAGTCGGCTTCGCCATACCGTCTGATACGATAATCAAGGAGCTACCGTATCTGGTGGCGACGGGCAGCTACAGCCTGCATCCCTTCATGGGGATTACCAGTGTGGACATGAACTACCAGCTCGCACAACTCCAGAATACCAACGTGACATACGGCGTGTTGGTTCAGAACCTCACGCAAGGTGGGCCCGCCGACAAGGCGGGACTACGAGCTGGGACGCAGACTCAGGAGGTCCAAGGAGTCAGCTACTCCATCGGGGGCGACATCATTGTCTCGGTAAATGGGACCAAGATCATCAACACAGACGCCCTTTCCTCGTACTTGGCCGAGTACGCGACGGCCGGTCAGACTGTCGTGCTGCAAATAATCAGGGGTGGACACCCGATGACTGTGAACCTGATTCTTGGAACCAGGCCCCCGGCCCCTTCGGCCTAGGCTTTGGGACCAGTGCCGCATCGGTGATTTCGTAGTATCCAGCGTCTCCCCTCCAGTGCTTGACCCCCGAGCGCACTTCGACCCTCTTCGCGAATGAGGGAGCATCGAGGACGAAAGTTTCCCCTTCTCCGCCCTCGAGACCGGCGTGGAAATGAAACTTCTTCCCTAGGGCGACGAGTTCGTCGACCGCCACGCCGTCAAGGGTCCTCCCGAGCCAGTCCCGGGTGAGTCCCATTGCGGAGACGCCGACCACCGCCGCTACGAGCCCGTCGGCGACGAGCCTCCGCAGGTATGGTTCTGGTTCGGCCCCCCAAAGGGGCGAGATGCACTGGAGACCAAGGGCACTGCAGACCCTCTCCACCCGACTCTTCTGGTAGACACTTGCAAGCGCTCCTGTGCAGACTCCTTCAATCTCGTACTCGGTCTTCGCCCGCTGCATCGCGCGGGTCAGGTCGGCGAGTTCTTCCTCCTTCTGGCCTGGAGACTCCTCCGTGACCTGAGGAACTCCCATGGCGTCAGACTGGAGGTGGGTCCACCTGAGGTTGGGGAAGTGGAACATGTAGGACATGTCGGACCTTGGGAAGACCGTAATCAAGCATGCAAGCTCATGGCGCTTCGACTCCAAGTAGGCGGCGTACGTCGAGTCCTTGCCTCCTGAGAAGAGTGCGCCAATTCTCGTTGGGCGTCGCCCAATTAGTGGCCTAAAGGAACGAGTATAAGACTTGCCCTATAGCAGGGGCCCGCATTCAGCGCCGCGCAGGACCGGTTCCTTCTCGCTCACCAAGCGCGCTCTGCAAGGGTAAAGGAAATCCAGCCTAATCAAAACAGGAGGGTTGTGAGATCTGCCGAAGGCTAGAATCTCACAATTGTAGCTTGGACTTGCGCAGCAGCACAGGTCGAAGTGCTAGGAGGAGTACTGCCAGAAGTGGTGCGACTATCGTCGCCGGGAGCCCGAACTGAGGAACTCCCTGGATTGGAACGATGGAGGGAATGCTGAGTACTTGTCCGGACCAGGTGATGCAGTCGTCAGAGTTGCTTCCGATTTGCGCCGTTGCTGAGGTCGAACCTAGGGCTACAGAGACGGAATACGTCTTTGTGTCCCACAGGTTACCATTGGTCCATGTGGCCGATGATGCCTTCGGGTCGCTGCCCGGGAAGGCGTTCGAGTCGACTGTCGCGCCGTTCCAGACCGCGTAGTTGTTGGAGAACTGTCCGTCGCCAACGATGTATGTTGTTGTCGCTGTTGTCGCGTCAGCAGCCCCGTAGTTGAAGGTGCTCGTGATTGGGTTCACTGCCACGTTCGACTGGGTTCCAGTGTACAGATAGATGTCGTTCGAGGTTGCACCCGTCGTTATGACGACCAAGGTGGCTCCCTCGGCCGCGGGCGATACGTACGCGTCGGACCATGGGTCCCCGCCCGAAGTGTCACCCGATGCGAACCCGGTAAGGGAGTTCGCCCCGCTGGTGACGTATGGCGTCACATCGGCCGCGTAGGCGAAGATGTTCGTGGAGGGCCAGCAGGGGCTAACGTCAGTGCCCTGTGACACCCCTACAATGGAGTGGCCGTTGATATTGCCATCGGCATCTGCCGCTGTCGCTGGTAGTGTAGGATTGCCAGGCAAAGTGTTGTCTAGGGTGTCCCAAATCAGGTAGGCCTTGACGAGGGTTCCCGTCCATGAGACGGTGATTGAGCCGTAGCCCTGGTCCCTCATCGCCGCGCCGGCCGCCTGGTAGCTGTAATCACCAGAGATTGCGTACAGTGGGGTCGAGCTCAGTGGCGGGTCGGACAACGCGGGGTGACTGACTACGGATGCTCTCGATCCCGCGGTCGACGCCGCTAACGCCGTCGAGACTGCGGGGGAGAGCAGGAGCATGGCTAGGATTGAGGTTATTGCTATCCAAGTCTTGGTATTCTTGATTGAATTCCGTTGCATGATTTTATTCTATTCACATGAAAATCGGTTGCGATTTAAGCCGTCCGAAGCAGAAATCTATCGATGTAGATTTCAAAATCAGGAACCTGCTGCCTGATGCCATGTCGAAGCGCGTCGGCCAATCTGTCAGGAGCGCAGTGAAGATCTCCGTGAGTGGCTGGTGACCAGGAACTCCGACGCCGATTGGGCTTGCTCTAAGCATCGGTTTGGTTCTGGCGCGTCTGGGCGGGCTTGATCTGTGCCTGTGGGGCCGCAAACAATGTTACTTGGTGCGGGACACTCTTCCCCTGGCCGCAACATATGATACTACCAACGCTGTAATCAAGAGAACTGTGGCAAGCTGTTGATAGGGGAATTCGGGGACGCCTCCAGAGGTTGTCCCCGAGGTAGTGCCCGTCGGTGAATTGCTTCCCGTCTCGGATGACGAGCTGGTCGCAGCGGCGGTGCCAACTACGATAACGGTCCCCACCATGGTGGGATGAATGGAGCAATGATAGTTGTATGTCCCCGGCGTGGTGAATGTGTGGCTGGCGGAACTCCCGGGGGCGATGATTCCGGTATCGAACCCGGACCCTGTTGCCGTATGGTCGACGACGTCGTTGTTTACCCAAGAGATGGTGTTGTTTACACCAATGACGACCGTGATGTTGTCGGGAGAATAGGCATTAGACCCGAGTGTGGCTGCGCCCGCGACGATAGACACTCGGACGGTCTGCGGCGACTGAGCGTAGGCCGGCGCGAGTTGGGCACCGGACGACAGGACAACCGCGCAGAACGCCCCCGCCATGATGGCGAGCACCAGGGGCGTCTCCCGAAGCTTCATGGTACCTGCGCTCTCCGGTCGGATATAATGTCACCTGATACCTCTCCCCCGCTGTTCCCAAGTCTGCGCCAGTCTGGTTAAGACAATAAATACCGAAGAGGGGGGCAGCGGGTCAGATGCTGGATTCACTGAGAGAGGGCCTCCAGGCTGCGGTGAAGCGGCTTGTCGGCTCGGGGGTGGTCGACGAGAAGACCATCAAGGAGTTCATCCGCGACCTGCAGAGAACGATGATTCAGGCCGATGTGAATGTGAGGATGGCCCTTGAGGTCACGGAACGCGTGCAGAAGAGAGCCCTCGAAGAAAGGCCCACGGGCGGAGTCACGCGGAAAGACCAGATCGTTTCGATTCTTTACGAAGAGCTCGCTCACTTGCTCGGTGATGAAGGAGGCCTTCGGCTCAGCAAGGACAGACTAAACGTCGCCGTGATGCTTGGGGTCCAGGGGTCGGGCAAGACCACAACCACGGCGAAGCTCGCCCGACTCTACTCCAAGAGGGGATTCAAGGTGGGGGTGGTGGCCGCGGACACCTTCAGGCCCGGCGCGGTGGCGCAACTACGGACCCTCGTCTCGGCCGCGGAGGTCGAGGTCTACAGCGACGAGAAGGAGAAGAGCTCCGTCAAGATTGCCAAGGCGGGGAAGAAACATTTCGAGGACTCGAAGAACCTGGTCATCATCGACACCGCGGGCAGACACAAGGAAGAGAAGGGGCTGCTTCAGGAAATGAAGGACGTTGTGGGAGAGGTCAAGCCCGACGCCACTCTCCTGGTCATCGATGGAACCATCGGCCAACAGTGCTACAACCAGGCCCTCGCCTTTCACCAAGGCGCTCCCGTCGGAGGAATCATCGTGACGAAGCTCGACGGGGCGGCAAAGGGGGGCGGAGCCCTGGCGGCGTCGGCTGCTACCGGGGCCAAGGTTTTCTTCATCGGGACGGGGGAGAGAATCGACGACCTAGAGGAGTTCGTGCCGACGCGCTTCGTGGGGAGGCTCCTCGGCATGGGCGACCTGAAGGCGCTCATGGAGATGGTGCGAGAGGCCGAGGCAGGGGTAGACGAGAAGATGGTCCAGAGGGTGATGTCAGGGAAGCTTACCATGGATGACCTGATGGTTCAGTTCGACCAAATGAAGAAGTTCGGGTCCTTGAAGAAAGTTCTCGACCATATTCCCGGATTCTCGGGGGCTGTGGACTCGGCAGAGCTGGACAAAGCCGAGGACAGGGTCAAGGTCTACAAGTCGATCATACAGTCGATGACCAAGGTGGAGAGGGAGAACCCCGACAAGATCAACTCCTCGAGGCTCAGAAGAATAGCCGCCGGCTCTGGGAGGAGCGAGAAGGACGTGAGAGAGCTTCTCTCTAGGTACAAGCAGATGAAGACACTCGTAAAGACGACCAAGGGGCGCGACTTCAGGCAGCTCGCCAGGCGCATGGGTGGGATGTGATTCCCTCGAAGGCTGCGCAGGAATACCAGCTTTGCGCCTTATGTTCCGAGAGGCAAGGTATCGGAGCGAGTGAGTCCGTCTTTTCGCCGGGGAACGGATGCTACATATGCGGAGGGTTGATGGACGAGGTGGACGCCAGGGCGAGAGAGGTCGCGCGGCGCGTGAAGCGACACCAGTTCGAAAGCTTCTCGGTAGGGGTCTCTCTGCCAGAAGGGGTCCAGGAAAGGGAAGATGAACTTAGGGCCAACCTGAAGCTAATGGGTGGAGAGACGATAAGGGCCCAGGCCGCTAGGCTGATAGCTCAAGGCGTAGCCTCCATGGCCCGCAAGAGAATCGACAGGGCGAGGCCGGACCTTACAGCCGTCGTCGATTTGGATGACGGCGGCGTCGCCGTCTCTTCAAGGCCCGTCTATTTCTATGGCAGGTACACGAAGCCCCCGGGAATCTCCCAGAAGAGGATGTTTTGCAAGGAGTGTTCCGGCAGGGGGTGCGCGAAGTGCGGAATGACTGGGTACGACAGGGGCCCGAGCGTCGAGGAGCAGATTCGAGGGAAACTGACGCGGGCGAGTGGAAGCGACAGAGTGAGGTTCACATGGCTTGGAAGCGAGGACAAGGAGAGTCGAGTGTACCCTCCAGGGAGACCCTTCGTTGCAGAGCTGAAGAACCCCGTCACGCGGGATGTGCCGAAACGCTTCAGGATGAGAGCGAAGGGAGGCCTCATCGAGGTCACCAGAGGGAAGATACTCAAGTCGAAGCCAACAAGCATGCCACCCTTCAGGTTCAGGACCATGATCAAGGCGACGGCCGCGAAAGAGGTCGGTCCAGAAGACCTCGCTGAGATGAGGAGGCGATTCAGGAGGGCGACAGTTAGGTTCGAGCGGCCCCATGAAAGGCCGACCTCCAAGACGGTCTACCTTGCGCGGGCGAGCAGGCGTGGGAAGAAATTGACGATAGAAGCGGTTCTCGACGGGGGGCTGCCCGTCAAGAGGTTTGTCAGTGGGGAGTTGGTCTCGCCTTCCGTGTCGGAAGTCTTAAAAACTGAGGTCAGATGCCGCACCTTCGACATCCGCGAAGTCAGAGAAACTGGGGAATTCGGATTTGCCAAAGTCACATGGGTATAGGAGAAGGACTCGGTCGCTCCTTAGGTCGTCGGAGAAAAGGGGGCTGACCAGCCTGCTTAGGGAATACGAGCCCAACGACAGGGTAGTGATCAAGATTGATCCGTCTCAAGTGAAGGGAATGCCCCACAGGCGGTTCAACGGGCTGGTGGGGGTCGTGAGAGAGGTTGACAGGAGAGTGGTGACCCTCGATGTGCCCGTGGGAGACAAGGTGAAGACTTTGATAGCCAGAAAGGAGCACATCGTCCCTTTGGAGGCTAGCTGATGTCCGAGAAGCCGGCCAAGAAGGTGCTGTCGATACCGGAGGCAGGCCAGATACTTCAGAAGATGGACATCGAAAAGGCGGACCAGATTCAGAAAAGGACTCTCGATTACACGTCGAAGTTCTCGAAGACGGCCCCTGAGGGTGCCAAGAAACTCCGGAGGGAGCTTGAAACTGACTGTGGGCTGAGCGAGGAGGAGGCCGTCGAGCTCGTGAACGTCATGCCGAAGTCGATGGAGGAGCTGAGAACCTTTACCTCTGGCTGGAGGAAACTCTTGCCGACCGAAACTCTCGAGAAGATTCTCAAGATCCTGCATTCCGAGCCATTGGCTGCCAAGCATTAAATACAAAGCAGGGTTTCGGAGAAGAGAGGTAGTCAGGGGGAAAGCGAATGTGCAAGGGGACGCTCTCGCGCTTGGAGGAACCCACCCTACAGTAGCGTAGTCATCGGAGGTGCCTTTCCGGAATTGCTTTCAGCCGACAAGAAATACGAGGAGTTCGCTTACGTGCTGGACTTCCTCCCAAGAGGTAAGTCCGTGGTGATCAAGGGGAGAGAGGGCCCCGTGGTGCAGGCCATAGGGGAGGAGAGGCTCACCCTACTTGAACTCCTCGCGATGGAGAATCAGAACTTCGATGTAGGCGAGAAGGTCAAGATTGGGAAAGAGGGGCGCGAGAAGATAATCAGCGTCTTGGGGAAGTTGACCTTCGAAGAGCTCACATCCGAGTCCAAAGGGACACTTCCCGCCGTCGTCGAGAACCTCGTGAAGGCCAACGAAGCGAGGTACGTCGCGTACTTCAACGAGCTTCAGCCCCTGACCCCTCGACTGCACGGACTAGAGTTGATTCCAGGGATAGGCAAGACCTTCATGAAGGAGATAATAGCCATGAGAGAGAAGCAGCTATTCAGCAGCTTCGAAGACATCCAGGATCGCGTTGGGCTGCGTGAACCATCCAAGATGGTAGCCAAGAGGATAGTCGAGGAACTCTCAGGGGGTTCCAGAATCAGCTTGTTTGTGAAGAGATGAAACGGCATAGCCTAGGCCAGCACTACCTCATTGACCCGGACGCGATCCGGTTGATGATTTCCGCCGCGATGGTGAAAGAGACCGAGTCGGTAGTCGAAATCGGGACAGGTGAAGGGGTCTTGACACAGAGACTAGCGGGCATGTGCGCCAGGCTGGATGGATACGAGGTTGACCCGGACAACTACAAGAAGACTCTCGCGAGATCCCGCGGAACCAGGGTCCGCATGCACCGTGTCGACGCCTTCTCTGAGAGACCGAAGTTCGACGTGCTGGTGTCGAGTCTCCCGTACTCTCGGTCTCAGGACTTCGTAGAATGGATTAGCCAAGTAGAGTACGACAGAGCAGTGGTCCTCCTGCAGGAGGACTTCGTCAGGAAGGTTCTTTCGCCCCCCGGAAGCAGGGATTACAGAGCGGTCTCCGCCATCG
>Ga0187769_10000471_pt1 | contig 22008 bp, 19 predicted proteins | sample 0116_SJ02_MP02_1_FD_133140 | JGI IMG/M metagenome (GOLD analysis project Ga0187769, IMG submission 133140) | Tropical peat soil microbial communities from peatlands in Department of Meta, Colombia - 0116_SJ02_MP02_10_MG | ecosystem: Environmental > Terrestrial > Soil > Wetlands > Peat | place... | reverse complement strand
TAGGAATCGTGATCACTCACAACCCCCTCCACAGATCCGGACAAGCGGGTTTCCCGCATCCGGCTCTTGCCTTAGGTAATAACGCCCATGCGGCGCAGGGGATAGGGATGACAGACGGTAGGCAGGGGCAGCCAGCGAGTGGTGAGACGCCGCATGCGTTCCCAAGTGACGCGACCGTTCTGACTGCGCCGCGACAGCGCGCGATGCCAGAGCCAGCCCACTTGGAAGCGGAAAAGAGCCAGCGCCGAGTTGTTCATGGGCACTCCGTAATACCGGATGTGCCCACGCACCACCGCTTGCAACCACTTGCCCACTTCGGGGATGGGTTCATGCATGCGTCGCTGAAGTTCGGCTTTCACCTCGTTCAGTTTCGCCTGCAACCTTTTGCGGATCGTTTGCCGCAACACCGTGAACCGTCCATTGCTCCTTTTCTTTACGCAGATATGTGTAAAGCCAAGGAAGTTGAAGGTCTCCGGTTTCCCTTCTCCACGCCACCGCCGTTGGTCGATCGCAAACGGACCGAACTCCAGAAGTCGCGTCTTCTCGGGATGCAGTTCCAGGTTGAACTTCCTCATTCGTTCTGTGAGTTCCTCCCGAAACTGTTCGGCATCCGCTTTCTCCTGAAAGCCCAGCACGATATCGTCAGCGAAACGCACGATGATCACGTCTCCGTGCGTCCTCTTTCGACGCCACGCTTGGACCCACAGGTCGAATACGTAATGAAGGTAGACGTTCGCCAGAAGCGGCGAAGCACTTCCACCCTGGGGCGTCCCTTCCTCCACTCGGATTCGTTTCTCATCTTCCAGCACGCCGGCGTTGAGCCATTTCTGAATCAGCCGCACGACGCGCCGATCTGCCACCCGATGCTCGATGAATTTCACAAGCCATTCGTGGGAAAGCCCATCGAAAAAGCATTGAATGTCCAGATCGAGCACCCAGTTCACTTTTCTCGTCAGCAGTCCCGTGTAGAGCGCGTCCAACGCTTGGTGCTGGCTGCGTCCTGGCCGGAACCCATACGAGAAGCCCAGAAAGTCGGTTTCGTAGATGGCGTTCAGCACCTCGACCGCCGCACGCTGGACGATCTTGTCTTCCAGCGCCGTCACTCCGAGCGGTCTCTGCCGCCCGTCGGCCTTGGGTATGTACACCCTACGCACCGGTTTCGCTCGGTACGCTCCGCCCTTCAGCCGTTCGGAGAGACCTGGGAGGTTCTTCTCCAGTTCCTCCCCGTAGTGCCGCCACGTCTCTCCGTCCACGCCCGGAGCAGCTTCCTTCTTCAGCGAGAAGTAGGCCATCCGCAGCGTGTCCAGGTTGTAGATGTGGTGCAGGAGCGCTGTGAACCGCAACTTCTTATCCTTTGCTGCTGCTTGACGTACCCGCTCCAGCGCACTGTGCGCGTCTTTCCGGCTCGGTGTCCGGGACGCGTTTTGCTGAGGCAGGTTCCCTTTGGCCAGCCCGCTTTCCTCCCTCCCCTCCGCCGCCGTTTGCCCGGCATGGTTCGGGGACTTCTCAGGTACTGTCGGGCGGTCCGACTTCCCAGGTCCGTTCGTCATCGGCGCACGTCCTTAGACTTCCCGATACGTCCCAGGACAGCTGCCTCCCTGGGCGAACCCGGGATCTCCCGGTTCCCGCGCGAGGTGTCTACGCACGGGCACGGGGTCTCTGACCGCGCGGGACTCTGGCACACCTCGCGATATCGGTGCACCCGATCGGACCTTCCGCTTTCTCCTACAGCGTCGGCGTCCCGGAGTGAAATTCTTACGCGGCTGAATACCCGGCCCGCACGTTCCCCTGTCAACGCTTCGACGCCGCCCTTGCGAGCGGCTCCGCATGACTCGGGGCCGATGTGGGTCGCTACATCACATTCGTATGACTTTTGCATTCACTACACCTCGCCGGTTTAACCGGCGCACAGGAGACAATTCATGTCATTATCAAGGCCAAAAATTCTCGGCTTGGCCGCGGCGGTGGGGCTTCTGTTGCTCCCAGGGGTGGCGAATCGGATGGAGGCACGCGGCGTAGAGGAAACACTCACGCCCGCGACGACCACCCAAAAGGACCAGACCGATCTCGCTGTCACTGTCTATAACTCGAATCTTGCGCTCGTCCGTGATGTTCGCCAGATTCATCTCGAGGGAGGCGTCCTCCCGCTTCGATTTGAAGACGTGGCGGCGGCGATCCTGCCCGCAACCGTGCATTTCCGCTCGCTGACCGATCCGGCGAAGCTTAGGGTGATCGAACAGAACTACGAATACGACCTTCTGGACCCGCAGAAGCTCTTGCAAAAGTACGTGGGCCGCGAAATCACGCTCGTAGTACGCGAAACCGATTCCGGCTCCACCAAATGGGTGGAGACAAAAGCGCTGCTGCTTTCCGACAACGGTGGCCCCGTCTGGAAAATCGGGAACGAAATTGTCACGGGAATGACTGCCGAATCCTATCGGTTCCCCGATCTTCCGGACAATCTCTACAGCCGGCCGACTCTGGTCTGGACGCTCGACAATCGCGGCAGCGGCGCACAGCGGGTCGAGGCGTCTTACCTTACGAACAACATGAATTGGAGTGCGGACTACGTGTTGACGGTGGGCCGCGATGAAAAAGTCGCAGATCTGGATGGCTGGGTCACGCTCGTCAACAACAGTGGCGCCACGTACCACGACGCCAAACTGCAGCTCGTGGCGGGCGAGGTGCATCGCACTCCCCAGGCCGAGAGCGCCATGCGTGAGATGTTGGTCAAGGAAATGTCTGCGCCGGCCGCGAAGCCCGCATTTGAGCAGGAAGCATTTTCGGAATTTCACCTGTACACGTTGGGACGGCGCACCTCGATTCAAAACAACAAATCGAAGCAGATCAGCCTACTGAGCGGGACAAACATTCCCATCGAGAAATATCTTGCCGTCGAAGGGCAACCGTACTTCTACCGCAATCCGCAGGGAATCGGGAACGCCGTCCTCCAACCCGTGAAGGTTTTCTACGGCTTCAAAAACGACGAGAAATCGGGCCTGGGAATGCCTCTGCCTGCGGGAACCGTGCGGGTCTATCAGGCCGATTCGAAGGGCGAGGTCGAGTTCAGCGGGGAAGACACGATTAACCACACGCCCAAAGACGAGGCGTTGCGCATCTACGTTGGCAACGCGTTCGATGTGGTATGCGAACGCAAACAAACCGATTACAAAAAGCTCGCGAGTAATCTCTACGAGCTGGAATACGAGATCACGCTGCGGAACCACAAGGACAGCGCCGTTAACGTGGACGTGCGCGAACCGGTCGGCGGCGATTGGGAGGTCCTAAACGCGAACTACAAATGGACGAAACTCGATGCCTCAACGATCGGCTTTCAAATCCCAATCGACAAGAATGGAACCGCTACCCTGGACTACCGCGTCCGCGTGAAGTGGTAGGTCCGATTCAGCCAATGGAAGCTGTTACCTTGCACTGAACCGCGGAGTGATGGTCCAGCAGGGCGAGCTCGTGGAGGAAGATCGGATTGGAAGGAAACTCTTGTGTAAGTTGGCGGAGCAGCTCGCGAGCACGATCGGTCTGGTGCTCACGCTCACAGGCAAGGGCCAGCATGATCTTCGCGAACGGCTTCAGGTATTGGCCGTGGTCAGCGGCCCGCTGCATCTGGTCGATTCCGCGCTGGCGGTCGCCGTGGACTCCTCCGAACCACAGAAACGCGCGTTTAAATCCGGATAGACACCCGATGACGTAATTGCTCGTACCGAGGGCCAGATAGGCATCCTGCGCATTGGGGTCGACAGCCAGAAGTTTCGTGGCTTCGGCTTCGGCTTGCTTCATCAGACTGAGGGCGGCGAGCTGCTTCTTAACGATCAGCGCGTCGTAGTTCGATTCCATCCCGTCCGCCATGGTCAGAACCAGGAGCGCCTGCTTGTCAGTCGGATTCGATTTCAACTGATTCCTAGCCATTTGGCGCGCGCGGTCGTTGGCCCGCAGGAACGGCTTGTTTTCGTTCTCCGCTGGGGTACCGTCCACGCCATTTAGAAACTTATCGTTGTCCAAGAAAAATGCCGACGTGAAAACACCCTTGGCATTGAACTGTTCATAGAGATGACTGGCTGCTTCCGCGACGACTCCCATGGGGTCTTGAGGACGGGCCTTTTGGTAGGCAAGAAACTGTTCCCGCGCGTCCTGGAAATTGAGTTCGTACAGATTGCGAAAGCCAGCGTCGAGCAATGCCGGCACGGGGTCAGCGGAAACCTCTGGTGCTTCCGACTCGGTCGTCACGGTTGTCAGGGATTGTGCAGTGGCCGAATGGTATGCCATGCACACAAGTGCGGCGAGGGCTCCCGCCATAAGCAGCGTGTGCTTTTTTCGTTTTGTGAAGCGGGCTCGCAATCCAGTTCCCGGATCGAGTGGCATCTTCAGGCAATCTTTACCGGACACTCATATCACAGGTATGGGAGACGCGCTAGACTCTGAGGGTGGTACGGCTTTCTTGCCCTACAGGCTCTTGAGTATGAACTCCGTGATTCCTCTGTATAGTTCGACTCGAGCCGAGAGATCATTTATACCATGGCCTCGACCGGGAAAGATCATGAGATTTGTCGGATATTTCCCGACTCGAATCAGGTCGTTCAGCAACTCGGCGGTATTGGAAAAATGGACGTTGTCGTCGCCCGTGGAGTGAACCAGCAGCAGGCTTCCTTCGAGTCCGGCGACGTGATTGACGGGCGAGGACATTTCGTAACCCTCTCGATTCTCTTGCGGGCGTCCCATGTAGCGCTCGGTGTATGCCGTATCGTATAGGCGCCAGTCCGTTACAGGAGCAACCGAAACTCCCGCCTTGAAAACGTCAGGCGCGTTGAACATGGCCACAAGCGCCATCGTGCCCCCGTAGCTCCATCCGCAGATTCCGATGCGCGAGCCGTCCACGTAGGGAAGCGATTTCAAGTACTTGACGCCCGCGAGCTGATCTTCGAGCTCCACCTTTCCAAACCGATGATAAATCGGTGTCTCGAACGCGTGACCGCGCTGGTAGGATCCGCGATTGTCGAGCGTAAAGACGATGTAGCCTTTTTCAGCCATCATCTCGAGCCACAGGAAATCGCTTCGATCCCATTGGTTCCGCACCTGCTGAATGCCTGGGCCACCGTAGACATAGATGAGCACGGGGTACTTGCGTGAGGCATCGAAGTTGCTCGGGCGGATCATGGAGGCGTAGAGCTTCGTGCCGTCGTCCGCAGCAAGTTCCAGGAACTCGACTGGTGAGAGGTCATACTCAGCGAGCTCGCGCACCTTGTTCTCGTTGATGACGGCCACGTGCGAGCCGTCCGCACGATAGAGGTCCTGCCGCGGTGGGGCCATCGCATTCGAAAATGTGTCCGCAAAACCGGATGCATCCGGCGCGAAGATCACGTCATGCGTACCGTTTTCCGCTGTGATGCGTGCGAGCGACCGATCACGGAGCGAAAGACGAAACACTTGTGTGCCCAGCACATCCTCCTTGTTAGACAGGAAGTAGATCACGTCATGGGTCTCATCGACCGCCGGATGGCTGTCCATGCCCGGCCCGAATCCACCGGTGCCCGTAATGCCCCAGTCACCACTGGTCAGCTTCCCGAGCAGCTTGCCGGAAAGGTCATAGAGATAATAGTGGCGAAAGCCGGTCCGCTCGCTCGACCAAAGAAAGCGCTTGTTATCGGCGAAGAAATAGAGATCGTCAGAAAGGTTGATCCAGTAGGGGTCCGTTTCGGTAAGAATGGTTTCCGAAGCGCCGGTGGCGGCGTCACAGAATAGAAGATCGATACGGTTTTGCGCGCGACTGAGGCGTTCGATGGCGATGCGCTGGCTATCGCGCAGCCAAACGACCCGTGCGAGATACACGTCGGTGTCTGCGCCGGTGTCCATCCACTTCGTTTCGCCTCCATCGACCGAGACAACGCCGACGCGCACGATCGGGTTGGCCTCGCCCGCTTGCGGAAAACGCTCGTACTCGGTGGCTCCCACCGGCGAGCTCATATCAATCAAGGGATAACGCGTCACGCGCCGCTCGTCCATTTCGTAGTAGGCGATTTTGGAGGAGTCGGGCGACCACCAGTAGGCCGTGCTTGACTCAAGCTCCTCCGGATACAGCCAGTCGAGCTGCCCTTTGAGAACCTCTTCGCTGCCGCCGGTCGTCAGCTGCTTCGATTCTCCGGTGGCTACATTCGTGAGCCATAGATTGAATTCGCGCACATAGCTGACCCACTTGCCATCGGGAGAAAACTTCGGATCTGCGATATCTGCTTCGCCAACGACGAGCGGTTTCGACATCATTGTTTTGAGATCGAGAAGCACCAAATGGGTGCTGCCGATGAAGAGCAGCGCATTGCCGGAGGGAGACCAACGGTAGTTGTCAGCCTGCACGCGGCCCAAGCCCGTAGACTGGATGGACTGCGTTTTAGCGGGCTGCATCACCTGTGCGAGCACATCCGCAGGGACCAAGATCTTGCGCTCACCCGTCGACAGATCAATCGTCCACATTTCGATGCCTGGGGCGCGGCGATCGAGAAACGAGATCCGCTGGCCGTCCGGGCTCCACTCGATTCCTTGCGCCAGGTAGCCGCTTAGGCTAGGTGCGCTGTAGATACGCTCGACGGTGAGCGATTTGGATGGCTTGGGCTGCGCGACAGCGGATGCCGAACCAAGACTCAACGCCAGCGCGACGAGCGGAGCCCCAACCAAAATAGCAATCGGGTGTCGTCGAGCAACTCGGCCATTCGGGCCGATGGACGGCTCTCTCATGCTCTCTTGCCTTTTCCTCGCATTATCGGCTGAAAAATCATCCAGCCTCAATCTCTCTACATGATGCATGAGAGCAAACGCATTGCAAGGATGAAGTCTCGTCGACCGTCGCAAGCAGCAGACTGCTCCTCCGGCCCTTGTCCAGAAAGCAACGCGAGCGCAACAAAACTCCGGGCAGGTTCCACTCAGCGTCCTATAATCCGATCGATCGCGCGCGGCCCGATCGCCATGTACGAAGTCATCGAAAAATTCATTCACTACTTGCGCTATGAGCGCAACGCCTCACCGGGGACGATTCGCGAATATCGGCGCGACCTAAGGCAGTTTTGCGAGTTCCTAACTCCGCCGGGGGAAAAGACCTTGCCCCTTGGTCGCATCGATCATCAGATCGTTCGGGAGTACGTGAACTGGATGTACGACCGGCGGCTGGAAAAAGCTTCCGTCGCACGGAGGCTGTCTTCAGTGCGTACGTTTTTCAAATTCTGCATGCGTGAGAAACTCACTGACAAAAACCCGGCGCGGCTGGTGAGTACGCCCAAACTGCCGAAGCGCGTGCCACAGGTTCTGACGGCAAGCGAGTTGAATGCATTCCTCGACGAACTCGGCAGTAAGGGGGAACCATCGCGGCGTCGCCGGCGTCTCACGGCCGAGTCCGAGCAGGATTCCGGAATCTTGCTCAAACGCGATCGTGCAATTTTGGAGCTGCTGTACGCCTCTGGGTTACGCGTCAGCGAGGTGGTGGGGATCAACGTCGGCAACTTGGACCGGCAGGGCCAAATGGTGCGCGTCCTTGGAAAGGGCCGCAAAGAGCGCGTGGTGCCTTTTGGCTCCAAGGCCGGTCGCGCGCTGGAGGCCTACTGGCCGGTGCGCGATGAGCTTTTGGCTCATGCGCGGGTGAAACCAGACTATCAAGCTGTGTTTCTGAACCATCGAGGCGGACGGCTGACGGACCGATCTGTGCACATGCTGGTGAAGAAGTACGCGCGACTTGCGAGTGTCAACTGGGATTTGCATCCTCATTCGCTCCGACATGCGTTTGCAACGCACCTGTTGGCGGACGGCGCGGACTTGCGCGTGATCCAGGAGTTGTTGGGTCATGTTTCGCTCTCGACCACGCAGCGCTACACGCAGGCGAGCATCCGGCAGTTGATGGATGTCTACGACAAGACTCATCCGCACGCCTAGAGCACGTCTGCTAGTATCCTGCACATGAAATCTGTCACCGGAATCCTGTCGGTTGCGATCGTCATGCTCTTTGGGTGGGCCCGGCCCGCGGCGGCGCAGGACAACTACGAGATTCAGGTGTACGGCAGCGATATCGTTGAGCCCGGCCACACGATGGTCGAGCTACACAGCAACTTCACGATCGAGGGCTCCACGACGATGGAGGATGGGCTTTACCCAACGAACCATGCGTTGCATGAAACTGTCGAAATCACCCACGGCTTCAACGGTTGGTTCGAGACGGGCTTCTATATTTTTACTTCCGCGCGTTCCGGACAAGGGTGGCAATGGGTGGGTGATCACATCCGGCCCCGCGTTCGCGTACCCGAGAAATGGCACTGGCCCGTGGGGGTTAGCCTCTCGAACGAAATCGGCTACCAGCGAAGGCCTTTTTCTCCAGACACGTGGACGTGGGAGATCCGACCCATCATTGATCAACGAATCGGGCGGTGGTATTGGTCGGTCAACCCGGCGTTCGACAAATCCCTGCACGGCCAAAATGAGCATATGGGGTTTTTCTTTTCGCCCGATGCGAAATTCAGTTACGACTTCACTCCGAAGGTTGCGGGGGGAATCGAGTACTACAGCAGCTTGGGGCCGGTCGGTGGCTTCTACCCTATTTCCCAACAACAGCAGCAGATTTTTCCTGCCATCGATCTGAACATCGCTCCGCAATGGGAAATCAATTTCGGACTGGGCTGGGGACTGACGTCGTCAACCGATCATTTGATCGCCAAGCTGATTTTGGGGTACCGCTTCAACTTCTGACGCTAGGCGGTGAGGGAGCTGGTAGGGACAAAGCCGCCGGGGGCACACGGCTGGGGGGAGGCGGGCATCATCGAGCGATCCACGCGATTGTAGAGTGTGTCGCGTTCGATCGGTACGCGGCCGGCGGCGCGGATCAGGCGCTCCAGTTCGGCTCGCGTGAGATGCTCGGGGGTCGTCGCGCCGGCGTCGTGGTAGATCTTTTCTTCAACGACTGTGCCGTCTAAATCATTCGCGCCGAAGCCAAGCGCGATCTGGGCGATCCGCGGCGTAAGCATGATCCAGTACGCCTTGATGTGATCAAAGTTATCGAGCATGAGGCGCGAGACGGCGATGGTCTTGAGCGCGTCGATGCCGGTTGGTCTCGGAATGTGGGCCAGGCCTGTGTTGGCGGGATGAAATTCGAGCGGGATGAAGGCAACGAAGCCATGCGTTCGATCCTGGGTCTCGCGCAGACGGACGAGGTGGTCGACGCGCTCTTCCAAAGTCTCGACGTGGCCGAAGAGCATGGTGGCGTTGGAGCGCAAGCCGATCTCATGAGCTGTGCGTGCGATCTGCAGCCACATCTGTCCGGAAACCTTGTGATCGCAAATGATGCGCCGAACGCGCGGATGAAAAATTTCAGCGCCGCCGCCGGGAAGGGAATCGACACCCGCTTCCTTCATTTTCAATAGCGTATCTCGAATCGAAAGCTTGGACAGGCGCGCGTAAAAGTGCACCTCAACCGCGGTGAACGCCTTCAGATGAACCTGCGGAAAATGCTGCTTGAGGCCGCGAATCAGATCGAGATAGTGATCAAACGGAAGATCCGGATGCAACCCGCCAACAATGTGAAATTCCGTAGCGCCTTGGGCGACGCCTTCTCTGGCCCGTTGGAAGATCTCCTCCAGCGAGAAGGTGTACGCGCCGGTGGCTTCGGGCGAACGGCCAAAGGCGCAGAGCTTGCAATGAGCCACGCAGACGTTGGTTGGGTTGATGTGCCGATTGATGTTGTAAAAGCAGACGTCACCGTGGCGCTGCTCGCGGATGTAGTTCGCTAGCCACGCCACGGCAAGCAAGTCGTGTGATTGGAAAAGCGCCAGGCCGTCCTCGGAGGTCAAACGGGTATTCGCGAGAACTTTTTCCGCGATCGGCTCCAGCCGCGCATCCGTGATTTGTAACTTGCCGCTCATTCTTCGCCGACCTAGGGCCGCGTCACAACCACGGCAGCACCCCAAAACAGCAGAAACAACAAGCTAATATAGCCATTCACGGTAAAAAACGCAGCATTCATTTTGCTCAGATCGTTTGGTTTCACAAGGGAATGTTCGTAGGCGAGCAGGACGGCCACAACCGCGATTCCTACCCAGGCCGGCCAAGACAACTGAAAACTCCAGGCCAGCCAAGCAAGCAGTACGACCATCACGACGTGTACGGCTCGTGCAAACCGAAGCGCCTTGGGGATGCCCACCCGTTTCGGAATGGAATACAAGCCGGCGGAGTGATCAAAGGCAACGTCCTGGCAGGCATAGAGGACATCGAAACCTCCGACCCATAGGGTGACGGCAGCCGAAAGAATTAACACCCGCAGATCGAGCGAGCCGCGAATCGCGATCCAAGCCGCCGCGGGCGAAATGCCGAGACAAAAGCCGAGCACGAAGTGTGACCAGGACGTAAAGCGCTTCGTGTATGAATAAAACCAAAGGATCGCGAGCGCCAGGGGCGCGAGCTTTAGCGTGAGCGGATTCAGTTGCCATGCAGCGATGACGAGCAACACCGAAGCGACGACGGTAAACCCCCAAGCGAACGCGATCGAGAGTTCGCCCGTGGGTAGCGCGCGGTTCCGGGTGCGGGGGTTGCGGCGGTCGTAGTCAACATCAACGATGCGGTTCAGCGTCATCGCGGCGGATCGCGCGCCGACCATGGCGATGACAATCCAGAGGATCTGATGCCCTGAGGGCAGACCGCGCCCTTCCCTCGCAGCAAGCAGCGCCCCGACGAGCGCAAACGGCAGCGCAAATACCGAGTGCTCGAATTTAATCATCTCGAGTACCGTGCGGATGCGGCTTTTTGCCCGATTGGATTCCGTCACAAGTCACCCAACAGAGAGCGGCACGGACACTGCATTCAAAAAGCAAGAATACCGTACGACGGATTTGCCCCTCTTTGCTTTCGCCACCGCCCCAGGCGTGTCTAGAACTTAAGGCTTGCCACCCTTCCAGCGATATTGCCTCTGCTGCGGCAGTCCGAGCTGCTCAAGAACACGACACGCAAACTGCTCCACAGTATCCGCAATCGTCTTCGGCTCGTAGTAGAAAGCGGGCATTGCGGGCATCACAGTTGCGCCTGCATCGTGTACGCGCATCATGTTTTCCATATGAATGCGGTTCAGGGGGGTTTCGCGCAGGCAGAGAACCAGTGGGCGACGCTGCTTTAAGCAAACGTCCGCGGCGCGCGTGAGGAGATCGTTGGCGACGCCGGCCGCGATGGAGCCCAGAGCACCCGCCGAACAAGGAATGACGACCATGGCATCGACGACTGCGCTGCCCGAAGCGATGCTTGCCCCGATGTCCTTATTGGGCAGGTATTCGACCTTTTTTGCAGCTCCGCCCGTCAAAAGCAAAGGGAGCTTCTTGCCGTCCGCCGCGACAATGTGGAGTTCGGTTGCAAGCAAGCGCAAGCCTGCATCGCTGGCGATGAGAAACACACGCGCCACGCGTTTGTCGGCGTCGAGCATACGCAAAAGAGCCTGCGCATACGTCGCGCCGCTCGCGCCGGTGATTCCGACTGTGATCGTGCGGCTCTCTGCGCTCGTCATGGTATGTGTCGAAACCTCGAGTCTAGGTGCCGGTTTTCCGCAAAGTCAAGACTGCATGACGACACCTCGGCCGAGTGTTACCCATCCTGCTGAACGAGAACGCGACACCAGTTAGGACGGGGCAAGAGCGGCAGCGAGAGCAGCAGCCAGAGCAGCCTCCTCGTCTAAAAAAACGGTGCGGAGATCGACGACGAGGTGGTCTCCCGCAATGCGCGCGACCACGGGCACCCCTGTTTGTGGTTTCCGCAAACGCTCCTCGATTGTCGAGGCAGAGCAGCGACGACTCTTGATGAAAATCAAATGAGTTGGCAGTTTTTGGTCCGGCGTTGAACCACCGCCAATCACGGAGAATCCTGGACGAAGCTTCATCTCCACGTCCGGCGGCAAGCAAGCGCGGAGTCTTTCGATGAAGGCTTGTGCGCGGCGCGCAATTTCGTTCGTAGGCATACGAATCATGCGCAGGGCCGGCACCAGGTCGACAGCGCCACGATAGTAGGCCTTGAGGGTCGCTTCCAGAGCGGCGATCGTAAGTTTATCGACGCGCAAAGCGCGAAAAAGCGGGTTGCGCCGGATGCGAGCCACCATCCCTCGTTTCCCGGCGATGATTCCCGCCTGCGGACCACCGAGCAGCTTGTCCCCACTAAAAGAAACAAGACTCACCCCAGCGTGGCAGCTGACACGGACCACCGGCTCGGTGATTCCGCTTGATCCGAGGTTGGCAAGGCACCCGGAGCCAAGATCCTCGAAGACGGGAATGCGCTTTCGCCGCCCCAGCGCGACGAGTTCGTCGAGCGAAGGTCGTTCGGTAAATCCGGTGACACGAAAATTCGAAGGGTGGACGCGCAGCAGAAGCCGTGTGTTTGGGTTGATCGCGCGCTCGTAATCGCGGATGCGCGTGCGATTGGTGGTTCCCACCTCGCGAAGGATTGCACCGCTTTCTGACATGATGTCGGGAATCCGAAATCCGTCACCGATTTCGATCAGCTCGCCACGCGAGACGATCACTTCGGCGCCCTTGGCAACTGTGTTCAGCGCGAGAAAGACGGCGGCGGCGTTGTTGTTCACAACAATTGCCGCCTCCGCTCCAGCCAGGTCGGCAAGTAGAGCTGCGGTATGAACATCGCGCTTGCCACGTTCGCCACGCTCGATGTCATACTCAAGATTCGAATAGCGCACAGCGGTCTCGGCGATTTCGTCCGATGCGGCGCGGGAAAGCGGAGCACGGCCCAGATTCGTGTGCAGGATGACGCCGGTGGCGTTGATGACGCGCCGGAGCGACGGGGCGAGCACGGCGTTGACTGCCGAGGCCACCTGTGCTTCGATCACTTCCAGGCGGGTGGCGCTTAGATCCGTCTCTTTCATGAGTCGTGCGCGCAAATCCCTGAGCACGCTGCGCGCCACCTGGGTCACAACGAGTTGGCCCGCCGATTCGGCCAGCGAAACCAGACTGGGCTGCCCGAGCAGTTCATCCACTGAGGGAATGGCGCGCAGGCGAGCGTTTAGATCCTTGTTTTTTTGAGGTTTCTCCCCCTTTTCGATGGCCCGGCCCATGGGGCGCCTATTTGAACATGTGGCCCTGAACCGGCGCAACCTTCGGACTTTCTCTTTCCGACAAGCCCGAGCGCAGCGTCGTTGACGCCACCGGCCGGTGCACTTACGCTGGAGTTGCAGCAGTTAGCCGCCATGGCCACAGTCGACGAAGACCTCAGCCAAATCGAGCGGGACATCCGCACTTTGAAGATCGAGTACGAGCAGTTTTTTGGCGGAGGACGCCCGCGCCCGCCCTCCGACACGCAATGGCGTGTCGATAACCTGATCCGCCGTTACAACGAGAGGATGGGAGAATTGAGCTTCGGGCAGCGTTTCCGGTTCAACAACCTGGCCCAGACCTATGCGAAGTATCAGGACATGTGGCGGAAGAAGGTGGTTCAAAAGGAAACGGGCACCCAACAGCATCATTATGGTGCGGCGGCCAAGGCCATCGAAGCCGAACGCGCCCGCAAAACTGCCCAGGAAGCCAGCGCAGCTTCCGCCGATGACGCTTTGAGAACGGAGCGTGGGGCAGTTTCCGGGAGGGCTTTTGCGCTCTCCTTCTCAAACCCTGCCCAGGAACCTGACAAAGTTCAGACGCTGTATGACAAGCTCATCGCCGCGCGCAGCGAAACGGGCGAAGGCGCCGGAGCTCCTAGCCTCAAAGACTTCGAGCGCTTCGTCCAGCAGAAAACAAAGGACCTGCAGGATAAGGGCGGACGAGAAGTCGAATACAGCGTCAGCATCGAAGGTGGGCGCGTCAAACTGAGGGCCCGCGTCTGTAGCTAGTTCCCTTTTCCAATCCTCTTCCGAAATCCCTTTCGAACGCTTACACTGACGACTTTCCGTCCGGAGGCCGAGCCGTGCCGATCGAGCGAGCGCTGATCAGCGTCTATGACAAGACCGGAATCGTGGATTTCGCGCGCGAGCTGGCCTCGTTGGGCGTAGAGATTGTTTCAACGGGGGGCACGGCAGGGCTGCTGCGCGATGCTGGGATTTCAGTGCGCGACGTGTCAGATCTGACCGGCTGGCCAGAAATGCTCGGCGGGCGGGTAAAAACGCTTCATCCCAAGGTTCACGGTGGAATCTTATTTCAGCGGGGAAAGGTCGAGGACCGCCAGCAGGCTGCCGGACACGGAATCGTGCCGATCGACCTAGTGGTCGTCAATCTCTACCCCTTTTCAGTCACTGCTCGAAAACCCGGCGTCACGCCGGACGAACTGATCGAGAACATCGATATCGGCGGCCCCGCTATGGTCCGTTCTGCAGCAAAAAACTTTCAGAGTGTGGGAGTTGTGATTGATCCTGCCGACTATCCGGCGATCGCGCGCGAGCTTTGCGATAGACACGAACTCAGTCTTTTCACGCGACTCACGCTGGCGCGCAAAGCGTACGCGCGGACGGCACGGTATGACGGTGAAATCTCGACCGAGCTCGAGCGGCTTTCCGCAAATGGCGACTTGGCGATGGGCTCGCCCGAGAAACTGCCGGAGCGAATTCACATTCCCCTCGAGCGCCGGCAAGCGATGCGCTACGGTGAGAATCCTCACCAGGCCGCGGCCCTGTATGTTTGGGCCGGACAGACGGCAGCAGGACTTGCGGGCGCCAAGCAGCTCCAGGGTAAGGAACTCTCCTACAACAATCTTGTGGACCTCGATGCCGCGGCAGCCCTTGTCGCGGAATTTAGACGCCCCGCCGTCGCCATCATCAAACACAACAATCCTTGTGGCGCCGCAGAGCAAGAATCGCTCTCCGAAGCCTATCGAAAGGCGCTCGAATGCGATCCGGTCTCCGCCTTCGGTGGCGTACTCGCCTTCAATCGTACGATGGACGTGGCGACGGCTGAGGAAGTCGTGAGGCTTTTCGTAGAGTGCATTGTCGCGCCAGGCTACACTTCGGGGGCAATAGAGAAATTCGCGGCCAAGAAAAATCTCCGGCTGCTCGAAATGCCGGATGGATGGGAGGCCGGTGGACTTCTATTCAAGTCGATCGCGGGCGGCATGCTGGTACAAGAGGCCGACCGTCACGAGTTGGCGGAAGCCGACCTCAAGGTTGTGAGCAAACGCCCTCCCAGCGACCGCGAGGTCAGCGCTCTGTTGTTCGCATGGAAAGTGGCGAAGCACGTGAAATCGAATGCGATCGTTTTTGCACGCGAGGGACAGACCCTTGCCGTGGGCGCGGGCCAAATGAGCCGCGTCGATTCTGTCAAGATCGCGGCTATGAAGGCGTCCAGCGCGGGACTTCCGCTCGCTGGGAGCGCGGTTGCGTCCGACGCGTTTTTCCCGTTTCCAGACGGTGTCGAGGAAGCCGGCAAAGCAGGAGCCACCGCTGTCATCCAACCCGGCGGATCTGTTAACGACGAAACTGTGATCGCCCAAGCGGACAAACTCGGAATGGCGATGGTGTTCACGGGCGTACGTCACTTCCGCCACTAGGTTCCAGATGGCTCATCCAAGGAAACCCGCGGGACTCTACGGTCTCCGCGTGCTCTCGCTCGAAAGCCGGCGCGCCACGGAGATGGCGAAGCTGATCGAGAATCACGGCGGGCGTGCCATCGTCGCGCCCTCGATGCGCGAAGTGCCCCTGGCATCGAACACCGAAGCGCTCGCCTTTGGACGCGCCCTCGCGGCCCATGAACTCGATATGGTCATTTTCCTGACGGGCGTGGGCACGCGGGCGCTCGCGCGCGTGGTTGGGACGATGTATCCGGTCGAAGAGTTTTCTCGAGCTTTGCGGAAGGTCTGCGTCGTCGCGCGTGGGCCGAAACCCGTAGCAGCACTTAAAGAATTGGACGTACCTGTCACGCTTGCTGTGCCAGAGCCCAACACCTGGCGCGATCTTCTGCGTGCGCTCGACGAAAAAAAGGCGTTGCTACCACTGGCTGGGCGACGCGTTGCGGTGCAAGAGTACGGCGCGTCGAACCCCGAACTGCTCGCCGGTTTGGCCGAGCGCGGTGCACTGGTTATGCGCGTGCCCGTCTACCAGTGGGCGCTGCCAGAAGATCTAGGTCCACTGCGAGCGGCCGTGGAAGCCATCGCGCGTGCCGAAATCGACATGGCCCTGTTTACGACTTCGATTCAGGTTGCCCACTTGTTGGAGGTCGCACGGGAGATGAACCGCGAGCAGGAGCTCAGGCGCGGCTTTGCGGGGATCGTGGTGGGCTCGATCGGGCCCGTCACGAGCGAGGAACTTCGCGAGCAGGCTTTGCACGTCGATTTCGAACCCGCGCACCCGAAAATGGGTTTTCTCGTGAACGAAGCAGTCCGGCATGCGGGCGCTATGCTGAATAAGAACCGTCACGGAGGTTCCAGGTGAGCTCCGCGAGCGGCTGGGCCTCGGAAGGTTTGGGTGGGGGGGAATGCCGCGACCCAGCCGCATCGGCGAATGTCGAGACTCTAGCAGACGCTGGCACCGGCGCGTTCGTCGATTTATGAATTGAAACGATTCGTCTTCCGAATCCCCGCAAACGATTGATTCATTTCAGGTTCAGTCATGGCTTTTACAAAGCATTAACATCCAGAAGCACGCCGTTCCTTGCTTTTGCGGCGCCGCCGAAATTGGTCAAGGGACGTTTCGCCGGCAAGGCGATGCAACAGGGCTTTCCTCCGCGCGGGCGAAACGGGCTTAGCCAACAGCCGCTTGCGGAGCGTACCGATCTCTTCTAGCCAATCCTCGTATTCGGAGCCAAACTCCTGCTCGAGCTGCTTGCGGATGCGCTGCGCGAGGGCTGGACTCAGGCCACCGGTCGAGATCGCAATTTGCAGCGATCCGCGACGCACGGTTGCGCCGTAATAGAAATCACAGTGTTCTGGGTCGTCGACCACGTTGCACAAGATTCCGCGGCGCTTCGCCTGCTTGTAGATCTCTCGGTGCAGTTCGGGGGAAGACGTGGCGACCACAATGAGAAAAATGCCCACCAAATCGGAAGACCGGAACGTGCGGGCCTTCCAAACGATTTCCTCGGCGCGCGCCCAGGTGCGGATTCGCTGAGTCGCGGAGGGCGCTACGACAGCCACGGCCGCTTCCGCGCGCAGCAACCCTTCAATCTTTTCCTCCGCGACGCGCCCCGCCCCGACTACGAGACACCGACGCCCGGCCAGTTTGAGGAAAGCGGGAAACAGGAGCATCGGTCGAATTCCCTTCCTGACGCGAAAGCGTCCCAGCCGCTAGAGTCGCTCGCCCCGCACGAGGTCATCGTATGTCTCTCGTTGGCGCACGATTCGAAACTCGCGGCCCTCGACCAAGACTTCCGGCACTCGACGGCGAGCATTGTAGTTCGAGGACTGGACGAAACCGTAAGCTCCCGCCGTCCACACGACCAGCACATCCCCCGGCTGAACCAGCGGCAGCGGCCAATTCAACGCGAGAAAATCCCCGGATTCACACACAGGCCCCACGATATTGACTCGCGTCACCTTCGTGGCCGTCAAGTGATTGCGCACGATCGGCGTGATCGCGTGCGTGGCACCGTAAAGGACGGGGCGGATTAGATCGTTCATGGCGGCGTCCACGACCACAAACGTCCTACCGCGATTTTCCTTGATGTAGAGAACGCGGGTCAGCAGCACGCCGGCTGGGCCGACGAGTGCACGACCTGGTTCGATGAGCAGTCGGCAGTCGAGCGGCCGCACCATGCGCGCGAGCGCGTTTGCGTAACGAGAGGGAACTAGCGGAATCTCCCGCGTGTACCGGATGCCCAGACCACCGCCGATGTCGACGTAGGCAATCTGAATTCCCTCCATCGCAAGCTCCCTTACGTAAGAGACCAGCCGTCGAAGCGCTTGCCGATAGGGAGTCAGAGAGAAGATTTGCGAACCCAGATGCGCGCTGATCCCGCCCCACGTGAGCCATCGTGAGTCTTTGTGCGCGAGGTACAGTTGCCGTGCTTGCTGCCAGTTCACGCCGAACTTGTGTTCGTGAGCGCCGGTGGCGATGTGGGGATGGCCACCGGCCAATACACCCGGGTTCACGCGGATCGCCGCCAAGGGCCTGGCGTCGGTGCCTGCTGGGCGGCGAGCAGCCTCACTCAGCAGGACCTCTAGCTCCCCGGCAGATTCGATGTTAAACAGCAGAATTCCGTTGGCCCGCGCGTGCCCGCCCGGATAGCAGAGGGCCTCGCGGATTTCCTCACGGGTCTTGCCAACTCCGGAAAAGACAATGCGTCTCCCTGAAACCCCCACGCGCCGTAACCGATCGAGCTCTCCGGCGGAAACAACGTCGAACGCGCTCCCGAGGTTAGCCAAGACGCGCAAAACGGCAAGATTCGAGTTCGCCTTCACTGCATAACACAGTTGGTGCGGAAGCGAGCCAAATGCGCGATCGAGAGCACGGTAAGCGCCTTCCATGCTGGCACGGCTGTAAACGTATGCGGGCGTACCCGCAAAGCCCGCAATCCGATCCAGCGGGACACCTTCGCAAAACAGATTCTGCCTGCGGGACGCGGAGCCGCGGTAAGCAAAGGATGGAGTGAACTGCGCGGGATCCACCCTCCTGGGCTTGGTCCTGCTGCTCAAATGAGATTTCGCTGTCATCGTAACGGTGGAAGGGTTTTCTCGTCGCGGAGCGGCAAGATCATGGCGCACCATCATACAAATTCTGCGCTGAAAAGCCAGGAGCCAAGGCCTTCGTAAAAAAACCTGCTTGTTAGTTCCGCAAAACAGCGGCGGTTGCCCGTTCCTTGACGGCGATTTATCATCGCCTACGCGCACCATACTTCTGCTTTGCATTTCTAACACCTTCATGACTGTGGCCTGGTACGGGCATCTGAAACACCGCTCGGCACCTATCGTCGAGGCCATCGTGATCAGTTGGCTGATCGCATTTGGCGAATATTGCTTCCAAGTGCCCGCCAATCGAATCGGCTACGGCGAGTTCACCGGATACCAGCTCAAGATCATTCAGGAGTGCATCACTCTCACCGTGTTCGCCATTTTCGCCTGGCTCTACCTCGGCGAACGGATTCGCTGGAATTACGCCGCGTCCTTCCTCTTTCTCGTTGGAGCGGTCGTGTCGGCATTCTGGGGAAAACTCTGAGCCGCCGGCACCTTTCTTGACTTGCCTGCCAGCCGCCGATACACTCAAAATCGTTCCTGGTAGAGGTGCGGAGGCCATCAGTAGCTGGGCCGGAAGTTCCGAGCAGCTTCGGACGGCCGAGCGAAAGGGGCGTCGGACAGTTCTCCGCCGAAATCGTTCCGACCAGCTGACTCGGTGCGGTTGGGGGATCGGCTGAAAGGCTGATCCACTGTCATCCCGGCAGGCCGGGATGGAGCGCTATCGAGGACGGAAACGCGGGCCTTCCTCTCGCGTATCCTTTCCTCGGTTTCTCCTCCATCCCCAGCAGGCAACCAATGAACCTAAACGCACTGACTCGAGCGCTCGTGGATATCGAGTCGATCACCGATCACGAAGGTCAGGTTGGATCCTACCTGTACGATTTATTGTCTCAGATCGCGTCGAAGACGGGCGGGCGCGTAGAAAAAATGGAGGTCGGACCCGAGCGTTTCAATGTTCTCGCGTGTTGGGGGGAACCGCTTGTTACGCTCTCGACGCACATGGACACGGTGCCGCCGTTTTTCCCATCTCGCGAGGATTCCGAGTTCATCTGGGGGCGCGGCGCGTGCGATGCCAAAGGAATCATCGCCTCGATGGTGGTGGCTGCGGAGGAGCTGCTCGGCCAAAATATTAGAAGGTTCGCACTGCTGTTCGTGGTGGGCGAGGAGCGCAATAGCGCGGGAGCGGCCGTCGCGGCACAGACGCCTCGCGGCTCTAAGTATCTCGTGAACGGCGAGCCCACGGAAAGCAAGTTGGCGCTTGCCTCCAAGGGTACTTTGCGCTTTGAGCTCGTCGCGCGCGGGAAAATGGCCCATTCGGCCTATCCGGAGCTGGGCGATTCAGCCATCGAGGCGCTACTCGACGCACTGGAAGCGATTCGCAAAGTTCCGCTGCCGCGGGACTCCTTGCTGGGACCCTCGACGATGAACATCGGAACGATTTCCGGGGGCCGGGCGCCCAACGTGGTTGCCGATGCGGCGAAGGCTGAAATTCTCGTACGCATGGTGGGAGACGCGGCGCCGGTTCGGGAGGCGCTGGCGCGAGCTGTGGGCAGGCGCGCACAATTGATCGAGGTTCTGTTTATCCCACCGATCCATTTTCTTAGCGTCGATGGGATGCCGACCACGGTGGTATCGTTCACTACCGACGTGCCTGTGTTCGGACGCAGCTGGGGTGAGCCTTTACTGCTTGGACCGGGAAGCATCCACGTGGCACACACCGAGAACGAGCGAATCTCGAAACGCGAGCTCTCCGAAGCCCCCGAAATGTACGCGAATGTGGTAAAGAGTCTTCTGGCAAGGCCCTGAGAAGGTGCAATGAATCTGGCGATCGTCGGATACGGGAAAATGGGACACCTCATCGAAGAGCTGGCTTCGCAATATGGTTGCGCGGTGAAGCTGCGCCTCGACATTGACAACAACGCCAAATTCGAAGGGCTCACGAAGGAGAATTTCCGCGGCATCGATGCGGCCATCGAATTCTCCACCCCGTCGGCGGCGCCAGAAAATATCGAGCGGGTGGCGCAACTCGGCGTGAACGCTGTAGTCGGCACCACGGGTTGGTTCAGTGAAATGGACCGCGCCAGAAAGGCAGTTGAGCGAGCCGGGACCGGGTTGGTCTGGAGCCCGAACTTTTCAGTCGGTGTCAACATCTTCTCGCAAGTGGTTGCGGAAGCGGCGCGACGCATGGGTCGCCAGCCCGAGTATGGAGCGTGGGCGTGGGAAATCCATCACGCCACGAAGAAGGATGCGCCCTCCGGCACGTTGTTGGCGCTCGTCGAAATCATGAAACAAAATGGCTACACCAGGCCCATCGATACGGGCGCGAGCCGGGCCGGCACGCATCCGGGAACGCATGAAATCGGTTTTGACTCCACCGCCGACACCATCACCCTGCGACATACGGCGCGAAGCCGGGAGGGTTTTGCGCGCGGGGCGCTGCGGGCGGCGCGTTGGGTTGTTGGCAAAAAAGGATTCTTCGACTTCCGCCAGATCGTGGACGAGCTGGAATAAGGGTTCAAGATTTTCGAAGGAGGCATGCGATGTTTACCGGATGCGGCACAGCGCTGGTGACCCCGTTTCAAAAAGACTTGTCACTCGATGAAGAGGTTTTGCGCCGCCTGGTGCGGCGGCAAATCGACGCGGGGATCAATTTCCTTGTGCCCTGTGGCACGACGGGGGAAAGCCCCACGCTCACCAGTGCTGAACAGCGGCGCGTCGTAGAAATCACCATCGAAGAAGCGCGACCGCACAAGGTCCCTGTCCTGGCCGGTGCGGGCGGCAACAACACAGCGCACATCATCGAAATGGCTCGCGCATTCCAGGCCATGGGCGCAAACGGAATTCTGTCCGTCGCTCCGTACTACAACAAACCCACGCAGGAAGGACTCTATCAACACTACAAGGCGATCGCCTCTGCGATTTCGTTGCCGATCATCCTTTACAACATTCCGGGACGCACGGGCGTCAATATCGAACCGACCACCGTGGCGCGTCTTGCCGAAATCGACAACATCGTTGGCGTGAAGGAAGCTTCCGGCAATATTTCTCAGATGGCCGTAGTGCTGGAGTTGGTGCCAGCGAAGTTCCTGGTGCTTTCCGGTGACGACGCGATCACGCTGCCGCTTTTGGCGCTCGGCGGGAAAGGTCTGGTTTCGGTGTCATCGAATGAGATCCCCGCGGAAATGACCGAGATGGTGGAGCTTGCGCTTCATAACGACTTTTCGGCAGCGCGTGAAGTCCATCGCCGCTATTTTCGACTGATGGAAGCAAACTTCATTGAGACCAATCCCGGCCCCGTGAAGGCTGCCATGGCATTGATGGGGTTGCTCGAGCCCGTTTTCCGCCTCCCGCTGGTCGCGCCCAGGCCGGAGAGCCTTGCCAAGATCCGCAGCGCGCTCG
>Ga0187769_10000470_pt1 | contig 22026 bp, 18 predicted proteins | sample 0116_SJ02_MP02_1_FD_133140 | JGI IMG/M metagenome (GOLD analysis project Ga0187769, IMG submission 133140) | Tropical peat soil microbial communities from peatlands in Department of Meta, Colombia - 0116_SJ02_MP02_10_MG | ecosystem: Environmental > Terrestrial > Soil > Wetlands > Peat | place... | reverse complement strand
CCGCCGCCTCAAGGTCCAGACCGAGGCCGGCTCCGACATCCACGTGATCCCGGGCCGAAAAAGAGAAGTTGCGCGGAGAACCCCAGCGGCGCACCTCCACGTTGTCTTCGCTCGATGTTCCAACGGGTACCGACGCGTCGGGAACGTTGGGCACTCCCAGCAGCAAATCTTGCAGCCGTTCCTGAACCCGGGCAAGGTGCGACTCAAGTTCTTTGAGCCGCTCCGGGATCTGCGCCACCTCGGCCATCGCTGCGGCCGCGTCCTCACCCCGCGATTTCAATATGCCGATCTGCTTGGAAAGCGAGTTGCGTCGCGCCTGCAAATCCTCGGTGGCCGCCTGAACCTCCTTGCGCTCTTGCTCAATCGCGGCAAATGCGGTGACGTCAAAGACGAAGGGCCGTGTCCGCAGTCGGTCAGCCACGGCCTGCGCGTTTTTGCGCAGCAAATGAATGTCCAGCATTCGGTGTATTCCTATTCGCACCCTGTTGCGACGCCCGGCTTTGGCGGCTTCACCGGCGGTCTTAAATTATGTCGGCCCTTTGCGCCCGGCCGCTTCGCGGTTGCGCGCGCGCAGTTCCTGCAAACGCTCGCCGATACGCTGCTCCAAGCCCCGATCGGTCGGTTCGTACCAGCGCTGCGGCGCCATTCCGTCGGGCAGGTACGTCTCGCCTGCCGCAAAGGCCCCCTCTTCCTCATGAGCGTACCGGTAGCCCTCGCCGTAACCGAGCTCGCGCATCAGGCGTGTGGGCGCATTGCGCAGATGCATCGGCACAGGCCGAGAACCGTCCGAAGCAACAAAGGACTTGACCGCCCCGAACGCCGCATACACCGCGTTGGATTTCGGCGCCACGGCGAGGTATACGATAGCCTGCGCGAGCGCGAGTTCCCCTTCGGGCGAACCCAAGCGCTCATAGGCCTGCGCCGCCTCCAGCGCAAGTTGCAGGGCCCGCGGGTCCGCCAAGCCTACATCTTCGCTGGCCATGCGGATCGCGCGACGCGCGATATACAGTGGATCGGTGCCGCCGTCGAGCATGCGAACCATCCAATACAGCGCCGCGTCGGGATCGGAGCCGCGCACCGACTTGTGCAGCGCCGAGATCTGGTCGTAGAAGTTCTCCCCGCCCTTGTCGAAGCGACGCAGCGTCGCAGGCAACGTCGCACGCAGAAACTCGATATCGACCGACTGCTTCGCTTGCTCGGCAGCCGTTGCGACAACCTCCAGCGCATTGAAGAGTCGCCGGGCGTCACCGTCGGCGAGCTCGATGAGCATCCGGCGCGCCGCGTCGGCGATCTGCAAATCGGGGTAGTGGCGCGCGCGCGCTTTCTCGAGCAATTGACCCAGATCCTCGTTTGTCAGCGGCTCAAGCACATAGACGGCGGCGCGCGAAAGCAATGCGCCCACCACCTCAAAGGACGGGTTTTCCGTCGTTGCCCCGACAAAAATAAAGAGACCCGACTCCACGTGGGGCAAAAACGCGTCTTGCTGCGCCTTGTTGAAGCGATGCACTTCATCGACGAAGACGACAGTCGACTTTCCCGTTCGCGCCTGCGTGGCCTTTGCGCGCTCGACCGCGTCGCGAATGTCCTTGACCCCGCCCAGTACCGCCGATAACGCGATAAAGTCCAGGCCAAAGGCTCCAGCCATCAATCGCGCCAGCGTCGTCTTGCCCACACCCGGCGGGCCCCAAAGAATCATCGAATGCGGATGCCCGGACGCGAAGGCCGTTCGGAGCGGCCCGCCCGGGCCAAGCAGGTGTTGCTGCCCGACAACCTCATCGAGGAGTCGCGGCCGCATGGCCTCGGCCAGCGGTACTTGCGCGAGCTCGCGCTCCGGCGCCCGGGGATGCCCGGGTCGTGGACCCTCGCCCGGGGCGGCCGCTTCGTGCACGAAAAGATCGCTCACCGTTCCTCAAGCACATCGACCCCGGGCGGGGGAGTAAATCGGAACAAGTCGCTCGACAACGCAGGATTGCGCTGCAGATGATCAAACGCAAGTTGTGTCGATTGACCAAAGCTATCACGCAGCTGCATCGCTACGGGCATACCATCGTGAAATCCGATGCGGATCGACGAAAATAAGGACTCCTTACCATTGGGAGTTGCCCGGACCCAGTCGATGCCGTTGTCGCCGCCGTCATTTTGCACCGTAAAGTCGCGCTCAAAATCATTGGAACCAAAGAGTATCGAGGCTGGCGAAGCCGGCAGCGCTCCCGTGAGCTTTTTTTTCGTCACCTGATTGAGATCCTTGTCGTAGAGAAACAAATGCTCGCCATCACTGACGATCAACTGTTCGTACGGCGTACGATAGGTCCAGCGAAATTTTCCGGGGCGCAGAAACTCGAAGCTGCCGTGTGAGACCACCCAGGTGCCGCCCGCTCCGTTGGCCGCAGCGCCGGGAGTCTGGCGCTGACTTTGCTGCGTGAAGTCGCCACGCGCACTCGAGGTCTGAGCCAGAAACTGGCGCAGCTGATCGACGGGTGCGGCGCGCGTGCCGACCGTCGCAAGAGCCAGGACCACCGCCGCCGCGGCCATCAAGCCGCTTCGGTTCATTACATGGGCTCCCGGGCCGGGCCGAGGATCTCCCGGTTGCCGTTGGCCTGCATCGCCGAAACCATGCCCGCGCGCTCCATTTCCTCGAGTAGACGAGCAGCCCGGTTGTAGCCGATGCGCAAATGGCGCTGCACCAACGAGATGGATGCGCGTCGCTGCTTGAGCACGATTTCCACTGCTTGGTCGTAGAGCGGATCGCTCTCGCCACCTTCCGCCCCGCCGGCGGCAGCCTCCGCCGGCGTTTCGGGAGCGTCGAGTACGCCTTCGAGGTACTGGGGAGCTCCTTGTTTGCGCAGCGCCTCGACGACGCGGTGGACTTCCGCGTCGGAGACAAAGGCGCCGTGCACCCGCGTCGGCATGCCGCTACCGGCGGCAAGGTACAGCATGTCGCCTTGCCCCAGTAGAGATTCGGCTCCCATCTGGTCGAGAATCGTGCGTGAGTCGACCCGGCTCGACACCTGAAACGCAATTCGTGTCGGAATGTTGGCCTTGATGAGTCCCGTGATGACATCCACCGACGGCCGCTGGGTGGCCAAAATGAGGTGCATCCCGGCCGCACGCGCTTTTTGCGCAATGCGCGCGATCAGCTCCTCCACCTTTTTGCCGGTGACCATCATCATGTCGGCCAGCTCATCGATGACCACCACAATCACCGGCAGAGGATCGAGTGGGTTCGCCGACTCCGGATCGGTCGCAAACGGATTGACCAGCGGCGTGCCGCGCTCCTCGGCCTCCGCGATCCTCTGGTTGTAGCCATGCAGGCTGCGCACCCCGAGCTTGCTCATCAGTCGATAGCGACGATCCATCTCCGCGACGCACCAGTTAAGGGCATGACCGGCTTCGCGCATGTCCGTGACCACGGGCGCGATCAGGTGCGGGATGCCCTCATAGGCGGAGAGCTCGAGCATCTTCGGATCAATGAGGAGCAAGCGCACCTGCGACGGATCCGCCTTGTAGAGGATCGACAAAATCATCGCGTTGATACCGACCGACTTGCCCGATCCGGTGGTGCCGGCAACCAGAAGATGGGGCATGCGCGCAAGATCGACAACGACGGGCTTGCCCCCAATATCCTTACCCAGCCCCAAGGTCACGCAGGAGTGACTCTCGGCGTAGACCTCCGACCCCAGGATTTCGGACAGGCGCACAATCTGACGGCGCGCGTTGGGAAGCTCCAACCCCATGAGATTCTTGCCGGGAATCGTCTCTACGACGCGGACCGAAACGAGGGAGAGCGCGCGAGCCAGGTCCTTGGCCAAATTGACGATCTGCGCACCCTTGACGCCAATTGCTGGCTCGATCTCGTAGCGCGTGATGACCGGACCGGGGTACGCCGCGACAACGGCAACATCCACGCCGAAGTCCTTGAGCTTTTTCTCGATCAGTCGCGAGGTAAATTCAAGCGTCTCGGTGGACACCACTTCGGGACCCGCCGCGGCTTCGTCGAGCAAGTCCAGAGGCGGCAGCCCGCTGGCCGCGGTCTCCGCAAACAGCGGCACCTGGCGCTCGCGCTGCTTACGCTCCGAAGCCGCGACCCGGGTGGCTTGTCGCTCGATATGCACCGGTTCGTGTTCATCAAGGCGTTCACGCTCCGCGGCGAGGGTGGCGGCGCGCTCCTCCGATGCCGCTTCGCCGATCGTGCGATCTTCTCTGGCTTCACGTCGCGCCCTCGCCCACCCAACCATGGTCTCCAACGCACTGCCCAGATTTTCCGCGACGGAGAGCCAGGAGAATCCAAACGCGAGGCTCGCGCCAATCGCGCACCCCGCAAGCAGCGCGACAGTCGCCCCCGTCGGCCCCAGCGTCCGGAGGATCCACGGCCCCAGAGTAGTGCCCAACAGCCCACCCGCGGCGCCGGGCAGCGCCGCCGAGACCCACTGCAAACGCAGGGCCTCGAGCGTCGTTGCCGAAAGAAGAAGCAACACAAATCCCGGCCCACGCACCCAGCGCGAAAGGCTCGCGGGCGCGCGCGCGTGCCGGTGCAGCCGGAGGAACCCGCGCGCGACCCATGCCCCGGCAAACGCCACCCAGAAATAGGCCGAAAAGCCAAAGAGAAACAACAGCAAGTCGGCGAGCCAGGCGCCCGCGCTACCGCCCCAGTTGCGCACCTGCGTCGCGGTCGAAGCGTTGGTAAATCCGGGGTCATCGCGGTGATAGGAGAGCAGAACCGCGGCGAGGGCCAGCACGATCAGCGCCAGGCCAAACCAGCGCGCCTCGGCCAGCAGCCGCGCGCTTCGGTCCAACCCGTCGGGACGGCGCAGCATGCGCCCCCGGGAGCTCCGCCCGGATACCTCGCCGCGCGGCGCGCCAGCATCTTCCATGCCTCGTAAATCCGGTCCGACCGCCATGCGGGCATTATAGGAGCGACGCGCCGATGCCGCGGTAGGCCGATGGCACGATCCTATAATGCGCGTTGCACCGTCTGCGAGGGCGCATTGGAAAGGAAATGCCATGTCCACACCCAAGCATTGCCGGCTCCTGATCCTCGGTTCCGGGCCCGCGGGCTACAGCGCCGCCATCTATGCCGCACGCGCGAACCTCGCACCGGTTTTGATCACCGGTCTGGCGCAGGGCGGCCAACTGATGACGACCACCGATGTGGACAACTGGCCAGCCGACGTGCATGGCGTGCAAGGCCCGGACCTGATGCAGCGATTCCTGGAGCACGCGCAGCGTTTTGAGACCGAGACCATCCTCGATCAGATCCAGAGCGTTGAGCTGCACGCGCGTCCCATGCAACTCGTGGGAGATGCGGGGCACTACAGCTGTGACGCGCTGATTATCGCCACGGGGGCCTCAGCCCAGTACCTGGGACTGCCTTCGGAAAAAGCGTTTATGGGACGCGGCGTCTCGGCATGCGCGACCTGTGATGGGTTCTTCTTTCGCAACCAAGACGTCTGCGTTGTCGGCGGGGGCAATACGGCCGTGGAGGAGGCGTTGTACCTGTCTAAGATCGCTCGCCAGGTGCATCTCATCCACCGGCGCGATCGCTTCCGCGCCGAACCGATCCTGGTCGACCACCTCATGGAGCGCGTGCACACGGGCAATATCCGCTTGCACCTGTGGCATCGTCTCGAGGAAGTTCTTGGCGACGACGGCGGAGTAACGGGCGTGCGCATATCGGACGTGCGCGACCAAAGCACACAGGAGCTTGCCGTGCAGGGCTGCTTCATCGCCATCGGGCACCGGCCCAACACCGAGATTTTCGCGGGCCAGCTCGAGATGAAAAACGGCTACATCCTGACGCGCGGCGGCAGCGAGGGGCTGGCCACGATGACCAATATTCCGGGAGTGTTTGCCGCAGGCGATGTGCAGGACCACGTCTACCGGCAGGCGATAACGTCGGCGGGCACGGGGTGCATGGCGGCCCTCGACGCGCAACGCTGGCTCGACGCGCAGACGGAGTCTGCGGGACAATCCTCCACCGCGGTCGCCGCCTGACGGCCTGCTGCCAGCGGCGCACTGCCGCGGCCGCCCCGGGCCCACGGCGCGCGGGCGGGTTCTACTTTGCGGAAATCAGATGGGCAACGAGTCGCGGCTCAGACCGCGGAGTCGCCGGTTTCGCCGGTGCGGATGCGCACGACCTGCTCGACCGCGTGCACGAAGATCTTGCCATCGCCAATTTTGCCGGTACGGGCCGCGCGCATGATGGCCTCGATGGCCCGCTCCACGAGTTCGTCGGAGACGACCGCTTCAACCTTGATTTTGGGCAAAAAGTCCACGACGTATTCGGCCCCGCGGTAGAGCTCGGTGTGCCCCTTCTGGCGGCCGAAACCCTTGACGTCGGTGACCGTCAGTCCGGTAACCCCGACTTCGGCCAATGCCTCGCGAACTTCGTCAAGCTTAAACGGCTTGATGACAGCGGTGATTAGCTTCACAGGCCTCTCCCAGCGAACGCTGACAGTTTACCCAACCGCGCCGCGCTTAGATAGGGATAAAGGCGCCGTATCAAGGGAAATTTCGTCGTCGTGGAATCGGTTCGTGATCGGATAGCGCCAGTCCCGACCAAAAGCGCGGTGGGTCACGCGTATGCCTACGGGCGCCTGCCGCCGCTTGTATTCGCTCTGGCGAATCATGCGCACCACCCGCCGAACTTCGGCCTCGGGGTAGCCCGCCGCCACGATCTGGGCCAAGCTTTGGTCTTCCTCCATGTACCGCACGATGACCGCATCGAGCAGATCGTAAGGCGGCAGCGTGTCTTGGTCCGTCTGGTTGGCGCGCAGCTCGGCGCTCGGTGCGCGCTGTAGAACGCGCTGCGGAATGACTTCGCCGAGTCCGTTGCGGTGGCGCGCCAGCCGGTAGACCAGTGTCTTAGTCAAATCTTTGATGACAGCAAAACCGCCCGCCATGTCGCCGTAGAGCGTGCAGTAGCCCACTGCCATTTCGCTCTTGTTGCCCGTGGTCAATACGATTGATCCGGTCTTGTTGGAGAGGGCCATCAGCAAGGTGCCGCGTGCGCGCGCCTGGATGTTTTCCTCGGTCGCGTCCCACGCCCGGCCGGCAAACTGCGGCGCAAGACTCGCGACGAAGGCATCGAAGGCCGGCGAGATCGAAATCACGTCATATCGAATGTCCAGCCGCTGCGCCATCTCACGCGCATCAGCGAGGGACATCTCGCTCGTAAACTGCGAGGGCATCATGACCGCACGCACCCGCTCCGGGCCCAGTGCATCGTGGGCCAACGCAAGGGTAAGCGCCGAATCAATCCCACCGCTCAGACCGACGATTGCCCCCGGAAAGCCGTTCTTGTTCAGATAGTCCCGAAGGCCCAACTGTAGGGCCTGGTAGGCCTGTGCCTCGGTCGAGGCGGTCGGCGTGCAGACCCCGGGCTGCGGTACGCCGTCGACAAAATCGACCAGCAGCAGGTGCTCAAAGAACTCCGGGGCCATCGAAGCGAGGCGGCCCTGCGCATCGAGCGCAAAGGACCCGCCGTCAAAGACCAGTTCGTCTTGCCCGCCGGCAAGGTTGGCGTAGACGAGCGCCAGACCTTGGCGGCATACGTTGTTGCGCATGACCTCCAGGCGCAAGGCCTGTTTTCCCAAATGAAACGGCGAACCGTTGGGCACTAACAGCACCTGGGCCCCGGCGGCCGCCGCGCACTGCGGCGCATACGGAAACCACGTGTCCTCGCAAATGTTGATACCAAAGCGCGTGCCGCGCACCTCGAACACGAAGGGACGGTTATCCGGCCGGAAGTAGCGTTGCTCGTCGAATACGTCGTAATTGGGCAAATCGTGCTTGCAGTAGGTGCCGATGACCACGCCACGGGTCAGGACCGATGCGGCATTAAACCGCTGGCCCTCGCGCGCAAGGGGGTGTCCAACAACGACACGCAACTGCGTAAACGGCGCAAGCTCCCGCGTGAGTTCCTGCAGGGCAGCGTCGGAGGCTTGGAAGAAAGTTCCTCGCAGCAACAGGTCCTCGGGCGGATAGCCCGACAAGGCAAGCTCCGGCGTGAGCAGTATGTCGGCGCCCGCGCGCGCGGCCGCATCCGCGGCCGCAACGATGCGCCGCACGTTGCCCGGAAAATCGCCGACTGTGCAGTTCAGTTGGGCGACGGCAACACGTACAGGAGCGTTCATGGAGTCGTCCGTGGCAGCCTGCGCCGCAAGGCAGCCGGTGCGCTCTTTCCTAGGTTGCTCTGCGCCGCGGCCTCGGGCACGTCAAAACGCGGGCTTAACAGCCGCGGACTCGTATCTCGCGACGGCTTCCATGATTTGGGCGCGCGCCACCTCAGCGCCCTTCCAGCCCGCAATGCGCACCCATCGACCCGGCTCCAGATCCTTGTAGTGCTCGAAGAAGTGCTCAATTTGGGCCAGGCGCTCGGGAGCCAAGTCCTGTGGCGAGCGCCAATGCTTGTACCAGGGCAAAATTCGGTCGATCGGCACGGCCAAAAGCTTTGGATCTCCACCGCTTTCGTCCTCCAAGGCGAGAACTCCCAGCGCCCGACAGCGCACAACCACTCCCTGGTGGAGTGCAAAGGGAGTGATGACCAACACGTCGATTGGATCGCCATCGTCGCCCAGCGTGTGGGGAATGTAGCCGTAATTGCACGGGTAGTGCATGGCCGTGCCGATAAACCGATCCACGAACAAAGCGCCCGTTTCCTTGTCGACTTCGTACTTCACCGGATCGGCATTCATCGGGATTTCAACGACAACGTTAAATTCGTCCGGAAGCGAATGCCCCGCACCCACCTTGCTTAAGCCCATTGCCCTCTCTCAAGAGTGAAAGAAAAACGCCGGCACCCGTACGATGCGCCACTGCATTGTAGCGAGAGCCAAAGCGCGCCCGCGTCCGCGGCCTACAGTGTGGGTTCGCGCCGAATCCGGCGCGAGCGCGCCGCGGGCGCCGTGCGCGCCGCAAACGCGAGCGCGGCCTCGCGATAGCTTTGCGAGGCCCGCTGCTCGTCGCCCACGGCTTCGGCAAGCTCGGCCAATGCCAGGTAGGTATCGGCATCGCCTTCCATGCGCTGGCTCTCCTCCAGATACGCGTGTGCCTTGCCCCAGAGTTGCGCGCGCAGACAGATGCGTCCCAGACAGCGCAATGCCGCTGCGCTGCGGCCATGCTGCTGTATCCACGTCTCTGCCTGAGAGATTGCAGCGCCCACGTTCAAACCCACGCAGCGGCCATATTCCTCGAGCAACCGCTCGCTCCAATTGACCCGCAGGGACTGCTCGAGTGCCCGGGCGGCATCCTCGCCGCGCCCAAGCCCGTTGAAACAATGGGCCGCCTCCAGCGCCAGGTCCGGCGCCTGGCGGTCGGAGGTGGGAATCGCGTTCCAAGTACGGGTCAACTCCTGCGCGTCCTGGGCGCTTTCGCGCAGCAAACCCCGGTAGGCAATCATTTTGTAGGCGGCCGACGCGGGAGCGGGCAGCCCGCGGTGCTTGTCAAGCGCGCGCACGATGCGCAGGGCCTCTTGCCAATGATTGGATTGCAGATGCGCCACCAGCGCGATGCGCATGGCGTGAATGTGTCGGGCTCCGCTCGCGTGCAGCCTCTCGATGACCTGGAGGGCGCGTGCATCGTCGCGCTGCTCGGACCACATTTCCGCGCTCAAAACCAGGCGTGCGGTGGTCAGTTCGGAATCGGCCTCCGCGCGCTCGAGCCATTGTTCCCGTCGTTGGTACTCCTGCATGCGATGCGCGGCGCGCGCAGCAAGCAGGGCCGCCAGCGCCGCGACCGGGGCGACCGATTGCGCCTGTTGCGCCGCGCGCTCGGCCCGCGCAAAGCGCCCCTCGAAAAGCGCCTTGAGGGCTTCTCGCAACCCGCGCAAGGCCCCGAGCTCCGAGCGCCGTTCCCGATACGCGCGGACGCGTTCCGGGAAATCGCTCAACCGCTGGGTCCAACGACCCACGCGATAGGTAAACCACAGCGCAAGCGCAAGTAAAAGAAGAAAGAAATTGAGCGACAGGTCGATCCGCCAGGGGGGTGCGAGCGCGACGACCGAACCTTGCGTGACCTGCAATCCGATAGCAATGGCCGCGGCAAGCACGGCCAACCACAGCGCCCAGAGCAGCGTCTTCACGCTCTCACCCGTTGCCGGCGCGCTCTGGGGCGCCACGCACCGCGCGCAAGGCGCCAAGCGTCTCGTCGAGCGAAGGCGACGGGCCGCTCGTGGCGGCGACGGTAATCGAGCGCAGCTGCGACGCGGCTATGGCCACCGCCGGCTGGCCCGGATCAAAATAATGCGCCATCAGATCCTCGAGCGCAGCCGACTCGGATCGAACGATGCGCTCGTCGCGCGCCAATATGGCCTGACGCAGGTCGAGCACGCCCAGGCGAAAACGCTCCCGTAGGAGCTGCTGTTGCACCGGGTTGAGCAACAGAGCATCGGGAGTGTTCACCTCGCGAATGCGCAGCAAATCGCCAAACTCGCTCTCGATCCAGGCGCGCACCCGCGCGCCGAAGGAATCGGCCGCTTGCGTGGCGGGCGCGCTGGGCGTCGTGGCCGGTCCCGAAGGGCGAAGTCCCGAATGCGTCGAGTCGGCACTCACCCGCCAGCCATCGACCGCCGTGAGCAGCGGATCGAGCCGCGCGGCCAATGCGCCGCGGTCGACATCGGCTGCGGCCTTCAGGCGAGCCAGATCGTGACGAAGCGCCGTTTGCACGCGCAGCGCCTTGGGGCTCGCCAGGCGGCCCAGGCGGGCATCTGCCACGGCCAGCACGTCGATGGCCATGCTGGGATTGGCGCCCAGCCGAAGCTGCAGCTGCGTTTGCTCAACCAGACGTTCGATGTCGAGCAGCGCGAGTTGCTCCCTGCGCTGCCGCAGCTCGGTATCGCCCGTCAGGCCGGTACCGGCTTCCGCTTCGCTTTGCGCTTGCGCCCACTGGCGCTCCAGATCGCCCAGGCGCCGCTCCACGTCCGCATCGCGCTGATCGCGTGCGAGCGCATCGGCTCGTTCCTGAGCGATGCGCCGCTGCTGCTCACCGTCGCGGCGTAGCAAGTAAAACGACAGGGTCAGCGCCAGTGCGGCAAGCAGCAGCGCGAGCAATGCCAGCGTGCGCCCCGGAGCCGAGCTGCTGCTCGCAGCGCGTGTCGCCGCGGTGCCCGAACTCGGGCTCGAAGACGTCGGTTCGCCCATGAGGAGCGCAATGTTACGGAATCTAGGAACGCGCGGCTTGCCGCGCAGCCTTGGGTGCAGCCGCGGTCGCCGCCCCGGGCAGGCCCAGCGCGCAACGGATGGATGCCGCCTCCGGTTCGCAGCACCGCACGTCGTCAAGACCACGCGCGCGCAAAGCCTGTTCGATGCGCGCATGAACGCACAGCCCGATACCCTGCAGCAGCCACGCCGACAGCGCGGGGTCGCGCGCCAGCGCTTCGCTCAGCGCCTCCACGGCCTCGGAGCTGCTAAACAGCGTAGCGAGCCTCGCTCCGCCTGCCCTGGCCGCGCGCAAGGCCGCCCACTGCGCGGCCGTCGGAACGTGCGCGACGCGGCGGTAAGCCACCGTCTCTTCGACCCTCGCCCCGCTGGCCAGCAGCCGATCGATGAGCCAGCGCCTCCCGCTCTGGGCGCGCACGATCAGCGCATGCCGCGGTGGCGGCCTCACCCCGCGTTGCAGCGCCTCCCAGAGCGCTTCGGATCCCCCATCGGCGGTGGTATCGCCGGCCGGACAGATGATGCGAGCCTCGCTCGCTCCGGGCAGCTGCGCACGCGCCTCCTGGGCGGTTGCCGCACCGACAGCCGCAATGACGGCATGCGCCGGCCATGCTTCGGTTAGCAACGGAGCGAAGGCACGCACGGCCGCCGGGCTCACGAAGACGACCAGGTCAAACAGCGGCAATCGCTCGACGCTCGAGCGCAGCGCGGCCGGATCGTCGGGGGGCAAGAGGACAAAAGCGGGCCACCACAAGGCGTCGGAGCCCGCGGCGCGCAGCTGTGCCGCAAGCGCCCGGCCCGGGGTCTGCGGTCGGGTGACCAGAACGAACGGCGGCCCGCCGGCAGAGGGTTTCAAGCCTCACCCGTTGCGCAGCAGGCGCTCGACGCCGCGCGCCTTGAGCTCGGCGACCACGCGCATGCCGATGGCCTCGGGCTGTGTTGTCGGACCGCTTGCCTGCGCCTCGATCATCTCGCCGCGCGTGGCATTGCCCGCACACGCGCGCAGATGCACTTGTCCTTGTGCAATTTGCGCGTAGGCCGCCAGCGGGAATTCGCAGCTGCCGCCCAAGCCGCGGGAGACGGCGCGCTCGGCCGTCACACAGGCCCTCGTGGGCGCGTGCTCCAGACAAAGCAGGCGCTCACGCAGCCGCTCGTTGCGTGCACAAATCTCGATCGCCAGCGCGCCCTGCCCCGGCGCAGGCAAAAACACTTCGGGTGCAAGCACTTGGACAATGCGTTCGGACATCCCCAGACGTTGCAAACCCGCGGCGGCCATCACAAGGGCGTCAAAGTCGCCGCGCTCGAGCTTGGCCAGGCGCGTGCCCACGTTGCCCCGCACGGACGCGATCCGCAGGTGCGGAAAATGCGCACGCAGTGCCATTTCGCGTCGCAAACTGGAGGTGCCCACGCGTGCGCCCTCGGGCAGATCCTCCAGGCGAGCAAAGCGCGGGCTCACGAAACAGTCGCGTGGATCGCCGCGCTCCAGAATTGCGCCCAGCGCGAACTCCGATTCGAGCTCCATGGGCACATCCTTGAGGGAATGCACCGCAATGTCCGCCCGGCCGTCGAGCAGCGCCACCTCGAGCTCCTTGACAAAGAGCCCCTTCCCCCCGACTTTCGACAGGGTGCGGTCCAGTATCTGGTCGCCGCGCGTGGTGAGTTCGAGCAACTCCACCTGCAGCGCCGGATCCTCCTGCAGCAGCCGTGTGCGCACGAAACGGGCCTGCCACAGCGCCAGCGGGCTTGCGCGCGTTGCGATGCGAATCGCTGCAGAAGGCAAGGGCATGGAGCGTCGAGTGTAGCAAGCTCAGATACCCGCGGTGGCCTTGACGGTGGGCCACTGGCGCCTGCTGATGGGCAGGCGCTCGTCGAGGTCGCGCAGCAAGATCTCCCAATGCCCCTCGGGCGATTCGCCCTCGGCGTCGGATCTGGCCTTCACGCGTTGAAAGCCGGCAATGAAACGCCGCGCAACCAGGCAGTTGCGATGGATGCGCACAAACCGCTCGCCGAATTCATTCTCCAGCGCCGTGAGCGACTCTTCGGTCAGGTATTCGCGCGCCAACGTGCGAATCGTGACGTACTTGAGTTCCGCGCGCAGATAAACGATGTCGTCGACCGGAACGAGCACAAGCCGACCGCGCTCCGAGACGCTGAGCTGCGAGCGGGTGGCGCCGAGGCTCCGCGCCAATGCATCGAATCGCTCCTCGTGCGGCAAGATGCGCCGCGCACGCTGCAGGGCCGCGAGCAGGCGGTCGGCTCGCACCGGTTTGAGCAGGTAGTCGATTGCCTGCACCTCGAAGGCCTTGAGCGCATGCTCATCGAAGGCGGTCACAAAAATGATTGCGGGCGGCGTCTGCGACTGCGCCAGGTGCCGGGCCACTTCGATGCCGCTCATGTCGGGCATTGCGATATCGAGCAAGACGACATCGGGCTGAAGCCGCGCCACCGCCTCCAGTGCCGCGATCCCACCGTCGGCCTCCCCGACCTGGGTGAGCGCGATCTGACGCGCGCAGTCGGCAAGCACCTGCGCGAGTCGTGCCCGCGCGGGTGGTTCATCGTCTACAACGAGCACTTTGAGCATGATTTCGCGCGTCCCGATCGATCCACGGCGCCGTCGCCGGCCTCAGGCACTGGCTTTGGTCTCCACCGGAATCGTGAGCGTGAGCTCGAAGCGCTCACGTCGGACCCGGGTCTCGAGGCTGGCCTCCAAATCGTAAACCAGCGCCAGTCGGCCACGAATGTTGTTCAACCCGATCTGGTTGCCCTCGCGCTGCACCGGTTCGCGTGCGATCGGGTTACTCACAAAAATCTCCAGCTTAAAGCCGTGCTGGCGCACGCGCACCTCGATGTCGCAGGGGCCGGCAACTCGCTCGGCGCCGTAGCGCACCGCGTTTTCGATGATGGGTTGCAGCAGCAGCTGCGGCACGCGCGCTTTGGGGTGCACCGCCCCGATATTCCAGTTCACATGCAGCCGCTCTCCCAGACGCGTTTGTTCGATTTCCACGTAGCGCCGGCACAAGTCGATCTCCTGCTCGAGGGGGACAAGACGCTTGACGTCGCCCATTACCGCACGAAAAAGTTCGGCCACGCTCTCGAGCATCCGCTCGGCACGCACGGGGTCGTCGCGGATCACGGACAACACAGCGTTCAGACTGTTGAAAAAGAAGTGCGGCCGAATGCGCGATTGCAGCGCCTGGAACTTCGCTTCGTCGATCGCGGGTGAAAACGCCCGCGACCGCAGCTCCAGGTAGTGCTGCGCCGCGGCGCCGCCCAAAAGCCCCAAGCCGGTCGCCAGGACATCGGCCCGCGCAAAAGGCGGCAGCGCCGCGCCGACCGCCAGCCGATTGACCAGATAGGCCATGAGCGCGGGCAGCGACCACGCAACGACCCGTTGCATGGGTTCCGAGAGCGCGGGGCCGCTACGGCGCAGGAGGCACCAGCCCAGCAAGGTGAGCAGCGTCGTGGGTTCGACGATCGCCGCAAGCTCCAAAAAGGCCGCCGCATGCTGCGTCGAGGCCGGCACGGAGGGATACTCGATGGCGCGACCCGTCATCACCGCAACGGCCAGCGCGAGATTGACTCCGACACCGATGCGCAAAACGGTGCCGGCATTGCAACCGTCGGGGATCAGTTGTCGGGTCTGAGGCACGAGGCACGATTATGCATGGTTTGTTAGCAAACGAGAGCGCAGGCGCCGGGCGTTAGAATTTATCCATGAACCAGAACAAGGCCCGCGGCCGCGGCACGGCCGCCGCAGAGCCGCGGCGCGACCCTGGCACCGTCGCAGCCAAGCGTCCCGGTGCCGATGATGCGCAATCCCGCTCCTCCCTGCATGCCCGAGAACAGGCGTGGTCGGGGCGCTTTTCCGAACCGGTTGCCGATTTCGTGCTGCGCTACACGGCCAGCGTCGGCTTCGACCGGCGCCTGGCGCCGGCCGACATCGAGGGCTCCTTGGCCCATGCCTGGATGCTCGCGCAGGTCGGGGTGCTCAGCGCACAGGACCTTCAGGCCATCGAGCAAGGTCTGGGCGTCGTGCGGGGCGAAATCGAGCGCGGCGAATTTGCCTGGCGCCAGGATCTGGAAGACGTACACCTAAACATCGAGGCGCGACTGACCGAACTCATCGGTCCGGCCGGCAAACGGCTGCACACGGGCCGCTCCCGCAACGACCAGGTTGCCACCGATTTGCGACTGTATCTGCGCGGCCAGATCGACCTGGTGCAGGCGCAGCTGCTGCGGCTGCAACGCGCGCTGGTGGAGCTCGCAAGCTCCCACGTGAACACGATCCTGCCGGGCTACACGCATCTGCAGGTCGCCCAGCCGGTGGTCTTTGCGCACCACTTGCTGGCGTATGTGGAGATGCTCGAGCGCGACGTCGAGCGATTGCGCCAGCTGCGGGCGCGGGTGAACTGTCTTCCCCTGGGCGCCGCGGCGCTTGCCGGCACGAGCTACCCGATCGACCGCGAGGCCGTTGCGCGTCGACTGGGCTTTGAGGCGGTGAGCCGCAATTCGATGGATGCGGTCTCCGACCGGGATTTTGCCATCGAGTTTTGTGCGGCCGCCTCGCTCACGATGGTCCATCTGTCGCGTTTCTGCGAGGAGCTCATCGTGTGGGCGAACCCGCAGTTTGGCTTCATCGAGCTGCCCGACCGGTTCACAACCGGCTCTTCCATCATGCCGCAAAAACGCAACCCCGACGTGCCAGAGCTGGCGCGCGGCAAGACGGGACGCGTGATCGGCAGCCTCGTGGCGTTACTCACGATGGTCAAGGCCCAGCCTCTCGCGTACAACAAGGACAACCAGGAGGACAAGGAGCCCCTGTTCGACGCCGTCGATACGCTGCGCGATACCGTGCAGGCGTTTGCCGAGCTCGTGCCGGGGATCGTTGTGCATCCGGAGGCCATGCGCCGCGCAGCGCAACGGGGATTTGCCACCGCCACCGACCTGGCCGACTACCTGGTTCGTGCGGGGATGCCCTTTCGCGATGCGCACGAGGCCGTCGCCAGGGCCGTGCGACGGGCCACCGAACTGGGCTGCGATTTGGACGAATTGCCCCTGAAGGAGCTGCGCAGCTTCGCGCCGCTCATCCATGCGGATGCCCGCCCGGCGCTGAGCCTCGAGGGTTCGGTGGCCGCCCGGGATCATTTGGGGGGTACCGCGCCCGCGCAGGTGGCGCGGCAAATCGCCTACTGGCGGTCTCGCCTGGCTTCGGCCTCTTAGCTGCCCCCGACCGTCATCGCGTCGATCAGCACCGAGCCGCTGATTTTGCTGCCGCGCACGACCGTATCGGCGCCAATCGCGGCGACGCCCGCAAACATGGCGCGCAGATTGCCCGCAATCGTGATTTCCTCCACGGGGTAGGCAATCGCGCCGTTTTCGACCCAAAATCCGCTTGCGCCGCGCGAGTAATCGCCGTTGACGAGGTCAATGCCCATGCCGATGAGCTCGGTCACCAGCAGCCCCGTTCCGAGCGTACGCAGCATCGCCTCGAAATCGTCGGTTTGGCGCGTAAGCGAAGAGCGAAGCTCCAGGTTGTGCGATCCGCCGGCGTTGCCGGTGGATTTCATGCCGAGCTTGCGCGCCGAGTAGCACGAAAGGAAGTAGCCCTCCAGCACTCCGCTGGCGACAATGTCGCGAACACGTCCGCGGACGCCTTCTTCGTCAAAAGGTCCCGAACCGAGACCCCGTGCGATAAATGGATCCTCGCGCACCGTCACGTGGCTGGGGAAGATCTTCTGTCCCAGACTGTCGACAAGAAAAGAGGCCTTGCGATACAGGGCACTGCCGCTGGCGGCTTGAACGAAATTGCCCAGCAGCCCGCAGGCCACGGGCGCCTCCAGCAGCACGGGACACTGCCGTGTTGCCAACTTGCGCGCCCCCAGGCGTGCAAGCGCGCGCTGCGCCGCATACCGTCCGATGTCGGGCGCGAGCGCCAGATCCTCGGGCGCGCGCGTGGAACTGTACCAATCGTCGCGCTGCATTCCCCCGCGGCCACGGGCGATCGGGGTCACCGACACGGCGTGCCGCGATTGGGGATAGCCCGCCAAAAAACCCCTCGAGTTGGCCAGCACGAACTGGTCGCAGCTCGACTGCACGTTGGCACCCTCCGAATTGACGATCTGCGAGCTCACCGCAAAAGCGGCTTGCTCCGCGCGCTGCGCAAGCGCAATGGCGCGCTCGGAGTCGAGGTCCCAGGGGTGAAACAAGTCGAGATCCCGAGGATTACGTTCGAGCTCCTCCTCGTCGGGCAGGCCGGCCGCGTCATCGACCGCGGTGTGGCGCGCGATATCGTAGGCAACCTGCACGGCCTGGCGAATGGCCGCCAGCGAGAAATCCGAGGTCGACGAATGCCCGCGCCGCTGGCCCGCGTATACCGTGATCCCGAGCGCCTTGTCCCGGGTATTTTCGATCGTTTCCACCCGCATCTTGCGCGTCGTGACCGACAGACCAGTCGATTCGCTGGCTTCGCACACGCAGTCGCTTGCGCCAAGCGAACGCGCATGGGTAATTACTTCGCGCGCCAATTCGCGCAGTCGCGCCTCGTCAATCGAAAAAGGGGAATTCATCGGCTTTCGTTGGGCCGGGCCCGTTGGGGTTATTCGGTGGATCGTTATGATAGCCGTCCACGCACCAGCGCCGCGCAGGCGAGCCCCATCAACCGGAACACGATGAACGAAACAGCGCAGACGCACGAGGAGCGGCCCAGCAAGACGCAGCGCAAGCGACAGATGCACGCGCGCCAGGCGTTGGGGGAAAAGCTCGTGGCGCTCAACGCCGAGCAGCTCGCGCAGCTTGCGCTGCCCGAGGCACTGCACGAGTCGATCTGGGCCGCGCGTCGCATCAAAGGCCACGAGGCGCGCCGGCGCCAGCTGCAGTACATCGGAAAGCTGATGCGCACCGCCGACTATGAGGCGATCGGCCGCGCCTACGACACCCTCATGGGCGCATCGCGCGCCTCGGTGGCCTTGATGCAGCGCTGCGAGCGCTTGCGCGATGGGCTCATTGCGGAAGAGGCCGCGCTCGAGGGCTTCGTGCGCGATCACCCCGGTGTGGACGCGCAGTGGCTGCGCGCAAAAGTGCGCGCAGCCCGCCAGGAGCGCGCAGCGCTGCGCGCCCCGCGGCATGCGCGCGAACTGTATCGATGGCTGCAGGGCGTGCTTCGGGACCAACCGACACGGGGTACGGGATGAGCCCCAAGCAGCAGCGCAGCCACCCCGACGAACTGCTGGTGGGTCTGGTGTCAATCTCCGACCGCGCCAGCGCCGGTGTGTACGCGGACCTTGGATTGCCGGGGCTGCGTGAGTGGCTGGCGCGTGCGCTGCGATCGCCGTGGCGCGCCTTCGAGCGCCTGGTCGCCGACGTGCCCTCTGCGATCGAAGGCGCACTGCTGGAGCTGGTCGATCAGTGCGGGTGCGACCTGGTGCTGACCACCGGCGGAACGGGACCTGCCCGCCGCGACGTCACGCCCGAGGCAACGCGCGCGGTGGCAACGCGCGAGATGCCCGGCTTTGGCGAGCAGATGCGGCGCATCTCGCTCGAATTCGTGCCGACCGCCATTTTGTCGCGGCAAGTCGGCGTTTTGCGCGAAACGCCGGAGCACAGCGCACTGATACTGAATCTGCCCGGGCAGCCCAAGGCCATCGCCCAGACGCTCGAGGGTCTGCGCGATGCGCAGGGCAAAATCGTCGTGCCCGGGATCTTTGCCGCGGTGCCCTACTGTATTCAGCTCATCGGCGGTCCGTATATGGAGACCGACCCCGACGTCGTCGTCGCCTACCGGCCCAAGGCCGCGCAGCGGACGTAAAACGCGCGCTATGCGGCGCGGTCGATGGCCGACGGCGGTGCACCCAGCACCGTCGAGTCTTCGATGTAGTCGGCCGAGGGGGCGAACACAGCACGATTGCCGCCCGAGGTCTTGGCCTCGTACATCGCGCGATCAGCCAGGCTCAGCAGCCAGGAAGGCTCGCGGCCCTGTTCGCGCGCGAGCGCGATGCCCACGGAGGCTGAGAGCGACTCCTCCATGCGGCCGCCGAAGCGCACCGGACGGGCCAATTCATCGAGGATGCGGTTGGAGATCGCCTCGATATCGCGGCGCGCCCCCGCATCGGGGATGAGCAGGGCAAATTCGTCGCCGCCGTAGCGCGCGACCGTGTCTTGCGGGCGCACGACACGCTGCAGCCGCCGCGCCATCTCTTGCAGTACCTCGTCGCCTGCCTGATGCCCGTAGCGGTCGTTGATTTGCTTGAAGCGGTCCAGGTCGATTACCACGATGGCGCAGCCCGAGTTGCGCAACGCGCTCGTGGCCAACGCCGCGCGCGCACGCTCGGCAAACAGCCGGCGGTTTGCCAAACCGGTGAGTTCGTCGTGGCGGGCGTCAAACAGCGCATGGGCTTCGCGACGTCGAATCGAGTCGATGTCGGCAAGCGCCACCACGTACTCGCCGCGCTCGACCGAGCGCAGCGTGAGCTGGCACCAGACGGTCTGCTCGTCGGGCGCGGGCTTTAACGAGCGCTGCAGTTTGATCTCGCGCACCACCGCCTGATCGGACAATGCCGCGCGGTCGGCGGCGGCTGCCGCCGCGGCCCACTCTGCGCGATCGGCGAAGATCTCGACGATGCGCATGCCCTTGAGCTCGGCCGCACTACGCTGCAACAGCTTCAAAAACGCCTCGTTGCAACGCGCCACCACGCCATCGCGGATCACGGCCAGCGCCTGGCCGGCCGAGTCGAGCACGGTACGCTCCAGGCGCAGCGCCTCGGCAAGACTGGCCTCGCGCTGCTTGAGCGCGGTGACATCGACCATGATGCCAACCACCCCTGAGAAGCGACCGCCCGATCCGGCCAGCGCCGCCGCGCTCACCGCGACGACGATGCGTTTGCCGTCCTTGGTGATGTGCGACATCTCCACGTCGCGCATCACGCGCCCGTCGCGCAATTCCAGCAGCGCGCGACGCGCCGCCGTCTGGTCGGCGCCCGGGTTGAGCAGCACCACCACCGAAGCGCCGATGAGTTCATCGACAGCGTATCCATAGAGCTCGCGGCAGGCGCGCCGGCTCACGAAGGTAAAGCGGAAGCTCGCGTCGCAGGCCCATATCAGGTTCGGGCTGGCCTCCACGAGCGACTTGTAGTGCTCCTTGCGCCGGCGCACGCGATCGTTTTCCAAGAGTTCATGGGCCGAAGCGATCGTGTCGAGCACGAGGGCGGAGGGCTGCTCGCGTCCCTGCGCATCGGGCCAGTGCACCGGCACGATGTGGGAGCGCAGGGCCAGTCGCCCGCCCGAGGGACTCGCCCGCTCCACGAGCAGGTCGTAGGTCGGTCGGCCGAGCACCGCGGACTCGAGCGCCTTGAGAAAGGCATCGCGAGAGCGCGCCTGATAGACGAATGCGTCCCACCATCGCGGCCGCATCGTGGGGCCGATCTTCATGCCCCAGCGGCGTACCTCCTGACTGTGGGTATGAACGACGCGACCGTCGCCGTCGACGACCCAGGCCAGCACCGGTAGCTTGGGCAACAAGTTGGGTAACCGGGCCAGAGCCTGCGCACCTTCTTCGGCCGAAGAGGCAAAGCCAAGAGGCATGCCGGCCAACGGGGCCGCAACCGCAGCCTTGGCAGCCGGTGCTTCCGGGCGCGTCGCGGGCGGCCTGCGGGCCGCGGCAGCGGCCGCCGCGGCCGCGCTCTCCGGCGATGGCACGCTCGCAAACTGACCGGCCGACACAAGCGGCTCGCTCTCGAGGCGAAGGTCTACCTGCACGCCTGAGGGAGCAGCCGGCGGGGCCGGCGGGGGCGGCGCCCGGGGGGCCTTTTCCACGGGTTGCGGCGCCGGCTTTGGCGGCGCAACGACCGTCAGAAGCGGCGCCTCGAGCGCCAATACACTGATTAACTCGCCGCTTCGCGACTGGCCGGCCTTGACTCGAACCGTGATCGGATCCGCGTCGGGCAATGCGACCGGATGCATTGTCGCGCGCACCGGGCCTTCACGCGCCGCCTGCGAAAGATCAAAGGCATTCGGAGGCTCAAAAACGGCGAGTTCTTCGATACGCCGGCCAATGCAATCAAAGGAAATCTGCCCGAGCATCGCCGCGGCGGCCGCATTAATTTCGAAGACCCGCCCCTCATGCACCGCGATCATGGGTGCCGTTGAGGTCTGGATGGCGAGTTGCACGCCGCGGCGAGTCGAACCTCCCGACAGGGGCACGGTGGGCTCGATGCGCGTGCGCCGCTGGGGTGGCGCCGCAACCGGCCGCGTCGCGCCTAGCCATACGACGCTGGCCATCCACAGCAGCAGGCCCACCGCGATCGCCCCGCCACTGTCGGCATGCACCGCAATGGCCAGCGCCGGGATGGTCCACGCCATTGCCAAACCCAATGGCGTGGAACGGCTCGCCGAGGACAAGGCGGAGAGCAACATGGCTCCCGCGAGCGATCCACCGACGCGCGTGGCCATCACGGTGGGCAGAGGATTGATCGACAGCACCAGGCCCGCCCAAAGAACGGCGTCGAGCAGATAGGAGGCGGCGCGCCACCGCACGGCTCGGCTCACTGCGGGATCCGCGCGTCGGCGGGGAGACACCGGCTCGACCGGAATCAAGAGCCGCACAATGACGTTGAGCGCCAGCGCGCCTATCCAGAACCAGGAGTCGCCGTTGTGCCCCGAAAGTCCGCTGCCCACGAAACCCAAGATCAAAAAGCTCGCAGGAGCCAGATGCCAGTGCGAGGTGTTGGCGCCGTCGTCGCCTATCGTGGATCTCGTCATATCCCGTGAAGGCGTGCTTCTTGTTCTACGATCGGTAACGTGATCATGTGATGCTTGGCTCGATACGGGCGCGCTGCTGGCTGATCGTGCATCCCACGCTGACATGATTGCGGTAGTGTCACTT
>Ga0187769_10000469_pt1 | contig 22054 bp, 15 predicted proteins | sample 0116_SJ02_MP02_1_FD_133140 | JGI IMG/M metagenome (GOLD analysis project Ga0187769, IMG submission 133140) | Tropical peat soil microbial communities from peatlands in Department of Meta, Colombia - 0116_SJ02_MP02_10_MG | ecosystem: Environmental > Terrestrial > Soil > Wetlands > Peat | place... | reverse complement strand
CGCCGTCGCGCTCGCGGGACAAGTTCTGGTACTTAGCGGGCCTGCCGGGCGCGCTTCGGAATGTCTGCTTTGAGTGGTGAAGCGGAAATGGCCGTTCGCCGGTCTGACGTCCGCTTTTGACCCGTGTCGGACGTCGACCCCTAAGGTGACGTTTGGTGACACGAAGGTCTGATAGTCGACGGAGGCATTGGCCAGCCCACAACCTGCCCGTGCTTGCCCTGACATCCGCCAGGTCCGATGTGCTAGTCTTAGCAACGATGATGCCTGATCCTGGGTGAAGGGGGCGGCAATGGGGGGGCGCTCCAAATCACGCGAGGAAGGGGCCAAAGGGCGACGCCGCAAGACGGCAGCGCCAAAGCGCCGCATTGGGTCGAAGACGCAACGACGCAGTTCGTCGAATTCCGGCTCGAACTCAAAGGTCGCGCGGCTTACCCGCGAGCTAAACGAGGCACTAGAACGGCAAAGGGCGACGGCCGAGCTTCTTGGCGCAATCAGCCGATCCAACTTCGAATTGCAGTCGATTCTGCAAAGTGTCGTGGACACTGCCAGTCAGCTTTGTCGCGCGGAAAGGTCTGTGATCTTTCGATTGGACGCAGGCGTCTATCGTTACGCGGCCGGCTACGGCATAGGTCCCGCGTATATAGAATACGAGCGGCGAACCCCGATATCTCCAGGGCTGGGGACGCTCGTCGGCCGTGCCGCTATGAGTCGACAGGTCGTTCAGATCGAAGATGCGTTGACCGATCCATTTTATGAGCAAAAAGCAGCGATCAAAAAAGGAGGTGGTCGTTCGATGCTCGGTGTACCGCTGATGCGCGAGGGCGAACCGATCGGCGTCCTCGGGCTTTCCCGCACCCGAGTGGAGCCATTTACGCAGCGCGAAGTCGACCTAGTGACGACGTTCGCCGACCAGGCGGTGATTGCGATCGAGAACACACGGCTGTTCGAGGCCGCGCGACAGCGCACGCGCGAGCTCAGTGAGTCGCTTGAACAGCAAACCGCGACATCGGAAGTTCTTCAAGCAATTAGCAGTTCACCCGGCGATCTTGGGCCGGTGTTTGCAGCCATGCTGGAGAAAGCTGTCCGGGTCTGTGATGCCAAGTACGGCTCTGTCTTCCGTTGTGAGGGCGACACTTTTCGTTTCATGGCGATGCATAATGTGCCTCCCGCTCTAGCCAAACGCACCCGACATGCGCCGTTCCGTCCTACCGCGAAGCACTATTTTGGCCGCATGATCACTACCAAAGCCGTTGTTCACGTTGCCGATGCGATGGCGGAGGAGGGCTACATTGAACGTCGCCCCGAATACGTGGCAGCCGTGGAACTTAGCGGCGTGCGCACGTATCTGATGGTGCCGATGTTGAAGGAGGCCGAACTCATCGGCGCGTTCATTGTCGGGCGTCAAGAAGTCCGTCCCTTTACCGAGAAGCAAATCGATCTGGTCAAGAACTTCGCCGCTCAAGCCGTCATCGCCATCGAGAATGCGCGGTTGCTCAGCGAACTTCGCGAGTCGTTGGAGCAGCAGATCGCCACGAGCGAAATTCTTGGTTCGATGAGCGACTCTATGACGGACTCGAGGCCGGTCTTCGACACGATCGTGCGCAACCTTCTTCGTCTTTTCGGGACGCGCTTCGCCACGGTGCAATTGTTGAAAGATAGAACGATCCACCTGGCTGCACTCAACGGTGAGCCAGGATTTGAGAGGCTGGCCGATCGTTTTCCGGTGCCGCTGGATGACAGCACTTTGGCGGGGCGCACAATGCTTTCGAAGCGGGTCGTCCGATTAGCGCCGGTGATCGGCAATGTCGCCGCCCCGGCCGCGACTGATCGGAATGCACGCGATTTCGGCTATAATTCGATGATTTTCGCGCCAATGCTTCGGGCGGGTGAGGTAATTGGCGCTATTGGCACTGCGCATCGCGACGCGAAAGCTTTCGATGACAAGCAGGCTGCCCTCATCGCGGCATTCGCCGACCAAGCAGTCATCGCGATCGAGAACACACGGCTATTTGAGGCCGAGCAGCTGCGCGCGCGGGAACTCACCGAATCGCTACAGCAGCAGACCGCCACTGCCGATGTCCTAAAGGTCATCAGCCGCTCGACGTTTGACTTGCGGACGGTCCTTGAAACGTTGGTGGAGTCCGCGGCGAGACTGTGCGAGGCGGATATGGCCACTATTTGGCGGCCCGATGGTCCCGTGTATCGCATAGCCGCGACATATCAAACCACAACCGCGCACAGGGAGTATTTGGCCAATCTTCCGATCAAACCCGGTAGGGGATCGTGCGTTGGGCGAACTTTGCTAGACGCGAAGGTCGTTCAAATCCCCGACATCCGCGAAGATGCCGAATATACTCTGGAGCTAAAAGAGGAGGGTGCGCGCTCTGGGTATCGCACAATGCTCGGTGTTCCCCTCGTGCGCGAAGGAAAACCAATTGGTGTGATTGCGTTAGTACGATCCGAGGTGCGGTCATTCACTGCCGGTCAAATCGAGCTTGTCACGACCTTCGCCGACCAGGCGGTGATCGCTATCGAGAACGCACGGCTTTTTGAGGCGGAACAGCAGCGAACTCGCGAGCTGTCGGAATCCCTGGAGCAGCAGACCGCGACGTCGGACGTTTTGCGCATCATCTCCAGGTCAACTGGTGATCTGACACCAGTGTTCGAGGCTATGCTGCGGAATGCCGTGCGCATTTGCGGCGCCCAATTCGGCAACCTACTATTGCGGGATGCAGACACATTCCGGTTCGGTGCGACCCATGGCGCCCCGCCAGCCTACGTTGATTTTGTGCGCCGCGAGGGGCCGTTTCGCATCGATTCCCGCTTGGGACTCGGGCGCATGCTCCAGACCAAGCAGACCTACCAGGTCGCCGACATTGCCGCGGCGCCGACCCACCGCGACAAATTACGCATTGCAACCATCGAACTTGCCGGCGCTCGTACCGTGCTCGGCGTGCCGATGCTCAAGGACAACGATATCGTCGGATCCATCATTATCTACCGACGGGAGGTGCGTCCGTTTACCGACAAGCAGATCGAGCTGGTGCAGAACTTCGCCGCGCAAGCCGTGATCGCCATTGAGAACACGCGGCTGATCAACGAACTACGTCAACGCACGACCGACCTCACCGAGTCGTTGGAGCAGCAGACAGCAACTGCCAACGTATTGCGTGTCATCGCAGGTTCTCCAACCGACATCGAGCCCGTTCTTGAAGTCATCGTGCGGACAGCCGGCGAACTATGCGAGTCCGAATATGCAATCCTATGGAGATTGCGGGATGGAAAGTACTACATGGCGTGGTCGAACAATGCCGATCCCGAGTGGGTCAAGTACTGGGCGGAACATCCGATTACGCCAAACCGAGGTACGCTGCTCGGCCGCACGGTTCTTGAATGCCGCGCGGTACATATCTTGGACTGCCTCAACGACCCCGAATATACGCAGCACGAAGCGGCCCGCCTTGGACGGCAGCGCTCGATGCTCGGGGTTCCGCTGCTGCGCGACGGTGCACCGATTGGCGGCATTTGTTTACTGCGCACCGTAGTGAAACCATTCACCGAAAGGCAAATCGAGCTGGTAACCGCGTTCGCTGATCAAGCCGTGATTGCCATTGAGAACACACGGCTGCTCACCGAGTTGCGGCAACGGACCGATGATCTCGGCCGCTCGGTCGAAGAGTTACGCGCGCTCGGCGAAGTCTCCCAGGCGGTGAACTCGACGCTCGACCTCGAGACCGTGCTATCCACCATCGTCGCTAAGGCAGTGCAGCTCTCCGGCACTGAGGCCGGAGCGATCTATGTCTTCGACGATAAACAACCCGAGTTTCATCTGCGTGCCACTTACGGCATGGATCGAGAGCTGATCGATGCGCTGGCTCGTCAGCACATCGGCTTTGACGAGCCCAACGTCGCACTAGCCTTCGCGGAACGTGAGCCCATCCAGGTTGCCGACCTGAAAGAGCAGCCATCCTCGCCTGTGAACGAAATCATCTTGCGTGCCGGGTTCCGCGCGCTGTTAGGGGCGCCGCTGCTGCGCGGGGAGGAGATCGTCGGCCTACTGGTCGTTCGGCGCAGGACACCCGGCGCCTTCCTGCAGAACACAATCGATTTGATCAAGACCTTTGCGGCGCAATCAGCAGTCGCCATTGAGAACGCCCGCTTATTCCAAGACATCGAAACCTCGCTGGAGGATTTGCGCACCGCGCAGGATCGGTTGGTTCAAACACAGAAACTTGCTTCGCTCGGCCAACTGACTGCCGGCATCGCGCACGAAATCAAGAACCCGCTGAATTTCGTCAATAATTTTTCCAGTGTCTCTGCCGAGCTGCTCGATGAATTGCAGGATGTTGTTGGCAGAATGAAAGGCGATGTTAAGACGCACGAGGAAATAATCGAACTGACGAATACCCTGCGCGACAACCTCCATAAGATCGTTCAGCATGGCAAGCGCGCGGACTCCATCGTCAAGAATATGCTGCTGCACTCGCGAGAGGGATCTGGAGAGCATCGGCCTGTGGACATCAACGCCCTGGTCGAGGAGAGCCTCAATCTGGCCTATCACGGTGCCCGAGCGGAGAAGCAGGGGTTCAATATCACGCTCGAACGATCGTTCGATCCGGCCGCCGGCAACGTCGAGGTATTTCCCCAAGAAATCACGCGAGTACTTCTGAACCTGATCTCGAACGGATTTTATGCAGCGACCAAGCGGAAAGGGCAGGCCGTCAGCGATGGCTACGAGCCGACGCTGACGGTAGCGACGAAGAACCTTGGTGATCGAGTGGAGATCAGGATTCGCGACAACGGCGCCGGCATTCCGCCCGAGGTTAAGGAAAAGATGTTCAATCCCTTCTTCACGACGAAGCCTGCTGGTGAGGGTACCGGTCTTGGTCTGTCGCTCAGCCACGACATCGTCGTCAAGCAACATGCTGGCAGCATGGAGGTTGACACGCAGCCAGGTGAGTTCACCGAGTTCCGAGTTGTGCTCTCCCGCAAAGCTGCCTCCCAAGCTAAACGAGGAGGACAAGCGTGACGCTTCTTGTTCTCGTGGTCGACGACGAGCCCGACGTTGAGGTGCTGTTTCGACAGCAATTCAGGCGAGAGCTGCGCAGCGGACGTTTCACGATGGAATTTGCTCAATCGGCCGCCGCCGCGCTCAGGCGCATCACCGATGCGGAGACCGCGTCGTTGATCTTGATCCTTTCCGACATCAACATGCCAGGAATGAGCGGTCTCGAGCTGTTGCCAAAAGCACGGGCGGCGCGGCCCGACGTTCCGATCATCATGATCACCGCCTACGGCGACGCTGAGACGAAGCGCAAGGCGCTTGAGGGTGGTGCCGAAGCGCTCCTGACCAAGCCGATCGATTTTGGAATGCTTCGTAACGAGATTGAAACGCGAGTCGGACGAGGCGCATGACGGCCCAAATCCTCGTCGTGGACGACGAGCCCGACATGAGGACTCTCGTCCTGCAGAAGTTCCGCCACCAAATTCGGGACGGGGGGATCAGTTTCTTGTTCGCCGGCGACGGTGTCGAAGCTCTGGCAATGCTGGAGGCAAATGGCGACATCGACATGGTCGTGGCGGATATCAATATGCCGAGAATGGATGGGCTGACGCTTCTCCAGAAGCTCCGGGAGAGTGCGGAAAACATCTCGACCATCATCGTGTCGGCGTACGGCGACATGAACAATATTCGCACCGCGATGAACCGCGGCGCGTTTGATTTCGTCACCAAGCCCATCGATTTCGCCGATCTGGAGAAGACGATCGCCAAAACTGTGCGTCACGTCGAGGTCTTGCGCGAGGCGCGTCGGCGACAGTCGGCTGCGGAGCGCGCCTACGCTGCACTGTCACGTTATTTTTCACCCAACCTCGCGCGGCGGTTGGTCGGCGAAACAGATGCGATCGATCTCGGGGGTCAGCGCCGCGAAATCGCAACCCTCTTTTCCGACATTGCGAACTTCACGACGCTTGTCGAGACGATTGAGCCGAGCGTCCTAGGGCCGCTGCTCAACGACTATCTTTCGGGTATGACGGATATCGTATTCGCCCATGATGGCACGGTAGCCAAGATCGTCGGCGACGCCCTGCACGTGCTGTTCGGGGCGCCCGGCGAGCAGCCCGACCACGCCGATCGTGCAAATTCGTGCGCTTTAGCGTGGGACGAGTTTGCCCAGTCTTTTCGCGAGCGCTGGCAGCAAAAGGGTATCGCACTGGGGGTAACGCGCATCGGAGCCCACGCCGGGCCTGCCATTGTCGGCAACTTCGGAGGTGGCCGTTTTTTCGACTATACGGCCTATGGCGATACCATCAACGTCGCGTCACGCTTGGAAGACGCGAACAGGCACCTCGGCACCCGTGTCTTGGTCAGCGCCGGTCTCGCTGCCAGAGTAGAGAAATTTCAGGGACGACCAGTCGGTGACCTGGTGCTTCGGGGCAGGACCGAGGTGATCCGTGCATTCGAGCCCCTCAAGATTGAGCCAAGCGACGACCCCGCATCCGAAAGCTATCAGAATGCATTTTCGCTGTTAGAGGATGGCGACGCACGCGCGCTCGCGGCTTTCGCGACGCATGTGGGTAAATATCCCACCGATCACCTCGCCAGCTTTCACCTCAAACGTCTTTTGGGTGGCACGATCAGCACTAAGATCACCCTCGACTGAGCGATCCTCCCGCCATGCTGAATGTCGGCTAGTGGCACGAAACAGACGTGCTGCGATGTCCAGCGTGAGTCCGTTATTGGAGGCAAAGCGGACGTGGCGCCGACTTTGGCTTTTGTCCGTTTATGACCCTTCTGCGACGTTGCTGGGCCCCACAAAGACTTTGCCAACCCCGTCGCCAGTGGCTCAATTGTGCTAATTTAGAGCGCTCTTTGGGGATGGGAATGAGACGGCGCGACTTCGTCACTTTGCTCGGCAGCGTCTTTACGTTGCCGCTGGCGGCTTACGCCCAGGAGAAGGGTCGCAGGTATCGTCTCGGCAGCCTGCACCAAAGTCCGCGCAACGCGCCGCATCATGTCGCTTTCTTTGATGAACTGCGCCGGCTCGGTTTCATTGAGGGAGAAAACCTTTTAGGCGATGAGCACGGCTATGGACTGCACATCGAGGAGCTTGCGCAACACGCTTCGGAGCTCGTCAAATCCCAAGTCGATGTGATCGTTTGCGCCGGTGTCGCGCCTGTTCGTGCTGCGCAAGAGGCAACGAAGACCATTCCGATCGTTGGGAATGCTGACGACTTGGTCGCCTCCGGGTTGGTGCAGTCGCTTGCTCGCCCCGAGGGCAACACGACCGGTTTTAGCATCCTGGCCACAGAGCTTGATGGCAAGCGGCAGGAAATCCTGTTGGAGGTAGTGCCGGGAGCCCGCCATATCGCGGCTCTGACCGATGGCCGAACAACATTGCCGCAGCAGCTCAAGAAGCTCCAGGAAGAGGCGCGCACTCGCGGGGTTGACCTTCAAATCTGTCAAGCCGCAAAGCCAGAGGAGATTGCAGGGGTCATTGAGACGGCAAAGAACTCCGGTGCCGAAGCGCTTAACGTCCTATCGTCGGGGCTCCTTTTCAACGGTCGCCAGATTATTATGGAGCGTGTCGCGGCATTGCGTATTCCCACGATTTATCAATGGCCGACTGAAAGTGAGGAGGGTGGTCTGGTTTCTTACGGTCCCCGCCTCGCGCAGCTCTATCGCGACATAACAGCTCGGCAGGTCGTCAAACTCCTGCGTGGAGCCAAGCCGCAGGATTTGCCAATCGAACAACCGACTAAGTTCGAACTGGTCGTCAATCTCAAAACCGCCAAAGCGCTAGGCGTCACTGTCCCGCAGTCATTACTTGTGGCCGCCGACGAGGTTATCGAGTGAGTGGGCCAATCTCGCCGATCGGCACTTTGCGACCCTTCGGTGCGGTCGCCTGATGTCCGAAGTCGGGAGCAAAGCAAACGTGGCGGCCATCGCTAACGATGAACCACCCGCCGCGCATCCCTTCTTCGCCTGCGCATCGTAAGAGCTTTTTTCACTGAGTTATTGCTTCGGGTAAGGCCCTACCGAGAAGCGCCGCAAGCGGGTCTTCGCGGTCCTGCAGTCGCCAATGCTCTTCAAGCTTCTCCATCAGTTCGGTCTGACGCGCCGCCACGACATCAAGCGTCCGTGGCGGTCCGCTTTCAAGGGGTAAGCAGACACGCTTCGGAGGTCCGAAACGTGTTCGCTTCTGACCCGCTGCGGATGTAAACGGGGCAAGTCACTTCGGTGGCGGAGGAAGCGCACCAATTTGATGCAGCAACGCGAAGCGATCGGTACGCCCCAGTGTTCAACAAGCTTCCCGTTGCTAAAGCGGCAAATATCGACCACGTCGATCGCGACGGGCTTGCCCGAACGTGCATCGGTGCCTGTTGCCCTGCTACGCGCCCAAACCGTATCTTCCGTTTCGACCCAAGCCTCAAGCGTGAGCTTTAGGCCCTGTATGCTATTCCGAGCGTCCTCGATCTGGGATTTTAGAATTTCCGGACCGGGCAGGTCGGTTTTCGCCAAATACTCGTGCTCCACCAGTCGCTCCGCGCAAACCTCATCTGCAATTGACAAATCTCCGCGCGAGAAGCCGCGCTCGATAATGGATTTGAAAATTTCAAAGTTGGATCGTGCCAAGATACCCCCCACTCAGTTAACATGATAGTTTAGCACAGCTTACGCCCCTAAGTTAGCTTCTGGCACGAAGCGTCCGTTTGGTGACTGGCCGCTGAGGACGCTTTTGGATATACAACCGACATCGGCGGGGCGGGTCGAAAACGTCGGTCTTGACCCTTTCCGGACGTATCGGACGATAGACACCCTCGGTGGTCACCCATAAACTTCGCCTGCCGATGACCCAGATTTTGCCGGGGCGACCGCATGGCAGAACATCGTGTGGAGCGACGGCTCGCGGCCATCCTCGCAGGAGATGTCGTCGGCTACAGCAGGCTAATGGGCGCTGATGAGGAGGGTACGCTCGCCCGGCTCAACGCCCACCGCCGTGAATTTCTGGAACCGACAATCGCAGCTCACCGAGGCCGCATTGTTAAACGCACCGGCGACGGAATTCTGATTGAGTTCGCCAGCGCCGTGGACGCTGCCCGCTGCGCCATTGAGCAACAGCGCGGGATGGCGCAGCGCAACGCAGACGTGCCGGTTGACATGCGCATCGAACTTCGCATGGGCATTCACGTCGGCGACATCATGATTGAGGAAGGTGATATCTTCGGCGATGGTGTTAACATCGCTGCACGGCTGGAAAGCATCGCCCAACCTGGCGGCATCTGCATCTCCGACGATACCTATCGGCAGATCCGTGGTAAGCTCGACGTCAACTTTCAGGACTCAGGCGAGCAGGAACTTAAGAACATTGCGCGGCCGGTACGGGTCTATCAGCTACGCCCCGACTCGCCGTCATCGGCCGGCAAGATGTCTGCCGATGGCCTTGTGCTGCCCGACAAGCCCTCCATCGCAGTGCTTGCATTCCAAAACCTGAGCGGGGACCCGGAGCAGGAGTTCTTCGCGGACGGTATCGCTGAGGAAATCATCACAGCATTGTCGAAGGCACATTGGCTGTTTGTCATCGCCCGTAACTCATCGTTCACCTACAAAGGCAAATCTGTCGATGTACGCCAGCTCGGTCGTGAACTCGGCGTGCGCTACGTGCTCGAAGGGAGCGTTCGCAAGGCCGGTCATCGCGTTCGCATCACCGCGCAATTGATCGATGCAGCGGATGGTCATCAGGTCTGGGCAGACCGCTACGATCGTGCAGTTGAAGACATTTTCGCGGTTCAGGACGAGATCACCCACAGCATTATTGGTGCTATCGCGCCGGGGATTGTCGCCGCCGAAATTCAGCGCGTACAGCGCAAGGACGCAGCTCAGCTTGGCCAATGGGAACGCGTAATGCGCGCCCATTGGCATGTCCGGCAGCTGAAGCGGGAAGACTGTCTTGAGGCGTTCCGCATGATCGACGAGGTTTTACAGCGCGATCCGAAGAATGCCATGACGCTCGCGGATCTCGCCTTCAATTGGCACTGGGCGGCCCTCTTCGGCTGGACTACGGAACCAGAAGCGATGGAGAGGATGGCGGACGCTGGTCGTCGCGCGGTCGCAGCCGATGATCAGGATGCTATGGCTCACACATCGCTGGCAGTGTACGAGTTGTTTTCAAATCGACACGACGATGCGATCCGGCGCCTGCATCGCGCGATTGCGCTCGATCCGAATTCGAGCTTCGCGCGCGGCTATTTGGGAGTCGCCTACAGCTTCGGAGGAGAACCCGACCGCTCACTCGCGGCGCTGGAGGAAGCGATACGGCTGAGCCCGCGCGATTATCTGATGGTGATCTGGTATACCGCCAGCGCCTGGTCGCACCTTCACGCAGAGCGCTTCGCCGAGGCAGTGCACTGCGCTAAACAGGCCATTGAATTCAATCCAGCTTTTCCAGACCCCTATGGTGTATTGACTGCCTCGGCAGCGCATCTCGAGAGTATGGCTGAAGCGCGCGCTGGGCTCGATAGCCTTGTGCGTCTGCTGCCTGGACTGACGTTGGGTGATCCTCGGCTGGTCCGACCGTTCCGCCGCCCTGAAGACCGCGAACGGTTTCTTTCTGGTTTGCGGAAAGCGGGTCTGTCGGAGTGACATCATATCGAGCCAAAGACGAGCGTACGCTACCAACCCGTCTACGTTTGTCAGGCAAGCACTTCGCCTTATGGCACTTCTGAGACATCGTAACTAAATCCGCGCACGTCTCCTCTTGGAGCTAGAGCGGACTTCAAGTCGGCGATGGAAACAGTTATCCGCTGGCGTCAGTGATCGAACTTTTTTGAGCGAAACACGATCCGAACCCGCCAAACTACTGCAATCAAATCGACTGGCTGTTTAGAAACACACAGTGCGAAGTTCAAAGCTCTTGATTTTTCCCTCATTCAAGATGCTGCATACTCGATGTCATCTCTTAGCCATCAGCCAATAATGTGGTAATTGGAACTCGCTCAGTGATTCGCGGACAGTCCCGCATCCGGACGAATTGAAGGGCGCCGAGCCGAAACTCCCATCCCGCACGGCGAGGGATGGCGGAGACACCCACGGCGGTATCTGACCGGCGGCTGGAGTGCTTCGCCTCTGTCGTGCATTTCCAATGCATGCCGTTTTCGAAACCGCCTCTTTCCAGAGGAGAGGATTCGACATGTCTCCACGCCACACAGGCGTAAAAACCAATCGGGGCCCAGTCGTCAGCCCACCATCCCGAGCTTTTCAAACGGGGAGTAACATGAACGCCCCAGCAAGGGCGCACACAATTGATCCCCTTCTCTACCCTCGCGACGTTGCCGCGCTCTTGGGCGTCTCAACTTCCTGGCTTGCCAAGGCGAGACTGACCGGAGCCGGCCCACGGTTTGTGAAGGTCGGAAGGGCGGTTCGGTATCTCGAGTCCTGTGTCAAAGAATACATCAAGGCACGGACGAGAGGATCAACCGGCGAGGAGTAGTCGATCGTGCATCGTCGAAGGGGCGCAAGCGACACATGCTTGCGCCCCCTTCAATCTCCGGAATGAACGTCTATCAGTATACATGACTGGTGACAGTAAATGAATGGGAATGTAACAGTATTAGGAACAATGATAGCAATATATGTACCCTTTATACTGTTGACTGTTTCCCAAATTACATCGATATACATGAGCGGGAATCCCAAGGATCAGTCAGCGCCAAGGACGCTGTCCTAATGAGTGAAATCACCCTGTTGGAGCCCTCGATTGCCGACGCCATAAAGGCGATCGAAGCGGCTACGGATCTGCCTGCCGGCAAGCGGGTGCATTGGGCGTGTTCGTTGCGCCAGACCTGCGTCTACCTAAATAAGCCGCCGGAGACGGTGCCCGCGAGGTGGAAGGCCATCTGCATCGCCGTACATGCCCTGCATCATGCCCGCGTCGGCGCGACGCCAAAGACGCTGGCGAACCACAAATCGAATGCCCGGGCGGCCCTCCTTTGGTTCGCCAATGCCGAGAACTTCTCCAAGGTCGGCATCCCGTTGCTGCCAGCCTGGGCGGCGCTGAGCGCAAAGATAAAGGATCGCCACCGCTATGAGCGGCTGTCGGGCTTCCTGCGCTTTTGCTCAGGCAAGCGGCTTGGGCCTGACAAGGTCAGCGAGGAGGCGTTGGGCCAATACATGCTCTACCGGGCGCAGACGACAGCGCTAGCGACCAATGACGCAGCACGGCGGAAGATCGCCCGAGCCTGGAACGCCTGTGTTGACGACGTCCATGGATGGCCGCGCCGAAGACTGATTGAGCCCCCGGTCAAGGCGCTGACAACGATGCCGTGGGAGAACTTCCCAGAAGCGCTTCGCAGGGAGATCGAAAAGTACCTCGCCGGGGTTTGCCAAGATCCGCCTCGGCGCCAAGGGCAAGCGCATCAGGCCCTGCAAAGCCTCAACCGTCCAAACGCGTCTGCGTGAGCTCCAGTCATTTGCGCGTATGGCGGTGCGTTTGGGCCACCCGATCGAAAGCCTCACCTCGCTTGAGGCGCTGCTCGATCCCTCGCTCATCGAGGAAGTTCTCCACGCCTACTGGGAGGCCAATGGGGAGGAGCCTCGCACCTACACGATTGGTCTTGCCTGGAAGCTTCTTTCCGTCGCGCGTGAGACCAAGTGCATTCCCGACGCGGATCTCGAGAAGCTCGATGATATGCGTGCAGCTCTCGAGGAGCATCGTCGCGGCGGTCTCACCGAAAAGAATCTCAACGTCATTCGACAGGTCCTAACCGATGGCGTTTGGGACGAGATCGTCCAACTGCCAAGCGTTTTGATGGCGGAGGCCCGCCTTCTCAGGGATCAAGCACCCGTGAAGGCGGCGGTGACTGCTCAGCTCGCCACCGCCATCGCTATCCTTTGCGTCGCTCCAGTGCGCCTTGGCAATCTGATCCAGATCAAAATCGGAGAGAACCTCACCAAGCCGGGTGGCTTGCAAGGACCCTACTGGCTCATGTTCCCCCATTACGATGTGAAGAATCGCGTCCGCCTCGACTTCAAGCTCATACCGCACGTCTGCGAGATCATCGACGAGTATATCCATGACTTTCGTCCGATCCTGCTGCGGGGTTCGAATGATTCCTGGCTCATTCCGGGAGAAGCTGGAGGCGTGAAGACGTCCAGAACTCTGAGCCTGCAAGTCACTGCACGAATCGAGAAGGCCACTGGATTGCGCATCACGGTGCATCAATTCCGTCATGCCGCCGCCGCCATCTACCTCAGGCACCACCCCGGTCAATATGAGGCGGTGCGGCAGATGCTGGGCCACCGCTCGATCCAGACAACCATCAACTTCTACGTCGCCCTGGAGATGATAAAGGCCAACGAAATCTTCGCCGAAATCGTCAAGGAGCGCTTGGACAGGATCCTGGAGCCCACGAATGAAGAGTAATAGACCGAGTAAAGAACGCCGTACACTGTATGTGCCTGAATGGCCTCAAGCCATTCAACGGGCTTGGGAGGAGGCCTTTCGGCGAAGCCACCGTTTGAAGAAAGGTGGCTCAGCAAGCCACCTTGGTCCCGTAAGTCGGGAGGAGATTGCCAGCCGGTTTGGGCTGTTTCTGGGCTTTCTCAAGCGCACTGGTTGCCTCAAGGAGGATGCGCCAGCAGCTGCCCATGTAACGCCGCAAAACGTAGAAGCCTATATGGCTGACTTCGCGGCCCAAAAGATCAGCTCGGTTACTGCCTGGAACAACATCTACAAGCTCCGACGGGCCGCGCAGTTGCTGTCACCCGACCAGGACTTCTCTTGGCTTGCCGAGATCGAGAAGGATCTCGCGTTGATGATGGAGCCCAGATCCAAGCTCGACCGCGTCGTGTTCGCCGAGCGACTCGTCGAGGCCGGCCTAACACTAATCGCCGAAGCCAAGGAGCGCACTCGCGCTGAATTCGTCCGTGCCCGCAGCGTTCGCAATGGCCTTATGTTGGCCCTGCTCGCGCTCTGTCCAATTCGGCCAAAGAATTTTGCTGCCCTCGAGATTGGGCAGACGTTCAAGCAGGTCCGCGGCAGATGGTGGATCATCTTGCCGGCCCGCAGCACCAAAACGCGAAGCCCGGAAGAGCGTCCCGTCGCAACCTGGATGAACGCCTCCATCGATCTCTATCTGAATGAAGCGCGCCCCGTTCTGCTCGACCCATCAAAGCCACCAACGAAAGCGCTGTGGGTCTCCTCTCACTCAGGGCGGCCCATGAAACAACGAGACGTGGGAAAACTGATCAGTCAGCTCACCGAGGAGACCATCGGGGTGGCGATTTCACCGCACCTGTTTCGAACAGCCGACGCCACTACGGCAGCAGATGCCGCCGGCGACATGCCCCACCTTGCAAGCGCACTCCTTGGTCACAAGAACGTGCCAGATACCGAAGAACACTACAATCGAGCCACCAGTCTCAATGCGGCAAACGAGTACGCGGCAATTGTCCAGCGATACTGGAGGCACTGCGATGGGCCCGAGACCTAAGGCCGTTTACTCATAAATTCACCATGTCCGCTATTCCCCCGTTAACGACCGTACGAGGGCCACCGAGCGATGTCCGCCTTGTGCCAGACTCGGACGTTTGAGTAGTGGCCCGAAGATTGGTCTGCTGTGGGCCAGCAGAACGCCGTTCTCACCCTTGACTATTTCATCAGCCTGTTAGCTGACGCGGATGAACCGCGGCTCATTGGCCCGTACGTCTGTCGGCACGATCGGCAATTCTCCCGCCACTGCGGCAGGCAGTGCCTGCAGATGCTCCATGATCGCCTGCCACTCCTTGATCTCGACGGGGTTACCCTGGGCAGACGATCCAACCATTTCCACCACATCGATCGACGTTCCCGCCTGGGGCAGCAAGTCGGGCGTTTCCCGGAGCGGTACCGCTACCGCCGCGACGCGGGATTGCAGAGGCTTGCCCTGCTTGTCCTTGGCAACCAGCGTCAGCCTGCCATCGGTGAATTTCGGAATGGCGATGAGCATCAGGGCAAAGAACAGGGGGGATGTGATTCCGTAGATCTGGCTGTCCGCGTCCGTGATGTCGATGGCAGCGTATCCGCGATCCAGGTCGCCGAGGGCGACCTCGGTCACCATATCGAATTGCGGCCGGGCCGGATCGTAAGTAAAGCGCAGCCCCGACGCGCGGGGGAAATAATCGCCGGGACGCGCGGGGCTGCCCGACAGACAGAATTCGAGTGCGTTCTTGATCTCCTTCCCAGTCAGATATCCCGTCACGAGCGTGCTGCCCGGCGTCGTGTCGAGCACGCCTGCGCCCAGCGGGGCGACGGCAAAGACGTCGTAGACCGTCTGCACGCCCGCTTTGCCCCGGCTCAGGCCGTTTCGCATCAGCCCGTTGGCGGTCAATGCGATCTGGGCGCCCGTGGCCTTGCGGAATGCATCCGTGCAGAGGTTGGCGAGAATCGTACTGGCCGCAAGGTCCGAGGATGTGTTCGGCAGGTCCCTTTCGATTCGCGCCAGCGGCTGGTCGATAGCAAAACCGCGCGGCGCGAAAACCAGCTCCGTCACGCGTGCCTTGAATCCTTCGATGAGCCCGGAGACTGCGGCATCACCGAGAATGGTGTCGTCGATCGGATGGGCCTGACACGCATCGACAGCGAGCACGCCGCCGTCAATCGTCACCGTCAGTTCGCCAAGATACCGGCCGTTGTGGCCGACCTGCACCACAGGCGTGCGCCCATTGGCCATGATCGGGCTGGTCAGTACGGTGTGACTGTGCCCGCCGACGACAACGTCTATCCCAGGCACTTCGGCGGCAAGCATTACATCCGCTCCGTCGGTGTAGATTCCGTCCGCATTCCTGTGCACCCCACCATGGCTGAGCGCGATCACCACGTCGACCTTCTCGGTATTCCGCAGCGTGGACACTGCCGTGCGTGCCGCCTCAACCGGATCGGTAAAGGTGACGGGAGCCGCGCTGACGCTGTAGGTCGCCGCTTCGCGCCCAAGGACACCAAAAAGACCGAACCGGATTCCGCCGCGTTCAATGACAAGATAAGTGCGAATTCGACCTTGCGCGCCGAGCTGCTGAAGTCCGGCAACGGCCTGCGCCGGAACGCTGAAATCCGTATTGGTGGCCACTATGGCGGGCACTTGGCCTGCTTCGACCGCAGCACCGATGGCGGCAGCCGTGCCCTCGGGCCCAAGGTTGAAGTCGTGGTTCCCGAACGTCGTGGCATCGAAGCCCAGCATTGCCAACAGCCGCAGTTCGCCCCCCGTCTCGCGCGTTGCAGCGGCGAAAGCCGTGCCCATGGTGAAATCGCCGGCATCCAGCACCAGAACCGGCCCCAGGCCTTCAGTGGCGGCCCTGCGCTCGCGAATCTTTGTCGCCAAACGAGCAAAGCCGCCACGCGTGCTGTCATCGTTCAGAGTGAGCGGCGTGTAGTCGGCTGCGGGGGCCATGCCGATGAAGTTCGAATGCAGGTCGTTCGTATGAAGGATCGTGAATGTCTTCTTGCTTGCCGTCTGAGCCGCCAGCGGCTCGGAGATGGCAATCGTGGCCCCTGCGACAACCGATGTCGCAAGAAAGGTCCGGCGGTTCATTCCATCGGCAGTCTTGTTCTTCATGGCGAGCGTTCCGATCCGCTTGCTCCGACATACCCCAATTGGAGCGCCCGAAGAGAGGCGCTGATCATCCCGACAAACCTACGGAAATCCGAGACAACTTCATTAGCTTGCCGCCGAATCTGACAATCCACAAGGCGACGCCGGACGACGATGAGACCGAGTGATCCAACACTTGGTGCCCGCGTCTGACTGCGGCGATGATTTCGTTCGGGCCGGCGACCCAACGGCCCCTTGGCTTATTTCCCGCGCAATAGCTCCGCCGCTTGGCGATTGGAAGCGATCCGCCGAGCCTCATCGTCGAATCGTGCCGCTTGAGACCGCCGAGCTAAACGCGGTTCAAAGCCGATTAGTGGTAAGGACAGCCTTATTGTCGCCCTGTGCTGCCCTTCCCCCTAGCTGTCGCTGCATTAGACCTCGCAGTATGTGCCTTATGGTGTACCCGCACGAATTGTACCGTTGATGCAGTTGTCGCGGCTTGCTTCACGACCGTTCCGCTAGCCGACATCGCTCCAGCGCTTTGGCAGCAGGCAAGTGAGACGCCTGCGGCAAGGGCTAAGGTTGTTATAGTCGTTTGCATGAGTTCCTCCTTCACGGCCTTTCCACCGTGATTTTGACAAAATAATTCGCTGAGTGGCAACCTGGAGCTACGGCGTCTTTTTTTTTGGAGGAGCCAAGACATTCGCTGCGGCATTGTACTCGCCCGGGGGGAATTAATTGTCGTGTAGCTACTGTCGATAAGGCGCGAAAGATATTTTACTCATGCCGTAGAATGCGTGTCGAGCGGACGCTACGTGACCTTCGCAGCGGTCGCGGGCGCTTCGGGGCGACCCCCACGTAGTTTCGTGCACACTGTCTATTACCAGAAATGCTTGACGGGGATGCCTTCCGGCAACCGGATGCGATAGGTGTTCCGCTTCTCCAGTGGACGCCCCCAACTGTCGGCGAGGGCACCAGATAAATCGTACCGACCTGCTCGCTGATTGCCTTTGGGTAAGAGTGCAAAAAATGCCCTGCGAGCTGCGCTCCCTTACTCGAACGGCCCGACGTGAAATACCATGCTGACGATCGCGGCGAGGCCGATTCCCAACAGGATAATAGCGGTGACAAGGGTGAGCGATAGGGGGAAGATTGTCTCGCCGCGGATGAGCTCCTCCTCTCGCATCGACTTCCTCAGTTGGCGAAGCCCGAGCATGTATTGAACGTGATAAACGATGCCAAAAATAAGCATTCCGACGCCTAGCGCGACGAGTGCCACGCCGAAGCGACGTGCGGAGCCGCCGCCGCCGGACGGCGTGTTTTGCTCACGTAGCCGTTGAAAGAACTGAAAGATCGTGAAGCCGAAGCCGATCAGCGAAAGCGAGGTGCGGATAACCGCCATCAACGTGCGGTCGGCAGCCATGCGCGTGCGTTGAAACGACATTCCAGTGCGGCGCGCTGAAAGTTCGGTATTGATGTCCGATTTGAGATTGGCGATAGCCATACTTCGCTTCTGAACGCCGCGTCGATCAGTCCGATCCCGGCTGGGCGATCCAATGACGCGCGACGCGTTTAATAGGGCCGCGCAGCAAAGCATAGGGAACGAGTGCCAGCAAGATTGCGATCGCCGCCGACTCGGCTGGATGGAAGGTACCGAGAAAGGTCAATTGATATATCACGTCCATAACAACGCCCAGGATCAGGATTTTCGCCGTAGATACGATCCCTTCCCACAAGCGAGCGCCTCGCCCGTCGATGTCGCGGATGATCGCGGATAGGTAGGGCGAACGCCCGAGGCGAGCGTCGCTGACGCCGTCGCGCAGCGCGGCGATACCCGCCATCGCCGGCTGCAAAACGAAACGGAAGGTCATCGGGCCGCTGGGCCGAGCGACAATGCTCCGCCAGAAGCGATCCAGCTCTTCGGGAGAAATGCCGTACCAGACTATGCCAGCGGCGACGAGGCCGAAGAGCAGCACGACGGCTATGCGCGCCAGGAGGATCTCGAAGTTCGATGGCGGATCAGTCATTGCAGAGAGGCTTCAGGCCAATCAGGCAGGCGTCAAGGTCGATGCCGCGACGATGTTTCTCTTTCGTTGTCGCATGCTAGCGGCGCGTCGTCCGGCCGGGAAAGCATCGTCGGGTCGTGGGGCGCGCATCAGATTATGCTACGCAAGATAATTCCGAGCTGGGCCGCTCCTGTACTCAGCAGCGCACAGGCACGTGGGCCACCCCGACATGGCGGTGCCAGCGAACAACTCCGCCCCAGCGCGCAACCGGTCCTCGCAGGCACGCTCGGTGCGAACCATGCGCCTGTTCAACTAGATTTAACGTTGCTGCGGCCTTGATTGTAGCGTCCGCTCCTTGGCTAACAGGCGCCGCGACGCTGATGTTTGCCACAATAGCGATTGTAACCGCACCACCAACCGTCGCCAAATGACCTAACTTCGACATCTCTCGCTCCATTATGTTGCCTTGAACCTTAAAGATATCATCGTTGAAAAAAGCAGATTTGAGGCGGATCAACTAGGGGAGGACTTCTGCAGAATTAAAAATTCGCCACCCCTATCATCGGCGCGGATGGCAGCGATGGCGACGCGAAAATTTATGAAGACGCTTTCAGCTCTAGGCGCCGCGTTCGCGGGGCGGTGATCGTATAGTGCTCGATGGCCGTCTCAGCGCAGGCTCAAGGAGCGGCCGTTCCTTTGGCGGGGTACTTCCATCTGGAAATCCAGTGTTGATTGATCTTGCGCTGCAAGGCGGCGGCTCGCACGGAGCGTTACGTGGGGCGTGTTAGATCGCCTTCTCGAGGAGCCTCTACTTCATGTGGCGGCAATCTCCGGCACATCCGCGGGATTATTTTGCCGGCAACGCAACGCCGGCCGCCCTTCGGCCGGTACATGCAATCGCAAGTCGGCTCTCAATACACTGGACGCATCCCTAAACGGAGACTCTATCAGCTTGCGCGCAGACCTAAAGCAAGTGCGATCCATGCGGCGCCATAGAAGATTAGATCGATTCCGATGAAGAGCCCGATGACCCAAAGGCCTGAGGCCGGCCATTGCGCGAGGACTAACAAGCCCAACCCAAAGGCGATTATTGCGTCTAGCATCTGCCATCCCCACCCAGGCAGCGCTACCCACAGTGAACCAATGAATTGGAATAGTCCGCTGACCAGGAAAAATATTGCAATGAGCATCGTAGCGACCTCGGCCCCAAGCAAAGGTCTTGTTACGAACAGAAAACCGGTAACACCGAACAGAATCGCGCCCACCAAGTGGTGGAAGAAGCCTGCCCAATGCCCGACCATGATCGCTTGGGCGATTTCGATGCCGCACGACAGTACAAGTATCCAACCGAAGAATAGCATCGAGATAATCGTGGCCGTGACGGAACGTACTATTGCAACAACGCCCAACAGCGAAATGCAAATACCGAACGCCAGAAACCATCCCCAGTACTGAACCATTTCGTGAGGAATTTGAACATCCAATGTTTGGATATTACCCATCATGAGTTTCTCCCATCCAAGAAAGGCATGAAAGTCGGCATATCCGATGCCGCAAACCGTACTCAGTTTCAAACACGCTGTGCCGCCAGAAGCCATCAGGCAGTCGCGCTGGAGGGATCGAAGTCGGCGCTTTCCACGAGTACACCGCCGAGCGTTGGCCCGCAGGGTGTGGACATCCGAGCGGCATCTCCTTCGATGCTTGAGGCCGACTGACGCCAGGACTCTCCTCATTGCTGGATGGATTTGCCATGATTGAGATTGCGGTAATTGAGTAGTCACCACGCTTAGCTGGTCGCTACGACTGTGAATACCGCCGTGCTTCGCGTTACTGACCGACACCCTAAATTGATCCAAATCAAGGCTTTGAACTCTATCTATAGTTTCTGTTGCGCGATCGGGGCTGATCCACGGCGAGACTGTCTTCCCGGTACTCACCTTGATTATGGCGTTTCTCTTGCTAGTCGTCGGCGTCGCGGCGATCCTCAGCATGGAGTTCAAGGTCGGACCGTTTGGCTAGGTTATAATACTGCCGCGAATGATAACTGTGAGTGTCACGTGGAAGCGAGCGGAGCTCGGATTGCCAGTGAATTGGTTCTGTTGGACGAGAGGAGAGGGACATGCCGAAGACGGACAAGCCGAATATCCTCATTCTGTGGGGCGACGACATCGGCTGGTGGAACATCAGCTACAACAGCCGCGGTCAGATGGGTTACCGCACGCCCAACATCGACCGCATCGCAAACGAGGGCGTCGCGTTCACCGACTATTACGGCCAGCAGAGCTGCACCGCCGGCCGCGCAGCGTTCATCACTGGGCAGAATCCGATCCGCACCGGGCTAACGAAGGTCGGGATGCCGGGCGCGGACGTCGGGCTGCAGGCGGAAGATCCAACAATTGCCGAACTTTTGAAGCCGCTCGGCTACGCTACCGGACAGTTCGGCAAGAACCATCTGGGCGACAAGGACAAGTTCCTGCCGACGATGCACGGCTTCGATGAGTTCTTCGGCAACCTCTACCACCTCAATGCGGAGGAGGAGCCCGAGGACCCCGACTATCCGAAGGACCCAGAGTTCAAGAAGCTCTTCGGCCCGCGCGGCGTCCTGCATAGCTGGGCCGACGGCAAGGGCGGGCAGAGAGTCGAGGACACTGGGCCGCTGACGAAGAAACGGATGGAAACTATCGACGACGAGGTGACAGAGCACGCACTCAGATTCATCGACGAGACGCACAAGGCCGGCAAGCCGTTCTTCCTCTGGTACAACACCACGGGCATGCACTTCCGGACTCACAGTGCCGCGAAACACAGGGGCAAAAGTTATGGCCAGGGTGAATACAACGACGTGATGGTCGCGCACGACGAGCACATAGGCCAGATGCTGAACAAGCTCGACGAACTCGGCATCGCCGATAACACGATCGTGCTGTACTCGACCGACAACGGCCCACACTACAATTCCTGGCCGGACGCCGGCATCACGCCGTTCCGGTCGGAGAAAAACACCAACTGGGAGGGAGGATGGCGCGTGCCCGCGTTCGTGCGCTGGCCAACTCGGTTCAAGGCGGGGACGGTGCTCAATAGCATCGTCAGTCATCAGGACTGGATGACGACGTTGCTCGCCGCTGCAGGGGAGCCCGATATCGCGGCCAAGCTCCGCCAGGGGTATAAAGCCGGCGACAAGACCTTCAAGGTTCACCTCGATGGCTTCAACATGCTGCCTTACCTCGCCGGGGAGGCCAAGGAGAGCCCGAGGCAGTTTTTCTTTTACATCAGCGACGATGGCGACATCCTCGCCGTTCGTATGGGTGACTGGAAGGTCGTTCTAATGGAGCAGCGGGCGAAGGCCCTGGCGTGCTGGTTCGAACCGTTCGTCCACCTCAGAGCACCGAAGATGTCCCATCTGCGCCGCGACCCGTTCGAGCGGGCCGACGAGAGTTCGAACACCTACTGGGACTGGTTGCTATCGCACGCCTATATCATGTATG
>Ga0187769_10000468_pt1 | contig 22068 bp, 19 predicted proteins | sample 0116_SJ02_MP02_1_FD_133140 | JGI IMG/M metagenome (GOLD analysis project Ga0187769, IMG submission 133140) | Tropical peat soil microbial communities from peatlands in Department of Meta, Colombia - 0116_SJ02_MP02_10_MG | ecosystem: Environmental > Terrestrial > Soil > Wetlands > Peat | place... | reverse complement strand
GCTCCGTCGCCGTTGATACTCGCCGACAAGCCGGCGCTCTAAACGCGGCGGCCCGATTTTGGGTCCGTTTTGGGGGTTGTGCTGCTGCGAAAGTGACGCCGGGAGCAACCGCTGATAGCTTCGAGCAAACGTCAGGGGTACTTAGCCGTGATGTAGTTTTGCAGTTGCTCAATCGTTTCTTCCTGCTCCGAGACAACCCACTTCACAAGATCGCCGATTGAGACAACTCCACCTACTTTTTCATTTTCCATGACCGGTAGATGCCGTATGCGGTTTCTCGTCATGATCCCCATGCACTCGTCTACGGTCTGGTCAGGAGTCACTGAAATCACGGGGCTTGTCATGATCTCTTCGACGGGGGTTGTTTTCGAAGATTTTCCCTGAAGGATTACCTTCCTGGCATAATCGCGCTCCGAAATGATGCCCGCGAGTTTGCCTGTCGAAATCACGAGCAATGCTCCAACTCCTTTGTCGGCCATTCTTTCAATGGCCTCGTAGACCGTCTGATCTGGAGTGACAAACCAGACTTCGCCGCCCTTCCGTTTTAGAACTGAGCCAACTGTACCGGTCAGTTTGATCATGGTCTGACCTCATGCTCGATGGGAGTAGATCTGTGAGGGTGATCATATCCCTCTGCCCGATCGAGGTCAAACTCACGATCGTCACTTTCGAGGGCTATTCACTCTCGTTGCGTCGACTCAGGTAGATCGCCTCAACCTGAGCGCGCGGTATGCCAGATACACCGCAATGCACATCACCAACAGGTTGAACATAGGGTTGGTGACCAATTGACTTACGGCAGCGCCGACCTGGCCGCTACGCCGAAGCGTCTCTAACCAGCCCTGGACCCGTGGGAAATTCGAAGCAAAGAGCCACCCGATCTCGAACGATCCGACAGTGATTGCCGCGATGGCGCATTTCTTTTGACCAGACATCGTTCCTCTTGTTTGAGTGATCGTACTAGCGGTGCTCCCCTATGGAATCTCAACAATTTCGACAATGTAAGGAGATTCGAACACGGGATATGTGGTTCGCAACTTTTAACTCTTCCCGGTAGTCATGTCCAAGTTCCAAGGCTTTGATAATGGCATTGAGGCTGGCCCGATATTCCGGGCTCATGTTCAAAGTGGCACGGCAACGCTGGTTTGCGCACCGACGGTGAAAGTCATTCATGCTCCGGAGGACATCCGCCTCACGGCCCAACGATCGCATTTGCCAGGGTCGTCATGCAGCGGCGTTCGCCTCAGCCTTGACCCGGCCGGCGCGAATCGCTTTCACCAGCGCTAGGTGGTCGCGTTCAGCTTGGTCTGCATAGGAGGTCGCAAAACTCCCGAGGGCTAAATCGAATTGATCGTTCTTGCCGAGATACCCTCCAATGACCGCGGCATCGCCAGTTCGGGCGTGCGCACGCGCCAGAGTCCAACCGCAGATGGCAACGTACTCGAGCCAGTCCCCTTTCGTCATGTTCTCCAAATCGATTTTCATTTTCATATCGCGGAGCTGGCGGAAGTAATAGCTGCGCCCTGTCGAATCCTTCGTCCATCCGAGAAACACATCGCTGGCCGACTGCAGCATGCGCTGCCCGGTCACCACTCGCTCGCCGTGATTGGCATATCGGCTCTTCCCCGCGTAAGGCTCAAGCACCGAAGGAAGCGCCTCTTTAATTTGCAAGAGCATGGGATCGTGCTCGCCTGCCATCAACAGGGCCACACCACAGCGCGTTCCCACACTCCCCACTCCCACCACCTTCCGCGCAACGTCGAGAATATGATAGCGGTCGAGAATCACGCGCCGCTCTGCAGGGAGAGTCTCGCGGTATTCGTGGAATTTCTCGATCACGTGCTTTAGCTCCACATCGCTTTCGCGCGGGTGGTACACCAAAGGCGGATGATCCACGATGCGCATTCGGCCGTTTCTCACAGCCACGATTTTCGGGAAAATGTGCTCGGCAGTCTCAAGACGTGCTTGCTGCTCTATTTGCTCCCAACGTTTTCTGGCAGCTGCCGTCTTGGCTTCATCGATGAAAACCTCGGCGTCCATATGCGAATACCACACCTCCAGCGCCCGCATGTGCCCATACTCGCGCATGCGTTCGCGGTACGACTGCGCCATCGTAACTACAGCATCGTCAGAGCGCTTGCGGTTCAAACCCAGTTCACGCGACGCCAAGACGATGCTCGCCGCCAGCCGCTTCACGTCCCACTCCCAGGGTGCCGGAAGGGTCTCATCGAAGTCGTTAATGTCGAACAGCAGCCGACGCTCGGGGCTGGCGAATCCTCCGAAATACGATGCGTGGCAGTCACCACACGCCTGCACGCGTATTCCTGTCGTGGGGGTCTTCGAGAGATCCCACGCCATCAGGGCCGCCGAACCCCGGAAGAAGGCGAACGGCGACTGACGCATCCGGCCATAGCGGATGGGCAAAAGCTCCGGAAGCCGCCCGCGGTCGGAGTGCCGCAGTACTTCAATCGGGTCGGGACGGCCCGCTGGAGCGGTCCACTCGGCATGGGAACTTCGGGCAATGGGAACCTTTTTGCGCAGGGCTTTGCCTCGGCTCATCCGCTCTTTAATGCTCGGTCCAACCGTCATTGATTCTGTGCGTTGAATGCTAAGAAGTTTTCTCGTCGTGCTCATCAAGACTTCCACCCTCACCGAATCAGCAAGGTGGACTCAGAGGTGTTGAGGTCGACTAGCGCCTCAAAGCACAAAGATTTCATCCCGCTTTGGCCATCGCGCCTCGAATTATGCGGTAAAGGATGAGCAGGAGCATAGCCCCAACGACTGACATGATGAAGCCCGCGGTTTGGCCTGCCTGGTACCAACCGATGGCCTGCCCAAGGTAGGTAGCGATAATCGATCCCGCGATTCCAAGAATCATGGTGATCCAAATGCCACCCGGATCCTTGCCGGGCATAAGGAGCTTCGCCACCGCCCCACAACCAATCCGATAAGCAGTGTCCAAAGTAGGCTCAACATTTGTGCCCTCCGGTGAGATCTCGTTCACCCTACTCAGCCTCGTCCAATCGGTACGGTCGGCACCGCGATCTGTTAGATGTAAGGGAGGCCCGCGGAATGTAGCTCGGCTGCACGGGCGAATCGACGGTTCCGATTGGCGAGCCGAACGTTACCTACAAGCGAAAGATTCTGTAACCTGTCAGTTCTTACAGCTCAAGGCGGGGACTGCCTCTCGCGCATACCCCCCGGGACAAAACATTCCCATCCGTGGGTCTTAGCGGTTGCCAAACGTGATGCTCAAACCTGATGTGGCTCCGTAATCGGAGCCGACAAAGCCGGGTGGTGGACGATTATCCCAGTTGCCGTACAGGGTGAAATTCCAGTTCAGCTTGCCCCAGAGCTTGACGTAGTAGGCAGTGTTTAGGTTGAGATGCACCCGTCCAGGCTCCGAAACAGCGGGCAGAACGATAGCGCTTAACGTGAGCGTGGTCTTGTCGAATTGAAAAAGCCTAAGACTTGTTCCAAGCAAGGCCGAAGTGACTTGTTGCGTGGGGGACCCAAAAGCCTCCGAGTAATTGATGCGCTGCCAAGCGAAACCGCCATAGACTTGAAACGTCGTGCGACCCGTATTCTTGAGATATCGGCCGATGCCCCCACCAAAGGTGCTCTCCAGTTGAATGCCTTGAACCGAGCTTTGCAAGAAGTCGACGAGTCCTGTGTAGTACCAATTGTCCCAACGCAGGAGCCGCTGGGCGTCTAAGGTCACCTCGTTTCGTGTGGAATTGCTAACCCCGGTATTGGAAGTCAGGTTCGAGCTGTAGCTGGCTCCGGCAGACCATCGCTCCGCTGGATAGGTGACACTGGAGTTCAAATTGTATTGGAGGGATTGATTGCCTTTCGAATAGGTAAACCCCGCGCCAAGTTCGCCGTTCAATCGCTGCCAGAAGCTGGCGGCGGTTTCGGTGACATTCACGACCTGCTTTCTTTCCACAGTAACCTTCTTTTCGGGAGTCTCTAGAACTTCAATCTCTAAGGGCCGTTCGCTGGGAGTTTTGGGAGTGGAAAGAGCGCCGGTATAAACCTTTCCGTCCTGCGTTCTAACGAGGAACAACTGGTTGCTCTCAAGATGATCGACTCGGGCCCAATCAACCGAGAGCGTTCCCAGTATGTAGTCTACGCTGATGTACAGCGTGTCAGAGAGAAGGCCCTTGATCTCGCAAGTAATACGGTCGCCGTTCTTCATGATAATCACGTCGGTCTTTTCGCGCGCGAAGAGCGGGTTGGCAACAAGGATTGCCGCACATAGCAAGATCACTTTGAAGTTCATGGTTAGTCCTCGCATCACTGTGTGGCGTCTATTTCCGATTCGGGTATCGGTCGCCAGGACGGTAAGAATAAGACTGCTTTGGAATTTCGCGCTGTTAATGTTCCTCATAGCATCGATCTGCTGGAGGCTCTAAAGTCGAGGAGATCGATTCGAAGCGGCGAGGTCACAACAGTTCATCCTTGCACTCATTGTTCGCAATCCATCCCATCGAGTGCAAAATCCTACCGCGTTGTGAAAACTGTGGAAGACTAGATCGCGGATGATGCTTGGGCTACTGTTAACTTCTACAGGTATGCGTGGCCCGCTGTGTGGAGGGCCACGCCAGAAGCTCAATCGCGAGGAACCAGCAGCTAGAGATCGTACCCTGGTGGTGATGCAAACCCTCCCATTTCTTGCGCCAGCAAGTCTGCGAATCGAATCGCCGTGGCGTCTTCCCAATACGGTCCCATGATTTGAATCCCGACCGGCAGGCCCGCGTCGGTTCGACCGACAGGCGCGACCGTTGCCGGGCAACCGGTCAAGGTGGCGGAGCTAATCCAGTTTAAGCCGTCCATATAGTTTCGCGGTCCTGCAGCCGTGGCAATCGAGCGCAGCTCTTGGGGTGTGCTGTGATCGTGAGGGAACGCTACCGTAAACGTCACGGGCGAGAGGAAAGCATCGACTTGCTCGAAGTAGTCCTGCCAGCAAGCGCGGAATCCCAAGCGCCGCAGGTTCTCCGCTTGCCAGCGCGGGAACGACGCGAGGGTTTCGGCTGCGTCGGGACTCGCAATCTTTTCGAATTGCTGTCGTAGCGCCTGTCTTGCCTCTGGAGGAGACATGTTGATAAAGAACGCGAACAGCATGTAGCGGTATGTATCCAGTAGCGCTGACGGCTGAGCCCCCGCCGGCCATCCGGGTTTCATTTTGATGCCCAGCCGACCCAGGTTCTCGAGAACCTTTTCGAGCACGACTCGCACGTCTGGCGCCAGAGGCGCCACGGGATCCTCGAAAACATACCCGACGCGAAAATCTTTTAATCTCTCCGCACGTGCGGGAGGCAACTCCCATTTCCAGGCCTTGGCATCCCAGCCTTCCGGCCCTCCGAGAATTTTCAAAGCCGCCAATAGATCGTTCGCACTTCTCGCCATCGGTCCAGCGACAGCCAGCAACGACGAAAAACCGAGCGGAGCGAAGATGCCACCAGGCAGGTGCCCCTGCTGACTCACGAGGTCCAGCGTCGGCTTGTGTCCGTAGATCCCGCAAAAGCTGGATGGCACACGTATCGAGCCGCCAATATCACTGCCCACGCTAAGGTATCCGAGCCCCGCCGCCACCGCCGCGGCGCTTCCACCGGAAGAACCTCCCGGGGTTCTCTTCAAATCCCAGGGATTGTTGGTCGTCCCATAAATTGGATTGTGGGACTGCCAGTCGGCGAGATTGACTGGAACGTTGGTGGCGCCGATCAAAACGGCTCCCGCACCCAGCAATCGGTTCACAACGGCTGCGTTTCGCGGCGCCTTGCTGTCCTTGAACGCAGGCATTCCCCAGGTACATGGATGGCCTGCTACGGCAAAGCTTTCCTTGATGTTTACAGGAACGCCATGGAAAACACCGAGGTCTTCGTGCCTGGATAGGGCCTCGTCCGCTTCCTTCGCTCGAACCAGGGCGTCTTCCTTCAACTGATAGACGAAGGCGTTGAGAGCAGGATCGTAGCGTTCGATTCGCTCGAATACATGGCGCGTTAGTTCGACCGACGAAATCTCTTTCTTGCGAATGGCCTCGGCTGCTTGTAATGCCGAAGCGAACTCGAGCTGACGAGAAGGCGAACCAGATGGAAACGCTGCCGCCGCTGAATCCATACAGCACCTCCTAGCCGAAGTGGACCATCCGGGTTCGAAATCGTACTCTTCCCCACTCCCTCGGGACAACAGATTTGCCGCCAATCAGGCCTTTATGAGCCCGATCACCCCAGGTTATACTGACACAAGGTGGCGCCATGAGGTGCTCCCTTGCCCCCTAACAAGTCTTTGGTCCTTGCTTCTGTGCTTGTCGCCGCTCTCGTTTTTCCTGCTCTGTCTGTTCGAGGTCAAGACACAAATGAATCCCCGGAAGGGAGAGGAAGTGCGCCGCGGAGCTCGGCAGAAAAATACAAGGCTCACGCGAACCACGATGGTGTGAGCATCGGGGCAGAACTGCTGACTCGCAAGGACGTGTCGAAGGAGTTCGCCTCGGACTTGAATCGTTGCTGTGTCGTGGTACAAGTGGCGGTTTATCCGAAGACGGACGAGACGCTGAACCTTTCGCGGGATGATTTCTCGCTCCGTGTGGCGGGCACGGATACGGTGGTCAGACCGCTGAGCCCTTCCGAGGTTTCGGCTAAGCTGCAAAGGAAAACGAACCCCGACACCCCGGTCATAACTTCCGCAAGCGGAGGAATCGGGTATGAGGTCGGTACACACCCCGATCCTGTTACCGGTCAGCCCGTGCATGGGCATACCCTAACCACTTCTGTCAGCGTGGCAGGAGCCGCCGGACGTGTCGCGTCACCGGCGGCTAGCGAGGGCGATCGTGAAGCGATAGAACGGGAGCTGAACGAAAAGGGGCTGCCCCAAACAAAGATTTCTGTACCGGTATCCGGGTATCTGTACTTTTCGCTTCCGAAGCGGAAGAACGATGCGAAATACCGTTTGGAATATGGGGTCAAGGGCAGCAGCTTGAGCCTACCTCTTCCGTAATTGGCCTGAGTTCGGAATCCGATCTGCTGATCCGTTGGAAGGGCTTCTTTCCATGACTCGTCCGGACACTCTGCGCTTGACAGTTCTATGTACTTTGTATTATAAAGTTCTTCATGAAGACACGCCTGATCGCCACCATGGAATTGGCGCTCCTCGCTCCCGCCGCGATCTTTATGACGGCTCTCTTCGTCCGCAACTTGAATCCGTTGCCATACGAACCGGCACACACCGCTCAACGGCTCGTCATGTGGTATGCGGGGCGGATGTGGACCCTGTGGGTGCTGCTGCTTGCTTTGCCATTCACCGTGCTGGTTATCGGCTGTGTCACCCTGCGACATGCTTGGAAATATGACGTGGAATCGGCGCGACAATCGCTCGCCGTGATCCGCACGCACTCGGCCACGCTGGTCGTCCTCGCGACAACGTTGGCGGCAGCCGGCATATTGGCGATTGTTGTCCTGCACATGCTGGCGAACTGATGTTTCGGGGGTGAGGGGGGCAGGACCCAACTTCCCGCACGAGAGGCCTAGGTTGTTACTTCACATGCGCGCCTTCCCAGGCTCGCACGTTTTGCCTGGCCTCATTGAAGAGGCGTTCGTAGTTTCCTTTGCGTACCAGTTCACTTGCTTTCTTGTCCAGCATGTTCCACAACGGCTCATATTCGTAGTAGACCCTCAAGTACGTTGGCTGGTCTGGCGGAGCCACTTCGTCGGTACCGAATAGGAACCGGTCAGGATAGCGATTGATCAGATCGGCGGTGATCCGAGTCGACTCGGGGGTCGCAACAATGTACTTGGCCACCTCGCTCCAGGAAATATCAAAGTACACATGATGGAACGCGGGATCCCCCAGGATCTCTGCCAGGCGAGCCGCGTGATTCTGGATCGGACGAACGACGCGACCTACGCCCGTGTGAGCCCAGATGATCGTCGTTTTCGGGTGCCTCTTGAAAAGGGCCTTCACTTGATCGAGGTACGCTGGTTCGGAGCCCTCCGTAGCGAACGGCACATCCGGATCGTTGTGAAAGCCCGCCTTAGAGAAGGGCACATCTATGTCGTTGTGGATTAGGACAACAAGCCCGGCTTCGGCTGCGAAGTCCAGAATTCTGTCGAGGGCCGGGTTCTGCAAAGAGGCGGCTTCGCCGGCGATCTTAGCCGAGACGAACTCCTTGTGAATCGTAAATTCCCCGATCCCCGAGAAGACACCGGGAAAGGTCTCGAGCACACGTCGAATGTGATCGGCGGCGTACATGTCCGTGGGATTGAAGCCCGTGATCATGGGATCGAAACGGGCCTGCTGCTCCTTCGAAAGGGACCGGTACGCCATCGCGATATAAGCATCGGTAAAAGAGTAGTAGTAGAGAGGTGCGTCGCTCTGCAGGTAATAGGTGGGAGCATAGTCGCCGGAATTCTCGTACGACCATTCCTGCTGCAGCGGGATGCCGAACAACGCCACGCGTCCGACTTTGTCACCCATGATGCTTAGAAATTCATGAATATTCGTGCCTTCCTGAATGTAGTTCGTCAGATGAAAGTGAGAATCATTAAATAAATAGGGGTCCATCTGCGGTATCGCTGATCGTGAAGGAAGTCGTGTCGCCGCGATCAGGAGAACCGCTACGCCGACTAGAGCACAAGGGAGCGTCCACTTTAAGAGTCGTCGCGTTTTCATAAGTGTCTGCTTTAGAAAAGGGTTGTAGCTCCAAGGGCGAGCGACCAACCCTTGAGTCCCCCGGTGTAGAAACCGAACGTGCTGCTCACCGGTGAGCGAATCACATTGATTGCCTGGATGTTGAGTCTGTAATTGCGCGAGTTCGTGGGATACCAATTCACGCCACCAATATATTCATGGGGACTTTTGACATCTTGGGGGTGGAATTGCGGGAATACCCACGAAGTCGTTCCATATAGCTCCACTCTCTTCGGGACCACCATATAAGCCCCTTGAACGTAGAATCCGGTATCGCGCATATCACTGATCGGCAGGGGCCCATCGGCAACAAGATCGCTGATGATCCGATAGTAGCCCTCGGCCTGCAGCCACAAGCCCTTGTACTTTAGTCCTCCGTTCGAAGAGAAAAGCTGATAGGTTGCCTTCTGCACCGTGACGCCCGGTGCGAACGTACCCGTTCCGAACAGGTTCAGACTGTCTCCCAGTCGGATCGTGGTGTTGTCGGGGGCTGCCGTGACGGAACTGTAGCGGTCCTCTCGGCTGTTGGTATAGGCCACCCCGAAACGAGTGGCTAGCGATTGGTGCCCTTCATAGTCTCCGAACGCCCCTCGCGGTCCGAATTCACCCGTCGTGGGCATCCAGATGAGGCTGACACCTCGGGATAAGTCGCGCGTAAGCTGAACGGCAGTGATGTCCAGATTGCTTAAGTTATTCCCGATCGCGAATTTATAGTTCAAGCGGTGAGGCAGGGCTCCTTCGGCGAAAAACGCCTGCGTGAAGTAGGGTCGGAAAAACTCATCCGCCATCACGCGGTCATATGAAGGCCAGTAGGGATGCGAGCCTTGCATGCTCATAGTCCCTGGAATTCCGTTCCAACCGATCCCAAAGAGAAAATGTTTGCTGAGGGCGTAGTACAGGGCACCGACGATGGCTGACTGCGCCGTGTCATTCACAGTCCACAGGGTAATGTTGTAGTTGAACTTGGGAGTGCCCAGGTATCCTGTGAAATACAGCATCACGCGGTGAAGCTGAAAGTCTTGGCGGGTGTCGACCGGTACGGTAAGCCCGTTGTGGTCGACAAACGATTGAGTCGTAGGAAGTTGGTTCAAGTACCTGGCAACGAGGTAGCCGCTGATGTTCAGGCTGCCGTATTTGGTCTTGGCGATATCGAACCCCCTACCAGGCTCGTACAGGTTCCAAGTGGTGTTTCGCCCGTACTCCTGCCCACTCTCGGGATCGGGGTTCTCGACTGCCGCCTGCTGGCCGTTGTCCGTTGAGGATTGTGCTGAATTGTCTTGAGGGGGCCCACCAGGTCCTGAGGGCTTCGGTAGGACGTGGGAGGAACTCTCTGCTTCTTCCTCTCGGTTAAGAGGTGTCTCGGCGACGGCCGGATTGACGGCTCCCGGTTCCCGCAGAATTGCCTCGGGTACCACACCCGATTGTTTTGCGAGAAATTGGCGCAGGGAACTAATTTGATTCATGAGCTCTTGATTCTGTTTTTCGAGCTGGCGATTCTGTTCAACCAATTGATCTAGCTTCGTGAGTGCCTCCGAGGCATTCTGGACGGTGGTCACGGAGTTTTCTGTTTGTGGGGTGTTCTGCGCGAGAACGGAGCTGGGTCCACAGACCACGCCTGCGAATAACACCCAACGCCGTAGCCTTGCCATCCGCCTAAAGCCTTTCATGCGTCCTCGAATCTGGCAGCTTGCTAGTTTCCAATCCGACCGAAGCTGTTAGAGATGGTTGCAGGGACTCACTTCAATCCAACTGAAGCTGGCGAAAACAGGTTGTAGTCGAGCTTGCCGGTAACATAATCGATGACTTTTTGCGCCTTCACACTATTTCCCGCTTGGTCAAGGCGTGGAGAGAATACGGCGATGGCTCCCTTGCCTGGAACGACAGCAACGATTCCACCACCGACTCCACTCTTGGCTGGAAGACCCACATGCCAAGCCCAGGAACCCGAGCTGTCGTAAAGCCCAGCCATCATCATGGTCGAGAGGATGTAAGGCACGTCCTCGGCTGCGATGACCTGCTCGCCCGTGGCTGGATTTTTGCCGTTATCGGCGAGTACTGCGCCCATGCGGGCCAGTTGTGTTGCATTCACGCCGATCGAGCACTGTTTGGTATAGATATCAACAGATTCAAACGGATCGGCATAGATGCGGTCGTATTTCGCGAGCAGCATTGCCAGCGCCTTGTTGCCCGCATTTGTGGCGGCTTCGGATTTGTAGACTTCATCGATTAAGAGCAGTTTTTCACCGGCTGCCTTGCTGTAAAAATCGAGGATCTTGTTCCATTTCTCATCTGCATTCCTTCCTGAGATCAGGCTCGTGGTGGCAATGGCGCCCGCGTTCACCAGGGGGTTGCCCGTGTGCGTGGGCATGTCGACAACAGCCTCCACAGAGTTGAAGGCCCGCCCGGTGGGTTCAGAACCTATCTGCTGGAACACCTTGTCGTGGCCGAGTTCCTTCATTGCCAGCGCCAGTGTGTACACTTTGGAGATTGACTGGATGGAGAAGGAATACTTGACGTCACCGAGTTCAAAAACCTGGTTGTCCGTGGTGACAACGGCCACACCGAACATGTTGGAATCAACCTGAGCCAGATAGGGGATGTAGTCGGCATTTTTGCCGCTGGTATCACTCTTAAACTTATCGTAAGCCTCACGCACGATGGCCTCGACACGTTCGCGGTTGGGCGCGACGGGGCTTCGTTTGGTCTGTGCGGCGACATGAAACGACCCAATCGTCAAAACAAACAAACAAGCGAACACCGAAATGACTCGGAACCGATTACGTATCGTCGACATGAGCTATCTCCTCGATCGTGCTTTGTTTCGAATTTCCGGTGAACCAGTTTCCATGGATTGGCCCTCGATCCCCATTCCAGACTCAGAACTCAAATCCTTTGGACCAGTCATACCGGAAGGAAAACTGCACCCTGTAGTCGTTAAAGCTAAAGGGTTCAAGGAAGTTGACACGTCTGCCAAACTGAAATTCGCTTCCCATCGTGACTCTTTCGATCGGGTGATAGAGCAAATTGCCGAGAGCGTAGTATCCCTGGTGGAATGCGCCGGCTGCCTGCCCATCTGAGTTGGAGATGTTCACCATGGAGAAGCCAACGGACGTACTAAACCGGTTGCTCCAGTTGTGATCCAGGAAGGTCACAACACCGAGTACGGGAAGCGCGACACCCTCGATCGGCGCGACAGGACTCAAGGGAGTATTCTTGATGCCGATGTCCACAGGCGCATCGTTCATGTAGTTTTCAATACCGTGGCCGTAGACAATCTGAAACTTGCCCGTGTCGTTTCTTGTGAAGTAGAGGTTCGAGCTTACGCTTACGCCCCAACCAACGGCGCTCCCACTCAGATTGAAGGGAACCGGAACTGTATCGACCCATGCGATCTTCCGGAGAATGCCGCCGATTTGTACATAGCCCCACTTTCTGGTAAGGCGAGTGTTACCGGACAGATCGGGCCATTTGAATTGTGGAACGACATTTTGTAACTCGATATGGCCTGCGTATGTTCCCTGATCGGCACTCGCGCCGGGACGTTCCAGCGCAACCGTAACGCTGTTATTTCCTTTGAGCGGCATCCAGCGAACTTGCACGTTGCGGAAAAAGACCATGCCGTTAGGTCCCCAGTACTCCAGAGAGTTTGGAAATACATCAATATCCATGAACGGACTCCACGTCTGGCCGGCACCGAACTGTCCAAGTTCGCCGTAAGCATGCCGCAGGCGGAATGTGGTTTGGCCTGCATCGACACCCGTTCCAAACAATTCAAACTCGAAAATTGTCTTCAGCTCTCCGAGAGGTGTGTCCGTGAACGTCTTAACCCCGAACCGGGTTTGCCTTACGCCAAAGAAGGTCTGTCCGTTCGGCCCGAACTCTCCGGGAAAGGCGGGCAGCTGTGTCGGGCGGACGACGTCAAACCAGTTGGGGTTGATGGTCCCGAAGTTGTAGCCGCTGTCGGTCATGACAAAACCGTAAAAGTCGACCTTGGTTGATGGCTCGGCCTGCTCAGAGTTTTCCTCTGCCTGACGAGTGTCCGTAGTCACTGGAACACTTGGCCCTGGCACGGCTACCTTCACGGATTCTGCTGCGGCGCTCATCTGCTTCTTCAGTCCCTCAATCTCATTTTCGAGCTGCTCCAACTTCTGCTCCATCTGTTGCATGTCCGGCTGTTGAGGAAGATGGTCTTGGGCCCGAAGCGGCCTGCTCCAAAGCCCTACGGCACAAATCGCCAATACCAGTGAAATCGGGATTCGTGACCCTTGCCGCGAATAATAGTTAGCCATGTGCGCCTGATCCCCTCCGTCGAATGCCGTGGGGCCGAATTCTCCAGAAAACCTGGGGTTCGTTCGGAGCCCAAGTTCTGCAGTTCACCGACGATCGACCATTCTTAGAGCCAGCAACAAAGCGCGACAACTAGGGAAATCCCTAATCTCAAAATGGTTGGATAAGGTGGAATCGCCGCGACAGGACTTCACAACCAGCCAGGCCCGGAGTAATGTTGCTTCGCGTTTACATGCTTGGATAACTCATCTTCTGCGAAGCCAGTGCCGAGCCAGACAGACGAGTAAAGCAATTGACCGGACCTCCATTCAGACGCGACGCCCCTCGGAGGGTCAGATTACGGCGGACCACGTTTCTTGCGACCTTGGTCATCCTGGTGCTGGTGAGTGGGTCCAGCGCTTCCGCTCCAATACCCGTAAAACAAAACGTGCTGATTCTCAGTGAGGTAGGACCGTCGCACCCCCTAACCAGCGTAATAACGCAGCAAATCATAGGCGGCGTAGAGGAGGCACCGGGGCGTCACGTTGAGTTCTACCCTGAAAGCCTTGATTTGCTCGCGTTTCCAGGCAGCCCGTCGCCATTGGAACTAAGGGATTGGCTTGCCAAGAAATACGGCGGTCATCGATCCGATGTTGTCGTCGCCGTCGGTCCAGCAGCGATTCAGTTTCTCACGAACTACGCGCAAACCACGTTTTTGGAAGTGCCCATTGTCATTTGTGGGAGTACCGCAGACCAGGTCGGCCATCCAAAGCTGGATTCACGCTTTACGGGTACGTGGGTGAAACTTGAACCACAGAAAACGCTGGAAGCGGCTTTGCATCTTTTTCCAGATGCCAATCACGTCTTTGTCGTGGGGGGCAGTTCCGCCTTTGACAAGACGGTAATGTCATTGACAAAAGCGGCACTCGACTCGCTTCACGCGAAGCCCGACCTCAGCTATCTGACGGAAATGGAAATGGATAGTTTGTTGCAACAATTGCAGAACCTCCCGGAGCACTCCATCGTCTTTTATATCTCCTTCTTCGAGGACACCGCCGGGAACAAATTCCTCAATGCGAACAAGGCGCTTCCGATGGTCGTGGCAGCCGCTCGAGCCCCTGTCTTTGGTATGTCCGATACCTATCTGGGTCATGGAATCGTTGGCGGGGACATGACGGTCTTTCAAGAGCAGGGACGAGTCACTGCCCGGATTGTTTCGGAAATCCTAGACGGCAAAAAAGCCCGACATGTACCCATCGAGACTCTTCCGAGCCGGTACATGTTTGACTGGAATGAACTGCGCCGCTGGCATATCGCAGAAAACGCCTTGCCTCCGGGAAGTATCGTCTTGTTTCGTCAACCCAGCCTTTGGGATCGGACGAAATGGATGTGGACCATTACCGGGCTGATCATTTTGGCCCTCTCCACTCTAGCCGTATACCTGCAGTACAGCCGGAAGCAGTTGCGTCTGGCCAAAGAGAGTCAAAAGCGATTGAGTGGCATGCTCATCAACGCAGAAGAACAGGAAAGGAGGCGGCTGGCTTCCGAACTCCACGACGACTTCAGTCAAAGACTGGCTGTCCTCTCATTAGGATTGGAGAATGTAGCGGACGCGGTAGAGGATGCACTTCCCGAGGTCCAGCAAAAACTGCACCAGCTGATCAATGCCACGAGCGAGCTAGGCGCTGATCTCCACACCCTGTCTCACCGGTTACATTCATCTACGCTGGAGAGCCTTGGACTGGTTCCAGCCATCACAGCGCTTTGCAAAGAATTCACGACCCAACAGGGCATCAGCATTGACTTCCATTCCGATGGTGTTCCCGCCTCGATCCCTCCCGATGCAGCCTTGTGTGCCTTTCGGATCGTTCAGGAAGGGCTCCGAAATCTGAAAAAACACAGTGGCGTGAAGGATGCCCGGGTAAATCTGTGGACAGCCAGCGACAGATTGGGCATTCTTGTGCGGGACAACGGTTGCGGTTTTGATTTGAAAGCGCTAGCCCAAACGGAAGGACTCGGCATCCGCAGCATGGCAGAACGTGCCTATCTGCTGGGTGGGAAGTTTCATGTTGAATCTGCTCCAGAAAAGGGCACCACCATCGAGGCTTGGATTCCCATTGAGTCGCAAGCGGAACAAAAGGCAGTCTAAAAGCGGAGAAGTTTCCTCCTGGTGGCAGGATCCGTTTGCTGCACGAAGACCAACGAGCGGCCTCATGTTCTAAGCTTATATCTCAAAAGCACTTGTTCAAATTTCTGCAGATTGTAGCGTCCGAGATCGAGGTGACAACAATCACAGCAAAGTCGTAATGGATATTTTGTAGTAAGACGAATCAATCGGGGGGATAACGCCATGCGCTCCAATGGCTCTCGTCCGCGCTTCCTCATTGCAGATGACCACGCCGTTTTCGCCGACGCGTTAAGAGTTTATCTGGAGCGGATGTATCCGGTTGTGGGCGTTGTGTCCGATGGCCGTTCCTTAATTGAGGAGGCACTCCGACTGACACCCGACGTCATTATTGTCGATGTGGCGATGCCTCTGCTGAATGGGCTGGATGCTACCCGAAGAATTATGTCGCAAGTTTCAACGATCAAGTTCGTCTTCTTGACCATGCGAGACGATGCGAATTTGGCCGCCGCCGCGCTCGAACTCGGTCCGATCGCCTTCGTCTTGAAGCACTCAACCGGATTGGAATTGCTCAAGGCCATCGATCATGTCATGCATGGAAAGTCCTATGTGACTCCCAAATTGAGGGCCGAGGATTGGACTGCCGCGAAAACCAGGGCGCGGCAATTCTCCAAGGACCTGACCACACGACAACGGGATATCGTCCAATTGTTTGGGGAAGGACGGTCCATTAAGGAGATCGCTGGGTTACTGAACCTAAGCGATAAGACCGTGGAATTCCACAAGCATCACATCATGCAAGTCTTCAACCTTCGAAATAATGCCGAATTGATCCTGTTTGCGTTGAAACGAGGACTTATCTCAGTGGATGCCGAACCAGGCCCTCTCGCAGAAGTCGGTAACACCTTCTGATCTCAGACCTCGGGATTTCCCCAGTAGCGCGGCGTCACCACACCCTCTAGCATTTCGCCCCAGGCTGAAAGGGAGACGAATTGTGGTTCGCCCGCGCATATTCTTGGCCGATGATCATTGCGATTTCCTAAAGGCCGAGGTCGATTTCTTAAGACCGCATTTTGACATCGTAGGTACGGCAAGCGACGGGGCAACACTGGTAACCGAAGTATTGCGGCTCCGTCCGGACGTAGTCGTGGTGGATATCACGATGCCGGTGATAGGTGGCATCGACGCTGTCAGGAAGCTCACCGAATCTGGCTCGACTGCAAAATTTGTGTACCTAACGATTCAATCCGGTGACGAATTCGTGAAAGCTTGCATGAAGGAGGGCCCTCGGGGATACGTCTGGAAATCCTTAATGAAGTCCCATCTGATTCCTGCAATCTATGCCGTGCTCGAAGGCCGGCCGTATGTTTCGCCGTTAGAGCTAACCCCTCGCGTTTAGCCCAGACACAAATTCGCCACGTTTAGGGATATCCCTAGTTGTCGGCTCGGCTCGGAAGAGGTACTGTCTGGACGGCAGCTAGGACGAGGCCCATGTTTCCGGGACCAATGAGGTACTAACGTCATGAGGCAAAGAACTTCTGGGTTTAGGTTTTTGAGCCAATCGCTTCGTAGTGGGGTAGCGGCGTTGTGCGTGGGTCTGCTTGCGATCGGAGATCCAGTTCTGCTTGCTCAGCCTACGCCAAGGCAAGAGGAACAGGCCGCGAAGATTCCGAATGATCAATTGGATTCTTTGGTCGCTCCTATCGCGCTTTATCCCGACCCGCTTCTGGCACAAGTTCTCGCCGCATCGACCTATCCCCTGGAACTCGTTCAGCTCCAGCAGTGGCTCGAGAAACACAAGGATCTGAAAGACAAGGCCCTTGCCGATGCGGTACAGAAGGAAGATTGGGACCCTAGTGTTCAGTCCATGGCAGCACTACCCGACGTGGTAAAGCAGCTGGTAGAAAACATCTCGTGGACTACGGACCTCGGAAACGCTTTTCTTGCCCAACAGAACGATGTCATGGATGCGGTCCAGCGCATGCGCGCGAAAGCGAAGGATCAAGGAAACCTGAAGTCCACTGAGCAGGTGAAGGTTGAAACGCAGCAGGTCGAGAGCAAGCAAGTGATTGTGATCGAACAGGCCAATCCGCAAGTCGTTTACGTTCCCAGCTATAACCCCACCGTGGTCTATGGTGCACCAGTGTACCCCTACCCACCCATTGCTTATCCACCGCCGGGTTACTACGCCGCGGGAATGGCGATTTCCTTCGGCGTCGGGGTGGCTATGGGTGCCATGTGGGGGGGAGGGTGGGGATATGGCTGCGGGTGGCATGGCGGTAACAACAACATCACCATCAACAACAATAACAATTTCAACCGCAACTCGAATATCCAAGGCGGAAACCGCACGAATGTAGGCGGCGGAAACCGCGGTCAAGGAGGGTGGCAGCACAATCCACAGCACCGCGGCGGGACTCCCTATTCAAATAGGGCCACCGCCGACAGGTTCGGTGGCACGACGCGCGGGTCTTCCCAAGCGGCGCGTCAAAACAGCGCACGGCAAAACGTGGGCAGACAACAAGCAGCCGGGAGAGATTTCGGAAGTTCCAATCGGGGCGGCGCTGGGGCGCGCCCGAGTCAGGGCCAACTCGGCGGCGGGGCAGGCGGGGGCCGCGGAGGCGCGGGCGGCGCGGATCGAGTCGGCAATCGCAGCGTTTCGCAGGGAGGAGCATCCAGGGGCAGCGGTGCGGGCGGGTTCGGTGGCAGCGGCAGGGACGCGAGCGGAAGCGGCGCGAGGGCCAGCAGCTCGAGAGGTGCATCCAGCATGGGCGGCAGCAGGGGTGGGGGTGGCGGTGGCCGAGGTGGTGGCGGTGGCGGACGGCGGAGGTAGAAAAGCCATGACCAAGGAGAATCGAATGAATACCAAAACAAGCGGTCTGGTTTGGATCACACTGCCCTCGATCATGGCCATCGCTCTCTGCTTGGCCCTGGCCCCCTCTTTACAGGCGCAAGCGCAGCCACAGGCACTGCCCGGTGGGAAGGCGTTCAACACGCCAAAGGAAGCTGCCGATGCCCTCATCCAAGCGGCAGGCGATTACAACGTTCCTGCCTTGCTGGAGATTCTGGGCCCACACGGGGAAGACTTGGTTGAATCGAAGGACACCGTGCAAGACAAGAGTCGAGCCGTCTCCTTTGCTGCCAAAGCAAAAGAGAAAGAGGAAGTGACTGTGGATCCAAAAAACCAAGCTCTGGCCACGGTTACCGTCGGTAATGACGATTGGCCACTTCCCATTCCCATCGTCAATAGAAACGGCAAATGGTACTTCGATACAAAAGCCGGGCGCGAAGAGATCCTGCGAAGGCGCATCGGAGCGAATGAGCTAGACGCGATAAACATCTGTCGCGGTTATGTGGAGGCTCAGATGGACTACGCCGAGGCGATTCATGACAACTCGGGTGTGAATCAGTACGCACAGCGAATCCTCAGCACGCCTGGAAAACACGATGGGCTGGCTTGGCAAAACCCCGATGGAACCTGGGGAGGCCCCGTGGGCGAAGCGGTCGCCAAGGCCCTGTCTCAGGGCTATTCACAACGTAGTGAACCCTTCCACGGCTATTACTTCAAGGTTTTGAAAGGCCAGGGTCCCTCTGCGCGTCTAGGCCAATTGGATTACATGATCGGCGGTGCCATGATCGGCGGCTTCGCGCTGGTGGCCTGGCCGGCTGAGTACCGTGTCACTGGGGTACAAACCTTCATCGTCAGTTACGACGGGGTCGTCTACCAAAAGGACCTGGGTCCGGACACAGAGAAGATCGCCGCAGCCATAGAGCGCTACGATCCCGACAAGACCTGGCACGAAACCGATGACGATTGGGATTGAGCACTTGAGAATACACCGCCAGCTACCGACAAGCTGGCTCATCGGGCAAAGCCTCGATCCCGTCAAGTTGATGGGACTTGTTTGAGACCAAGGCGCCCGAACTCGTGCGTTTGAACACGAAATTAAACGGGTGTGAACTTGCATCGAACTCCGGTTGCCAACTACACGAACACTCAGGCTGAGTCGCCGCCGTAAGAATTAGGCTGTTTCGTACCGCGAAAGCGATGGGGATCCATACCGCGTTAGATACCAACGGTTCCCTCGGGAGTCGTCTCGCGGATCAAGAGCTCGAAGAGATCGATCTCGTGCTGCTGGACATCAAGACGTGGGATCCAGAACGCCATCGTCAACTGACTGGGATGGACGTAGCACCGGTTCTGGATTTTGCGCGTCGGCTGGCCGCTCGCAAGAGGGCGGTCTGGCTGCGCTTTGTGCTGGTCCCCGGACTAACTGACGACCTGGAGGATATCCGCCAAATCGCGAAATTCACGGCGGGCCTGGGGAACTTTGAACGAGTCGACATCCTACCCTTTCATCAGATGGGCCGATTTAAGTGGAAAGAGCTCAAACTCAACTACACGCTCAACGACGTCCAGCCGCCCAGTCAGGAAGAGGTGGAACGCGCGCGGGAGCCGTTTCGAGCCGCCGGACTCAAGGCCTACCGATCGAGGGATTTGACCGAAGGGGGCGACGAGAGAATTGGGGCCAGTGGATTTACAGAGTTTCACCAACCAAGATCGCAAAGTATCTGCTTAACCACAGCTTCATGTTGCCAGGCCTGGTCACCGTGACTTCTGCGATCCTCATAGCGCTCCTACTGGGCGAAACCTTGCTGAAATAGGGCGGCACATCCCAGTTTGGCTCCAAACCTGAGCAGCTCTTGCCATAAACGACCTCGAGCAGGAGATGCTAGGGGACGGATTTTGAAGGCTAGACGGCTGCCCGGCTGGTCTTGGCTGCCGCCTCGTACCCCCGTGCAAGGTGATACAACGCCCGGTCGAAAAACTCTCCCACCATGTAGTTGAGCTCTTGGATACCGTAGAGCTGAACGGGGACCAACTCGTCCGGCGTGACGCGATCAGGGGAAAAGGCGATCATGCCATGCTCACGGATGAATCGGCGGAGGTGCGACTTTGCAAGGATCAGACAGTACACAATTTCACTCAACGGAATTCCTTGCTGAAAGCGCTTTCTTCCCCATCCTTCATACTCCTGCTGCACTGCGTCTTCTTGCGGGTTACCGATCCACTTTCCGAGATTCAGATAGAGCGCTGCGATGCGCTGCTCAAGTTCCGCCGGCGGCAGCTTACCGAAGGAGATTGTGCGTTCATTTGTCGAGACGTCCTGCACCGCCTCGCTGATGAGAGAGGTGGCATGAGTCTGGATGAATTCCATTAGGCGCGCAGTGAGCATTGGGTCACCCCCAAATTAAACCACCAAGCTGGCTTCTACTTGGAACCGTGGAAAGTCCTCTTGATTATCTTCGCATATCGGCATACAGATGACATCTCGACCATCATTTGCGGCATGCCTCGTCATCGCACTGCCTGGTCATCATGGTGCGACCGGTGGCCATACGCCGTGACACACGTCACCGCCTTACGTGATCCGCCATAAGAGCCTCGGAGCGGTCACTCCGAGGACAACCCTCAGGGACCGGTGGCTGCTTAATTTGTCCGACTGTAAATATTGACAGTAGTGCCAGGAACAAATCCGACTAGTCTCATGGAAAAGACGCCACGCCATGGCCAAACCGACGACGGGGGTGCGTGCGGTCGCGGCCATCGATGGTTTAACTGTGCGAAAGGCAGAGGTAGCCATGAATCCGACACGAAAGTTGTGGGGCAACAAACTCCGATGCCTACTAGTGTTGGGCTGCACCGTTGCGCTTTCGCCCGGTGACCTGTTGGCCTATCCCTCGTCCCCTCGCCTGGCACAGGCGTCCACCTCACAAAACCAGACTGCGAAGATTCCAGCCGACCAGTTGGACTCTCTCGTGGCACCCATTGCCCTCTATCCAGACCCCCTGCTGGCTCAGGTCCTGGCGGCCTCGACCTATCCCCTCGAACTGATCCAGCTCCAGCAGTGGCTCACGAAGAATCCGGGGCTCAAGGATCAGGCCCTTGCCGATGCCGTCGCGAAGGAACCCTGGGATCCGAGCATTCAGGCCTTGGCGGCGCTGCCCGATGTAGTCAAGCGTATGGCGGATGATATCCAGTGGACCACGGATTTGGGCAATGCGTTCCTGTCGCAGGAAAGCGATGTGATGGATGCCGTACAGCGCATGCGCAAGAAGGCTCAGGATAAAGGCAATCTGAAATCGACTGAACAACAGACAGTGGAAACCAAGGTCGTTGAGAGCAAAAGCGTGATCGTGATCGAACAGGCCAATCCGCAAGTTGTGTATGTGCCTTCGTATAATCCGGTGGTGGTGTACGGCCCACCCGTCTATCCCTACCCACCCATTTACTATCCGCCGCCTGGATACTACGCCGCTGGACTGGCTATTTCTTTCGGCGTCGGTGTCGCGATGGGGGCATTCTGGAGTGGTGGTTGGGGTTGGGGCTGCGGCTGGGGCGGCAACAACATCACCATCAACAACAACAACAATTTCAACCGTAACACGAATATCGGAGGCGGCAACCGCACGAATATCGGCAACCGCCCGGGGCAACTTCCGTCTCGCGGCGGCGGGAACAATTGGAGCCACAATCCGCAACACCGCGGTGGCGCCCCGTATCGAGACCGAGGTACTGCAGATAGGTTCGGCGGAACAACACGCGGGGACTCGCTGGCGAATCGCCAGGCCAGTGCCAGGCAACGGGTTGGCCAGCAAGGCGGTAATCTGCGGAGCAATGCGGGCGGCGGTGGCGGCGTCGGCAACCGCGCTGGAGGAGGCAGCGTTGGCAACCGTGCAAGCGGGGGAGTGGGTGCGGGCAACCGAGCTGGCGCGGGAGGAGCAAACAGCATAGGAGGGCGGGATCTTTCGCGCGGCGGCGGAGGAAACCGGGACGCCTTCGGAGGGGGTTCCAGGGGTTCCATGGGATACAACGGATCGAGCGCGCGCGCCAGTGGTAGTCGCGGTGCCTCCAGCATGGGATCTCGAGGAGGTGGGGGTTTCGGGGGAGGTGGTGGTGGTCGTGGAGGAGGCGGTCGCGGCGGTAGACG
>Ga0187769_10000467_pt1 | contig 22079 bp, 20 predicted proteins | sample 0116_SJ02_MP02_1_FD_133140 | JGI IMG/M metagenome (GOLD analysis project Ga0187769, IMG submission 133140) | Tropical peat soil microbial communities from peatlands in Department of Meta, Colombia - 0116_SJ02_MP02_10_MG | ecosystem: Environmental > Terrestrial > Soil > Wetlands > Peat | place... | reverse complement strand
TTGAAAACCTGTCCGACCCGGCTTCCCGAGAATTAATCTGCACCAGGGGTATGGCCGGCCGTGGCCGCCGAGCGTCGGCTCGCTGCCATCGTCTTCACGGACATTGTGGGCTATACGGCCCTTTCCCAACAGGACGAACCCGCCGCCCTGCGCCTTCTGCAAGAGCAGGAGCGCCTCATCCAGGGCCTCCTTCAGATCCACCGGGGCCGAAAGGTCAAGTCGATGGGGGATGGCCTCCTCCTCGAGTTCCCGGACGCGCTGGATGCCGTCGAGTGCGCCGTGGACTTCCAACGGCACCTTCATGACCGGAACACGCGGGCGATGGCGGCACCGCTCCAAGTTCGGGTAGGCATCCACGTTGGAGATGTAGAGGGCTTTGGTGCCGACATACTCGGAGACGCCGTGAACATCGCGTCCCGCATCGAGCCCTTGGCCGACCCTGGGGGCGTGTGCCTTTCGGAGCAGGTTTTCGCCCAGGTCGGAAACAAGGTGCCGTACAAGATTGAGGGATTGGGACCAAAGGCACTGAAAGGAATCGGTGGCCCAGTGGAAATCTATCGGGTCATCGTGGTGACACCCCGTCCCCCCGAGCCGGCTCCGGCGTCTGCGGCCCCCCGGCCGGCACCCGTCGGGGCCAGCAATCCCCGGGGCATGCCCGCGCCCCCGGTGGCCCCCAGGGCGAATCCCGCGCGGGCGGCCCGGCCGATCGCGCCGTCGTCCGTCGGTATGCCCGCCCCAGCGACCCTCTCCGCCGTGTCCGAAGCCGACTCCCTCTCCCCGATTCGGGAGGTGATCCTGGAGGCCGTACACGGCGCCCGCGAGACCGTCCCCGGGAGGGCAGTTGCGACCTCGACCGGCCTTCCCTTGGAGGTCGTCCAGCAGGAACTACGGGGAATGGTGACCTCCGGTCTCCTCGCGACGGGCCGGTCGCCCGGTTCTAAGGAGGACCTCTACTGGCCGGTCGAGGAGGAGTTCCGTCCATCGATCGGCCTCACGCAGGAGGTCCTCGGAATCACCATGAGGGTCACGCAAGTCGACGCGGTGAAGCGCGCGTCGTCGCTGATGACGAGGACCGAGGAGGTCGCGATTGCGGAGCTCGACCAGGTCCCGGTTTGGAAGATCAGCTGCCGGTGGACCTCCAAGAGTCTCCTTTCGTCGGCGAAGGACCACGTGGACGACTACTACGTCAGTGCCCGCTCCGGCGCGTTCATGACGATCGAGGGGAAGCAGATGCGGTTCGAGAAGATCGCTCGGAAGTCGGCCGGGCGGATTGAGGATCTCGCCGACCAGGCCGACGTTTCGTTCAAATCGGCGCTCCCGAGCGAGATCGGGCGGATGCCGCCCATCGAGGTCTCGCTCCCCCGGGCCACCGAAATCCTCCGGACGACGTTCGGGGTAAAGCCGGTCGACGGTCGCCTCGCTCTCTTGCCCATTTGGCACCTGGGCCTGCGCCGGAGGGACGGCCGGGGCGCCATCCGGACGGTGACGATGGATGCCGTCTCGGGGAAGGTGGTCTTCGGAGAGTACTGAGGACCTGCAGGACGGAAGGCTCCTCGCTATCGAATTGCCGTTCGAGCAACGAGGCTCAGAGGAAACGGGCCGGGGCGTGCCGGGGGGTCGCGGACCCGTCGCCGTCCGTGACGGCGGCCGGGGCGTGCTGGAGAATCCAGCGCGGGTTCGTCCGGTAGGAGTCCGCCACGACGAAAACGAAGAGGACCATTACGAGCGAGGACAACAGCCAGACGGTCGCCGCCACGGACGGGGCCGGGCCAATCCCTCCGGTGGCAAGGACCCAGAGCAGGCCGATCTGCGAGACCAAGAAGCAGACCCCCGCCCCCGTGAACCCGAGCACCCGGGCCCGCCGAACCAGCTCATCCCGGTTGGTCGACGGCGACGGGGGTTCGGTCACTTGAGTCTGCTCCCGGGGCGAGTCCGTATGGATGTGTATCCGGGCTGGGTTCTCATTATCCTTTCGTTGGAGGACGGACGTCCCGAGCGGCTCCGACCGTCGAACGGGCGTTGTCTTCGGCGGCGGGTCGTGCCCGACGGAGCCGACAGTGCCCCGACGAGCCACTTACGCCTTCGGCGTCGCCACCGTCGCACAACACGGCCGATCTTACCAAGTCGTTTATACCGGGGGCTCATTCCAGTTGTGGCACCAGCTCGTTGCCTCCGGGGGGAACGTTCGTGGTTCCGGCATGGGTGCTCTACTACACGGTCATCTTGGTCCTCGGGCTGATCGCGGGGTTGCAGCTGAGGTTCCTCATCGCCCTCATCGTCCTCGTCGTAGCCGTGATCGGTGTGATTTGGCTCCTCGGCTACATCGACACGTCGCTGCTGGTCAATCTGCCGACACTGACCGGTAAGTATCTCGCCGGTCTACCCATCGGGCCCCAGGTGCTGGTCACCGTCGCTGGGGCGGTCTTCCTGGTCGGAGTGTTGATCAGCCTGCTCCTTACGACCCGCTTGAGGGCCTTCGACCGGGCGCACGCTAGCTGATCGCAGCGCCCCCCTTCGTGAACAAGCTACCGGATTGGCCACCGTGACCCCCCTCGACGGTGGAAGCTGCTGCTCCATCTTCAGGTCGTGGATTTGAACCAATCGGGAAGTCCCTGCCCCGCTACCTTTCTGGGGGCGGGGCCATCGCACTTGAGCGGGCCATACTCCCGCTGAACCGTTGGGCGGGACTGCTCTCGGGTTCGCGGAAAGGTACTCCTTCCGTCGGGATCCCCTCCTCTGGGCGAGGGTCGGGCACGAAGAGGAGGGGGGTCCCCGTCCGTCGCGCGACTTGCCCACATCTCCGGTCGGGCGCGCCGCACCCGCACGACCAGGAGGCGTGACGGTCTGCATCCGCACGCACGCCCTTATTTGGCACGACCAGTCTCCCTCCTCCGCTTCGTGGCGAAGGAATGACAGAACTGTCGCACGGAGAAGGGGAGGCCGAACAGCGGATCCTCTACGGGCTGCGCCTCGCAGTGTTCCTTTCTGTCGCAATCCTCGCCATAGAGTCGCTCGGCGCGCTGTTTTCTCGCAGTCTTTCACTCACGGTAGATGCCGTTCACAATATCCCCGACATCATGGCCTTCGCCGTTTCTTGGACCGCCCTCCAGGGAACGAGGTCGGGAGTCTCCCCGAAGTTCACCTACGGGAAGCATCGGATCGAGATCTTCGCTGGGATACTCAACGGTCTCCTTGTCCTCGGAACCGGCGCCGCCTTCGGTTACGAGGCACTCGTCGCGCTGCTGCGGTCGGCTAGTTTCGCGGGGACGGTTGACCCGGTTTGGCTGTTGGTCGCTGCTGTTCCAACCTTGGCACTACGGATCGTCAACCTGCGGGCTCTCGGTCGATTGCCGGGCCGAGTCCGGGATCTCAATCTGAGGAGTGTGGTGGTTCACCTTGCAAGCGACGTTGCGATTACCGCAACCCTGTTGGCCGCGGGGCTAACGATCCTCGTTCGCCCTGCCTTCGGATGGGCGGATACTCTGGGGGCCCTGGTGATTGCCGGAATTCTAGTCTACGAGAGTGTTCCTCTTCTCCGCGGGGGGTGGGAGGTTTTGACGGAACGGACTCCCCGAGGGCTCTCCACCGAGGAAATCACTCGCGTCGCGCTCTCCGTTCCCGGGGTCCGAGAGGTCCATGATCTGCATGTCTGGGCGGTCTGCGATACTCTTGTCTGTCTCACCGCCCACGTCGGTGTACGGGATATGTCGATGAAGGAGGGGATGGAGGTCACGAGACTACTTCGAAGCAGGATGGAGGAGGCGTTCGGTATTGTTCACGCCACCTTCGAAATCGAGGCTCCCGTTGCGTAGGATCGGGCCAGGACTTCGGCAACGCACCACCGCCGGCGACCGACCGGATGTACCCAGGTACCCCCTCGCCCTCGGAGGCGGCTGCTCCCACTTCGTCTCACAGATTTGAACAAATCGGGAAACCCATGCCCCGCTATTTTCTCGGCGGGTTGGGACTCCGCGGGCACTCACCGCCGGCGGAAGCCCCGAGCGTCTCTAGTTCCAATGGCCTCGTCCTCGGAAAGGGCGGGCCATCGACCCAAGTCGCTCGCACTCCCGACCGCCGAGGTGATTCGGACCGGGGCGGTCGACGCTCGAATCACCCACGGCCCTGGAGAGGGGGGCCGGGCGGGCGTCCTCTAGGCGAGCGCGACGCATCCATTTCCGAAACCCCGATTCGCGAACGAGGGACCTCGATCACATCAGATGTTGACGGCCCGGTCGTTCGGCCACGATGTCCCCAACGACCCCGCGGGAGCCACGAAGAGGGAAGGACCCCCCTTCACGCGGTACCTCGGGTCCAGGTATGCGCGCACCACGTCGATCACCAGGTTCGCGCCGACGATGAGCCACGTACACGTCAGCAAGACTCCGAAGAGGATGCCGAAATCCCAATCCGGAGCCCCGCCGACCACCGAGTACGCGAGCAACCGACCGATTCCCCAGAGACTGAAGAGGACCTCGACAACCGGGAGCATTCCCAACACCGCGACCAAGGCCGGCCCGAGGCCACCCGTGAGCTCGACGAGCGTGGAGCGTCCCACCCGACGACGCTCCACCTCCTCCGGAAGCCCGAGCCCTCGGACCGCGTCGAAGTGCTCCCGGCCCGCCGGCGCGCATGGCCGATACCCGGCGTATCGGAGGATGACGGCTACGGCGATGAAGGCGAGCACGAGTGCCGGGAGTACCATGCGGGACAGCGTGTCTAAAGCAAGCCACCCGTCCCCGTGGACTAGGGCGTCCAAGGTCGGGAAACCGGTCGGGGTACTGATGTACCCAATACCGAGCCAGTTGGGATACCCGAACGGGCCGATGTTCGTGGTCCCGTAGAGCGTCGAACAGGGCGGAATAGGCCAAGACCCGAACAGGTCGAAAAAGGCGGTCGCCTGACTCCCGCAGATGGGGGAGGCGGCGGCGGGACCGCCCAGGGCGAACACCGTCCCCACCATGGCGAGCATCCCTACGAGGAACAACGGAATGCTGAACCCCGAGGTGACCCACGCTCCCGCGGCACGGTCCGCGAGTCCGCCCGGGCTCGCCAACGCTCGGTTCCGCAGGGGCACAACGATCACGAGCGTGAAAACCAGGGTCAGGGCCAAGAGTTCGAGCGAGTACGGCAGGAACTCCCCGATCAACCCGCTCACCGATTGTCCCGCCAGGAACGGTAAGCCGGACCCGGTTTCCCCCGTGCCCAACGCGCTGCCTTGGTCCACGGACCCCCAGTGGAAGGTAAGCGCGTGCTCCAGGTAGTAGAACCACTGCAGGTAGACGGGTTGATTGAGTCCGAGCGCGTTGTCGCCCGTGAACACCGGGTTCGGGCAGAGCTTGCTCGGGTCCTGCGGGCACGGAATCAGGCGAGTGCAGGGTGGCGATGTTCCGCTGGGATGCGAAGTGCAGGGGATGGTGGGCGCAGGCAGCGCACTAAAAATGACGAACAGAACGGTCATCGCTCCAATCAGGACCGGAACCGCCAGCACGACGCGGCGGACCGCGTACACCCAGAGCCGCATGGGACTCGAGCCTGAGGAAGGCCCTCGCCGAGAGTCCTAGCTGGGCACCTCTACTTATTCCATTCACGGACGAGCTCGGTGGTGCGCCGTCGAGCTGGTTCGCGCGGGCCGGTTGCGAAAGGCTTCGGGTCGATGCTGAATTCCCAACCCCAGGGCCACCGGGCTAGACGTGAGGAGAGCGTTGCAGGAGCGGGAAACGCAACACCTTACGACGACGAGTCGCCGCCACTCTTCGCCTTCGTGCTCTTGCGCCGGGTGGTCTTCTTGGACGGCTCCGCGGCGGCGGGCGCCGGCTCCGGTTCCGCTGATATGGGCGCGGCGGCGGGCGTCTCCGGGGCCGGTGCCGCGGGGGCGGGAGCGACCGGGGCAGGTTCCGCAGGCGGAGGCGGAGGAGTCACAGGCGGAGGTGGAGTCACCGGAGCCGGGGCCGCTGGAGCCGGGGCGGGAACCAAAGCTGGGGCGGGAGTCGGGGCCGGGGGTGCGGGCAGGGGATGGTGGGCGGGTGGAGCTGGGGCTCGCGGAACGATCGGGGTAAACTCACCGGGCCGCCAAGTGTGCGGCATCCGGAGGATCGAAGGGTCCTTCAGAAACAGGTCCGCGTGGCCGCACGCGCGGCAGATCCGAGTGCCGAGCGACAGCTCTCCTCGCGAACGCAGGGACAGGGACCCGCCGCCGAGACTGCCCGTCTTGAGGTCGTTCGCCCAGACGAAGTCGGTTCCACCGCAGTTGCTACAGACAGGGGCCACTCGAGTCACCTTGCACCGTCCTCAGGTGGGCCGCATGTAAAAACAGTTACGGAGGCGAGTGGGACGGGGACCGAGGTTCCGGGGTGAGGGCTCCCGGAAGACCCAAGTAGCCTTAGGCCCGTCCGCTTCCCCGAATGACGCCCAACCGGTTCGCCCGCATTACGGTCGCCATCGATGGCTCCGCGCATTCCGAAGAGGCGCTTGACGCCGCAATCGACCTCACGCAACGGTACGGGAGCGAGCTCACGATCCTCTCGGTCGCCCCGCTCGTACCGGTCTACATGCCTTCGGGCAACGCCTACTTGGCGGCGCCGGTCGCCCAGACCGACACCGCACCCTACCGAGCGCTCGTCGAGGCGGCGGTCAAGCGAGCCCGGGAGGCGGGGGTTTCCGCGGTGACGGGTGCCTGCCCGGACGGAGTGGTCATTGACGAGATCCTCGCGTTCCTCGACGCCCATCCGGCCGACCTCGTGGTGGTCGGGTCGCGGGGGATGTCCGCCGCGAAGCGACTCCTGATCGGAAGCATCTCCTCGGCCCTCGTGGCGCACGCACCTTGCCCGGTGCTCGTCGTCCGCGGCGGACGGTCTACGAAGCCCGCTGACGGACGATGACCCGGGTCGGCACCGGGAGCTTGTGGGACGCCTTGCGCAGCGCTTCCTTCGCGACGTCGACGTGCGCCTCGGTCGTGTAGATCGTTAGCAGCTCCGAGCCGATTGACGCACGGACCGCATGGCCCACCGGTTTGCCGAACGCGGCGCGCATCCCGTCGGAGATACGGTCGGCCCCGGCCCCCATCGCCATCTTGTGTTCCCGCAGGATCTGATGCGGGAATCGGCGAACCTTGAGGTGGAACTCGTTGGGGGCGGACTTCTCGAGGACACGGACCGCGCTCACCCGGGCCGCCTCGAGCGCGATGTCCCGCACTTGAGCCGCCTCCTCCGTGCCAAGGCTCAGACTGACCGGGAACTCGACGTGCAGGTTGCCGGTGTCGAACTGGGTGACCCGGCACGTCGGAATCCCGCCCATGTACTCTTGGCGGGTGTAGACCTGCCCCTCGACCTTGCGGTACATGCGGGCGGGCTTGCGCGTCATGGGAGCGGCCGAGACTGGCCTTCCACTAAAAGGCTTGCGGCACGCGGGCGCCCCCGAGGTGGCCCGGCCGGGCCCTCAACTCGGGCGGCGAGGATTCAGGCGACCTCCTGCCCGCGCCGCGGCGATCTCGACGGCCCGGACCCCCTCCTCCCGCAACCAGTCGAGGCAGTCCGCTCGGGCGCCGGGCGATCGCGGTACCGCGAAGAAGCTCTCGCCGAACATCGCCTGAGCGGCCCACGCTCCGCGGCGGCGAAGGGCGCGCACCGTGCGATCGACGGCCGCGGAGGCGAGTCCAACCCGGTCCGTGAACCGTTCGGCGAGTCGAAGGAAGGGCCCCGCGGCCGTGGGAGCCTCTCGCTCCCAGCCACGAGCGGCGGCCGCGATACGCCTGATAGCTACCGGGTCGCCCAGCACGGACGGCGAGGGGATCGGCCGCCCTACCACCCCCACCAGGAGTTTCGGGTCAAAGGGTCGATGGACGACTCGCCCGAGCGGAGGCACCCCGGCTCGGGTGCGGATTTCGAGTCCCCCGCCGAGAATGGCGGCGACGCCGCCGAGGCCACCGCCGCCGAAGAGGTCGGCGAGATGCGCCACCTCGACGGCGTGCGACCGGGACCCGCCCGCGACCGCTCGAACCGCGAGGGCGGTCGCCAAAGCCCCCGCGGCGCTCATGCCGAATCCCTGCCCGACGGGAAGTTCGTGCGAGAGCCGGACCGAGAGTTGGCCGGGGCGGCGGGGAGCCAGCCGGCGCGCCACGTCCTCCGAAATCGGCCACGGACCGGGATAGTCGCCGGTCACGCGCACGATCGCTCGGGTGCCCGGCAGGAACCGAGCCTCGGCCCACGCGCCCAATTCGAGGACGACCCCCGCCCCGACCGAGCCGCGTCCCCGGGGGTCCCGGTAGGTCATCTCCGGCCGAAAAATTCCGGTGACGTGACCGGGGGCGAAGGCGCGGGCGGTCCGGGCGAGCGGGCGGCTCATCGACCTCGCCCGGGGCTTCTGGTCATGCGTAGTTATAAGCGGAACCGCTTTATGATTGATAGCGCCGCCGTGGCGACACCGTTCGTACAACCATGAGCGAACCTGAAGCGCCCACTCCCGAGCACGACGCGTTCGACCGCCTCAATTTCCTGGAGCTACGGAACACTCAGCTGGCCGAGGCGATCAAGCGCGTGGAGAGCGAGCGCCACTACATGGAGGCAGAGATCCTTCGCCTCCAGCGCGAGGTGAAGCGACTCAAGACGGAGCTCGACCGTCTGCGCTACCCTCCGCTGATCGTCGGCAGCGTCCGGGACGTCCTCACCGACGGGCGGGTGATCGTCAAGTCCTCCACCGGTCCCGATTTCGTGGTCAACGCCGCGGAGACGGTGGAGCACGGGAAGATCACCGTCGGAAGCCGCGTGGCCCTCAACAAGCAGACCCTCGCAGTGATGGGGATCCTTCCCGCCTCGCTCGACCCGCTCGTCACGGCGAGCGAGATCGTCGACAAGCCGAAGGTCGCCTACAACGACATCGGCGGCCTCGCCGACCAGATCCGCGAGATCCGGGAGGCGGTCGAGTATCCGCTCCTCCGCTCGGAGCTCTACAAGAAAGTGGGGGTCGACCCGCCGAAAGGCGTGCTCCTGATCGGCTCGCCGGGAACGGGTAAAACCCTCATCGCGAAGGCCGTGGCGCACCACACGAACGCGACGTTCGTCCGCCTGGTCGGCAGCGAGCTCGTGCAGAAATACATCGGGGAGGGTGCGCGGCTCGTCCGCGAACTGTTCCAGCTGGCCCGCGAGAAGGCGCCGACGATCATCTTCATCGACGAGGTCGACTCGATCGGCGCGAAGCGCCTCGAGGTGGCGACGAGCGGGGACCGGGAGGTCCAGCGGACGCTGATGCAGCTCCTCGCCGAGATGGACGGGTTCGAGCCGCTCGCGAACGTGAAGATCATCGCGGCGACGAACCGGCCCGACATCCTCGATGACGCGCTCCTTCGCCCCGGCCGCTTCGACCGGATCATCGAGATCCCGGTGCCGGGCTTCGGCGGACGCGCGGAGATCTTCAAGATCCATACTCGCGGGATGGCGCTTCACGAGCCGATCGACTTCGAGGCGCTTGCGAACCGGTGCGAAGGCGCGACCGGCGCGGACATCCGCGCGATCTGCACCGAAGCCGGCATGTGGGCGATCCGCGAGGAGCGCGACAGCGTGACGACGGCGGACTTCGACCGTGCGATCGAGAAGGTCGTCGGCGAGGAAGAACTCCGCAAGGAGTCCGTCACGATGTTCGCGTAGGCCCGCCCCTCGCTCCGCGCCGACCGGATGCGGCTCCCGGCGTCTTACACGGAAACCGAGAACCGACCCATCAATCGAGGCCCCGCCGGGACCGATAGGTCGATGAGGTAGGCGGGGGCGCCGGGGATTCGAGCGACCGGTCGGTCCGCCGTGACGCGTACGCCGGCCGGCCCGACCTCGCCGATCTCCGCCGGGACGACCTGGAGGCCGTGGGCGACATGCACGGCGGCGCCGACCCCGGCGTCCCCCCGGTAGTACCGGCAGCGCTGGAACGCCCTGCCCGCGAGTTCGGCGCCCTCGGTGAGCGACCCCTCGGGCGCCAACACCTGGCCGCGCGCGAGCTCGTCCACGTCGACCCCCTTGATCGCGACCCCGACCCGCTCGCCGCATTCCGCCTCCGTGCGGTCGACGTCGTGGACCTGGATCGAACGAACCTCGACGACCTTGGGGGTGGGCCAGAGCCGCAGCCGCTCGTGCGCGTGCAGAACGCCCCGGCGCACCACCCCGAGCACGACGGTGCCGACGCCCTTCACCGGGAAATAGTGGTCCACCGGCACCATCACGTCCCCCTCGACGAGGGGAGCCCGCCATCCCTCGATGCGTTCGCGAAGATGAGGAAGGTCGAGCGGCACGCGCGGCGCCCCCTCGAGCCGACCACCCTTGAGGGCGCGCGCGAGCTCCGATTCGCCGACCGCCGGACCGAGGACGATGGTGGTGGGCACGTCCGCGAGCTCGACGGTCGCGATCGTTTCCGCCACGGGGCGCGTGAGTTCGCTCACCACCAGCAGGCACTGGTCGGCCATGGCGAGGGCGTTCAGGAGCGGAGCGAATTTCTCCGGAAACTGCGTCGGCTCCACGATGGTCGTCGCGTGGCCCTCGGTGACCGAATTGAACAGCGTAACGTCCGACTCAGTGCCGTGCTTCCCGAGCTCCTTCGCCACGTTGGCGGCGCCGACGACCGCGACCGTCACCCCGGTCGTCACGGGGCCCTCCCGGCGCCTTTCGGGGCGGTCACGGTGAGCACGACCGCTCCGTTGTTCGCGTCAATACGGACCTCGCTCCCATCCCGGACCTCGCCGGCCAAGAGCTTCGCGGTGAGCGGGTCGACGACGAGACGCTGGATCGTGCGCTTGAGCGGACGGGCGCCGAACGTGGGGTCGAAACCGGCGCCGGCGAGGAGCGAACGGGCGGTGGGGCTCGCGACCAAGCGAATGCGCCGATCTTCGAGCCGGGCGGTGACTTGGGCGAGCTGCAGGTCGACGATCTCCTCGATCTCGGGTTCGGTGAGCGCGTGGAAGATCACCACCTCGTCGAGGCGGTTCAGGAACTCTGGGCGGAACTGGGCTCTCAGCGCGGGCTCGAGAAGCTTTCGGCGTTCCTCGTCCGACCGCGCCCCCGCGATGAGGTCCGAGCCGAGGTTGCTCGTCAGGATCACGAGCGTGTTGCGGAAATCGACCGTCCGGCCCTGTCCGTCGGTGAGGCGGCCGTCGTCCATCAGCTGGAGCAGCACGTTCACCACGTCGGCGTGCGCCTTCTCGACTTCGTCGAACAGGATCACCGTGTACGGTCGCGTCCGCACGGCCTCGGTGAGTTGGCCACCTTCCTCGTAACCGACGTACCCGGGCGGCGCCCCGATGAGGCGTGCGACGGTGTGCTTCTCCATGTACTCGCTCATGTCGATCCGCACGAGCGCCTTCTCCGAGTGGAACAGGAACTCGGCGAGCGCCTTCGCGAGCTCCGTCTTACCGACTCCGGTCGGGCCGATGAAAAGGAACGTCCCCATCGGGCGGTTCGGGTCCCCGAGCCCGGAGCGGGCGCGACGTACGGCCTTCGAGACCGCGGCGACCGCTTCGTCCTGCCCGATGACCCTCTTCCGCAGGCTCTCCTCCATCGTGAGGAGCCGCTTCATCTCGCCCTGGAGAAGCCGCGTCACCGGGATACCGCTCCACTTCGAGATGACCAGCGCGACATCGTCCTCGGTGACCTCCTCGCGCAGCAGCGACCCCGTCGGGGTGCCTTCGGCCTCCTTCGTGAGAGCGTCGACCTTCTTCTGCAGCTCCGGGACCGTTCCGTAGCGTAGCCGAGCGGCTGCCTCGAGGTCGCCCGAGCGCTCGGCCTGCTCCTCCTGGGCCTTCGCCTCATCGAGCTGCGCGCGGAGGCCCCGCAGCTGCTCGACGTGTTCCTTCTCCCGCTGCCAGCGGGCCGCGAGGCTCTTTTCCTTCTCCTTGAGGTTCGCGAGCTCCTTGTCGAGCGCCTTCAGACGCTCCCGGCTCGCGACGTCCTTTTCGCGGGCGAGGGCGGTCCGCTCGATCTCGAGCTGGCGGATCCGCCGCGATAGCTGGTCGAGCTCGCTCGGTCGGGAGTCGAGGGCGAGCCGCACCATCGAAGCGGCCTCGTCGATGGCGTCGATCGCTTTGTCCGGGAGATGCCGGTCGGAGATGTAGCGCGCGGAGAGCGTCGCCGCGGCGACCAGCGCCGAGTCGTGGATCCGCACACCGTGGTGGAGCTCGTAGCGCTCCCGGAGTCCGCGCAGGATGGAGACCGTGTCCTCGACGGTCGGCTCGGCGACCGGCACGGGTTGGAACCGTCGTTCGAGCGCCGCGTCCTTCTCGATGTACCGGCGGTACTCCTGGGTGGTCGTCGCACCGATACAGTGGAGCGTTCCCCGTGCGAGGGCGGGCTTGAGCAGGTTCGAGGCGTCGAGCGCTCCGCCCTCCGTCGCCCCGGCGTGAACGAGCGTATGGAGCTCGTCGATGAACAGGATCACCTGGCCTTCGGAACGCTCCACTTCCTTCAGCACGGCCTTGATCCGCTCTTCGAACTCGCCCCGGAACTTGGCTCCCGCGAGGAGGCTGCCGAGGTCGAGCGCGACCACGCGGCGGTCGCGGAGCGAATCCGGAACGTCCTTGGTGGCCACCCGCTGGGCGAGGCCCTCCACGACGGCCGTCTTCCCGACCCCCGGTTCCCCGATCAGGACCGGATTGTTCTTGGTCCGGCGCGACAGAATCTGAATCACGCGGCGGATCTCGTCATCCCGTCCGATCACCGGGTCGAGCTTGCGGGCCCGGGCGAGGGCCGTGAGGTCCCGACCGTACTTTTCGAGCGCTTGGTACTGGGCTTCCTCGGTCCGGCTCTCGACCGGGTGGTCCGTCCCACGAAGCCCCTCGAGGGCGGACTCGACCGCCGCGCGACGCACGCCGAACTCCTCCAGGAGGTCGCGGGCGGGCGACGGAACCGAGAGCAGCCCCAGGAGCAGCTCGTCCGCGGTGGTGTAGCGATCATGGCGCTTGCCCGCCTCCGCTTCGGCGGCGTCGACCGCTTTCGAGAGGTCGCGGGAGAGGTATTGGTCCGAGGGAGCGACGCGGTCCGCGGTCGGGAGGCTCTGCAACCGCTCGGAGATCCGGGTCTGCAACCGGTCGACCGGTACCTTGAGGCCGGAGAGAATCGCCGACGCCGGGCTCTCCGGGGACTCGAGGAGCGCGGCGAGGAGATGTTCCGGCTCGACGGCCGGGTGCCGCAGCTCGGCCGCCCGTTGGAACGCTTTCTCGAGAGCCTCCCGGGCGGCGTCCGTGAGCCGTTCGAGATGCATGGGCTTCGGCCTCATCCGGGCGAGTCGATTTAAGGGCACCACCCGTCCCGCGCTCCGTGGCCGAGCTCAGGGTCCGCCTGGCCGGTATCGACCTACGGAACCCATTCCTTCTGGCGTCGGGAATCTGGGGGGAGAGCGGCGAGTCGCTCGCCGGCGCATGGCGGGCCGGCGCCGGCGGGGTGATTACGAAGTCGATCGGCTCCGAGCCTCGCTTGGGCTACCCGAACCCAACGATCGAGGCGTACGAACGATGGGGCCTCCTCAATGCGATGGGGCTCCCGAACCCGGGGATTGAGGAGTACCCCCGCGAGATCGAAGTGGCCCGCCGGGCGGGCGCGACGGTCATTGGCTCCATCTTCGGCGGGACGCCGGAGGAGTTCGCCCGTCTCGCAACCCGGATGGCCGCGACCGGTGTGGTGGCTCTCGAGCTCAACTTGAGCTGCCCGCACGCCGAGGGGTTCGGCACCGAGATCGGCAGCACGCCGGAGGATGTCGAGAAGGTGGTACGCGCCGTGACGCAGGCGGTCTCCGTTCCCGTCATCGCGAAGATCACCCCCAACACCTCGGACGCGGCCGGTCTCGCGCGCGCGGCCGAGCGCGGGGGCGCGGCGGCCGTGAGCGCGATCAACACCCTGCGCGCGATCGCAATCGACGTCCAGCTCCGCCGGCCGGTCCTCGCTCACGGTCTCGGTGGATTGAGCGGCCCCGCGGTGAAGCCGGTCGGCCTCGCCTGCGTCTGGCAGATCTTCGAGAAGGTCTCCATTCCCGTCGTCGGGGTGGGGGGGGTCGCGAACGCCCGCGACGCCCTCGAATACGTGATGGCGGGCGCACGGGCGGTCGAGGTCGGGACGCAGGTCACGTTCGACGGGATCGGGGTGTTCGGCCGCCTCGCGAAGGACCTTTCCGGGCTGCTCGACGAGCTCGGGTTCACGCGCCTCGAGGACGCGGTGGGTGTCGCCCATCGCGCGGGCTCGCGTCCGCCGGACTGAAGGCCTGTGCGCGCCGCCGACCGAGCGGCTATATCGGGGACCCGCTAGGTGGTCACCGTGCGCACGGTCGTCCGGGTGTCGGAGCGGGTCCTCGAGACCCCGTCGACCGTTACGCTCCGATTCCCGTATCCCGCCCCCGCCGACCCGGGCCAGTTCGTGATGATCTGGCTGCCCGGGGACGATGAGATCCCGATGTCGCTGTCCTACACGGAGGGGCCGTCGAAGGGGGTCACCATCAAAGCGATGGGCGGCACGAGCCGGCGCGCCCAGTCGGTCCGCCCGGGCGACCTCGTGGGGATCCGTGGCCCGTACGGGAACCGGTTCGACCTTTCGCCGAAGCGAGTCCTCATCGTGAGCGGGGGTTCGGGTGCCGCAGTCCTCGCTCCTGCGGCCGACCGGGTTCGGGCTCGAGGATCGTCGGTCACCGTGGCGCTCGGGGCGACCCGGGCGCCCGAGCTCCTGTTCAAGGACCGGTTCCGCGGGATGGGAGCTCGGGTCGAGGTCGCCACGGACGACGGCTCCGAGGGCACGAAAGGTTTCGTGACGCTCGTCGCGGAGCAGTTGCTCGCCTCGGAGCCGTACGATGCCGTTTGGACCTGTGGCCCCGAGGTGATGATGAAGAAAGTCGTGACCGCGGCCGCCGCGCGTTCTGTTCCCGTGTTCTGCTCGATGGAGCGGCACATGAAGTGCGCGCTCGGAATGTGCGATGCCTGTGCGATCGGTCCGTACCACGTCTGTGTGGACGGCCCGGTGTTCCCCGCGGCGCTCGTCGCGGGGCTGAGCGAATTCGGAGCGTTCCACCGCGACCCCGCCGGGCGTCGCGTTCCGCTCTAAACCCCCCGGCGGGCGTGCCGGGCGGTTCGTCAGCTGCCGGCGCCCGAAAATCTGGGCTAGACTTTATGCGAAGAGCCCGCTACCCGAGCGCGTCGGAGGTTCTGTGAAGGTATTGGTGGTGAGCGGCGGAGTGATTTCCGGTCTTGGGAAGGGAATCACGACCTCCTCGCTCGCGCGACTGTTGAAAGCCCGTGGTATCGCCGTGACGATCGTCAAGATCGACCCGTACCTCAATGTGGACGCGGGAACGATGAACCCGTACCAGCACGGCGAGGTGTTCGTCCTGGACGACGGGACGGAGGTCGACCTCGACCTCGGGAACTACGAGCGGTTCTTGGGCCAGAACCTTGCGGGCACACACAACCTCACCACCGGCAAGATCTACCGCGCCGTCATCGAGAAGGAGCGGCGGGGCGACTACCTCGGCAACACGGTCCAGATCATTCCGCACGTTACCGGCGAGATTAAACGGACGATCCGCGAGGTCGCCCAGGCGGCGGGGGCGGAGGTCGTCCTCGTCGAGGTCGGCGGTACGGTCGGCGACATCGAGTCGATGCCGTTCCTTGAGGCGCTGCGCGAACTTTCCTACGAGCTCGGCGAGGGCCACATGGCGTTCGTCCACACGACGCTCGTGCCGGTGGTCGGCCCGGTCGGCGAGCCGAAGACGAAGCCGACCCAGCACTCCGTTCGGGAGCTCCGGGCGATCGGGATCCGGCCGAACATCATCATCGCCCGCGGTCCGCTGCCCCTCTCGCCCGACATCAAGGCAAAGATTTCGCTCTTCTGCGATGTCCCGCCGGAGGCGGTGATTTCGGTGCCCGACCAGCCGGTGATCTACGAGGTCCCCCTCGTGCTGGAGGCCCAGGGGGTCGGGGCGATCTTGACGAAGACGCTCGGGCTCCCCGAACGTCCCCCGGACTACGCCACGTGGAAAGAGTTTCTCGCCTCCTACCGCCGGTGCGAAGGCTCGGTCGAGGTGGCGGTCGTCGGCAAGTACACCGAGCTCAAGGACGCCTACCTCTCGCACTCCGAGGCGTTCCACCACGTGCAGGGCGCCCTCGGCTCCGAGGTCCGCCTACAGTGGTACGACTCCGAGGACATCCCGAAGAACCCGTCCCTCCTCGCCCGGCTCCAGCGGTCGGACGCCATCATCGTACCGGGCGGTTTCGGTTCGCGCGGCGCGGAGGGGAAGATCCGGGCGATCGAGGTCGCGCGAACGAACGGCATCCCCTATCTCGGGATCTGCTTCGGGTTCCAGCTCGCGGCGGTCGAGACCGCCCGCCACGTGCTCGACCGGCCGAAAGCGAACACGACCGAGATCGACGCGACGACCCCGGACCCGGTCGTTTGTCTCCTCGAGCAGCAGAAGGGGCTGCACGACCTCGGCGGAACGATGCGCCTCGGCGCTCAGCGCGTGATCCTCACCGCCGGCTCCAAGGTCGCCGAGCTGTACGGCAAGAACGAGATCTGGGAGCGCCACCGCCACCGCTTCGAGATTAATCCGGACTACATCGAACCGCTCCGCACGCACGGCCTGGTCGTCACCGGGATGAGTGTCGACGGCCGGGTCGAGGCGCTCGAGATGCCCCGTCACCCGTACTTCATCGGGGTCCAGTTCCACCCCGAGTTCCTCTCCCGCCCCGAGACCCCTCACCCGCTCTACGTGGGGCTCGTCCGGGCGGCGCTCGCCCGCAAGGAGGTCGCGTCCCCTGTCGCCCCCGCGCCGGCTCTCGCGTGAGCTGAAAGACCTCGACGGCGCAAGCGTCCGGGTGGCGGGCCACCTCGAGGACTACCGCGCCCTCGGCGGCGTCGCGTTCGCCCTCGTCCGCGACGGCGCGGGGACGACGCAGGTCACCCTGAAGAAGGGGTCCGCCGACCCGGCGTTGTTTGCGCTGTTCGCGGAGCTCCCGAGAGAGTCCGTCGTCTCGGTCGAAGGGACGGTCCACCGCTCGGAGAAGGCGAACCGGGGCGTCGAAGTGTTCCCGACGTCGGTGAACGTCGTTGCCCGGGCGGAGGTGCCGCTTCCGTTGGGGGTCGTCGACAAGGTGGGGGCCGAGCTCAACACTCGGCTCGACCACCGGGTCCTCGACCTGCGCAAACCGGCGGTCCGCGCCGTCTTCGAGCTGCGCACCGTCCTGCTCGCCGGGTTCCGGGCGGCGTTCCTGCGCCGAGGGTTCCTCGAGATTGCGACCCCGAAGCTGCTTCGGCAGGGCGCCGAGGGCGGTGCGACGCTGTTCGCCGTCGACTACTTCGACGGCCGGGCGTATCTCGCCCAGAGCCCGCAGCTCTACAAGCAGATGCTCATCGGCGCCGGATTCGAGCGGGTGTTCGAGATCGCCCCCGCGTTCCGGGCCGAGCCATCGGACACCGTGGCCCACGTGACGGAGTTCTCGAGCCTCGACGCGGAGGTCGGCTTCATCGACTCGGTCGAGGACGTGCGCGTCGTGCTCGAGGGGGTCGTCGCCGACGCGTTCCGCTCCACGAGGACGGAGCTCCTCGAGCGGGGGAACCCGCTCGCCGAGAAGATCCCCGAGCCGACCGTGCCGTTCCCCCGCGTGACCTTCGCCCAGTGCATGGAGTGGCTCGGCCGAGCCGGCTCGGAGGAGGACCTCGGCCGGGAGGCCGAGAAGGCGATCGGGGAGTTGGTCGAGAAGAAGTTCGGCGCCCCGCTCTATTTCATCACCGACTTCCCCACGGCGATTAAGGTCGGCACGTTCTACGCCCAGCGCCAGGACGCGAACCCCCGTCTCACGTACTACTTCGACCTCGACTTCAAGGGGCTCGAGATCGCGAGCGGCGGGGCGCGGGAGCACCGGGTCGACCGGCTCCGCGCGAACATCGAGACCGCCGGGCTCGACCCGGAGAAGTTCGCCGGCTACCTTGAGGCGTTTCGGTTCGGGATGCCGCCGCACGGTGGTTGGGGACTCGGAGTCGATCGGATCGTGCAGGTGCTCGCGGGGCTCTCCAATATACGCGAGGCGATCCTATTCCCCCGCGACCGTTATCGGCTCGACCCGTAACGGAAAGAAGGTTGCATGGTCGCCGTCAAGAGGACCCTCCCCGCGCCGCCCGAGCTCCAGAGCCGGTGGGCGTCCGTCCTCGAGGAAGCGGGGCTACGGCCGCGGGTCCTCGAGCTCCATGACCGCTTTCCCGAGGAGCGGTCGCTCGAGGTACCGTTCGCGACCATCGACAGCACCGACACGCCGCTCGCGGACCTCCTGCTCGAGCGTCCGGAGGTGGTGATCGATGCCGGAGTCCGGGCGCTCAAGGACCTCCTGCCGGTCGCAAGTCCCGAGGCCGACCAGCTGCGCCTCCGGGTGATTGGCCTCCCGTCGACCGCCCGCCGGGCGGTCCGCGCGATCCGAGAATCCGACCTCAACCGGCTCTTGGCCCTCGACGGGATTGTCCGGCGGGTCACCGAGGTCCGCCCCCAGATTCGCGACGCGGTGTTCGAGTGCGTCGCCTGTCGCACGAAGTTCCACGAGGAACAGGACGAGACGTCGCTCATCTTCCGAGAGCCCCTCGAATGCCCCGAGGCCCAGGGAGGGTGTGGGAAGACCCAGGGCCGTACTCGGTTTCGGCTCATCGCCGAGGAATCGACCTACGTGGACGCCCAGCGGATCGAGATCCAGGAGCATCCCGAGACGCTGCGCCACGGGGCGCACCCCCAGGGACTCTCGGTGCTCTTGACCGAGGACCTCACCGGAAAGGTACTCCCCGGGAACCGGATCGTCCTCAACGGGGTGCTGAAGAGCTTCCAGCGGGCGAGCGCGTCGCGCGGAGGGGTCGTTCGCAACACGACGTTCGACCTCATGATGGTCGGCAACTCGTTCGAGTCGACCACCCAGGAGTACGAGGAGATCGAGCTCACCCCGGACGACATCCGCCTCATCGAGCAGTTCCGCGGCGACCCCACGGTCGTCGACAAGATCGTCCTCTCCCTCGCGCCGACGATCAAGGGGATGGAGGAGGAGAAGGAGGCGATCGCGCTCCAGCTGTTCGGCGGCGTAGAAAAGCGTCACGCCGACAACATCCGCGTCCGGGGGGACATCCACTGCCTTTTGGTCGGGGACCCGGGGACGGCGAAGAGCCAGCTCCTTCGGTACATCTCCGAGGTCGCCCCGCGAGGGATCTACACCTCCGGTAAGGGTGCCACCGCCGCCGGTCTCACCGCCGCCGCCGTGAAGGACGACTTCGCGGGCGGCCGATGGGTCCTCGAGGCCGGCATGCTCGTCCTCGCGGACGGGGGGATGGCGATCGTGGACGAGCTCGACAAGATGAGCCCGGAGGACCGCTCGGCGATGCACGAGACCCTCGAGTCGGGCACCGTGTCGATCGCCAAAGCCGGGATCACCTCGACGCTCAACGCCCGATGTCCGGTCCTCGCGGCCGCGAACCCGAAATGGGGTCGTTTCACGAACGACCGGACCATCGCCGAGCAGATCGACCTCCCACCGACGCTGCTCTCCCGGTTCGACGTGATCTACTCGATCCGCGACGTGCCGGACCAGGAGCACGACCGCCTCCTTGCTAGCAAGATCCTCGCCTCCCACCGGGACGTCGAGCACCCGGGTCCGGAGGGTGAGTTCGGGGGACCCGGCGGTGCCCCGTTCCCGCCGCTGCTGCTGAAGAAGTACATCGCCTACGCGCGCCGGAACGTCCGGCCCTCGCTCGCCCAGGCCGCGCTCGACGCGATCGAGAACTACTACGTACGGGTCCGGCACCAGGGCGAGGAGCCGAACGCCCCCGTTCCGATCACGGCCCGCCAGCTCGAGGCGCTGGTACGAATGAGCGAGGCCGCGGCCCGAGCCCGCCTCTCCCCGACCGTGGAGCTCGAGGACGCCGAGCGGGCGATCCACGTCATGCAGAGCTTCCTACGGCGCGTCTCGATGACGGAGGAAGGGAAGATCGATATCGACCTCGTCCAGACCGGCGTGAGCCATAGCCAGCGCGAGCGGATGGACATCGCCCTCCGGCTCATGCGCGAGCTTCAGGAGCAGGCAAACGGGACGTTCACGCTCGAGCAGTACCACGAGGCGGCCGAGAAGGCGCACATCACGCGGACGCAGGCGGACTCGATCCTGCAGACGATGCGCAACCAGGGCGAGATCATTGAGCCGAGGCCGAACCAGCTCCAGCTGGTCCGCTTCTGAGCGCCCCGCGAGCGTCCCTCTATATCCCTTGCCGACCCTCGGGGAGACGCGGAGGGAGGGCACCGTGGACGACGGGGTCGTGATGCGGGTTCACCGAGTCCGGGCCGAGGTCGTCGTCGCCGCGTGCGATGCGAACCTCTTGGGCCGGGACCTGCCCGTGGGGGAACAGGGCCGCACCGTCAAGGTCTCGTCCCAGTTCTACGGCGAGCGGCGCGTCAGCCGCGAGGAGCTCCTCTTCGCCCTCGAGCGTGCCACCATCGCGAACCTGCTCGGCGAGCGGGTGCTCCGCCTCGCCGTCGAGGGCGGTTTCGTCTCGCCCGAGGGGACCGGCACGCTCGGCGGAGTGCCCCACGCCGAGATCGTCTCGATGAACGGCTGAGCCGGGCTCCCGGGGCCCGACCGCGAACGTTACGAGCCGCTGCGTGCGTGCTTTCGGTCCGGGAGGTGATTCGGCGTGAGCGGGGGAGAGTTCTGCGTCGTCTGCGGTGCGACCGACCGACCGCTCGTCGAGGGAGTCTGCGCACCGTGCGCCGCCGACCGGACGACTCTGCTCTCGGCACCGAAGCGCGCGGAGGTGACGATCTGCCCGCACTGCGGAGCCCGTCAGGTCGGCGCGCACTGGGAACGTTCGGGGGCGAGCCCGGTGCTCACCTCCGAGGACCTCACCCCGTTTCTCGAGATGCCCGAGGAGGTGGGGGTACGCCGCGTCCGTTGGGAGGAGACCGAAGCCACCGACACGGTGCGCGAGTTCGTCGGCCGGGCCCGGGTCCGCTTCCGTGGGGTCGAGCGCGATGTCGAGGTTCCCCTCTCGGTCCGCATCGTGCACCGCACATGCCCCGAGTGTAGCCGGAAAAGCGGCCGCTACTACACGGCGATCCTGCAGTTGCGCGGACCGGTGGACGGGCCGTCCGAGAAGGCGGACCGACGACGGGCCCGGCTCGACGAAGAGTGGACCCGCCTCGTCCGGGAAATGCGTCCCGACTGGCGCAAAGCGGTCTCGTTCCGCGAGGAGCTTCCCGAGGGATGGGACTGCTACTTCACCGACACGCTCGCGGCGCGCGCGGTGGCGAAGCTCGCGAAGCAGCGGTTCGGAGCGTCGGTCAAGGAGTCGTCGAGCCTGGTCGGCCGCAAGAACGGCCAGGACCTGTATCGGGTGACGTTCTGCCTACGGTTCCCGCACCGTTCGGACGACGCGGGCGACTCCGGCCCGTCCGGCCCCAGACGCGGTGATTTGGAACAATAGCCTTAAGAAGCGAACCTTCAGTCGAGGCTCCCAGTAACGGGGGCATTCCTCCATGAGCAAAAGCGGCATTCTCCGGCGACACCACGGGTCCGATACACTCGAAGAAGGCACGTTCCTCGACCTCGGCGCGATGAGCTTCGAGGACGAGGCCGGCGCACTCGCGGGCCAGAAGGGGACCGTACGGCTGGCGGAGATCATCCGGTTCGAGGACCTCCACCAGGTCTCCAAGCTCGCCTATCAGGGCGACATCATCCTGCTCGACTACACGTCCATCGCGAACGACCAGATGGCCGTGAAGCGGATGAGCATCGACCTCAAGAACATCGCCAAGGATACCGGGGGCGATGTCGCAGGAATCGCGAAGAATCTGCTCGCCATCACCCCGGCGGGCATCCGCATCGACCGGCAGAAGATCCGACCCTCATTCTAGGCCGGCTGGACCATGAAGGTCCAGGTCGACCGCCGAGACGGCCTCGCGGCCGCGGCGGATGTGCTGGCGGTCGGCGTCTTCGAACGACCGGAAAAGGACGACACGTTCCCCCGCTCGCTCGAGCGGGAGGACGAGCTGCTGCACGGCCTGCTCAAAGCGGCCTGGGCGCGCAAGGAGGTGAAGGGGAGGCGTCGGGAGCTCCG
>Ga0187769_10000466_pt1 | contig 22083 bp, 22 predicted proteins | sample 0116_SJ02_MP02_1_FD_133140 | JGI IMG/M metagenome (GOLD analysis project Ga0187769, IMG submission 133140) | Tropical peat soil microbial communities from peatlands in Department of Meta, Colombia - 0116_SJ02_MP02_10_MG | ecosystem: Environmental > Terrestrial > Soil > Wetlands > Peat | place... | reverse complement strand
TCTCTAAAGAACTACATCGATCCGAGAGTCTACAAGTCGTGGTGCGACAGCGTGGGGCTCGAGTGGGCCAAGGTATACAGCAAGTCGCTACAAAAGAAGTTCTCGTGGGTTGCGGGGGACCGCAGAAAGTGGGATCAGGAGATCAAGCCTGTCTGAGGGTCGGTGAGCTCACTCTCGTCCTCGCAGGGCGCGCCAAAGCTCGTCCTCAGGCGCCGAAGAGATCCTTGTCTCAGACCCGTCCGTCTTCAGCAAGACGCGCTCCTTGTTGGTGAACCGCCCAATGGGACTAACTCCACAGATCCCATTCAGCGCTTTCTGTAACAGCTTTTCGGAGCCCTTCTTGGTTGCTATCAAGAGCGACCCTGAGCCGATCAACTTCATGGGGTCGAGAGAGAGATGTTTGCACATGGCCTTGGTCTCAGGTGCAACTGGGACGGCCGCTTCGTCCAGCTCGAAGCCGACACCTGAAGCGAGTGACATCTCGTAGGCCGCCCCCAAGACACCTCCTTCCGTGCAGTCATGCATCGCGTTCACTCTGCCAGTCTCGAAAGCAGCCTCCGCCTCGTCAACCACGCTTATCCTGTCGAGGAACAGCTTCGCCCTCTTTGCTACACCCGATGAAATGCTGCCATTCGGGGGTCCCAGTTCCCGTGCCAAAGCTGCAGTGCCCTCCAGCCCTGCTGTCTTAGTCATCATCAGTGTATCGCCCGCTCTTGCACCATCAGATGACACATACCTTCTGACGAAGCTAAAGGCGGTTGTAATTACTATCGGCCTACTCAGGCCAGGCGTCACTTCTGTATGTCCTCCGACTATCGTCACACCAATGTCTTTTGCGGCGATGTGAATCTGCCTTGCGATGTACGCCACGTCCCTCGTTGTCGAACCAGCTGGCAGAAGCACTACCGACTCGAGGAACTGGGGTCTATTTCCACTGGTCGCCACGTCGTTCGCGCTCACGGCTACCGCGTATCTTCCAATTTCAGAGACAACCCCTGTTATAGGGTCAGCTGAAATGACCATGAAATTCCGACCGAGACGGATGGCCGCGAAGTCCAACCCAGCCTTCGGGGGAGTTGCGAGCAGCTTCGATTCAGCTCCGGTAAACCTCAATACAGTGGAGTCAAGCACACCAATGGGAATCTTGCCGACGCCAAGCCGGTTCAAGTTCTCACTCCGCATCGGGATCTCCTCTCCCACTACCTCAACCGTCTGTCCGAAGCAGATGCCCAGATCAATGCGGCGACCAGAACGCCCGTAGGAATCCAGAGAAGGAATCCCGCGGTGGCGTCGACAATTGTGATCGTCTCCATCGCTGCGGCGGTCAGAAGCATGGCTGCGACCAATCCGATCTCCAACACGAGAACTCTCAACTCCTGCCTTAGGCGGTGCCGCCTCCAAGCAACCAACAGCAATGTTCCAGAAGCGACCGCCACCGCGTAGGCCGATAGCTCTACGATCGCGAAAGGCAAGACAAGCACAAGCGCGCCATAGAGTAGTCCTGGAAAGCCTTGTGAGAGGGCCACCGAGGCGATAATCTGTCCTGTGGCATAGATCGAAAAAACCCAGATAAGGCCTCCTAGGACAGGGACCATCTCCCCCAACGCGATCATCGCATTGTGGGTGAAGATGAAGTAGAAGAGAGCTGTCGGACCGAGAGTACCAGTAGTTCCGGCAAGGCTCTTCGCTTCGTTTTGAAGAGATTGCTGTGTGCTAGGGTTGATTGGGATGGACGTTGCGATGAAGAAGATCGCTAGCTCAGTGACGAGCACGGCAAGAATGAAGATTAGTCGGCGTCGCCCGAGCAATTCCCTTAGCGCACTCGGACGCGGGGGAGGGACGGGCGAACCAGACTGTACAACATCCTCGGCTGACATCGATACAGGCAAGAAGGGGCCGATTAATGAATGTAAGTCCTTTCAAGCGGCCGAAATAGCAAGGCCCAATGCATAAAGGATGCCCGCTGCGAAAGCGCCAACCGCTGCCGACTCGATGCCCGACTTCCAATCAAAATGCCTGGGCGTGAAGGCCCTCGAGGCTAGTGCGAAGAGTGAGGCCAGGGAGAGGACCAGGGAAAACAGCAGGGCCTCGAAGCGTCCCGAAGCAAAGGCGTAGGGGGATAGGGAAACAAGAGCTAGTGCAAAGAAAGCCGAACAGGCGGAGCCGGGCCTCGCGAACGGGTCCGTTTCCAAGTCTTCGATGTGCAGTCTGAGCTCGTGGCTTAGCTGCGTCCTCAACCACAGCTCCTTATCCTTGACGAGCCTCTCCATTATTACGTCGACTTCCCTCTGCTGGTACCCTTCCTTCTTCAACAGTTCCTCCAACTCTGCCTTTTCCTCCTCCGGTTCGGTTTCAATCTCCATTCGCTCTCTGTTAACGTCGATTCGAAGGAGGTCAATCTCCGACTTGTTCGAAAGGTAACTGCTGAAAAACATCGAAATCCCACCTGCCACTGCGAAGGCGAACCCTGCGACAAGGATGGTGTGGAAGGCCACTCCAGCTCCGTTCAGGGCAGCCGTCATTGATAATGCCTCTATGGCACCATCGCTCCCGCCGAGGACCACTCTGTCCAGAATCCGTCTGGCTGGAATGTGAGGGTGCTTCTCTACGGGAATATGGCGCACCTAACTTCAGCCTTCCGAATGCCCGTCTTCATATTTAGGACTTGACTGCCCAAGTACGGCTCTGTTGACCCTTTTCCGCAGCCCGTCCTTTCACAGGAAACTGCTATCATCAGTGAGGTTGGAAGATGCCAACCTGATGACTCTTTGGATCTTTTGCGTGCTCGGGTCTCAGGTTCGCTCCGCTCGAGTTGATGGGCGGCTGGGGAACATCATAGCTAACCTAGGATGGCTCCTTCCTAATTTCCACGAGGAGAGCTTCGAACCTGGCTGTAATTTCCGCCAGGTTGAATTCCCACCTTTTCCGCGTCTGGTTGAACATGCTGTGAAAAATCGTGAACGTTCCTGCGTCTGACTGGTCGATGGTAAATATCTCTGTCCTCTCTTTTACCTTTGATATCGTATCAGTGAGAAACTGTAGGCCTTCAACGACAAAGTCTACAGGGAACGAGAATTCACAGTAGTAATTTGTACCTGCCGCCTCACACCAGAGGAACGGGAGCCTGTTTACGGCCAGCCTCAGGGAGATCATTTCGTAGTCGGTGACACCGTGAACTAGGATCCCAATGGCCAAGTACCTGTGTTGTCTGTGAAGGGCCTTCTCGATGGCGTAGTTGACCCTCGTCCTAGTCCAGTTGACTCTGTACCCGCTGATGAGCCTCCTGCCCATGACGTGGGTGGTATAGTGCCAGGCTAGCTTTTTGTAGTTCACATTGAGCTTGTCAGAGATTTCCTTGAGTGACTTGTTCGCATCCAGCTGAAGCTCCTTGATGATCACCAGGTCGGTGTAGTCGAACCTGGTTTGGGTTGACGGCGCATACTGGGCCGATCCAAAGTCGCTTTTCGACCTCGCCGACCAGTCAAAGTCCCATCGCCCCGTATCGAAGTCGTAGAATTCTGACTTCATCGGAGCGAATCGAAACCATTCGAAGTCGGCTGCCTCAAGTCGAGAGAGAATTCCTTTTTCTTTCAGCGTCTGAAGGAATATCTTGAACTGACCGAGGAATTCGCGCGGCACACTGAAATTCGTGATGTAGCACCCACCTGGCATCGTCCGCGCGAAGCTCACAAGGAAACAGAGCTCATTCATCGAGAGTAGAATCGACTGCGAGAACTTCTTGTATTCATCTGCGAAATCGAGCACCACTACCACCCTTCGCAGGCCTAGTTTCTCGTGATCGACGTTAGCCTGTACCTCAAAGCCTTTGCTCAGAATTTTCTCCTTGTAGCGGTATCTGACAGACTCCTTGAACTGGTTCAGTCTGCGCGAGATCTCGGGTACATCAGGACCGACCTCGTTCAGCAACTTCACTAGCTGCGCAGTTCTGGCATTCACATCCCCGGCCTCTGGCTGTTGCGTCGTCACCTTTATCCCCTCTCTGTCCTCGTTTGGTTGCCTATCGACCCCCAGTTCACGTTGCCCCGACTACTCCGGACAGGACGAGTTTCGTCAATGCCAAGAGTCCCCATTATTCCTCCCTCTCCTCTCAGGTGGCAAGCAATCGAGTTCTATTTAGAACTTGGCGTGTATACAGACCTAGGTCTCCATGTGGTATCCAAATGCCACCAGGATTAGGCAGTACTGCAGTTCGTTGTCAGTTGAAGGTTAGACGACATAGGTCGAACAGTCCAAGACGAGATCTGTCTGGTGTGCGACTCAGGCTTCTCTGGCCCGTGGCCCCGTGTAGTTTGAAACGAGGCTCAGACTTTTAACGGGCTTTCAGGCGCGGACGAGTCAGGTTGCCACTGGCGAACAGGAGGGGGGAGTACTCTTGGGGACAGACCAGGATTGACGATGTCAGGGTGATTACCGACAAGAAGTCCTATTCGCCCGGCGAAACCGTAAGTGCCGAGGTCGCCTTCAAAGTAGTCGGCGGTTTGAGGGAGGCGTTCCACCCTGACGTGTGGACAGTCGCGTATGAGGATTTCGACAAGATCCTCAGACTTTCAACTAAGGCTAAACTAAGCATGCAACGGGGCGTCCTCAATAGGAAATTGGCCGAATCAAAGAAAGCTGTGAGGAAGGCGAGTTTCTACTGGAGTAGAGACCCTGACCTACCTTACAGGATTTGGGCAATGGTGATCCCTGAGGATGGCGGGCCTCCACAGATCCCCAGGGGTGTTGAGGACGCGAAGCACAGAATGCTTGACGTAGAGAGGTCTTTCGTGTTCCCTGCATCCTCCGTTGGCGAAGGGACTCATCGATTGGTGGGAAGCGCTACTGCCGCCTGGGGTCGTAGAAGCTTCATAGAGAAGGGCTCAGTCTCTTCAAAGTCGAGACCTGTGGTGATTGAAGTCGGTTAGCGAGACATGGAAGGCGGAGGTTACCTGGTCAGGTGACAACGTCTTCCTTGGCTCCGACACAGCCGGTCATGCCGTTGTCTACGACTCGAACGAGGGTGTTACCAAGGGGATGAGCCCTATGAGGGCACTATTGACTGCACTCGGGGCCTGTACAGGCATGGATATTGTTGCGATATTGAAGAAGAGGGGGCAGAATCTCACTTCGCTCAAGGTGTTGCTCAAAGGGGATAGGCCCGAATACGGCCTCCCGAAGCCATGGACTTCCATTCACGTGAAGTATGTCCTCTCCGGAGAAAGCCTCGAGAGGCGATTCGTTGAGGAGGCAATCAGAGACAGCACTGAGAAATACTGCAGTGTAGGCGCCACACTTTCGCCGACGGCGAAGATCACTCATTCGTACGAAATCGTGCCTAGATCTTAAGGACTATCTTCCCAAAGTGCAGGCTCTCTTCCATCCTCTTCTGAGCGTCGCCAGCCCTCTCCAGAGGAAAGACCGAGTCGACGACCGTCTTCAGCTTCCCAGAGCTGAAGAGGCCTACGACCTTCAGGAGTTCCCCCTTGCTTGCCATGAAGCTGCCGTAAATCGTCAGCTCTCTGTTGTAGACGTACCTTAGGTCTGTCCCGACCTCTGCTCCGGTCGTGGCTCCGCAGAGGACTAGTCTCCCTCCCTTCGCCAGAGCCTTGATGCTGCTGTCCCAGGTAGCCTTCCCCACGTGCTCGAAGACGATGTCCACCCCTCTCTTCCCTGTGAGCCTCTTAACCTCGCTGAGCAGGTCCTGATGATAGTGGTCTATGACGTGGTCTGCCCCGAGTTGCTTCGCACGCTCGAGCTTTGTCTCGTTCCCACCTGTAGCGATTACCTCTGCTCCCTGCAGCTTCGCCAGCTGGATGGCGGCTGAACCGACCCCAGAGTTCGAGGCCAGTATGAGGACCGTGTCGCCAGCCCCTGCCCCTGCTTTAGTCACGAGCATGTGGTAAGCGGTTAGGAAGACGAGGGGGAAGGAAGCTGCGTCTTCAAATCCCATCCCCTCAGGCTTTTGGATCAGGTTTTGCCTGGGGACCTTCACCAGTTCGGCGTACCCTCCGTCGACGCCGTATCCGATGATGGTGTACTGTCTGCACTGGTTGTCCTTCCCGATGAGACATCTGTCGCACCTTCCACACCCGACTCCAGGGTTTACGATGACCTGGTCACCTCTCTTGAACTGTTTCTCCTCAGAAGGGACCCATTCGACCTCCCCCGCAATGTCGCTGCCTGAGATGTGCGGAAGCGGAATCTCGACGCTGGGGAGCCCGTTCCTCGCCCACAGGTCGAGGTGATTTAGTGCACAGGCCTTGACCCTGACAAGTGCTTCGTCACCGTTCGCCACTGGCTCTGGTGCCTCTTCGTACTGAAGGACTTCTGGACCGCCATGCTTGTGGAACCTTACGGCCTTCATAGGGCGTCGGGCATATCGTCGTTCTTTTTATCCTTCTGAAGAACAGTTTCACTGAACCCTCCATCAGTTGTCCTCTGCAATGTATAATCAAGGTTATAAGACGAAGGCCGACCAATCAACGGAACTCCCTCTTGGTGCTCCAGCGTTCGGTCTTCAGAGATGAATCGTTCCTCTTTCCAGAATACCTTCCACACCAGATACCTCACCGCGACGCCCAGCTCAGGGCGCTCGAACTCTATTTCCAGAGCGTTGTGCAAAATGCCTCGAAGGCGAGCCAGAACGTGATGCTGTCAGGGCCTATCGGATCTGGGAAGACCATGCTCGCTAAGAAGCTCGGTGAATCGCTACAGAAGAAGGCGGCACTCTATGGAAACCTCGTCAAGATGCTACACGTTAACTGCAGAATAGACAAATCGCTGCAGTTGGTGATGGTCAGGGCGCTCAGCACACTTGGGCAGAATTATCCGTCGAGGGGATACAGTTTCGAAGAGTTGCTTTCGGTTCTTGTCGAAGGGCTGAGGAGCAACCACACACATCTGATCATAGCATTTGATGAGGTTGATTCCCTCGTAACTTCTGACCCCTCTGCGCTCTATACAATAACACGACTAAGAGAGACAGCCCAGGGGAGTCAAGTTCTTTCTTCCTTGCTCATCTCGAAGACGCTCGACTACATGAAGGCCGTAGACCTAAGCACTCTCAGTTCGGTGCAGTGGAACCAAGTATCGCTTGAACCATATTCCGCGGCCCAGCTCTTGGACATCATCTCCTCCAGGAGTGAGGCATTCTGCGATGGTGCGCTGGGGGATAGCTCGATGCAACTTGCCGCGGACATAGCGAGCTTGTATGGCGATGCGCGATATGCGCTCGATTTGGTCTACAGGGCAGGCAAGTTAGCCGACATCTCGGAGTCCCCACGGATTCTGCCTGAGCACATCAGGTCTGCCAAGGCTTCACTGCCACCCGGGTTCAGCAAGGAGGAGCTGAACTATCTGTCGAGACACCAACGGCTGATACTAATGGCAATCTCGACTCTCCTCAGGAAGGGAGATTCGACCTACGTCGCCATCGGGGAGGTCGAGAAGAGCTACAGCGCTCTCTGTGAAAGCATGGGGGTGAGTGCGAACCATCACACTCAAGTCTGGAACGACGTCAACGAGCTGTCCAGAAAAGGCATCATCGAGACCCAGCTCTCAGGCAAGGGTGTGAGGGGAAGAACAACCATGATCGGGCTGTCACTCGTGTCCGCGAAAGAACTGATTGGGGAGCTCGAGAAGGGGATGGTCGCCGACGCTAGAAGTTGAAGAGCTTCTGTCGTCCTATGGACGGACAAAGGTGTTGACCTTAATGATCGAAAGCGGCGAGCTAAACATCTCAGAAATCACCAGGAGGTCGGGGCTCTCCCACAGTTCGGCGGCACGTCATCTCGAGTTCCTGACGAAATCCGGCATCCTTGCGGAAAAACGCTTCAACCGCATCCGAATCTTCAGGGTCAATAAGGACAGCCCATTCGTAAGTGCGATCTCGAAATTCCTGTTAGAATGGCAGGAGGTAAGAGAGTCCCTCTCCGGGCAGCCATTCAACTAGCCAGAGTGGCGATTCGCGGCCCGGGCCGCCTCCTTAGCGGTGAACCCGTCATAGGGCTCCTCCAAGTCTAGGCTTCTGATCAGCTCGTTCCTGAATGGTGCACTGCCGCAGAGGAGAACTAAGTACGGCATATCCTCAACCAAGAATCCCCTCTGGCTTATCCCCAGCCTCCTGCCTGCCAAGAGTGCAATTTCCTTGAACTTCTTTGAGTCGTTCCAAATCCTGAGCTGAAGAGGCCAAGAGACCCCGTCCATGGTATAGGCTGCCCCGCCATCTCCGAGCGCCTTCCAGAGCTCCGACGCGAGCATCGTGTCTAGGTACCTGAGCAGCCTCCAGTCCTTCCCCCGCATTATCCTCCCCATCAGAAGGTCGGCCCTTGAGAGGACTTCGAACGCGGCTGTCTTCCTCTGCTCGTGAACTCTGGACCTTACTACGCCCGTAAACAGATCTCGGATCTTATCTCTCGGTTGACCGGGATAGGCTCGCAGAGCCCTGAGGGCTGCCTTCTCGTCCTCCGCGCCGAAGAAGGCGTTCACAGCTTGCGAGACAGTCAACTCTTCGTCCTTCTCGTAGACCGCCCCTGACTGCAGGAGGTTAATCGCGGATCTCAGGTCCCCATTGGCCGCGCTCGCCATCGTGGCAAGCTCTGCTTTTCCGACCTGCAGCTGTTCCCTTGCCGCTATAGTGGTCAGGAACTTCTCCACCGCCTCAGGTGGAGGCTTGACGAATGTGATTTTCACCGTCGCGCTTGAGAGCTTCTTCACCTCGTCAGAATCCGGATCGTTTGCGGCCATTACCACTGGGTTGTCGCTCCTCTTGACTGCCTCTCGGATGAACTCGATCGCGCCGTAGTCGGCTCTCCCTGCCAATCCGTCGACTTCATCGAGGAAAACAAGGCTCTTGGTTCCGAACAGGCTGCCACTGTGGATGACTTCTCCAAGCCTCTTGGAGAGCTTCTCCTTTGTCCTGGTGTCGCTCGCGTTAAGCTCCACAAGCTGGAGGCCTAGCTTCTCGGCGGAGAGGTGCACGCAAGTCGTCTTGCCGGTCCCCGGGGGGCCCACTAGAATGGCGGCCTTCGCCCCTTGCTTCCATTTCTTGAGCCATAAGAGAAACTTCTCTCGAGATTCCTCGTTCCCAATCATCAGGTCTAGGCTCACGGGTCTATGCTTTACTGACCACAATCGCTAGAAGGCGCCTCCCACGAAAACGAGCAAGCCCACGGCCATGCCGGCGAGTGCTATTCTCTTCACTCTATGGGCGTTAGCGGGCTCAAATCCCCGAACGATTGAAACGGCAAGATAGGCGAAAATCGCATCGGGGATTACCACCCCGAAGGTATAGATGTGATTGGCCAAGCCGAGTAACAGGGGCATCCAGCTGGCAAGAACCGCAAGAAGGAAGAATGCTGCTCCCACATACGCAGCCGCTTTGAGCCCCTTCACTCTGGCAACCGAGTTGACACCCCGCTTGGCGTCGCCCTCGACGTCTGCCATTGCCTTGACAACCTCTCTTCCCACACCCGAGAAGAAAGCCGTGAGGGCCATCAGCAGTAGCAGGGACCCGGTCAGGTCTCCCCCCGCAACCACTCCCCCGTAGACGAAGGGTATCGCGAGGGAGGACGCGACAATCAGGTTCCCCAGGAGCCCGGTCTGTTTTGCGGCTCTGTTGTAGAGCCAGGAAAGAAACCCGTAGGCGATGGCTATCGCGACGGCTTCAGGTCTCAGTGAGAGAACCGTAGCGGCGACACCTGCCGTTAGGACGGCGACAGACAGCCTCGTTGCTAATTGCCTAGAAATCCGGCCGCTCGGAATGGGGCGGTCAGGCCTGTTCACCTTGTCCACTTCAATGTCGTAAATGTCGTTCACGGTCATCGAATACGCAGTGAAGAAGAACCCCGTCATGAATCCAAGCGTGGCCTGGACCGCGTTCACCTGCGCCGGTCTAGACACGAAAAAGCCTACCACGACTGCGAACCCGATCATTATGCAGTTCGCCGGCCTTAGCAGGTCGATGCCCGCTCTGAGACCCATCAGTTCAGAACCTTGCCTTGCTCACCTTGTAGTAGATCACTTCGCCCCTACGCTCGATGACGGCGATGATTGCCTCCTTCCCCATCCTTCCCATCTCTTTCACTGATTTCTGGAGGTCAGCCATCCCCTTTTCAATTCCTTCATCGAGCGCGAAGACGACATACTGGGCAGGCTTCTTCTTGTAATCCCCCCTCTCGTACACGCGCAAGTCTGTGCCGAAGCCGAATCCTTCCCTCACTACGTAACCTCTGCTCCTTAGGTCTCTGTAGATCATGAACTTAGTCCACGAATCCCTGGACCGCCTCTGAGTGAGATCGGCTAGCCTCTCGAAGCTCACCTCGCCTCCAGATTCGTCTTTCAGGGTGAGCTTTCCTACGTGCAAAAGGTAAAGTGCCTCGTAGTCTCTCAGCACGAGGTTCTTGGCTTCCTTGGTGCCGTATCCAAGCTCTTCTAGGTCTGCGATTCGGTCGCGATCGACTACGATTGCCGTCACCACAGGGGCTTTTTCCGCCAGAATGGCATTGAACGGCTGTACCTTCTCCTCTGGAGCCTGATCCACTTCTGTCAAGAGAGACATGACCGCGACCGCGGAACCTTATTTGAAGGTTCAAGTGATTCCTTCGAGGAAACGCTTTAGTGGGGTCCGGGGTCCCTAGCGCCCCTTGGCCGGGTTTTACGAAATGCGCACTGTGACGTGGGAGGACGACTCTGTGAGGATGATTGACCAGACGTTGCTCCCCTGGAAGTTGAAGCGGGTTCGATTCACAAAGCCTGAGGAAATCGCAAATGCCATAACGACGATGGTCGTCCGCGGCGCGCCGGCCATAGGGGTCGCCGCTGCGATGGGCGTTGCACTCGCTGCCGTTGGGTCCAGGGAGAGGGAGGTCGGGAGTCTCATGAAAGAACTACATCGAGCCGCAGAGTTGTTGCGTTCAACTCGTCCAACGGCAGTCAACCTCTTCTGGGGAATCAACCGCGTCATGGCCGTTGCAGGTTCCGCGCACTCAGCTGACGAATTGAGAACTTTGATCGTCAAGGAGGTCAAGGACATGGAGGACGAAGACGTAGAGGTCAACAAGAAACTTGGGCAGGTAGGTTCGAGACTCATCAGCGACGGCGATACGATCCTGACTCAGTGTAATGCAGGCGCGCTTGCGACTGTAGGATATGGGACTGCGATGGGGGTAATAAGGGCCGCGGCGAGAGAGGGCAAACTCGTGAAGGTGCTTGCTCCCGAGACTCGGCCTTTGCTTCAAGGCTCACGCCTCACCGCATTCGAACTTCTTACCGATGGAATTGATTGCACCATCATTCCAGATACAGCCGTGGGTTACATGATCAGCATCGGAAGAGTTGACAAGGTGATAGTGGGGGCGGATCGGATTACGAAAGATGGCTATGTGTTCAACAAGATCGGGACATATCAGGAAGCTGTGCTCGCTGGTAGGCACGGGGTTCCCTTTTATCCGGCTGCCCCACACTCAACCTTCGACCTTTCGCACACTCACGAGCAGGTGAAGATCGAAGAGCGCCCCTTCGACGAGGTGGTCTGCATCAGGGGGCGCAGAATCGCCCCGCGAGGGGTTGGGGTAGCCAACCCGGCGTTCGACATGACGCCACCAAGCCTAGTGTCTGCCATCATATCTGACCGCGGTTTGGTGGAGAAGCCGATTGAGAAGAGCATACCTCTGGTCATCTCTTAATTAGTCCCACGATTCAACATTTTTCGGGCCCGTAGCCTAGCACGGATTAAGGCGTCAGCCTTCGGAGCTGAAGACCATGGGTTCGAATCCCACCGGGCCCGTTCAGGTTATCTCCGAACCTCGAAGGGCCACGATTTACTTATGGGGTAGCTTCGGAGACCCGAAGGATTGTTAATGCTCAGGCTGCTGCTGGCTCCTGCCTGTCCCTTCGGGGCTACCGTTTATGTCCTACCTATAGTATACTGTACAGGAATTTTTTTGACCTGAACGAACGAATGAAAGAACGAAGGACGAAAGAATGAACTCTTGAACGCGAGAATGAACAGCCTGGTACGAACAATAGTGCGCGTTTTCGCACTGGCTCCTAAGGGGAGAGAAGCCGCAGATTCCTCTCTATGTCAACTCGGTTCCTGGACAAACCTGCAATGCATTTGGTGGGTTTGGAACTTACACGCGCCTGACAGTGTCTTCCGGTTCTTCGCGAAATATTGGTCTACTCTTCAGGGAACGGGGTCCCGACGGCATTCTCCATGATTCTGCGTTCGGCGCTCCTTAGAATCTCACTCAGGGTCGATGGCTTAACGCCAACCAGTTGGCTGAGATTGGTCAGGCTAATCTTTCTTGGGAACTCGAAGTATCCTTTCGCGACTGCCGTAGCTATGATTTCCTTTTGACGCCCTGTCAATGTTGCCTTCTGGTCGAGCGGCGACACGTCCTCAATTCGCGTCTGGACACCGTCATGGCTGAGCCTTGTCAGAATCTGTCTGAGGTCGTTTGTCCTCCTAACTATGAACCTCCACGATGCAGGTTGATCTTCCGCATTCAGAGGGCAGTCGAGGCAGATGATCGCAGAGTCGCTCGAAGCCCTGCACACGCTTGGCCTGTCAAGAACTAGCAGTAACGGCACGGTGTCGCCACCGTCGTCCCCCTCAAGGGCCTGCCTAATCCCCTCCATCTTTCTGAATGCGGCGATAGTCTTCCTTACCGCAACTTGTTCACCCTTTAGTTCCAGTAGCAGAGTCATCCCCTTCTTGTTGAACGACTTGCAGTCGACTACGTTGAGTTTCGTCCCAAACTCCTTCGCAGCATCTTGGAGCCTGTTCTCGGCTCTTATCTCCAGCGATACTTGTCTGAGCATGCTTGTGTTCCCGAATTAGTTAGGGTAGGCGTACCCTATTTAATGCGAAGACACGATTCCCATACTTGAGAATACAGTTGAAGTAGGCCTTTCTTCTCGCGTCTATTATAACGCGCATTCTGGACGGCAGAGTCAGCTGACTGAGCGAGTATGTGGCTCGGTCTCGCTTCGAAAGGAAGTTGAGGAAGCGACGTACACCGCCAGCTCTTCGAAGAACAGATGCTTGTTAGCGACTTTCGCAAGTCCGAATCCATGTTTCGCGCATTCTTCTTCAAACATGTGCATCGGCGCCTGGTCGTTGAGCAGCATCACGATTCTCCCCTTAGGTTTGACGGTCCGCAGAGCGTCCATCAGGAATCTGAGGGGAACTTCGAAGGCAGCACCTGCATTTGTCGCCCTGTCCTCTTTAGGCTCGCCTTGGAGGTAGGGGGGATTGAAGACAACTAGGTCTATGGAGTGTGGTCTTATGCACGAAGCTGCATCTGACAGGAGATAGTTTGCACCATGTCCTTTCCAGTCCCTCATGCCGGGAGTCACCAAATCCGTCCCGACAACCGTATTGAAGCTCTTTGCAAGAGCTATGAGGTTGCCCCCGTTGCCTGCGCCGATTTCCAGGGCCCCCTCACCAGCGAAGTTTCTTACGACTCCCCGCAGAAGGGCGGAGTCCTCTGAGGAAAGGTACTCTCTGCTCATTCGGCGATTCCGTCGTCCTTGAACGACTTGTATTCCTCAGGTTTCAGCACTTGTGTGATGTTCTGCGTCTGGTAGAAGTAGGCGGGTGCTCCGTCTGGTGAGACGGCCAAGCTGTTGTCCGGGTTCTGGAGTCTGTACACCTTGACGACCGCCGGCTTCACTCCTAGAATCGTTCCATCGTCCAATGCGTAGTAGCTGAACCTCTCTTGGAGCGGCTTGAATCCGACAAGCTTGCCTTTGGGTTGGGGTGAGGGAATCATGGAGAACCTTCCAGTCTGGGCGTTAAAAGCGTGAGCTCCGCACTATTTTCTGTATACCGGAGCTGTACTGCGCCGCTTTCTTTGCGGCGCTTGCCAGCTCCTCTGGGACTCCTAGGATTGACGCGGCCTCTCTGAGTACGGCTTTTCGAACACCGTCTCTGATCTTATAGGATACAGGGATGGACCTTCCGAATTCGACTACAGCCTTTTCCGTGAAAGGAAACCCGGGTTCTAGCCATGCGGAACAGGCGTTCGTGTCTCTGGCGATGCCTCTCGTCATGTACTCTTCGATGTCCATGTCCATGCAGTCTGCTGCCTGTCCCTTACCATGAGAGGCAAGAGCCGATTCATACTTTGCATACCCTCCGAACAGCTCGTCGGAGAGTTGTCCTAGCAGGATCTTCTCGGCCCCGGCACGGCTCGCGGTCCTCGCCACCGCGTAGTAGATGCACCACAAACTTCTGTCCATGAGGGTAGGCTGGAACCCGAGGGTCATCTCATTCAGTTCGGAGTCGACGAGATCCTTCGTGAGTTCTGTTGTCATAAGTTCTATCCCGAGGGCAGCAGCCCCTTGTTCGGCGCTGCGGCTGTCCCTCGATCCCCTGACGAACGCCGTGCATGCCAACACCTTTGTCTTGTCTCTCGCGCACCTCGCGACCACCGAGCTGTCGAGCCCACCGGAGAATGCGACTGCAACCTTCGAGTGTCCAGAGACCGCCTTTGCCACGGACTCGTCGATTAGGCGAGCCAGTTTAGCCCCCGTCTCTTCAAATGTCATCCGCTCGTCGTTCAATGCCTCGACAGTTGCTCCTTGATTCGCCTCGCAACGGAAGTCCCGATCCTATCCACGGCGGCAAGCTTGTCAGTCGGGGCGTCCTTCAGGTCGTCGAAGGACTTGAACCCTGCCGTGTACAGCGCCCTTGCCCTCACCCTTCCTATTCCCTCGAGAGTCGTCAACTCTAGAAGCTCCTCGCTAACTCCCGCCTCCACTCTGAGCCTGAGGACTTCTGTTTGTTTCGCCATTTCGGATTTCTTGAAAAGTTTGGCAAGCTCACCTAGGCTGTGTAAGAGCCATTCCGCGTTGTCAACGGCCCTGTGCATGTCGCCGGGCTCTACGCCGAGCCGAGACAGCAGCTGTTCCTCCCGCCATTCGTCTATCCACCCGTAAAGCGCCATCACCGTCCTCATCTCCTGAATCGTCTGGTCAAAATCGGAGAAGGTGCGCCTGCTCGGGCGGTCTAGCAACTCCGAGCCGTGCTCTTCCATGAATGCGATCGCCGTGTCGAAGTCCTTGCCACGCAGCGGGAACTTCGGGGAGAAGTCGGGACAACGGGCCGCAAGGTGGAGAAGTCCTGTCGTGTATGAGATTCCTGTCCCTGCGTGCTTCAATGCCTCCTTGAACATTACGCCTGTTGCCGGGTCGATGTACAGCATCGACACCCTCTTTCCGAAGTCTGTGCCGTAAAGGAGCTCGCTTCTAGCTTCAACGAGGGCTTCGGCTTCAAGGTATCCAAGGGCTTGGTCGGCAAGCGAGTGCACCTTCTCATTCCCTACCTGTTTAGATAGGAGAGTTTTGGCGAAAAGGTCGTCAAGCTCTCTCCTAGAAACGCCTGCCCCCGTGGCGACTGTCGCGAGCATGTGGAAGCGCATAGATCCTGCGTCGGAGAGCATAGACTTGATCGGTTCAGGAGGGTCTCTTGCATAATGCTCGAGGACCGCCTGCGATGGCTGCGCCTGAGGAGGGATCATCACAGTCTCACCATGGTCGTCGTACTGGGGCCTCCCTGCCCTCCCTGCCATCTGTCTGTACTCGAGCACGGAGATTTCCGAGTTGCCACCACTTTCTGCATCGAACCTGGTAAGATCAGCTACGACGACACGTCTGGCTGGTATGTTCACCCCTGCGGCGAGCGTTGGCGTTGAAGCAAGTAACTTGATCGCCCTCGCCTTGTAGTACTCCTCTACGATCCGTCGGTGGTCGGTGTCGAGCCCCGCATGGTGGAACGCGCATCCCTTGGCGACTATCTCGGCTAGCAGCCTGCTCAGGCTCGTCTCCTCTCCAGTAGAAAGTATCCTCCTCGCCGCCTCTGACGCCGCCTTCTTCTCCGCCTCACTCAGAAATCTCTGTGTAAGCTCCGAAGCTTTCGTAGCAAGGCTCACTGCCCTTCGCCTCGTGTTAGCGAAGACGAGAGCCTGTCCCCCTGTCTTCAGCACGTCCACCGCGACGTCTATCGGAGGTCCGTACGCCGACCTTGTCACTGTCCGTGTCTCCCCGTCGGTGAAAATGATTCTCCCGTAGTCATAGACCGCTTCTCTGAGCGGAACCGGCCTCCAATCTAGTTTGACTACACGAGAGCGGAGCCAGTCCCCTATCACTTCCGAATTGCTGATAGTAGCGGACAGTGAAAGGATCTGGACGTCGAGTCCCATCTGCAGGATCTTCGTCAATATCATTTCGAGCGTAGGCCCCCTGGAGTCGCTTCCAGCCAGATGCACTTCGTCAGCGATGAAAAGACCTACGGAACTGAGCCACCCGACGCGGTGGCGCATGACAGAATCGAAACGCTCGTTTGTGAGCACTATTATGTCCCCCCTTCCAAGCGACTCCCCGCTCGAGTCGTAGTCTCCTGTCGAGATGACGGTCCGCAACCCGAAACGGGCGAGCTCGGAAAACTCCGCGTACTTTTCAGACGCGAGTGCACGCAGTGGCGCGAGGTAGACTACCTTCCTTCCCTGAACCTTCGCCCTCATGTAAGCGGCCATGATGGCGATCAGAGTCTTGCCTGAGGCGGTAGGGCTGGATACGACAAGGCTCTTCCCCTCTAGGAGGCCGGATCGGATTGCCTCCTCTTGGGGAGGGTAGAGCTCCGTGAGCCCCTTCCCTTGCATATAGCTCAACAACTCCGGTGGGAGCTGCCGGACCTCATCAAACCTCATTCGAAGCCTTCCAGAAGCTGATCCGATCTCTGCTTAACCGCTGACCCTCTTGATCATGCCCGGTTTCGGCTCGTAGGCCATTCCTATCCTGAACATGTTCCTAATCGTCTTCTCAGCGTCCTCATCTGTGAACTTCGCCTTGATCAGCTCCTCTTTGAAGGCCTTTCTATCGACCGCCTTCTTGTCCGGGCCTTCTAGCTGTTTCAGGATTTCCATTGCGGCCCTCGCGCTCTTCGTCTCTCCTGCCGGTCTGCCCATCTGTATGCCGAAGTCCGTCTTCTTGGTCGTGGCGTCGGTCAAGACGTCCTCGACCATCCTGTTCATGAGGGCGATAGCTGCGAGTGCGTCCTCCTCCGTGACCTCCTCTCTTAGCAGCATCCTTGCCCTTGCTGAGGCAATTCTGATTAGAGACTCCAGTGTCCTCGGGGTGGCAGGTATCTGTCCCTCCTCGCCGCTCCCCTTCCTGAGCTCGAGGTAGTAGTCCTTCAGCCTGGAAATCGCGTCTTTTGTGAGGGTTGGCGTGATCTTCTTCGCGTAGGCTATGTACTTCTTCAGCAGGCTAAACTCGACTGGAGGCGGAGTCGCGTACGTCTTCCTTGTGTGGACAGCCAGGATGTGTGAAGCGAGCCTCTCATCCTCGGCAGGCTGAGGCTGGTCCTTTATCACGAAGATCAGGTCGAATCTGGTCAGCAGGGGTATCGGAAGGGTGCTTATGTTGTCTGTAAGGTTCTGGTACGAATTGTATCTGCCCAGTACTGGGTTGCACGCTGCCAGTATCGCTGTCCTCGCATTGAGCGTCGCGTAGATGCCGCCCTTGGCAATCGTCACAGTGTTCTGTTCCATCTGTTCGTGAAGCGCTGTTCTGTCCTCCGGTTTCATTTTATCGAACTCGTCGATAGCGGCTATCCCCTGGTCGGCGAGAACGGTTACACCCGCCTCCAGCATAAGGACGTTCTTTTCCCTGATCACAGCCGCGGATAGCCCGGCCGCGGTCGTCCCGCGCCCTGAAGCGAAGATTCCACGTGGGGCCACCTGCGCTGCGAACTTCAGCATCTCCGACTTCGCAACGCCCGGGTCTCCTACGAACAGGACGTTGATGTCTCCCCGTATCTTCGTCCCGTCAGGGAGGCTCGTGGAGCTGCTACCGGCTAGGAGGAGCAGAATCGCCTCTTTCTCCGGCAGGTGCCCGAGTATGGCCGGCGCCACCGAACTGACGAGCTTGTCGTAGGCATCGGGGGATGCAGCAATGCTCTTGATTAGCGCCTCGTCTTCTTTTGTAACTTGGACCTGTTCTGGTTCCTTCCCCTTGACCTCGACCTGGTTGCAATCGATCTGCGACCTGAAGAGCCTAGTCCTGACCTGTCCCACGGTGTAGTCCGGAACCGCCCTTACGATTCCCGTCAATACAACCCTGTCTCCTGGCCTCGCCATGTTGACGATGTCTCCTTCCACGTTCACATCGAAGAATTGCGGGAGTTGGCCAGGGGGAAGCTCCTCAGGGAGTTCCTGCACTCTTAGGATTTGGAAGTCAATGAACTTGCTCTGCTTCCTCTCGAGTTCGAAGTTCCTCGCCTCGCCGCAGAGATCGCACTTTGACGGTCTCTTGAGCGGAAGGTCGTCCTGGTCTTGGTAGGTCAGATGGCCGCTTGGGCAGACCCACGCGGCCGAGGTCATAAGAGGCCTAAGCTCTGAAGTCCTGACGACCATTCCAGCGACTGCGAGCATCCTGTCAAGGTAGGACGTGTCGACCTTCCTCAGGGGGATTTGATCCGGAATTCCACGAATCCTTACCATCAGATCTCTCTTGACTCTGTCCGCGTAGAGCGCATTCTCACTCCTCATCGTCTCGAACGCAGCCGTCTTGAAGGACGCCAGCGCTGAATCGGGCCTAAGCAAGAGCGTGTTCGCGAGGTCGTCATCATAGCGCAGCAGATCGCCGAAATCAACCGCCAGCGACTTCCCCTCGCTCGATATCAACTGCGATATCTTCGCCCTGTAAATCGAGTTTCCAGACCTGTCAGTCGCGGTCTTGAGGAAGTCTTCAAACATCTCTGACAGCTTGCTGCTCGCAAGCATCTCTCAGTTCGCCCCCTCTAGCAGCGCCGCCCTCCACTCAACGGAAAGCGCCTGTGAGACTGAGAAGAAAGCTTCCTCCTCAGGCGCGAGCCTGTCAGTTAAAGACGACCCCTGACTCGACGAACTCGAAAGAGAAAGAAGCTTGCTCAACCTCATTCCGATGAGGTCATAGCATGCCATCTTCATCTTATCGAAGTCCTCCTTCTTGGTATTTCCGAGCCCGTCTGCCAGACTGGCGAGCCTCCTGCGCATCCTCATGTAGAAATCGGGAGGCAATGTAGAGAGCTGCAGCGGCCCCATCATCTTCTCCCTGCTGAGGGCCCTTGACAGCTCGTCTTCAAAACGCTCCTCTTGGGACTCCGCAAGCTTGAGCTCGATCAGCTCGTCGGCAACCCATCGAGGTAACTCTACAGACTGTCCCTCTGTGAGGCTGTCGATTCTGTATTCTCCCGCATCAAGATTCTCGACTGATGTCTTCATCTTCACCCTGCTCCCTGCCAGCATGAACTCTCTCTCCTTGCGTTCGAACATCTCCTTGATGCTTGCTTTGTCGGGAGTCAAGTGGGGGCGCGCAAGACTCGTGTTCAATAATTAAACGTTTGAGAATTCTTCATCTCTAGGCCTAGCCCTAGAGGACAGTCGGAAATGGCCACGAGCTACGGAATGAGTTACTAGAACTTGGAGCACACTCACAAATTCCTCGGACATGGTTCGAACCAACTGGCTGACCGATTGACCCCTCCACGAAACTCGCGCCTCGAACGGATAAATACGAAAGGGCGGGGACTCGATGCAAGGAGTCACCAAGGCTGATTGTGAGGTGGGAGCAGCAAGTTGCCTTTGGAAGAACTGATGTGGGTCGAAAAGTACAGGCCGCGAAAGCTTGATGATCTAGTTAACCAGGTGTCAGTCAAACAGAGGCTCAATCAACTCCTTGAGAAACGGGCGGAACTCCCGCACCTGTTGTTCGCCGGGCCGCCTGGCTCAGGCAAGACTACGACTGCGCTGATAATATCGCGTCAGATCCTCGGCGAGTTGGCGGGCGACTATACACTGTCCCTGAACGCGAGTGACGAGAGGGGAATAGACGTCGTCAGAGAAAGGGTGAAAACATTCGCCCGATTTGCTGACAGAAGAGAAGGTGTGCCCTACCGCCTTGTCATCCTGGACGAGGCAGACGAGATGACCCATGACGGTCAGACCGCGCTAAGGAGGATAATGGAGGAAACTTCCGCGTATACGCGCTTCATCCTCATCTGCAACTACTCTTCAGGAATCATCGAGCCGCTACAGAGCAGATGCGCCATTTTCAGATTCCACAGGCTCGACGAGGAGGCGATCACTGAATACCTCAAGCTTGTCGCAAAGGCGGAGAAGCTGAAGGTGGCATCCCCGGGAGTCTATTCCGCGATATACGAAGCGACCCAGGGAGACCTCCGGCAGGCCATCAACATGATGCAGGCGGCTGCGGTCGCTTCATCCGAGGTCACCGCGGAGGCAGTTAAAGTTGCTTCGGGAGCAACCGTGAAGTCACGGGTTGCGGAGGTAATGAAGCTGGCACTGGATGGCGACTTCGAGGCCGCAAGGACTAAGATGATCGAACTTACCCGAGTCTATGGCATCCCCGAGAGGGACTTCCTTCGCTTCGCCAACGAGTCACTCAGTTCACTGGGTACCAAAGACATCGCCAAAGCCGTCTCAATAGTCGCCGAGTACGATTTCCGACTGGTTCAGGGGGCACAACCAGAGCTGCAGCTTACCGCCATGCTCGCCCAGTTGTCGTCCCTGAAAAAAAGAGAGGAAGGCTGAGCGGGTCGGACCTCACACTCCCACGCGGCATCCGTGATATCGAACCTGACGAATTTGAGCTGCAGGCTCGAGTAGAGAAGACATTCGAAGAAGTTGCAAGCCTCTTCAATTTCAGTATGATGGAACCCGCACCTCTCGAGCACCTTTCCATTCTTAGGGCGAAGAGTGGTGCCGATGTTGACAAAGAAGTCTACGCCTTTAAGGACAAAGGAGGGCGCGACATCGGGCTGAGGTTCGACCTCACAGTCGGTATGACACGGTTCGTGTGCGGCCGTAAGGATCTCAGGCCTCCTATCAAACTGGCTTCTCTCGCCGGGGCCTGGAGATACGATGAGCCCCAGCACGCTCGGTACAGGTGGTTTAAGCAGTGGGACATGGAGATCTTCGGCCCTCCGTCGATCGAGTCGGACGCAGAAGTGATCGAGGCAACCTGCACTCTATTTGAAAAGCTCGGCCTGCAGCGTGTCACGGTCCAGATCGGTGACAGGGGGACGGTGCAGCGCTTCATTCACGGAGTACTAAACATAAGAGACGACGCGAAAGCCGTCGAGCTCATGCGGGCACTGGATCATGTCCAGCGAACTGCGAGGTCAGACCTTCTGGCCGAATACTCTCGGAGGGGCTACAAGAACGAAGACTTATCCAAACTCTTCGAGTTCGGTAGCATCAGAGGGCCCCCTGAAAAGGTGCTCGAAGAGCTCGGCAAGCAGCAGCTCGAGGCCCCAGCTCTCGAAGCGCTCGCGGACGCGATGCGCGGCAGGGGGGTCGAGGCAGAATTCAACCTAGGCGTGGTGAGGGGCATCGATTACTACACCGGCGTCGTCTTCGAAGTGGTTGACTCAGCTCATCCAGAATCCGGGTCACTCGCCGGCGGAGGGAGATACGATCTGCTTCCAACTGCCTTCGGGCGTCCTGACCTCTCTGCTACCGGGGCAGCCGGAGGGATGGAAAGGATAGCCCTTTCGTTACCGAAGGAGGCGGGCCACGGGAGGACTCTCGTCTACGTAGCCGTTGCCGGACTACGCGGCTCTCGGGAGGAATCGCGCAGGATATTGCGCAAGCTCCGCGAAAGAGGCTTCCCTGCGGAATCCGCCCTCCTACAGCGGCCCCTCTCCAAACAGCTGGAGGATGCCAGCCGCGCAGGCGCCTCCTGGGTACTCATACTTGGAGAAAGGGAAGTCAAAGCCGGGAAGGTCACTCTCAGGAACATGGCAGACGGATCTGAGGAGTTCATACCGCTTGATTCCGCTCTCAGTCGCATCGCTGGTCATTAATGCCAGATGGGGCTACCTTCACACCTTTGGATATTCTTTAATCCACGTCCTTGCATGGTGCACGGTCGGCATGGAAAGAGCGATTGTGCTTGTCAACCTAAGCCCTGGTGCTGAGGAGGAGAGTATCGCCGCCCTAAAGTCGATGCCAGGAATACTATCGGTCTACCAGCTCTATGGCCTTTACGATCTCCTTGTTATGGTGGAAGGGCCAG